>Ga0126377_10003275_pt1 | contig 11435 bp, 12 predicted proteins | sample PanSoiMetPlot_22_FD_92647 | JGI IMG/M metagenome (GOLD analysis project Ga0126377, IMG submission 92647) | Tropical forest soil microbial communities from Panama - MetaG Plot_22 | ecosystem: Environmental > Terrestrial > Soil > Tropical forest > Bulk soil | place: Panama | collected 2016-02-17
ACCGCTGCACAACGTGGCGGCGGCGCTATTCGCGGATTCGTGCGGGACATCCATGGACACGGTTGTTGGCAGTGCCTTGAGCGGCATGCCATCGCGATCGGCAGCCATCTCCTTCAGATCGTAGGTTGCCGCCGGCGGACTGGCCGCCAATGGGGGCTGTTCCACGTCGGCCGTCCACAGGCAGCCGATGCTGACTGCGGCGTCGCTCGACAGAGGGCCGCCGCCGACGAGATTGCTGATACGTGCTTCGGGTGTGGCTCCGCTGCAGCCGACGAGACTGGCGGCGCCCACGAACGCCAGCATTCCACGACGTGCATGGCGGATAGGTTGAAAGCGGATCATGGCGTTGCTCCACTGCAGCGTGTGCCGTGACGCTAGTGAAATTCCTGCAACGCCGGGTTGGACTTGGTAAGCAAATGTGTCGCCCGGGCCGTCTGCAACAGTCGGTTACAATCCCGTCGATGTCACAATCGAAGCGTCTCGCGCGTCTATAGATCAGTTGACGGGTCGTTCTGACGGCCAATGGCAGGACGGGGTTTGTATGTCGTCGCGAGCAGACATTTTCCAGCGCCATCATCCGCGGCTGTTCGGCATCGCCTACCGCATGCTGGGCAGCAAGGCCGAAGCCGAGGATGTCGTGCAGGACACTTACCTGCGCTGGCATGCCGCAGACGTGCACGAGATTCGTTCGCCCGAGGCCTGGCTGAAGACCGCGGCCGCACGGCTGTCCATCGATCGGCTGCGGCGCGCGAAACTGGAACGCGAAAGCTACTTCGGTCCGTGGCTGCCCGAGCCGCTGTCCGATGCCGATCTCGGTACGCCGGAACTGGCGGCGGAGTTCGACAGCGACGTGTCGGTCGCCTTTCTCACGGTGCTCGAAGCGCTTGGGCCCGAGGAGCGTGCGGCGTTCATCCTGCATGACATCATCGATGACGATTATGCCGACGTCGCCGAGGCGCTCGGCAAGACCGAAGCTGCCTGCCGTCAGCTCGTGCATCGCGCGCGCGAGCGTGTCACTTCGCGTCGACGTCGTTTCACTGTCGATGATGCTACCCGGACGCGCATGCTGGAGAAGCTCATCATCGCCACGAACAGCGGTGACCGTGACAGGGTCATCGCCGTGCTCGCCGAGGATGCGACCATGGTTTCCGACGGCGGCGGCAAGGCGAGAGCGCTGCAGCGGCCGCTGTTCGGCCCGCAACGCATCGCCATGTTCTGGTATGCACTCGCGCGTCGCCAGCTGCCCGGCGTCGAGCGGCGCATCGAGAACGTGAACGGCGAACCCGGCATTGCACTGTTCCTGCGTGGCCGACTGTACTCCGTCGCCACCGTGGAGACCGATGGTCAGCGTGTGTTCGCGTACTACTCGATCGTCAATCCTGACAAGCTCGGATCGTTCGCCTCCGTGCACACCGGAGAAGCGCAGCGCAGGCGGTTTTGCTGACGGCGCTCGCCCGGGTCTGTCACAGGGCGATGTCGTCGTGCGTCATTGGTTCGTCTGATCCCACATTGAGGAGACAAGCGATGACGCCCCGTATCACTTTCGACCCCGTGAAGATGCAGGACATTCTGCGCGCGATGCAGGGACTTAATGCGCCCCTGCGCAAGTCGACACTGGAACCAGCGCTGCTCCAGCTGTTGCGCGTGCGTGTGTCTCTCATCAATGGCTGTGGTTTCTGCCTGGACATGCACACCAAGGATGCGCGGCTGGCCGGTGAGACCGAGCAGCGCCTGCACCTGCTCGGCGCGTGGCACGAAGCCACGGTCTACTCGCGGCGCGAGCGTGCGGCACTGGCCTGGGCAGATGCGGTGACGCGGCTCGAACACCAGGACGTGGCCGATGAGGTCTATGAGCAAGCGCGCCAGGAGTTCGGTGAAGAGGAAATACTTGCGCTCACGCTGGCCATTGTCGAGATCAATGGCTGGAACCGGTTTTCGATTTCCATGCGCTACCCCGCGGGCGGTTACCAGCCCGGCAGCTTGCCGCACTAGAAAATCCGGCTCGCTCCGTTACCCTGCGCAGGCGGCGGTTCGTTTCGCTGCTGCGAACGGATTGCTGTCTTCGCAGGAATGACGATCGAAGGTTCTTCCAGGAGGAAATTCTCATGCGCAGGCTGATGACATTGATGGTGGGCGCCGTCGCGCTCGGTGCGTTCAGCGCTCACGCAGCGGATCCCGCAGGCAAGGCCACGCCGCTGATGAGCAAGCCCTTGGGCGGAATTGACGGCAAGGAGGGCCTGATGCTCACGGTGGAGTACCCGCCCGGCGGTTCGTCAGCCAGTCATCGTCACGACGCGGATGTCTTTGTCTACGTGCTCGAAGGCAGCGTGGTGATGCAGGTGGCGGGCGGGCCGGAAAAGACGCTGCAGGCCGGAGACACTTTCCATGAATCTCCCGCTGACGTGCACACCGTGTCGCGCAACGCCAGCGACACGAAGCCGGCGAAGATCCTGGTGTTCATGGTCAGGAAAGTCGGCGCGCCCGTATCGGTCCCGGCAAGCTGATATCCGTTACAGCTTCGCTTCGCGGGCGAGCAGGTCGCCGATCTTCACGCCGACTTCCGGTGTGCCGCCGAATACCGTACCGACGCGATTGGCATGAAAGTGCTCGAGCGCGATGCGCGATGCTTCCTCGGGCAGCGGTACGAAGCCGACTTCCTGCACGAGCTTCGGACCCTGGGTGAGATAGAACTCGATGAACCTGCGCACTTCCGGCCGCTGCGCCGCGCTTTCCTTGACGTAGATGAACAGCGGGCGCGACAGGGGCTGGTAGGTTCCGTCGATGACGGCTTCGACGCTTGGCAGCACGGCCGTTCCGTCCGCCTGCATGATGGGCACAGCGCGCATCCTGTCCCGGTGTGAAATGTAGTAGGCAAAGCCGAAATAGCCGAGCGCACTGCGGTTGTTTTCAACGCCCTGCACCAGCACGTTGTCATCCTCGCTGGCGGTGAAGTCACCGCGGCTGGCCTTGGCCTTGTGGTTCACGGCTTCGGTGAAGTAGTCGAAGGTCCCCGAATCCGCGCCGGGACCGAACAGCATCAGGCGTACGTCGGGCCATTCCGGCCGTACCTGGCGCCAGGTCAGGACCTGCCCTTGCGCGGCCGGTTCCCACATCTTCCTCAGGTCCTCGAGCGTCAGCGTGGTGACCCAGTCATTGTCCGGATTGACGACCACGGTGATGGCGTCGAAGGCAATCGGCAACTCGATGTAGCGGATGCCCGCCGCACGGCACTTCTCCATCTCACCGGTCAGGATCGGGCGCGAAGCGTTCGCGATGTCGATGTCGCCGCGGCACAGCTTCTTGAAGCCGCCGCCGGTGCCGGACAACCCGACCGTCACGCGTGTACGACCATTGCCCGCAAGCTGGAATTCCTCGGCCACGGCCTCGGCGATGGGGAAGACCGTGCTGGAGCCGTCGATGCGGATGATGGCCATCCCGGCGGCACCGCCGGAGTCGCCGCCGCAGGCGCCGAGAGCAAGCGTGGCCAGGCAGGCCAGGATTCGCAGAACTGCAGTACTCGATGGGTTCACAGCCGCCTCGGTCGGTCCGTTTGTCGGCCGCCGATTCTATTGATGGTTCCGCTTCGTGGCGACACAGGTTTTTGCCCAATCGACCGTGGAGGCCGACAAGGTATGCTGTCCGTAACGCTGCCGCAGCAATAACCATCCCGCCGGCAAGAGGGGAACACGGTGACCACAGGAAAATCCTTCCGCACAAGATCATCCCGGGCAGCGCTGATCGCTGCTCTCGCCTGCCTGTACGGCCTGCCGGCTGTCAGTGCGGATGCCGATGAAGAGTCGCGCGCGCTGGCGCGCAGTATTTTCAAGGAGCTGATCGAGATCGATACGTCGGAATCGGGGCTTGGCAGCACGCCGGCGGCGCAGGCCATTGCCGCTCGCATGCGGGCCGCGGGATTCGCCGAGAGCGATGTGCATGTCGTCGGGCCGAGCGAGCGCAAACAGAACGTCGTCGTCAGGCTGCGTGGCACGGGAAAAAAGAAGCCGGTGCTGCTGATCGGCCACCTCGATGTCGTCGAGGCGCGCCGTGAGGACTGGACCACCGATCCCTACACGTTCATCGAGAAGGACGGCTATTTCTACGGGCGCGGCACGCAGGACATGAAGGACGGCGACGCCATCATGGCCGCAACGCTGATCCGCCTGAAACAGGAAGGCTTCCGCAGCGATCGCGACATCATCCTGGCGCTGACCGCCGACGAGGAAGGCAGCAATGCCAACGGTGTCGACTGGCTGCTCAGGAACCGCCGCGACCTCGTCGATGCCGAGTTCGTGCTGAACCACGATGGCGGCGGCGTGCTGCTGCAGGATGGCAAGCCCGTGCAGCTCGAGGTCACTGCAACCGAGAAGGTCTACGCCGATTTCGAGCTGTCGGCGAGCAATCCGGGCGGGCACAGTTCGCTGCCCGTGCCGGACAACGCGATCTATGAGCTGGCGCAGGCGCTGACGCGGCTCGCGCAGCATGAATTCCCCTTCGAGCTGAACAACGTCACGCGTGCCTACTACGAGCAGATTGCACGCGGCGCCACGGGACAGCGTGCAGCAGACATCCGCGCGATGCTGGCGACGCCGCCCGATCAGGATGCGATCGCGCGACTGTCGAAGGACTCGATCGATCACGCCATTGTTCGCACGACCTGCGTTGCCACGCGACTGGAAGCCGGTCACGCGAACAATGCGTTGCCCCAGAAGGCGCGTGCGGTCGTGAACTGCCGCATCCTGCCGGGTCACTCGCCCGAAGAAGTGCGCCAGACCCTGACGACGGTCGTGAACGATCCGCGCATTGCCGTTCGGTACATCGCAACCGGTGGTGAGGTGCGCGATACGGCACCGACGCAGGCAGGCTTTCAGCCGCCGCCGCTGCGACCCGATGTGATCAAGCCGTTGGAGCAGGTCGCAGCGAAAATGTGGCCGGGCACGCCGATCATCACCTCGATGGCCGCAGGCGCGTCCGACGGTGTCTACACCAGTGCCGCCGGGTTGCCCACTTACCTGGTCGGCGGCGAAGCGATCGACCGCAACGACATCCGCGCACACGGGCAGGACGAACGCATTCCGGTGAGTTCGTTCAACCGGGCCGTGGATTTCTACTACGCCTACCTGAAACAGGTCGTGAACTATCGCGGCAAGTGAGTCGCATGCCTACTCGCGTTCTACTGCCGCGAGCTGCCCGGCGTGCAACAGGCGGACCTCATCGCCGAGACGGATGAGGCCGCCTTCGAGAACTCGCGCCGTGATGCCGCCGTGGCCGCGCATCGCGTTGTAACCGCCGGATCCAAGCGCTTCCTCCATCCGTGAGCACGGATGGCAGCCGCCAGTGCCTTCAAACACAGCGCCGCCGATCCTGAACACGGCACCGTTGAATGCGAGCAGGTTGATGCCGCTGACGACGATGTTGCGGCGGATCAGTGCCGGATCGATGGATTCGCACTGCAGGAGCTGAGCGACGACAGCGAGGTGCTCGGCCTGGATCAGCGTCACCTGGCGCTTGCTCTGGGTGCCGCCGGAGAAGCGATCACCCGTCAGTCCGGCACCGGGCCGTGCTTCCACGACATCGACGGCGATCGGCGCGACGCGGCGTGCCGGCCGCACTCCGATCCAGCGCACGGCGCCGACCTGCGGCAGGGAAGCGAGCAACTGGCTCAGCATCATGGCAGTCAACCGACGAAGTTCATCATCGTGAGCAGCAGCGGTGTCGTGATGGCCGCGAGCGCCGTGGATAGCACGAGGCTGCTGGCAATGGTGCCCTGCAGGGTCTGGAACTGCACGGCCATGAGATAGACGTTTGCGCCCACGGCCATGGACGCGAGTAATACCACGACCTTGAGCTCCAGCGGCGGCAGGCCGATGAGCGCCCCGAGCAGCCAGACGACCAGCGGCTGAACCAGCAGCTTGAGCATGCATACGACCACACTCTGTTGCCAGTCACGCCGGATCTCGTACTCCGCAAGTCCCATCCCCAGCACCAGCAGCGCGGCCGGCGCGGCCAGTGAACCGACGCCTTCCAGTGCGACGCGGATCGGATGCGGCAGGTGCAGTCCGGACAGACCAATCAGTGTGCCGCTGAGGATCGCTGCGACGATGGGATTGGTGAGGACGCTCACCGCCGTGCGTGCGAAGCCTGCCAGCGAGAGCGATCCATTGCGGGCCCATTCGACCGAGACGGTCACCAGCGTCCAGAGCGTCAGCGAGTTGAAGACCAGTACCAGCGCAACGGCGGGTATTGCCGCTGGCCCCAGTGTCAGCCGCGCGATGGGCAGTCCCAGCAATACATTGTTGGAAAACACACCGCCGAGTGCAAAGACCGACTGCGACACGCCATCGAGGCGGAACAGCCGTGCGGCCGCCTGCCGACCGACAATGAACACGATGAGACAGCCGCCGAAAAAGGCGCCGAGCAGCCGCGTATCGACCGGCGGCAGCGAAGACAGATCGCTCATCATGCCGAACAGCAATGCCGGCAGGACTACCGTAAACACGAGCCTGGCGCCGATCGCGGTCCAGTTGCGGCGCCAGTAGCGCCAGGCGCCCACCACGTAGCCGAGCAGCACGATCGCGAACAGGGGTGCAGACAGCAGGAAGTAGTGCCAGGCGTCGGACATTCACGGTTCCGGAAATCTGTTCAGCATGGCTGCGGCGAAGTCAGAGCGGCAGAAGGGCGTCGGAGCGCGATGATGGCATGGAAGGGCCGCAGAGCAGCATCGCAGGGCGGTCTGGCAGCTATGCCTCGTTTCGCGTTTGAGTGTGTGCCCGCGGAAGTACAGAATGACGTCGGGCCGAAGCGCGTTTCCCGGAGCACGACAATGACCACCGCGTACGATTTCGAAGCCAGGTCGCTCGACGGCAAACCGGTCCGACTGCAGGACTACAACGGCAAGCCGCTGCTCATCGTGAATACCGCCAGCAAGTGCGGTTTCACACCTCAGTATGCAGGGCTCGAGCAACTTTACGAGCGCTATCGTGACCGCGGCCTGCTGGTGCTCGGCTTCCCCTGCAATCAGTTCGGCGAACAGGAGCCCGGTACCGCGACCGAGATCGGCGCCTTCTGTGAGAAGAACTACGGCGTCAGTTTCCCGATGTTCGAGAAAATCGACGTCAACGGCGATGGTGCGCACCCGTTGTACCAATGGCTGAAGGACACGGCGCCGGGCCTGCTCGGCAGCAAGAGCATCAAGTGGAACTTCACCAAGTTCCTGGTCGACCGCAGCGGCAACGTCAAAGCCCGCTACGCACCGATGACGAAGCCCGAAGAGCTGTCCGGTGACATCGAAGCCATCCTCTGAGCACTGACCGCTTGATCTCCAGGAACTGCATCGCGACTGCCGTGATCGCGCTCGGCGCGGCGCTGCCGGCGCACGCGGAAGAAAAGCCACTGTGGGAGGCGGGCCTGGGTGTCGGAGCCCTGAGCTTTCCTGCCTATCGCGGCTCGGATGAGTCGCACCTCTATCCGGTGCCCATTCCGTACTTCGTTTATCGCGGCGATTTCTTCAAGGCCGACCGCGATGGGGTGCGTGGCAGGCTCCTCGATGAGCGCTACGCCGAACTGAACATCAGTCTCAACGCGACGATCCCGGTCGACAGTTCAGGCAACGACGCGCGTCGCGGCATGCCGGATCTCAAACCTACCGTCGAGCTCGGCCCGTCACTGAATCTGCACCTGTGGCGCTCGACCGATGAGCAGGTGAAGTTCGACCTGGTCATGCCGTTACGAATCCCGATCACGCTGGAAGCCTCGCCGCAGGTGATCGGCTGGGTGTTTTCGCCGCGCCTGAACCTGGACATCGAGAATGTCGCGGGCCAACAGGGTTGGGATTTCGGCATCGGCATCGGCCCGGTCTATGCGGATCACAAGTTCCACGAATACTTCTACTCGGTCGCGCCTGAGTATGCGACGCCGGAGCGTCCTGCTTACGACGCGTCCGGCGGCTACTCGGGCATGCATGTACTCACCGCGTTGTCGAAGCGATTCCCGACCTACTGGGTCGGCGCCTACCTGCGCTATGACTCGCTCAGCGGCGCCGTGTTCGACGACAGTCCGCTGGTCCGCACCCGTCACTACCTCGCCGGCGGCTTCGGCATCGCGTGGATGATCGGCCAGTCGAAGCGCATGGTGGAGAGCGACGACTGATCTCGAGGCGGACAGCGGCGAATATCCGGTTCACCGCGCCGGTCGACTTGTGCAGCTCAATGCCGCGACGATGACTGCGAATGCCGTCCGCCCGGCCGCGAGATACCGCACAGGGCCTCGCCCGCTTCTCCCTGAGCCTGTTCGTCCACGGCCAGGTCACCCAGCGACAGGATGCCTACGAGACGCTTGCTGCGATTCACCACTGGCAGGCGACGCAAACGCAGGTCCGCCATGTTGCGCGTGACTTCGTCGACGGACTGGTCGTCGTAGCAGTACATCACTTCGCTCGACATCACCTGGCGCACCAGCGTCTGCGGCCCGAGTCCTTCGGACACGGCGCGTACCGCGATGTCCCGGTCCGTGATCATGCCGACCATGCGATCGTTGTCTTCGACCGGCAGGCAGCCGATATCGAGCTCGGCCATCAGGTGCGCGGCTTCGCGGATGGTCTGGTCGGGACGGATCAGCCGCACGTCGCGAGTCATGGTATCTCGTACCTTCATGTTCATCTCCCGGAGGCGTTGGGTGTTCGGGAACTGAACTCGTTCCTGCGGCTACAGTTCCCGGTGCATTGCCGCCGCAGCCTACGCCGTCAATGGACGCGGCGAAGCCGGAAAAATACGGTGTCGGCGTGCGCCGACCCGGCACGCGGCTGTCGGCCGCAACGTGTGCCGTGCAACAATCCGCGCATGCTGACCACGCTGGCGGTCGCCAACTATCGTTCGCTGCGGCAACTCGTGTTGCCCCTGGGTCCGTTGAACGTGGTGTCGGGCGAGAATGGCAGCGGCAAATCCAGCCTGTATCGCGCGCTGCGGCTGCTCGCCGAAACAGCGCGCGGCGGCGTCGTGGCGTCGCTGGCGCGGGAAGGCGGACTCGGTTCGGCATTGTGGGCCGGACCGGAGAACCTGAGTCGCGCGATGAAAACCGGCGAACGACCGGTGCAGGGCGGTCCGCGCCGCGAGCCGGTGAATCTGCGAATGGGGTTCGCAGGCGACAAGGTCAGCTATTGCATCGACCTGGGGTTGCCGGTGCCGACCGCATCGGCGTTCGCGCACGATCCCGAGATCAAGCGCGAATGCATCTGGGCCGGTCCGCAGCTGCGCCCTTCCGCGTTGCTCGTGGATCGTCGCGGGCCCGTGGTAAGAATCCGCACCGAGGATGGCGAGTGGGACACGGCCAGCTCCGGTCTGGCCAGCTTCGACAGCATGCTGACCGAAGTGGCGGATCCGCAGCGTGCGCCGGAAATTCTCGCCATGCGCGAACAGATCCGCGGCTGGCGCTTCTACGATCACTTTCGCACCGACCTCGACGCGCCGGCGCGCCAGCAGCAACTCGGCACCCGCACACCTGTGATGAGTAACGACGGCCGGGACCTGGCCGCGGCGCTGCAGACGATTCGCGAAATCGGCGATTCACCGGCGCTCGACGCAGCAGTGAGCGACGCCTTCCCGGGCGCGACGCTCGAGATTCACTCGATCGACGGTCGCTTCGATGTACTGATGCGACAGCATGGACTACTGCGCCCGCTGGCATCGTCCGAGTTGTCGGATGGAACGTTGCGTTACCTGCTGTGGATTGCGGCACTGCTCACACCGCGTCCGCCCGCATTGATGGTGCTGAACGAACCGGAGACCAGCCTGCATCCGGACCTGTTGCCGGCGCTCGCCCGTCTCATGGCAGGCGCGGCGAAACGCACCCAGCTCTGGGTGGTTTCGCACTCGTCGCGGCTCATCTCGGCGCTCGAGCAGAGCGAACACTGCTGTTCGATCGCGCTGCAGAAGGAACTGGGCGAAACGCAGATCGTCGGGCAGGGCCTGCTGGACCGGCCGGCGTGGAAATGGCCTGAACGGTAGAAAACAACAACGCGGGGTCCGCGCCCATGACATCCCTGCTCGAACGCGTAGCGCTGCGCAGCTGCGCCTGGTCCGAACGATGGATTCCCGACGCGTATGTATTCGCGGCACTCGCCGTGGTGATCGTGGCAGTCGCCGCGTTGCTGCTCGGTGCAGCACCACTCGCGGTGGCCACGGCATTCGGCGATGGCTTCTGGAGCCTGATTCCCTTCACGATGCAGATGAGCTTCATCATCATCGGCGGTTACGTCGTTGCGACGTCGCCGCCGATCGAGCGGTTGATTGCGCGACTGGCCAGCGTGCCGCGCAGTGGGCGAGGCGCAGTGTGCTGGATCGCGCTGGTCAGCATGCTGCTGTCGTTGCTGCACTGGGGTCTGAGTTCCATCGTCGGAAGCCTGCTGGTGCGTCAGCTCGCGCGCCGCGAATCGCTGCAGATGGACTATCGTGCCGCGGGCGCTGCTGCGTACATGGGGATGGGATCCGTGTGGGCCCTGGGTCTGTCGTCGTCGGCCGCGCAACTGCAGGCGAACCCCGGCAGCATGCCGCCGTCGCTGCTGGCCATCACCGGCGTGATTCCATTCACGCAAACGATCTTTCTTTGGCAGTCGCTGGTGCTGACTGCAGTGCTGATCGCCGTGACACTATGGATTGCCTGGCTCACGGCGCCGCAGTCCGTGCACGTGCGCACGGCGCGGGATCTCGATATCGCAGTCGAGCCGGTTGCGATGGCTGCGCCCACAGCGTCGCGACCGGGCGATTGGCTGGAACGCAGCCCGCTGCTCAACGTGCTGATCGCGGCGCTGGGTGCGCTGTGGCTGTTCCACGAATTCAGCAGCAAGGGTGCGGCGACGGCGATTGCCAGCCTCAATACCTACAACTTCCTGTTCCTGATGCTGGGGCTGCTGCTGTGCTGGCGGCCGCGCGTGTTCCTCGATGCAGTGGCGCGAGGTGTGCCGAGTGCTACCGGAGTACTGATCCAGTTTCCCTTCTACGGCGGCATCGCAGCGATCATCACCGCGGCGGCGGGGCGTGACGGCTTCAGCATTGCGCAGCATCTCGCCATGTTTTTTACGTCCGCGGCGTCACGCGAAACCTTTCCCGTGCTGATCGGAGTCTATTCGGCCCTGCTGGGCTTCTTCGTTCCATCCGGCGGCGGCAAGTGGGTGATCGAAGCGCCGTACGTCATGCAGGCGGCCAACGATCTGCAATTCCATCTCGGCTGGACGGTGCAGGTGTACAACGCTGCCGAGGCGCTGCCGAATCTCATCAACCCTTTCTGGATGCTGCCGATGCTCGGCATTCTCGGGCTGAGAGCGCGTGACGTCATTGGCTTCACCGCCCTGCAGTTCGTCGTGCACCTGCCGCTGGTGTTGTTCCTGCTCTGGGCGCTGGGACGGACGCTGTAAGGAGAGAAGGGAATGGGGAATAGGGAATGGA
>Ga0126377_10003276_pt1 | contig 11434 bp, 8 predicted proteins | sample PanSoiMetPlot_22_FD_92647 | JGI IMG/M metagenome (GOLD analysis project Ga0126377, IMG submission 92647) | Tropical forest soil microbial communities from Panama - MetaG Plot_22 | ecosystem: Environmental > Terrestrial > Soil > Tropical forest > Bulk soil | place: Panama | collected 2016-02-17
CAGATCAAGGTGACTGTCATCCGCGAGACTCGTTCCGTGGACTATGCGAAGTAGCGGGCCTGCCATCATTTCTCACCCCGGCCCTACCGTTTCCGCGTGCACCGAACGAGAGCTGATCGACCGCATCCGGCAGCGGCTGGCCCCGCCGCCGCCCTGGGTGTCTGTCGGCATCGGCGACGATGCGGCGGTCGTCGAGGTGGAACGGAACCGCCTCGAGGTGTTGAGCGTCGATGCTGTCGTGGAAGGCGTGCACTTCGATCGGTCCCTGTCACCGGCCGCGGCGATCGGCCACCGCGCGCTCGCGGTGAACCTGAGCGACCTCGCGGCCATGGGCGCGACGCCACGGCTCGCGCTGCTGTCGATGGCGTTGCCGGGCGAATTTCCGCTGGCGGACTTCGACGGCATCGCCGATGGCGTGGCAGCCCTCGCCGCGGCCACGTCGACGCACGTGGTCGGCGGCAACCTGACGCGCACGCCTGGTCCGCTGACGATCGAGATCACGGTCGTCGGAACGGTGAAACCTCGACGCGCGCTGACGCGCGGGGGCGCACGAGAAGGCGACGAACTCTACGTCACGGGGACGATCGGCGCCGCGCGCACGGGCCTCGAGATCCTTCGCGCCGCGCACCCGACCGCGATGCACCAGACCCACGCCGTCTATGAATCGTGCGTGGCTCGTTATCAACGTCCGGAGGCTCGACTCCGCGTGGGCGTGCTGCTGGCTCGCAACCGCGTGGCAAGCGCCTGCGTGGACCTGAGCGACGGTCTTGCCGACGCCGTGCGGCAGATCGCGGACGGCAGCAGCGTGGGCGTAGAGATTCAGGCCGACTTGTTGCCTGTTGATCCCGGGGCCCGGGCATGGTTCGAGTCGCGAGGCGCTGATCCAGAGCGCTCCGCGCTCGAAGCCGGCGACGACTACGAACTGCTCTTCGCGGTTCGCCCGAGACTGCGTCGACGCCTGAACGCCATCGCGCGGCTCTTCGACGTGCCGATCACACGGGTAGGTGTCTGCACGGCCGGTCGCGGCGCAACGCTCCTCCGGACGGACGGCCTGGTCTCGCGTGCGATCGACCTCCCGCGCGGATACGGACACTTCCGATGATTCAGCTGACGCGCCAGCTGGTGCGCCGCTGGCTGGGCACGCTGCTGCACATCGACGACTCACCCGAACGGACCGCGGCGGCTTTCGCGCTCGGCGTGTTCTTCGGGTTCTCCCCGTTCCTCGGACTCCATACCATCCTGGGCATTGCCTTCGCGTTCATGTTGAACATGAATCGCGTGGCGGTGCTCCTGGGCATCTACTCGAACCTGCCGTGGATCATCGCGCCGTACTACGCGTTTGTGACGATCACCGCGGTGCGCGTGATGGGCCAGCAGCCGCCGCCCGGGTTTGGCGCGAGGCTCGCGTCGTTGTTCGAGCTGTCGATCTTCGGCGGCCAGTTCTGGCACGATCTGATCGACATCCTCAAACCTCTGCTGTGGCCGTACATCGTCGGCTCGCTCGCCGGCTCGATCGTGCTCGCGGCGCTGTCGTTTCCGCTGGCCCTCGCGTTCGTCAACAGCCGTCGGCGACTCCACGACTGGAGCGAACGGCACAAACCACACTGAAATTCTGCGCATGTACGCGACACTTTTCGGATTTCGTCGTCAGATCTGCAATCGCCGAAAAATCAGGCGGGATTGCCGGGGGTTGAACCTACAATCACCGTAGGCCACATGATCATCTCGGGGTCATTCTGGCGGAAATCGGCGGTCACGATCGTTGCCGCGGTCGCGTTCGTCTCGCTCTACGAGACCACAACCCTCGACTCGAAATACGCCGCGCGCCTGGCGACGCTTCGCGAGTCGACCGCGCTTCCCTCGCCGGGATCGCGCCTGGCGTTCGCTGCCACGGCGTACTGTAAAGGCATCACGACGACCTCCGGTGTGGCCGTCCAGACCGGTGTGGCGGCGGCCGATCCCGAGCTGCTGCCGGTGGGGTCGGTCGTGGATCTCGACGGCCTGCCGCAGAAGTACAACGGCATCTACACCGTGCTCGACACTGGTCCGGCTGTGCAGGGCCGGCAGGTCGACGTCTACATGTGGAGCTGCAACGAAGCGCTGGCGTTCGGCCGCCGGCCGATCAGGCTGACCGTCCTGCGGCTTGGCTGGAACCCGCGTTCGACTGCACCGACCTTCCTCGATCGCATCTTCAAGCGTCCCGAGTCGGTGCAACTGCAGTCACGTCCGCTTCCGCAGACGCAGCCCGGCTCGGGATCCTAGCCGCCTCATTCACGCAGCCGTCGCATCGTGGTGCCGAACGCCTGACGTCCTGCCTGCGGGTCGTACACGATTACGGGCATCAACTGGCCCCGAATGCGATCGGGATTGAGCCTCGCATAGGTCATCAGCGTCGTCGCCAGCAGCGTCTTCTGGTCGCTCGAGGCGCCGTCCGATTGCGGGCCGCTCAGCAGGTCGTCGAACGTCAGCGCCCACGGATCGCCGCGCAGCAGCGCGTCGACCACCGTCCCTTTCAGCACGTTGTGCGAGAAGTTGAAGAAGAACGAAAGCGGCGAGTACTGGCCTTCGACCGGCCGAAACGCTTCGAACTCCTGGTTGAGGTCCGTCTTGTGGGCAGAGTACGCGTCTCGAAAGCGTGCGAGGTCGCCGGTGCATGTCGCCATCGAAGCCGGCGCTTCGCCGACGAATGCACGCGCATCCGCGGATAGTCCGTTCAGCAGAGCCTCGACAATCGGCGCGCGTCCAAGTTCGGAAATGCCGGCTGACCGAAGCCGCGCGTATTCCGACATGACGACCGAGAGCGCGTAGCACAGCCACGGGTAATCGGCGACGTTGTCGTCGCGCATGACGATGGTGTCGCGCGCATAGGTGGCCTCGAATCCAAACCGCAGGTGGCTCCCCATGCTCGCCGCATGCCCGAGCGCAATCTTCAGCTGATGGGACGCGTTCAGCGCGCGAACGCGGTCCAGCAGCCGATCGTACCCTCGTTCCTGGACTTCGAAGTGCGATGTCGCGATCAGTATCAGGGTCTCGACATCGCGCACGAACGCCTGCCCGCTGCCCTCCGGCCCCTGCAGCAGCGCGAGCAAATTCCCGACGCGTTCGAGGTTTGCGTCCGGATCACCGCCGTCCCACACGCGAAGCGAGAACAGCGCCAGGACGTTGACGATGTAGTAGTCGAGGAGAATCGCGACGGCGGCACGATCGACGGGGTCATCGCCGCGCACGCGTGCGATGTAGTTGAGGACGTCGACGGCAATCGTGTCGTCGCCGACACGATCGGCGCGGCCATCCCAGTCGTGCAGCACGTGAAAACCCTCCTGCCGGGTTTCACGGTCGAACACGTTGATGATTCGCTCGAGCGTCACGTGGCGCCCGCCGGCGTTCAGGACGTTCGCGCGGAGGCCTGCGCGGAGGCGCTGCAGCGATGCGCCGAGAGTGGCCTCGGTCGACAGGTCGTCGATCAGATCCCGCCGCGTCGATCCGGTCAACGCAGATTCGAGCATGGAGCACCCGATCTCGAAGGGGCTCTCCGTGCTACTGCGCATACTGCAGTTCGAACAGCTTGAAGTAGATGCCGCGCTGCGCGAGAAGGGCCTGGTGAGTACCCTGCTCGCGCAGCAGGCCCTTGTGCAGCACGAGAATCTTGTCCATGTCCTGAATCGTCGACAGCCGGTGGGCGACGGCAATCGTCGTCCGGCCGGCCATCAGGACGCGAAGCGCGTCGCGGATGGTCATCTCGGTCTCAGTATCCACGCTGGACGTCGCCTCATCGAGAATCAGCACGCGCGGATCGAACGCCAGCGCGCGCGCGAACGATAACAGCTGCTTCTGCCCGACCGACAGCGTCGATCCGCGCTCCGCGACCTTGCTCGCGTACCCGCTGGTCATCCTCGAGATGAACGCATCGGCGTGTACGGCTTCGGCGGCCCGGCGGACGCGCTCGTCGTCGATCGACGCGTTGCCGAGCCTGATGTTGTCGGCGACGGTACCGCTGAACAGATGAACATCCTGCAGGACCAGGCTGAAGAGCCCGCGCAGCTCCTTCAACTCGAGATCGCGGATGTCGACGCCGTCGATGGTGATTCGGCCCTTCTGGATGTCGTAGAACCGAAGCAGCAGGTTGACGAGCGTCGTTTTCCCCGAGCCCGTTGCTCCGACAATGCCGACGCGCTCGCCGGGGCGAACTTCGAACGACACGTCTCGTAAAACCCAATTGGGCTCGCTATCGCCATCCGGTCGACGCACGTCGTAGCTGAACCAGACCTGCTCGAACCGGATTGACCCAGCCGTTGCCGCGCCAAGAGAGGGCCGAGCCGGGGAAACGATCGCAACCGGCTCGTCGAGCAGTTTGAAGATGCGCTCGGACGAGGCCATCGCCGCCTGCAGGACGTTGAACTTCTCCGACATGTCGCTGATCGGACGGAAGAATCGCTGGACGTACTGGAGAAACGCAACGAGCGCGCCGAGCGTCAGCGTCCCGCCGATCACGCTGCCCCCGCCGTACCAGATGATCAGCGCCGACGCGAGCGCCGAGATGGCTTCGATCGCCGGATAGAAGACGGCGTAATAGAAGATCGATTCGATGTTGGCATCCCGGTGGTCGCGGTCGATCTTGTCGAAGCGCGAAAAATTCAGTGCTTCGCGGCGGAACAACTGCACCGTCGTCATCCCGGTGATGTTTTCCTGAAGGAAGGCATTGATGCGGGCGATGAGCCCGCGGACGACGCGATACGAGTCGCGGACGTTGCGTCGGAACCACTGCGTCACGATGACGACGAGCGGCAGCACGGCAAACGCCACGAGCGCCAGCCGCCAGTTCATCCAGAGCATCATGACCATGATGCCGACGAGCGCGAATACGTCGCCGAAGATCGTCACCACGCCGGCGGTGAACAGGTCGTTCAGGACGTCGACATCCGAGGTCACCCGCGTCATCAGCCGTCCCACGGGGTTGCGGTCGTAGAACTGGAGATCCAGCTTCTGCAGGTGGCCGTAGATGCTCATCCGGAGGTCGAACATGATGCGCTGCCCGGTCAGCTGCATCGTCCACGTCTGGAGGTATTCCGCGGCGAAGGCGACGACCAGGACCAGCAGGAACAGGGCGGCCAGGTTGTTAAGTCCTTCGAGCTGCCGGGCTGCGACGAACCGGTCGATCGCGATCTTGATCAGATAGGGCTGCGCCAGCGATGCCGCCCCGCCGACGACGATGGCGGCGAGGGCGAGGAGCACCTGGCGCCAGTACGGCTTCAGATATTGCAGCAGCCGCCGCATCAGCCGGGCGTCGTAGGCCTTTCCGAGGACCTCGTCGTCGTGTGCCACGGCCCTTGATGATACGGGCTTGCAACCTTTGTCGTCCTGTGGCCGTCCAACAGGAAAAAGATTGGTGGTTGGTTGATTAGTTATTGGTTGGTGGTTGGTGGTTGGTGGTGCCTGCCGCGGGTGGGTTAGCCAATAACCGACAGCCAACAACCAAGACGAGGAACATGACTGAACCGAAATCGGACATCCTGCAGGGCACGTTGGACCTGATGGTCCTCCGCACGCTGGACGTCATGGGTCCCCTGCATGGCTACGGACTGGCGCGGCGGATCGAGCAGATAAGCGACGACGTGCTGCAGCTCAATCAGGGAACGATTTACGCCTCGCTCCTCCGCCTGCAGCAGCGGCGCTGGATCTCCGCGAGCTGGGGCGTGTCCGACAACAACCGGAAGGCGAAGTTCTACGCCATCACGAAGGCGGGCCGGAAGCAGCTGACCGCCCAGACCGAGAACTGGGAGCGCATTTCGGGCGTCATCGCGCGCCTCCTGAAGGCGGAGCGCTGACGTCATGGCCTGGCTCTGGACCGTCCTGTCCCGGATCCGGGCGCTGATCGCCGGACGTCAGGCGGACGACGACTTCGATCGTGAAATCGCGAGCCACCTCGAGATGCTCGTCGACGAGTATCGGCGGCGCGGACTCTCGCCTGGCGAGGCGCGACGGGCCGCGCTCGTGCGTTTTGGAGGACCGATGCAGCTCCGCGAACAGCACCGTGAAAACAGCAGCGTTCCGTTCATCGAAACGATGCTGCAGGACATCCGCTACGCATTTCGTTCGTTGCGCCGGTACCCTGCCTTCTCTCTGGTGGCGGTCGCCACCCTGGCCGTGGGCATCGGCGCGGGCACGGCGGTGTTCAGTTTTGTCCGCGCCGTGCTCCTGCGTCCGCTCCCTTACAGCCGCCCCGACGAGCTCGTCAGGATCTTCGAAACGAATCCGCTCCGGAACTGGACCCGCAACATCGTCGCACCCGCCAACTGGGCCGACTGGCGCGCGCGCAACCAGGTTTTCACCGACATCGCGGCGTACGAACAGTTTCGACAGGTCGGCAGCGGGGCGAACGAGGTATTCCTGACTGGCTTTGGCGAGCCGCAGGGCCTGAAGTCGATCGGGGTCACTGGTAACTTTTTTTCAGTGCTCGGAGCCTCGCCGCTGCTTGGCCGCACGTTCACCGACGACGAGACCTACGAGGGCAAGGCGCGGGTCGTCGTCCTGAGCTACGGGCTGTGGCAGAGCGCGTTCGGCGGCGACCCGGGCACGCTGGGCCGCACGATTACCCTCAGCGGCCGGACGTACGACGTCGTCGGCATCATGCCGCAGGACTTCTTCTTCCCCGGACGCGACGTGCAGCTGTGGATGCCCGTCGGGTACACGGCGGACATGATTTCCCGGACGCGCCGCCCGCACTTCCTCGGCGCGGTCGCCCGGCTGAAGCCCGGCGTCGCGCTGGAGCGGGCAAAGCAGGACATGGATCGAATCGCGAGGCAACTCGAGGCGGAGTATCCCGACACCAACACGCAGATGGGCGTCCGTCTGGAGCCGCTGCACGACAGCTTCGCCAGCGAGCCCCGCACGGCGCTGCTGATGCTCAGCGGCGCGGTTGGTCTGCTGTTTCTGATCGTCTGCGCGAACATCGCGAACCTTCAGCTCGGACGAACCGTGAACCGCTCGCGCGAACTGTCCATCAGGGCCGCGCTCGGCGCCGGACGAACGCGGCTGCTCCGTCAGCTGCTGACCGAATCTGTCGTGCTGTCGGTTATCGGCGGCAGTCTCGGCGTCGGTCTCGCGCTGGCGACCCAGTCCGTCCTCACGACATACGCCGCTTCAGCGGTCCCGCTGTTCGCGCAGGTCGGCATCGATCGATCCGTTCTCCTCTTTGCGCTCGCCGTCTCCATCGCCGCGCCGGTCATTTTTGGCACGGTGCCGGCGCTCGTGTCGTCGCAGACCGGCGCGATGTCCCAGCGCGTGGAAGCGGGATCCCGGGAAACCCGTCGCCTCCGCAACCTCCTGGTCGGTGCAGAGATCGCGCTCGCCGTTGTGCTCGTGGCCGGCGCCGCGCTCCTGGTGAGGAGCCTGTCGCACCTGCAGGACGTCGATCCCGGATTCAACCGGGAGCACGGCGTTGCCTTCACGATCACGCTGCCGTCGGCGCGCTATCCTGATGCCGCCGCCCGCATCCGTGGGTTCTCCGAAATCGAGCGACGCCTTCGCGAACAGCCGGGCGTTCAATTCGTCGGGGCAACAGGGACGCTCGCGTTGCGCGGAACGACGTGGTCCGGCGACGCGACGATCGAAGGACGCGCGACGACCGATTTCGAACGCGAGCTCCAGCATTCCTCCACGACGAAAGACTATTTCCAGGCGATGGGCATCCGCCTGCTCGCAGGGCGATTCTTCGAGGACACCGACACGCGAGAGACGACGCCCGTCACAATCGTCAACGAAACGCTGGCGCGCGCGTACTACCGGAACCTGCCGGCCGACCAGGTGATTGGCAAGCGCATCACGTTCGGACGCCCGACGGACAACGCCCCCTGGAACACGATCGTGGGCGTCGTCGCCGACGAACGGCAGAGCGGGCTCGACAAGCCAGTTCAGCCGAACGCGTACTCGAGCATCGCGCAACGGCAGCAGAATCCGTTGACGTTCGTCATCCGATCTGCCGCCCAGCCCGATGCCGTGGTCGCAGCCGCCCGCCGGACCGTGGCGGACGTCGACAAGGACCTTGCGGTGACGAACATCACGACTCTTCGCGACCTGGTGGATGAATCGATGGAGGGCCACCGCTTCCGCACGACCCTGCTCTCGGGCTTTGCTCTCATCGCCCTCATGCTCGCCGCCCTCGGTGTCTATGGTGTGCTGGCGTACTTCGTCTCGCAGCGCTCGCGCGAGCTGGGCATCCGCCTGGCCCTGGGCGCCAGCCGGGGCGAAGTCTGGCGGCTGGTCGTCGGCGAGGGGCTCAAGCCCGTCGTCGCCGGAGGCGTCGCGGGGATCGCGGGAGCAGTGGCGCTGACGAGCCTGCTGCGTACGCTGCTCTTTGGCGTCGAGACCATGGACGCGACGACGTACGGCGCCGTTTTCGCCGCGCTCGCCGTCGTCGCGATGCTGGCGTGCGCCGTACCAGCCGCGAAAGCGATGCGCCTGGATCCGCTTGCCGTGCTCAGGGACGAATGAACGCTTGAATTTCAGATTGCAGATTGCAGATTGCAGATTTGGAGCTAGGAGGCGGCGAGCTCTTCTTCGAGAAGCTGTTTGCGATACAGCTCGGCGTACAACCCGCCGTGCGCGACGAGCTCGTCGTGGTCGCCGCGCTCGACGATGCGACCTTCGTTGAGGACGAGAATCTGATCGGCTCTGCGAACGGTCGAGATCCGATGGGACACGACGATCGACGTCCGCCCGCGCATGAGGCCCTCGAGCCGCGTCAGGATCTCCTCTTCCGTGTAAGTGTCCACCGCCGAGAGCGCGTCGTCGAGAACCAGGATCCGGGGGTCCACGACCGCGGCCCGCGCAATGGCCGTGCGCTGCTTCTGACCGCCTGAGAGCGTAATCCCCCGCTCGCCGACGATCGTGTCGTACCCCTTGGGAAAATCGACGACGTCCTTGTCGAGACGAGCGATGGCGGCGGCGGATGTGACGCGGTCGATGCGTGATCGCTCGGCTGAAGCCTCGTGCTCCGTACGGGAAGGTGTGACGGATGGAGCGCGAAGCCTTAGCCGAGTGTCTTCCCCATCCAGGCCGAACGCGATGTTGTCGGCAATCGTGTCCGAGAAGAGGAACGGCTCCTGCGGGACGAAGCCGACGGCGCCGCGCAGCGTCGCCAGCGGAATCTCGCGAACGTCGACCCCGTCGACGAACACCGTGCCCGGCGGGGGGTCGTAGATCCGCGCAAGCAGCGCGATCAGCGTCGACTTGCCAGATCCCGTGGGTCCGACGAGCGCGACGACCTGACCGGCAGGAATCCGCGCCGTGACATTCGACAACACGGGCCGCTCGCCGAACGAGAACGTCAGATCGCGGAACTCGACGGAACCTTCGACATAGCGGATTGCGGATTGCGGACTCGAATCCGCAATCCGCAATCCGAGATCCGCAATGGCCGGCTCTGTATCGAGCACCTCGAGCATCCGCTTCCATGACGCCATGCCACGCTGCAGCATGTTCGTCACCCAACCGAACGCGATCATCGGCCAGCTCAGCATCGTCAGATACGCGTTGAACGCGACGAACTCGCCGACGGTGATCCGCCCGCGGATCACTTCGCGGCTGCCGAGCCAGATGACGAGGAGCGCGCCGAGCCCCAGGAAGAACGACATGCTCGGAAAGAAGAGACCCTGCAGGACGATCAGGCGGCGATTCCGGCGCAGGTACTCGGCGTTGGCGTCGCGGAACCGGTCGAGCTCGGCCTGCTCCTGGCGGTACGCGCGGACCACGCGGACGCCGGCGAGCGCCTCCTGCGCGACTGCGCTCACGTCCGACAGCTGCGCCTGAATCTGCTCGAACCGCTTGTGCATCGCGCTGCCGAAGTACTTCACCGAAATCGAGACGAAGGGCAGCGGAATCAGCGAGTACAGCGTCAGCTTCGGATCAATGGCGATCATCATCGCAAGCGCAACGACAAAGGTCAGGATCGTGTTCGACGAATACATCACGGATGGGCCGATCATCATCCGCACGGCGTTGAGGTCATTGGTGGCACGCGACATGAGGTCGCCCGTGCGATGCGTCTGGAAGTACGTCGCCGGCAGCTTCTGCAGGTGCGCGAAAAAGTCGTTGCGCATGTCGTATTCGATGTCCCGCGACGCGCCGATGAGGATCCGGCGCATGAGGAAGCGGAACACCCCGCCGATGAGGCCGATGGCCAGGAGGGCCGAGCCGTAGGCGAGCAGCTTCGCCCGGGTGACGCCGCGGGTGAGATCGTCGATGGCGAACTGCAGGACCTTGGGCGACGCCAGCGCAACGGCCTGCGTGATCACCGTGCACCCGAGGCCGGCAAGGAATGCGCTGCGATATCGCAGCACATAGACGAAAAGCCGGCGAAAGGCGCTCATCTCCTTGTGAGTATAATCCTTAGGTCATGCACGCCCTGTATATCATCGTCCCCGCGCTGCTCACTTTATGGATTGCTTATCGGTATTACAGTGCGTACATCGCCGCGAAAGTCTGGATGCTCGACGATTCGCGGACCACACCCGCACACACCAAGTACGACGGCGCGAACTACTACCCCACGACCCGCTACGTGCTCTTCGGACATCACTTCGCCGCCATCGCAGGCTCGGGTCCGCTCGTCGGTCCGGTCCTGGCCGCGCAGTTCGGCTTCATGCCCAGCCTCCTGTGGCTCGTCTTCGGCGTCTGCCTGGCGGGCGCGGTGCAGGACTCGTTCTGGTTGTGGGCCTCGACGCGCCGCGGCGGGCGTTCGCTGGCGGACATCGCCCGTTCTGACGTCGGCCCGGTCGCCGGCGTGACCGCGGCGATTGCGGTGCTTCTCATCATCGTGATCGCCATGGCGGGCCTGGGGATCATCGTCGTCAACGCGCTGGCCGACAGCGCGTGGGGCACGTTCACGATCTTCATGACCATTCCGCTCGCCGTGGTCATGGGCTTCTACATGTTTCAGTGGCGCAAGGGCCACATTCGCGAAGCCACGATCGCGGGGATGATCTGCCTCTTTCTGGCGGTCGTGTTCGGCAAGACGGTGGCGGAGTCGTCCATCGGCAGCTGGTTCCTGCTCTCGAAGCACCAACTCGTGATCGCGATGGGCATCTACACCACCGCTGCCTCGGTGCTGCCGGTCTGGATGCTCCTGACGCCGCGCGCGTACCTCAGCACGTTCATGAAGATCGGCGTCATCGGGCTGCTGGTCATCGGGGTGATGATCCTCAACCCGAGGCTCGAGGCACCGGCGTTTTCGCAGTACATCAACGGCGGCGGACCGATCATCCGCGGGTCACTCTTCCCATTCCTCTTCATCACGATCGCCTGTGGCGCGATCTCCGGTTTCCACGCCATCGTCGCGTCAGGCACGACGTCGAAGATGATCGACAGGGAATCCGATATCCGCCCCATCGGCTACGGCGCCATGCTCGTCGAAGGCGTGGTCGGCATCGTCGCGCTG
>Ga0126377_10003277_pt1 | contig 11431 bp, 12 predicted proteins | sample PanSoiMetPlot_22_FD_92647 | JGI IMG/M metagenome (GOLD analysis project Ga0126377, IMG submission 92647) | Tropical forest soil microbial communities from Panama - MetaG Plot_22 | ecosystem: Environmental > Terrestrial > Soil > Tropical forest > Bulk soil | place: Panama | collected 2016-02-17
ACGGCGACGCACGGCGACTGTGCGAGCTCGCGGTGAACTGGGTGGCGCTGAACCCCACGCCAACGAAACTTCCGAAGCCGGACTACAACCGATAGCAGAGAGCCGAATGCTCCCCAGTTCGCTCATGAACGAGCATGGCCGAAGAACAGAACATATCCGTCGGCGTCCTGGACCGCGAATCCACGCAACCCATCATCGCCATCGTCATAGTCCCGGTTGAGCGGTTGAAAGAACACGACATCGCGCGACGAGAACTCCGCTGCCAACGCGTCCGGATCTGGAACGTGAACAAAAGCGTCCCACGGGGCCCAGCCTTGTTTGATGTCTCGCGTGTAGTTCGGCACAGGCTCGACGCCAATGCTCTTGAGAATGATCGTCGCGCCGTCCCGCCGGACGATGCCGAAGAAAATGTCGTCAGGCTCGGGTCCTTGAAACGTCACATCGAAGCCGAGCCGGTCGTGATAGAACGCCAACGCGACCGGAACATTCCTGACGATGAAGAACGGCGCGATGCCGGTGATCTCTGGTCTAGTCATGTGAGTAGAGGCGATTCTTCAGACTCGCCCTCCACTTAGGCGAGACCTCGAATTCGAAGGCGCTTGACCGCACCGTGCCTTTCCAGAAAATTGAAGAAACAGAAGCAAAGGAGGCAATTCCGTGGGCAGAACTCTTCTCGATCGTATCAAGGATGGACGCACTGATCTGGTTTTCGACTATCTCGCCGCTGGTAACGCCGCTACCGCGAACGATGCCGACGGTACGCCGCTCATCAACTGGTGTTGGTACTACGGAGATGTCAGCGCGATCCGGTTTCTGCTGGCTCACGGAGAATCCATCAACACGCTTGGGGACAACTTCGATCTGATAGGCGCTGCCTATCATGGCCATTGGCCACTGTGCGAGTTCCTGATTGAGCAGGGTGCCGACGTGAACAAGTCCGACGCGGGGACCGGAGAAACGCCGCTGCACGCCGCGCTCTCCAAGACAGATCGCGAAACCTATGATCTCGTCGTCAAAATACTGCTCACGAGAGGCGCAAATCCCAACGCCGTGACCAAACCGGCAATGGAAACCGGCGCGTTCATGAGAGATTGCAGGACCAAAGGCGAAACGCCGCTCCACCGGGCTGCCGCATTCGGCACCGAGGAAACGATACAGCTGCTTCTGAATGCCGGCGCCAAGCTCGACGCAAAGGACATGAATGGAGACTCGCCTCTGAGTTGGGCGAGTTGGTACGGGCGACCCGATCCGATTCTCATCAAACTCTGCTACGGCTCGTTTTATATTCGTCCGAACCGAAAATCGATGGCCGGTTATCTGCTTGGGGAACCGGACGCGTCCACATAATCACTTCGTGCGGGCGATTCTCTCGTTGCGCTGAGTTCGCGCGCGCCCGGGCTTCTGCCTCGTCTTCGGTTCGCGACCCGCTGAATCGACGAAGTAAAATACCGTCCCCGCGCTGTTCTGATTACCTGAGATCAACCGTGCACTCCGAGTCATCGCGAGACTGGCACGTGCGATGGCGACTGTTTACGTCCGAGCTGGTCGGAACCGCACTGCTCGTACTGGGCGGAGTATCTTTCGTCATTCTGATGTCGGGCGAAGGCAGTCCGATGGCGCACATTCTCCCGAACGCCCAGCTGCGAACTATCGTGACTGCGCTGTTGTTTGGTTGTGTGGGCAGCGCGATCGCGGTGTCACCCGTGGGAAAAGAAAGCGGCGCGCACATCAATCCTGCCGTGACGATGGGTTTCTGGCTGATGCGCAAGCTCGATGGTCGAACGGCGGTTGGCTATGTCGTCGCTCAGATCGTCGGTGGCTGCGTGGGCGCCTTGCCTCTGCTGCTATGGGGATCGATGGGACGAAGTATCGGGTTTGGTGCCACGATGCCAGGACCCGGGTATTCCGCGACTGCCGCGATCGTTGGCGAGGCGATCGCGACCGGCGCGTTGATTGCGACGTTGTGCATGCTCCTGGGCTTTCGGCACCTGCGCGGTTACACACCCTTCGTGATTCCCTGGCTGTATGCGGTGATGGTACCGCTCGAGGCGCCAATATCCGGCACCAGTACCAATCCCGCCCGCACGTTCGGTCCGGCTCTGATCTCGGGCACCTGGGATGGATGGTGGGTCTATTGGATCGGCCCGGGCCTCGGCGTCGTGGTGGCGGTGCTGCTGTGCAGCCGGCTGGCGAAACGCATCGAAGTCGCCAAGCTCTATCACTTCGAAAGCGATCGACGGCGTTTGTTTCATCGGATGGCCGGTTCCGTTGCGAATCCAACTGCCTCGTCAGATGGTCATTCGCCGCATTAGGTGGCTCGGGATCGTCGCGGCGTCGCGACTTCAGCCGGAATGTGCCGGCGAGTCATCGGCGCGGACGAACGCGAGGAGCACGCAGAATGCCACGGCAACGACCAGGAATCGCCAACCCCAGTCCGGCCACAGCGGCGGCGGTGACGGGACGTGATAGAGACCCTGACGTATGTAGTACGGAAACCAATCGGCAAAATAGCTTGCCTCGTCCATGCGCTTGAACGGTGCCTGTGTCCACAACGTCAACGCGATCGCCGACACCCCGAGCATGTATTGTTCGCCACGCGACCGATCGGCGAAGCACTGCGCGAACAGCACTGCGACGACGGGCAGCAGCGGCGTGAAATAGCGCCATATATCCGCGCCGCCAAGTGCCGTCACCACGATCAGTGGGACGGCGTAACTCACCCACTCGGGCTCGCGCGTGAGAAAACGAACGCAGCGACGCGGCTGCGAGGCGACGAGCAGCGACACACCGCCGGCGTGAACGACCAGAAAATAGACGAAGAGCGCCACGAACAGCGGATCCGCCCAGGCGTGACGATTCTCCAGCAGCGTGTGGAGCGAAACGACGCTCGCGGCGTTAGGCGCGCGCGATGCGACGATCCGCACCGCGATCCAGAGGATCGCCGCCGGCACGTAGGTCGCGATCGTCGCGCGCAGCGGCACGTGGTTCCGCCAGTCTCGGTGCACACCGAAGAACAGCAGGATGACGCTGTACTCTCGCGCCAGCACTGCCGCGGCACACGCAAGCGTCGCGGCCCATCGGGGGCCGTCGAGAATCAACAGCAGCGCAACGGCGATCACGGCGCACGCACCGAGGTCGATCAGTACCGGATAGAACGCCTGAAGACGGAAGTGGTCTGACAATGCGATGCAGACCACGGCGATGATACGCAGGAATGTGCCGGCACCGTACCGCTGGAGCAGCATCGACAACACGCCCGCAAGCAACCCCGCGTACACCATGTTCATGATCGCGAACGAGAGTACGGGACTGCGGGTGGCGATGAAGACAGGCGTGTTCGCCCAAATGATCAGCGGCCGAAGCCGGGTGTGGACCGTCCCGCTCAACCAGCCTTCGCGGAGCATGCGGGAGTAATCCTGACCGTCCCAGCCTTCTCCGTCGTTGGTAGAGATTCGTCCACCGGTCGACTGCAGGATGCCAAACAGCACCACGGCGACGAAGGCGACAACGATGTGGCTCTTCAGCGAGAGTGCGAAGGCTCGAAGGCCTGCCATCGTCAACGCGCGACGGCGCGCAGATCGTCGTGCCGCACCACGAATCGTTCCTTTCGTCTGAGGCGTGTGGTGGGGTCCGGCCAAGGCCGGACCCCAGGTCAGCCCGCCTTCCCCCTTCGCGCTTCACGCTGCGGCGGACAGGAAGGCGGATACGGCGACTACGCGAGGGCTTTCTTATACAGCTCGAGAAGACGTGCCCACGCCTTCTCGGCCTGCGGCTCGCTGTACACGGTCGTGTCGGGCGGGCACCAGCCGTGCGCCGCCGGATAGACCTCGATTTCGGCCGGCCTGTTCGCCGTCATGAACGTCTGTTTGAGCACGTCCTTCTCCATCGGCCGCTGCTTGTCATCGCTCTCGGCAATCGCGATGAGGAACGACGCTTTCGTCTTCGAGGCGAGCAGGTGCGGGCTGTTGGTGTCACCCTCTTTGCCGACGAGACCGCCGGCATGGAACGAGGCGACCGCGCCCACGCGGTCGGGCATGGCCGATGCCGTGTTGAACGCCATCGGACCACCCATGCAGTAACCCTGGGTGCCAATCTTGCGGTTCTTGTTGACCTGCGGCTGCGCATCGAGCCACGCGATGAACGCTTTCGCGTCCGTCATGTCGGTCATCTGGTTCATGCCCTTCCTGAAAGGCATCATCTCCGGGATCGGCGTCGCACCAGTTGCCGTTGGCTTGCCCACACGATAGAACGGATTGACCACCAGCACCGAGTAGCCAGACGAGGCGAGGCGCTTGCCCATCGTCCGCATCGCCGGCCGGAGGCCGAAAATGTCCGGCCAGATCAGAACGGCCGCCGCCGAACCTGTAGACGGATACACGAAGTACGCGTCAGCACTACCATCGGGCGTCTTGATCACGACGTCTTTTTCGCTGGTCTGCTGGGCGTTGGCGACCTCCGGCAGCATCATCGACACGCCTGCCGCGACCAGCACGCCGAACTGGCGGCGGGTGATCAGCCCTCGAGCCTCGTACTCCAGTCGATCTTTCTCAAAATAATCCTGATCGCACATAATCGCTCCCCCTCAAGGACGAACACTGTAACCGATCAGAGGAATCAGGACGCAGGAATCAGCAAACAGGTGTGGCCAGGTCTCAGGAACCGGCCCTGTGAGCTGCGAGTCGCGGCGATTGCACATTAGACAACGAGGTCAGTCATGCGCAGCGCCATTGCTCTCGTGCTCGTCCTCGGATGGACCGGGCTTGCAGACGCACAACCATCGCCTGAACACGGTGAACTCTTTGTAAACATCGCCTTCGCCCAGGTATTCCGGGCCGAAGATCGTAACTTCGGCAATCGGCCCGACATTGGCGGCGGCGTCCGTCTGCCGATCACGCGGCGCATCGGCGTGTCGTTCGACCTCAATCGGGCGCTGGGCCTGCGCGCCGACCCGGCTCGGTGCGGCCTCGCACTCGGGTGCCAAGGTGCCGCACGCGAGGGCCTGCTCGACGCGATGCTCGCAACCGCGAACGTGTATGTTCGATTCCCACACGGTCGCGCCGAGCCGTATGTGATCGGCGGGGTTGGCGGCCTCTGGACCAGGAGCGTCAACAGTCTGATCGCCGTGCGGAACGGCATCGGAGTGATGAGCGAGATCGCACGTCATGACGCCGGCCTTGCGATTGGCGGCGGCGCCGGCGTCGATGTCGCGATCACTCGGAGGTGGTCGCTACGACCCGAGTTCCGCATCTACGACTCGACGGCGATGTCGCGGACGAACCTCACCATCGTTCGCACGTCGCTCGCCGCAGGATGGCGATGGTAGGCCCTACCTGGACCAGTCAGAAGCCGTATTCAATCCCCACCAGGGGCGTCACCCGATCGGTGAGTCCGTCACCACCCGCCGAGAATCGCACGTTGAAGTTGGCCAGCAAGCCTTCGCGCAGGGCGAACTTCATCCCTGCCGCCCCGTTGCTAATCAGATAGGACCTGGTGCTGAACATGATGTTCTGAAAGACAGCGGCACCCAAATCGCCACTGGCAGCAAATTGGGCGATTTCGAGCCGTGGTGAATCGAGCACGCGCTCGGCCAGGAAATCGACTGCCACGCTCAGACGCTGGTTGATCCCCGCGTCGAAGCCGGCCGTAAGCAGGAGGCGATCCGGCAGGTCATCGGCGATTCCCCTCGCCGCGTCCCCGGCCAGGACGCTCGCACCGTTCAACTGGTACGCGACATTCACGTGCGGGGACACGCGCCCCGATACGAACGACGCCACCAGAAACGGCTTCGCGCCCCAAGCCCCCGACCCGAGCAGATCGTATTCATTGCCGCTCGGAATGCGCACTTCGGCGCCGACGGCGAACCTGTTCCGCCCCCGCCGCACGATGTTGTGTTTCGTCCTCACCAACACGTCCCCCATGCCGAACGCAGTGCCACTCGCGGAAAACACCCGGAGATCCCCGATTCCGTTAGGGGCCAACGGATCGGAGAAGAAATGTACCGCGTCCTCACGCGTGGTCCCGAAGCGATGAATGACGGCAGTCGACGAGAGCGCGAGACGAGTATTGATAAGCGGGATCGCGAACGACAGATCGAGCCGATCGGTCACTCCGAAGGTGACGATGCCCGTGTACTGGTGAACACTCAACTTGATCGCATTGTCGGTCACGACCACATCCGTCCGGCCGCCACCGAGTTGCGCATCGTCATGGGTGAAGACTGCGGGTACATGCCGCAGGTCGACGCCGTCCAGCGAGTCGAACGAAAACGCCTGAAAGTTGTAGCCCAACACGATCTTTCCGCGGCCGATCGTCTCTGCCCGGTCGGCGAGAATGGGCCCGAAACTCTGCGTCGATCGGACGAACGTGCCAGTATCCGAATCGAACCGATACGTGAACCCTGAGGCCGGCGACGGCAGTGGGAGCGCCGACAACTGGCTTGCCAGAGCGATATTGAATCGTCGGAAGTTCGTCTGGAAGTCGCTGTTGAAGTGCGCGGCATGGGTCGATCCGTCCAGCAGCGCGGAATTGCTGTCGACCGTGAGGCCGTGCGGCCCGAAGACCTGCCCGATGAGCGTCACGAGTCCCTTGGCCTCGGTCGCAGACTGTGCGAACGACGCTGCCGGAGCACACGCGAGCACGAATACGACGATCGAGGCAACGGCACGCCGGGGAGCCCGGATTATGCGCCAGGGACGCGTCATCGATCGTGAACCACTTGATCGATCACCCACACACCGTTCCGGCGCCGTAGCGTGATCGTGGTTCTCGTCGTGCTGAACAGACGCTGGCCATCTTGTGTTTCGAGGCTGTACTTCCGGACACCCGTCACCGTTGTCACGTCGTCGTTGATGGTAATGCGGGGATCCGAGAACAATGCCTGAACCGTGCGGGCATTGGCGAACTCGGATCGGAGGGCTTTCTCCTGGTTGCCACCGAGCGAAGGCCAGACTCGCTTCAAAGCGGCAAGGTTCCGGCTTTCCAATCCGCCCACGTATTCAGCGATCACGCCCCGAATGCTGTTTTCGGCCTCTGCCGTCTGGGCCGGCGTGAGCCGTGCCGATTCACCCTGACCCCGAGTGGCCGGATCGACGGGCGGCGGCACGGATCGGTTCCGCGCCTCGACCAGGGCCGCGCGAAATCCCGCTTCGGCCGCGATCGCCCGCAGCAACGCATCGGACGTTTGTCCGGTCGTCGCCAACTGTTTCGCTTCCAGTTCGAGGGACCTCGCCTCCAAGTAAGAACGGCTCGCCAGGGTGTTCGCGTTTGCGTCTTCAGCAAGTACGCGCCTCTGGTTCAGCCGGGTCATCGCCTCGACCAATTGCGCACCCTGCGTGGATGCTGCTGCATCGCGATTGACATCGGGTTGCCTATCCACATCGGCCTGGCTCGCGACATCGGACGAGGGAGTCGATGTCGTCGCCGGAGCGCGACTCGCCTCTTGCGACGCGATTGCCCCTTGCCTAGGGGGCATCGTCGTGCCGGGTTCCGCGGGCGTACGAGAAGGAGCAGGAGAAGCCGCAGGCGGGCTCAGATCGCGCACAGTTGACGACACCCGGATGTCGGGCGTGACTCCTCTGGGCGCGGACGAAGCCCGGGCGCGGAGCATCGCATCGGATGCCTGCTGCGATTCGATCTGTCTCGCCAACGCCTCAGTAGCGGCGCGATAGTTCGCCTTTTCGAGATCGAGGGAGCGCTGCCGCGCACTTAACGCCTGAATGTCAGCTAATGCCTTCCAGGTCGCGCCGATCCCGATGACGACAGGCAGCCCGAGACACACGGCCAACGTTACGAGTACTGCAGCCGGGGGAAAAGTAGCGCGGCGCTCGACACCGGTACTCGGGTCGGCGATGGCAATTGAGTATCGCCGGGGCATAGATCGCCACTCCTCAAGTCGAGTCTGACGCTTCCGCCCGGAGGGGCTGGGCGGGTCAGGTTCTACAACCAGGCAGAGCTTCGCGCAATTTCAAAAATCCTACCAACGCTGCCCTAAGAAATGGCGGCGTTGTGGTCGCTTCCTCCCACGACATTCCACAGCCGTTGCGCGTACGGTTCCACTACATAGTCATGACACTGGACATCCTTGTCGTCTGGACCGCAACCCTTACATCCATGTCACAGTGCATATGCCCCCAATGAATGAGAGCCGAATGGCAAGCTCGATATCTCGCTAGCGCACGACATGCCGGCGGCGGCCGTCGAAGTCGTCAACCCCGATTGCCGCCAGGCAGATCCCGCCTCCCTGTGCTCACTGTGATCGCACGTCAGGGTACTTGTACGGGCACGGGCCGGGACTGCAGCTCCACCGATCGGCCTCCTCCGGTGTCGGTCCGAAGCGCATCGTCGATCCGTCGGCGAACGTGACGTCGCGTCCGCTGAACGCCCGGGCGCTCGGATCCCTCGCAGGCCATCCCGAGATCGTGATGCTCGTACCGGGCTTCAGCCTGTCCTTGTAATCCTTCAGACCTTGTCTCAGCAACGCGTTGGGCGGGAATCCTTCGAACGCCCACAGGCCGGTGCGGCCGTCTGGCCCCTGCCCGTCGACGATCAGCACGACGTGCGGGTTGATGGTGCGGAGTTCAGCGACCACGCCGGTGACGGATGCCGGTTTGGACGCATCGTAGAACGGCGTGAACGGATGGTGCGCGGCCGCGGGAAGCACGGTAATCACGACCAGGGCCGGCAACCAGAATCTCATGGCTCCTCCTTTGTCGACACCATGCGCTGACATCCCGATTATCGATCGATGTGGGCCGAGGCGGTAACGCGCATCCGAGCGTACGCCTTGACTCGCAGCGACCTCCGGGCCCACCATTCGCGTGCAACAGAAGTCAAAGATGCGGGTGGCTACCTCCTTCGCGCGCGGCGCCGTGGTCGCCGGTCTCCTCGCCATCATCCTTGGCGAGTACCTGCCGACGGTAGCGGGCGCACAGCGGGCTGCAGCCACGCCGGTGGTGACCATCGCCGGGCCGCAAGGGATCGGGCTCACGATCGAACCAATCAGCCCGGACGCGCCACGGTTCGAGGCCGCATCGATCAAGCGCGATCCGTCGGGCCTGATGGCGGCATCGAACGCACCGGTGACCGTGCGCAGCAACCGCGTGCTCGCGTCGAGCATCACCATCCGCGAGCTCATTCGCAACGGCTACAACCTCCAGCACGTCCCTCGCAGCTTCATCGTCGACGGCCCGGACTGGATCGATTCCGACCGGTACAACATCGAGGCGGTGGCCGCGAAACCGTTCGAGTCGCAACGCGTCCGCAACGTGCCGGCGCCGACGGCGGCAGCGATGATCCGCGCGCTGCTCGTCGATCGATTCCAGTTGAAAGCCCACAACGAAGTGCGCCAGAAGGAGATCTACGAGCTGGTGCTCGATCGTGCCGACGGCCGTCTCGGCCCGGGGCTGAAACCATCGACGGCGGCGTGCCTCGGGCCGTTCGATCTCGTCGATCTCGATACGACGAACCGCGCGATCCAGCCAACGGCTGATGGCAAGCCGTACTTCTGCCCGTTTGGCTACGCCTACGGTCCGGTGTCGTTCATGAGCGCGAATCAGATGCGCATGCGCGACATCGCCATGTTCTTCGGACTGATCGCCAGCCTGAACATGGCCGTCGTCGATCGCACCGGCCTTGATGGACGGTACGACATCGAATTGCGTTTCGCCGGCGATGTGGCCGTCACCGCGAACGCAGCACCGACGTTCAGAGACCTCGGATCCACCGACGTGCCGACGCTGGCGGGCGCCATCCGCGAGCAGCTCGGCCTGAAGCTGCAAAGCACGCGCGCCCCTGTCGAAGTGCTCGTCATCGATCGCATCGAGCGGCCGTCGGAGAACTGAATGATGCGAATCCTCAAGGCCCAGCGACCATCCGCGCTCGCATTCGCCGCACTCGCGTTCCTGACGCGCGATGTCTCAGCGCAGACGGCATCCCAGGCTCCCGCCACAACCGGACCGACGTATGAGGTCGTTTCCATCAAGCCTCACGTGGGCGACACGAACTCCGGCAGCATGCGCCAGATGCCTGGCGGCGGGATCATCTTCGTGAATGCGAGCCTTCGAACGCTGATCACGTTTGGATATTCAGGGCTCGTCTCCGAACCGATCGGACTCCCGGACTGGGCCGCGAGCGAGCACTACGACGTCAACGCGACGGTCTCGCTGAACAATCCGACGGTCGACGATCGTCGTGCCATGATGCGCGCCCTGCTCGCGGAGCGGTTCAAGTTCGCGGCGCACATGGAGTCGCGCGATCAGCCGTCGTTCGATCTGCTGCTGGCGCGCAGCGACCGACGGCTCGGTCCCGGCATGAAGCCCACAGACGTTGATTGCGCGGCACGCGCCGCCGCCGCACGCGCGGCCACGGAAGCGGCACGTGCGGCGGGCACGCCTCCGCCGCCGCCCACGTTCACACCGCCGGCACCTGGTTCAATCGTTCCCCCGTGCACGATGCGAAGCACGGGCAACACGATCGAGGGTGACTTCACGATGACGAGCTTCGCGTCGATTCTTCGAACAATGGCGGGCCGCTACGTTGTCGACAAGACCGGACTCACCGGCAACTACCGCGTGAAGCTCGAAGGCGTCGAGATGTTTCAGCGTCCCAGCCTCGACACGACCGGTGGCCCTGCTGACACGACATCGATCTTCACGGCGCTCTCCGAGCAGCTCGGACTCAAGCTCGAATCGTCGCACGCGCAGGTCGAGGTGCTCATCGTCGACCACGTCGAGCGCCCAAGCGACAACTGACTACGACGGATTGACAGAGTGCCGTCACCCTATGTAGAGTTGCGACCATGAGATGCGGCCGCCTCTCCCATCCCGCCCTGAAAGTCCTCCGCGTGTTCCTGACAGCGTTCTCAGACAACGTGCGCAGCGAGATCGCCGGCGCCGACATCATGAAGGCGGCCGGCATTTCGTCGGGGACGCTGTATCCGATCCTGCTGCGGCTGGAGCGAGCCGGTGTCCTCTCCAGCCGGTGGGAGAAGGAGAAACCTCAGGACCTCGGACGGCCACGGCGGCGTCTGTATCGCATCACTCCGGCTGGCGTCCGAATCGCGCACGAGGCGCTGAACGACCTCGCCGCTCCGGTCTCACTCGCTCGCAACGAGGCGTGACATGATCGGTTTCTTCGACACCACCAGCCTTTCGCGCGCGCTGTTCCTGGCGCTCGACAACGCCAGCGGACATCACCTGACGACCGCCGCCGGGCTCCTGATGCTGGCCGCGATCATCGCGCTGCTCGTCGCACTGTTGATGGCCGATTCAGTGGCGGCGGCGATCCTGAGATTCCGCGCCGGACGGTTGCCCTCCTCATTGAGCGAGCGGCTGCTCGAGGAGTGGCTCGCCGAAGCGGCCGCGGCATCGCGCGTGCAGAAGCTCGCATTCGCGCTGAGTCTGCTCTGCACCCGCGCGCACACGCTGGAGCGCGC
>Ga0126377_10003278_pt1 | contig 11431 bp, 9 predicted proteins | sample PanSoiMetPlot_22_FD_92647 | JGI IMG/M metagenome (GOLD analysis project Ga0126377, IMG submission 92647) | Tropical forest soil microbial communities from Panama - MetaG Plot_22 | ecosystem: Environmental > Terrestrial > Soil > Tropical forest > Bulk soil | place: Panama | collected 2016-02-17
ACGAGACTGAGGAGCACTGGACGCTCGGCTGTCGGCACGCCGCCGAAGTTCAAGCCGATCGCGAGACCGACGAGCCAAAATGCGTTTTTCCCCGGCACGACGATCATCACCGAGAGCAACACGATCCAGAGCACCAGCGTGAGCATCAGGCTCCGCTTCGCGCCGATCCGGTCGACGAGGTGTCCGAAGATGTAGCTTCCGAAGATCGAGGGAACGGTGAGCACGAGGAACAACGTCACTTCCGCGCCCTTTTCGAATCCCACGGCTTTGACGGCGTACAGAGTCATGAAGCCGACGATCGTTCCGATGGCGTCCTGATAGACGAACGACGACAGAATGAAGCGGAGCGCGCCGGGGTGTTTTCGGCCGTCGCGAATCGTGTGAGCGACTTCGCGGAACGCCCGCTTCCAGTCGATCGGCGTCCCGCGCGGCGCTGGGTTGTGATCGCGGCACACGATGAACAGCGGAAGCGAGAACAGGAGGAACAGCAGCGCGGTCGGAACGAATGTCGACACACGTCCGCCGTTCGATGTGAACGGAACGAGTGTGTGAAGTGCATCCATCGCGCCTTCTCCGAACCGGAACAAACCAGCGAGCGATCCGTTGAAGAACGGGGCGACGAGCAGCACGCCCATGATCGATCCGACGTAGCCGAGCGCTGTTCCAAATCCGGAGAGCCGTCCGCGCTCTTCGACCGGAACCAGCTCCGGCATCATCGCATTGTAGAAGGGCTGTGCGGCTTGGTACGCGAACATGGCCACGACATACGTTGCCAACACCCAGAAGAGCGGTGCGCCGCTGGCGTGCCATCCAGCGGGTATTGTCGCGGGCGTGTTGACGGCTTCCCCAGTAAGCGGCAGCAGACGCTGGCCGAGGACGCCCATCACCGCGAGCGCCACGCATGAGAGAAGCGTGAATCCAACGACCCAGACTTTGCGCCGCCGTCGTCCGTCGGACAGCGCGCCAAGAACCGGGATCGCAAGCAACACCAGCGCCGAGGCGATCGCGCTGGCCGTCGCATCGATTGTGTTGGAAACACCGAGATCGTTGACGAGCCACACCGCGAAGTACAACGTCGCGATATTCATGGAGAAAATCGTGTTGGCAAAGTCGTACAGCGCCCAGCTCCAACGCTCTACAAGTGGCGCGCGCTCCGCCGCGCGGATCTCTCCATCCGGAAGTACGACCGGTAGGACATGTTCGGGATGTGCCATCAGAGCTCCGAGTGGGTGCGCCGCAACCGTCTCACTCACGCTAGCGTCGCACGGTGGGCGCGCGCATACGTCGCGTGACGTAGCAGGCCGATGCGCCGTTGACGGTGGGGTCAGTCAGTCCAAATTACGTGACATGACGCTTTTCCGCGCCACCTGGATGGTCTTGGGTCTCGTCGGTGCCGTCGCGTGCGAGCGCGCCAAGTCTCCGCCCCCGGTCGAGACAGCCACCGCGGCCCCCATCTCACCAGCTGACTCCGCGAAGGCTGCGACCGCTCTCAGCTGGGACGCGAGCGCCGGACCTGTTCTCCTGGTGGCATCAGCAACGCCCGCGGAGGCAATGGTAATTCCATCGGACAGCGCGAGTGCGACGTCACAGCTTGCAAGCATCCCGCGTCCTGCCTCGGTAACGCTGTTCGGCAGAAACGGCTCCGTTCAAAGCGCCGAGTTGCCGAAGCTGACGGAATCGGGCGGCTGTGCGACGGGAACCCTTCACGCGGCTCCGCCTCCCCGGGTGTGGAGCGTCGGTTTCGTTGGTGGCGTTATCGAGCCGATCGCCTTGGACTCCACCCAGTCATTGTCGCCAGCCGACTCGTTGCGTCTCGTGGTCGCAGTCACTCGTCTCGCATCTGCTTTGCCGAACGACCCCGCCGGCCGGTTCGTCGGACTGCCGTTCGTCGTGAAGGATCTGTGGCGTTTCACCATCGCCGGTGGCCCGACGGTTGTGATTGCGACGCTTTCGCGCCAGATCAATCAGGAAGCGACTCCGCTACAGGAGCACACATTCATCATCGCGGAACGTCGCGCGAAGGACACGACGTTGACCAGGGCATACAGCGAACGGTCGTACGGCTTGGAGGAAACGATCGAAAGCGACGAGGTTCTGGCTGCCGTGATGATTGGTGGCAAAACACCCGCCCTCGTTCTGTCTCGGGACTACGGCGAGGCAACCGCCTTCAGTCTCATGGAACGCGGCATCGACGGCCGGTGGCGCTCGGTGTGGCGCAGCCCGCGCCGCCACTGCTAGACAGGAGCGTCAACCAACCCTCCCAAGCGACGCGGGCGCGCGGACTCGACCGGCGACACCCGCGAGCGCCGCGAGAGTCAACAGGTACGGCAACACCAGAAAGACCTGATAGGGAAGCTCTAGCCCAAGCGCCTGCAGCAGAAACTGCAGCGCACTCGCGGCGCCGAACACGAGCGACGCGAGCGCGACGCCAAGCGGGTGCCAACGTCCGAGCACCACGATCGCAATGGCGATGAAGCCGCGTCCTGCCGACATGCCCTCGGCAAATGTGCCGGCTTGCGAGATCACGAGTGTCCCGCCGGCCAATCCGCCGAGCAGTCCTCCGAATGCCAGCGCGCCCACGCGGAATCGATCGGACCGAATGCCTGCCGCCTCCGCCGCCTCTGGCGATTCGCCGATCGCGCGCAATGCGAGTCCGGCGTGTGTGCGGTACATCCACCACCACACCCCGGGGACGAGCAAATACGCGATGTACGTGGGCGCCGGTTGATTGAACAACGCCGGTCCGAACACGGGTATGTCGGCCAACCCCGGGATCGCGACCGGGCCAGCCGTCGCAACACTCAAGGCTGCGCCCGTCGCGCCGTAGAGTGCTCGGTAGAGTGTACCGGTAGCTCCGATGACGAGCAGCGTGACCGCGGTGCCGCTGATGATCTGATCTGCACGCAACCAAGCCGCAAACACGGCGAACACCATCGCGGCGGTGACGCCTAAGAGCATCGCAACAAAGAACCCTTCTGTTGCACCGCCATGCGTTGCTCCGAGCAGCGCGCCGAACGCGCCGGCGAGGATGATCCCTTCGAGACTGATGTTGATGATGCCTGTCCGCTCGACGACGACCTCGCCGAGTGCCGCGAGTCCGAGCGGCGTAGCGGTGCGCACTGTTGCCTCGAGGAATGCTGTCGTCGCATCGCTCATGCTGTCGTTGCTTCGGGCGTGAGGCGTACGCGCTCGATCGCCACCAGGGTGAGAATGATTCCGGCTTCAACGATGGCGACGACTACTGACGGAACGCCGGCATCGCGTTGCATCGCCGCCGCTCCGGATTCCAGCGCTCCGAAGAGAATGCCTGTTGCTATCACTCCGGCTGGATCGAGTCGCGCCAGTAACGCCACGGCGATCGCTGTATAGCCATATCCGGGCGAGATGTTCTCATACAACGCAAAGGTGACTCCGGAAACCTCGATCGCCCCTGCAAGCCCCGCGAACGCACCACTCACGAGGAATGCGCGCATCGTTACCCGCGCAGTATCGATTTGCCCAGCCGATCGCGCTGCGAAAGGATTCGCCCCGACTGCCCTCAGCCGAAATCCTCCCGCGGTGTTCCTCAGCACCCACCAGGTGGCAAAACACGCTACCACTGCGATCACGAAGCCCAGGTGAAGGCGCGTCGTGGGGCCGAGTCGCGGAAGCTGGGCCGCCGCCGAAATCGACGACGTCTGTGGGTAGACGTGCGTCGACTCCTGTAGCGGTCCTCGCACCAGATATGACACGAGGTAGAGCGCGACAAAGTTCAGCATGATCGTGCTGATGACCTCCAGCACGTGAAAGCGGAGTCGCAGATATCCCGCGACAGATGCCCACGTCGCGCCAGCGATCGCACCCGATAACAGCACGATGGGCACCGTGATCGCTCGCGGCGCTCCCGAGAGTGCCAACGCAACCGCTGTCCCGGCAGCCGCCCCCACCACAAACTGCCCCTCCGCGCCGATGTTGAACACGCCGGCGCGAAACGCAATTGCGACGGCAAGTCCCGTGAGCATCAATGGCGTCGCGCGAACCAGCGTGCCCGAGCCAAGCGCGTACCAAGACCCGATTGATCCGCTTAGGAGCGCGTCGATCGCTTGCCCGCCGTCGTGCCCCGTTGCTGAAAGCAACACAATCGTGCCGACGAGAAGCGTCGTTACGAGGAGCAGCGCCGTCGCGCGCGCGCGTCTCACGCCACGGCCACGCTGCGTCGGAACGTCACCAAACGCCGAATGGCTGCGATCCCCAGCGAAGGTCCGATCGCAAGCACTGGAAATACCCACTGCCACCCGACGACGGCGACAAGCGGCGGAATGAGCTGGATCGAAACCATCGTTAGCAGAAACCCGGTGGCGGTCTGCACGGTCAGTGCTGTGCCCACCGCGTGTGGTGGCACCGCCTCCGTGACGAGTGCGCTGAACTGCGCGGAGTCCGCAATGACGAAAAAGCCCCACGCCCACGCGAGAGGCGTGAGAAGCCAGAGACTTTTGCCGAACGCCAACGGAATCAACAACGAGCAGACGCCGCTGAGCGCCATCGCCAACATCACCAGACGCTCTCGCCCCCGACGATCGGCGGATAGCCCTCCCCAGATACATCCGAATCCACCGACTGCGATCGTCCCGAACGCTACCAGCGAAACGATGGAATCCGTGTGCGACGTTCGCTCGATGCCCTCCGCCGCGACGCTCGCCGCGATGAAGGACGGAATCCACGTCCAGAACGAATACAGCTCGAACATGTGTCCGAGATATCCGCCCGTTGCCAGTCTCCACTCGCGCCGCTCCACGACTGTGCGAATGAGGCTCCACGAGAACGGTCGTGGCGGAAATGGATAGGGTCCGTCTCGGTAGAAGGCTCCAACCAACAGAGCCGCAACGAGTGCACCCGCGGACGCTGCGAGGATGACGACATTCGCTCCTGCATCCGGAAACGCGTGGACGAGATACGGCGTCGCTTTCCCGATTGTCAGCGCACCCACAACGGTCCCGATGGCCAGACCGCGGCGAGCACGAAACCATGTCGACGCCATCTTCATCGCCGGCGGATACACTCCAGCCAGCGACAATCCTGTCAGGAAGCGCAGCACCAGAGCGCTCGGAAAATCCCCGACCAGTACGAGAGCTCCATTTGCCGCCGCACCCGCAAGCGCAGCGACGGCAAAGAAGAGACGTGACGGCAAGATGTCAGCGAGGTTCAAGAGCGCCGCGAGCGCGGTGCCGCAGACGAAACCCAGTTGCACGATCGTCGTGAGCCACGCCGCTTGGCCAGCTCCGAGCGACCAGCGCTCGGCGAATTGTGGCGCGACGGCACTCGCCGCGAACCACAAGGACATGCCGAGCAACTCGGCCGCCGTCAACAGTCCGAGCGTGCGCCAGCGTGCAGGATGATCGTCTGAGGCAACCGCCACGCCAAGAGGCAGACTCGCGCTCATGCGACGCCGAGCATTGCGCGACCGACGACGTCGCGGTCGAGCGAACATTCACGGACGCGCCCCGCGTGCACGACGAGGATGCGCGTAGCCAACGACAGGACTTCATCGAGGTCGCTGGAGTAGACGACGACAGCCGCACCCATGTCCGCCGCGGCCCTGAGCCGATCATGCACCGCTCGGGTTGCACGAATGTCCAATCCGCGTGTGGGATTCTCTGCGACGACGAGCGGCGGGTCTCCATCGAGCTCGCGAGCGAGCACCAGCTTTTGTTGGTTGCCGCCGGAGAGCGCGCGCACCGCCGTTCGCTGGTCGCCTCCGCGCACATCGTGCTCCGAGATCAAGTGCGTTGTGTGTTCGCGCTGAACACGCCAGTCGATCCGTCCGCGCCTGCGGTTCGCCCCGCGCAGCGCCACGTTCTCAGTCGTGGAGGAATCGAGCATCAGTGCATCGCGGTGGCGGTCCTCGGGAATGAACCCGATCGCATCGGGAAGGCGCACCGCGCCGGCTGTCGCCTGCTCGCGTCCAGCCAGTAGCCGAAGCAGCTCGTGTTGTCCCGCACCCTCGATAGCCGCAACACCCACGATTTCTCCAGCACGGACGTCGAGCGTCGCGCGATCCAGCAGGGTCACTCCACGCGCATCGACGAATGTTGCAGAGTCGAGCGTTGCCACCTGATCGCCCCGGATTCGCTCGTGCCCCGACGACGCCACGATCTCGATTTCGCCGCCAAGCAATGCGGCGGAGACCGAGTCGAGCGTGACCGCGTTCGCGGCTCCGCTGAGAACGACGGAGCCGCGTCTCAGTACCGTGACGTCGTCGGCAATCGCAAGCGCTTCACGCAGCTTGTGTGTGATGAGAACGACCGCATTCCCGGCGTTTGCGAAGCGCCTGAGCCATGCTAGCAGCTCTTCGATTTCGCGCGGCGCCAGGACCGCTGTGGGCTCGTCGAGAATCAACGTTCTGGCGTTGCGGGCGAGCGCCTTGACGATCTCTAAGCGCTGCTGTGCCCCGACCGATAGGTCGCCGGCAACGTGGTGGGGATCGAGCACCAAGCCCGTTCGACTCCCGATTTCCTCGACTCGCTTCGCCGCTCTCGCAGCATCGAAACGTCCATGCTCGCCCAACGCCACATTCTCGGCGACGTTCATCGCGGGCACGTTCGTGAAATGCTGGTGAACCATACCAATGCCTGCTGCGATTGCGTCGCTTGCGCTGTCGATCGGTCCTTCGCTGGCCATCACTTGGCCTGCATCCGGCGAGATGAGTCCGAACGCGATGCGCATCAGTGTCGTCTTACCGGCGCCATTCTCGCCCAGCAGTGCATGAACTCGCCCGCCCTGACAAATGAGCGACACGTCGTCGAGCGCGATCGTCGCCCCGAACCGTTTAGTGATCCGATTGAGTGTGAGCACCGCACCTTCGCGTGCGCCGACGTCGATCGACGTCACAGCCCGCTCGGCGCATCGATGAACGTCGACGCGACGCCAAACTCCGCGGTCAAGCATTCACCCAGCGCTCGAACGCCGAGGGTCTCCGTCGCGTAGTGGCCGGCGTATAGGACGACGATTCCGAGTTCGCGCGCTTCGACCGATGTGTGATGCGGGCCCTCGCCGACAATCAGCGTGTCGAGCCCACGATCGGCTGCCTCGCGAAGCGTCGCCGAGTCAGCGCCCGAGCCGGTGCAGAGGCCCCATGCGCGCGTAACGCGATCGGGTTCGAACGGGGTAGCGACGAGGTGACCACCGTGTTCGGCGGCAAGCGTAGCCGCGCCATCGGCCAGCGTCCGTGTCGGCACGTTGCACGTTCCGCTCAGGCCGACGTCGATCGTTTGGTACTTCGCGAAGCCGCCCGTGGGCTCGAGACCGAGGCGACGCGCAAGCAGCGCGTTGTTTCCGAGCTTCGGGTGGACGTCTAGCGGCAAGTGCGCCGAATAGACGGCGACATCGTGCGTGACGAGCATCCACAAACGGCGGTGGCGATGCGCCGTCAGCGGCTGCACGCCTCCCCAGAACATGCCGTGGTGCACGAGCAACAACCGCGCGCTGGAGTCGATCGCGCCGGTCACGGTCTCCGTCGAGAAGTCCACGGCGGTTGCGACGCGCTCGATGTTGCCGATGTTCGCGAGCTGTACGCCGTTCACCGCGTTGGAATAGTCAGGAATGCCGCGGACGTTCAGCGTTGCGTCGAGAAAGGCTGCCATCACGTCGAGAGACGGCATGTCAGCGTTTCGCGCGATCGGCCGTGAGGATCGAGTATTCGCCCGCGAGCATCTTCGTCTGCAGCGAGTCGATGCGCTCGCGCGCCGCTGCCGGAATCTTCGGGGCGAGTGCTGGGTTGAGCACGAGCGTGACGACGTGACTCGCTTCACCCATTTCAAACACGCGCGACTTGAAGGTGCCGCCTTTGACGTCCTTGGCGATAGTCAGCAAGGCGAGTGGGAGATCGATCACGACACTGCCGAGAGTGATCTCCGGGGCGACGGCATTTTGGTTGGAGTTCGAGCCAATGACGAACGCATTCTTGCGCTCGCGCGCCGCCTGGAACACGCCGAGTCCAGCGGCATCGGCATTTTGGAAAATGACGTCGATGCCGCGCGAGAGTTGGGCGAGTGCCTGCTCCTTTCCGGCGCTGACGTCATCCCAGTTCCCGATATAAGACGTGACGACGCTGATCGCCGGATTGACGGAGTGCGCGCCTTTCTCGAACGCGCGAAAGCTTTCGACTACCGGAGGAAATTCGGATCCTCCGATGGCGCCCAGCTTGTTCGTTTTCGTCATCGACGCCGCGAGTATTCCAGCGAGGTAGGAGGCGTCGGCGAACCCGAACTCGATGCCGGCGACATTTGGCGCTGGCTGCGTGCCCGAGGTGATCAGATAGACGGTCTTGGGAAACTCGGGCGCGACTCGCTTGGCTGCGTCTTGGTACTCGAAGCCATGGCCGATGACCAGGTTGTATCCCTGCGACCCGTACTGTCGGAAGTTGTCGTCGAACTCCGCGGGTGTCTTCGTCTGTATGTGACTGATCGATGCGCCGAGGCTATCGCGAATCTGCTCGAGGCCGCGATAGGCACCTGCGTTCCAGGACTGATCGGAGATCGGTCCTGGCGTGAGGAGAGCAACTTTGAAGGCGGCTTTTGCGGTGTCGCGAGTTGCGCTGGATTCGCGACCACACGCGGCGACCAGACATGCCGCGAATACGTGGGTTACAATGGTGAACGACGGACGATTACGGATGTTGAATCTCGCCATTGTAATGCTGGGCGTTACGGCAATGTGAATAAGGCCGTGTCTCGAGACCTACTTAGCACGGCGCCGTTGGGGTTCTGGGGGACATGCCAATTGCTAATAGTGACACGATGGTGTCGCTATACCGTCAGAAGTCCTTTCTGGCCTCGCGAAGGATGAGTTCAAGGACTCGCTCGAGGTCGTCGTTCGAGTAGAAGGACAGCTCGATCTTTCCCTTTTGGTCGGGTCCGACGATGAGCTTGACGTCGGTTTGAAGATATCGACGGAGATCGTCTTCGATTCGTCGAACAGTGCTCGTCGATTTTGGTTTCGAGCCACCCCAGAATGTGCGCGACTTCTGTTGGCCCGATGATGCTGCCGGAGTAGGTGCCGACTCAACCGGCGCGGACAACTCACGAACTCGGCGTTCGAGATCTCTAACGCTCAGTCCGATTTCGGAAGCTTCTTTGGCTAACGCGATGACGGAGTTTCCAGGTCCCAGAGCGAGTAGCGCCCGGGCGTGCCCGAGGGTGATGGTGCCGCTCTCCACCATTTCTTGAACTTGGTCCGGCAGAGATAGAACCCGCAGCAGATTGGTAACCGTTGTGCGGTCCTTGCCAACCGCTTCGGCAACCTGCTGCTGAGTCAGGTGAAAATCGTCGAGCAAGCGGCGATAACCTCGGGCTTCTTCGATCGGATTCAGGTTGGCGCGTTGGAGGTTTTCGACGAGCGCGAGGACGAGCATCGTCCGGTCATCGAAGTCGCGGATGATGGCGGTGATTTCCGTCCATCCGAGGTTGGTGGCGGCCCGCAGTCGCCGCTCCCCAGCGATCAGCTCGTAAGCATCTCCGGCACGTCGAAGGGAGATGGGTTGCAAGAGACCGGTCGCTTTGAGCGATGCCTCCAAATCAGCCAACTCATCTTTATCGAATGTCCGACGTGGCTGAAATGGATTCGGCCGGATGCGCGACATCTGGATGAGCTGGAGATCGCTGTCCGGTGCAGGCGCTGCTGACGTCGTCGCGGAGGCGATGAGAGCTTCAAGCCCTTTTCCTAAACGTCGCGGTTTCTCGAAGCTCATGGGACTCGCTGCATGAGTTCTTTGGCGGCGGCAACGTATGCTTGGGACCCGACCGACGCGACGTCATACAGGATGATTGGCTTGCCAAAACTGGGCGCCTCAGCCAATCGAACGCTCCTTGGGATGACTGCTTCGAAGACCTGATTTCCGAAGTACTCGCGGGCCTCGACGGCGACCTGGCGTGAGAGATTCAGTCGCGCGTCGTACATCGTGAGTAGCACGCCGTCGATCGCGAGGTCCGGGTTCACGCTGCGCTGGACGAGGTGGACTGTGTTGAGCAGTTGGGACAAACCTTCGAGCGCGTAGTACTCGCACTGGAGCGGAATGAGCAGGGCATCCGCTGCGGCGAGCATGTTGAGCGTGATGAGTCCGAGCGACGGGGGACAGTCGATGAGGACGAAATCGTAGTCGCCTGAAACTGTGGCGACGGCGTTCCGCATGAGGCGGTCGCGGTTCTCGCGCTCGACCAATTCCACCTCGGCGCCGGCAAGGTCCGGTGTTGCTGGGAGAACGTCGAGGTGTTCGAAGTGAACGCTGCGGACGGTTGCGGTCGGGATTGGGGTATCGCCGATGATGACGTCGTAGACTGTGGACGTCAGCTGTTCTCTCGGAACCCCCACGCCGCTAGTCGCATTCCCCTGCGGATCTCCATCAACGAGGAGCGTCTTCCGCTCGGCGGCAGCGAGGCTGGCGGCCAGGTTGACGGCGGTGGTGGTTTTGCCGACACCACCCTTTTGGTTCGCAATCGCGATGACGCGCGCCACGTTTCTTGGAGGCTGAGGGGGTGTTGGAGAGGCCACTGGCGGCCAGGAGTCAGTACCAACGCTGCGCGATACCCGACCGATGCCAATGTACCTGAGTCCGTGGTGGAGAGACAATGTGCCACGTGGCACCGAGGCGAAAAAAGTTGGCTGAATGTGAGGAAATCGCCCGTTCGGGGCCTCGAGCCAGAGTCGATGACGTCGGCGGATGCGCACTTCGAGTCGTGATCTTCTGATCACGACGACAGCGGATTCCATGAGTCAGGAGCTCGCACCCGATACCGAATCATGAGTCGCCGGCAGACACGTGGAGCGCACCGACGAAAGCGGTGCCTCGTTTCCGCAACGCGACTCGATCGGCTCCATCGATTGATCGATCTGCGCCAGCGCCATCGTCAACGAGTTCGGAGACGCAGGCGACCGACTCAGAATGCGTCGATCAAATCGCGGCCTCGAGCGGCGACAGCACGGCAGCACACGAGACCGCGAGGCCCTCGAGGTGAGCCTGCATTTCGCCAGCGACGGTGCCGGTCAAGCGCCACTCGATCGATGTACCAACCCGGGCCAGAGGGCTACACAATCGTCGCTCAGCGGACGCGCGCGTCGCAGAAATGAGGGCGCCCGTCGTCGACGCGACGGCGCTCCGAGCGGCTCAGGAAGGCGGATGGATCTCCGCAGCCGGGGCAAGATCTTCATCGCGGAATGTGGTCCGCTCCGCGCGCCGGTGCTCAACTTCGCACAGCCGACTGCGCTCCGGCGCCTCCAGCAGTTCAAGCAAAATCGCTATCGGAAAGAGCGACATCATACACGCCCAGCGGGTCGGCACAGCAGGGGGAGAGGCCGGCGCTCTTGGACGAGGGACTCACCTCGGAGCGTCTCCAGCAAGTCCATCCGTGGCCACCCGAAGGGCGACATCCTCGACGCCAACGCGACCGGAATTGGCGAG
>Ga0126377_10003279_pt1 | contig 11430 bp, 14 predicted proteins | sample PanSoiMetPlot_22_FD_92647 | JGI IMG/M metagenome (GOLD analysis project Ga0126377, IMG submission 92647) | Tropical forest soil microbial communities from Panama - MetaG Plot_22 | ecosystem: Environmental > Terrestrial > Soil > Tropical forest > Bulk soil | place: Panama | collected 2016-02-17
CGAAACCCGAATGTCGGATAGGCAACGCGGAAAGGCCGCCGGAGTTCCGCCGCAGGACCGCCTTAAACGAGGCCTTCGCGCTCCAGCCATTCGCGCAGGATGCGCATGTTGCGGCGGTTGGCGCGGAAGAACACGTCGGCAACACTGCCAGCCACCGGGACCGCGGTAATCATCGAGTCGACCGCCACGTTCGCGATCATGCGGGCGATCAGGTGGGCGGGAGCGCCGAGTCGACTCGCCTCGAAGACGATATAGGCTGACAGCACGGTCGTGACGACGTCGCCGATGCCGGGCACCAGCCCCACCACCGCATCGGCGCCGAACCGGATATTGGTGCCGGGAATGACCAGCGCGGTGTCGAGCAGCGTCGCCAGCCGGTCGAGCCGTTCCACGATGGCCCGGCGCCCGGGCGCGGACGCCGCGTCGCGGATCGTGCCGGTAGCGAAGTCGTAGTCGTAGTCGTAGGTGTGCGCCATCGTGGTCCTCCTGGCCGGGACCTCAGGTGGGGACGCCGGGGGCGGGGCGCAAGCGGCACGCCGCCCTTGTCGCATCCTGCTGCGCATGCGAAAAACCGTGCCTCACCGGAGGCGACCATGCCACGCCACGCCACGTATGTTCCGCACGGCGTCATCCCGGCCGTGCTGCTGCCGTTCAACGACGATTTTTCCATCGACGAGAAGAGCTTCCGCGCCCATCTGCGCGATGTCGCGGCGGTGGACGGCATCTCCGCCATCACGATCAACGCGCATTCCACGGAAGTCGCCTCGTGCAGCTTCGACGAGCAGCGCCGCGTGCTGGCGATCGCCCAGGACGAGATCGGCGGCAGCCTGCCGCTGGTCAACGGCGTATGGGCCGACGGCAGTTTTGAGGCCGCGCGCATCGCCCGCATGGCCCAGGACGGCGGCGCCTCCGCGCTCCTGGTGTTTCCGCCGGCGCCGTTCACGCTCGGCCAGTCGCCGGCTATGGCGGTCGCCCACTTCAAAGCCATCGCCGACGCCAGCGACCTGCCGATCATCGTGTTCCAGTATCCGCTTGCCACCGGCCAGGGCTATCCGATCGACACGCTGACGCGCATCGCCGACGAGGTGTCGACCGTGCGCGCCATCAAGGACTGGTGCGCCAACGTTCAGCAGCACGAGATGCACGTGCGCCTCTTACAAAGCCGGGCGCGGCCGGTGAACGTGCTGACCACGCACAGCGCGTGGCTGCTGAGCTCGCTCGTGCTCGGCTGCAACGGCCTCCTGTCAGGGTCGGGCAGCGTGATCGCCGATCTGCAGGCCGCACTGTTCCGCGCCATCCAGGCCGATGATCTCGCGGCGGCGCGGCGCCTCAACGACCGCATCTATCCGCTCGCGCGCGTGTTCTACCGCGAGCCGTGGGCCGACATGCACAACCGCATGAAGGAGGCACTGGTGCTGCTCGGCCGGCTGCCGCGCGCGGTGGTGCGGCCGCCGCTGGTCAAGCTGACGCGGCAGGAGATCGACGATATCCGCGTCGCGCTGGTGGACGCCGGGCTGATCGGCAGCGCCGCCGGCCGCAACGCCGCGTAAAGCCAGGCGACCGAGGAACTAAAACGCGCGGACGAGCGTTTGTCGGGCATGCCGATCCGCGCCTATTTCCTTGTCATGGCCCCTGCGCTCGCCGCCCTCCTGTGGTGGACGAGCTGGTACATGCAGCCGGAGCCGCCGAAGGTCTACACGACCGCGGCTGCACGCACCGCGCCGGCCGTGCGGGCCGTGAAGCAGGCACCGGCTACCACAGGCGCGGCTGCCTCGCAGACGGCGGCGCAGGCCACCCCGACGGGCGAGCCTGCACCAGACGTGACGGGCATCGAACTCGTGCCCACCGTGGAAGACACAAAGTGGGTACACGGGGAAGGCACGAAGCGGGCGCATCAGGCCGCCGCGACGCCCAAGAAGCGGGCGCATATCGCCCGCCGCAAGCCGCGCGACAGCCATGGTCCCGCCTACGCGTATGGTCGCCCGGCACCCGGCAACCCCTATGGCGGCCAATATTTTTCCGGCAGCCGCTCCTACGCCTACCAGCCTTTCTTTGGCTACGGCCGCTGGTGACGTCTCTTCGTCATCCCATCATTTGACCAGCGTTCCGATCCTTTCGACGATCGGCTTGGGCGTGGCATAGATGTGCGCGATCAGGGCGGCGAGGTGCTCGCCGTCCTCGGGATCGACGTCGAGCTTGCTCCTTTGCGCATCGGCCAGGAACTCTGGGTTCTTCATCGTCGCGTTGAAGGCGTCGCGCAGCATTTTCAGCCGGTCGGGCGGCAGGCCGGGTGGCGCCACGAACGGGCGCCCGATGCCCTGGCCGGCATAGAGGAACTCGATCGCCTCCTTCTGCTCCGCGTTGCGCGCCAGGTCGAGCACGAACGGAACGTCCTTGAGCTCGGGATCGGGCGCGACACCGCCCTGGAACAGGACCGCGATGGTCTTTTTCGCAATCCAGTCGGCGCGCTTGTTGCGCACGCTGTCGAGACTTTCGCAGATGCCTTCGACCTCGCCACGCTCCATGGCCAGAAACACCTCGACCGACGAGGGAAAGCCGCCGACCACCTTGAACTTCGTTCCGATCAGCTCGTTGAGCGCCTTCGGGTAGGCGCGCGTGCCCGTGCCCGGCCCGGTGTCGCCGACGATCAGTTCGTGCGCGAACAGATCCTGCGCGGTCTTCACCTTGGCGGTATGGAACGCGATGCAGACATTGGTCTCCTTCGTGGGCGTTCCGATCCAAGAGAGTTTTGTGGCGTCGAACCGCGCGCCCGGCGCGCCGGTGAGCGGACCAAGCGCCGCATCGCGCGCGATGATGCCGAGCACCGTCCCGTCCTTGGGTGCGATGTTGTACAGGTGGCTGGTGGCGACGAAGCTTCCGGCCCCAGGCATGTTTTGCGGAATGACCTGCGGCTTTCCCGGCAGGTGCTTGCCGATGTGGCGCGCCACCGTGCGGCCCCACGTGTCATAGCCGCCGCCCGCCCCGAAGCCGATGATCATCTGCACGGTCTTGCCGGGGAATACATCCGCCTGCGCCCGGGCGCAGTTCGACGCGGTCAGAACGAGCGCGGCCGCAACCCCGATCCGCACCACCCCGTACGCCATGCTGCCATCCCCTGCGTCCGCTCGCCATTAACGAGCGCGCCGGCCCCAAGATCAAGGGCCACCTTGCTGTGGGTGTAGCCCCCCGCGTGTCGAGGCTTGCAGCAAGCCCTCGGCAGAAAGTCGTGCCCAACGTGCTAGCGCATGATTCCGAAAAGTGGATACCGGTTTTCGTAAAAGATCATGCGCCACGTATAAGTTAGAGCGAGATGATGATTCGAAGAAAAATCATCTCGCTCTAGTTGACGCCGCGATCCAACAGGGCGCCGGCGATGACCTCGCCGACCCGCTCGCGGACCTTCGGATCGTCAAACAGACGATCGAGACCGTGGTGCATGGGCTCGTGGTCGAGGCCTTCCTGACCGAGATATTTTCTCACCAGGTTGATTTTTTCTGCTCTCGTCAATTGAGCCATGGGCATCGGCCTTTTGCCCCTCTCTGGTCAAACGATTGTGGCCAGAGGCGGGTTCCCGACAAATTAACGGGATCTCGCACGCGTCGCTGCCGATCAGCCCGCGCGATCCGCCGTGGCGATGTGCGAGGTGGAACTGAAAATTCCTGGCAACGTTGTCGTGTAGACATCAGCAACAGGAGATCACCATGGGATTTGGCCGCGGGTTATTGCTTTGGCTCCTTGGTATTCCGCTTCCGATCATCATTCTGCTGGCCTTGTTCTGGCACAACTGATCTTGGTGATCTTGGCGCCGAGCCAGCGAAGGGCCGCCGTTTCGGCGGCTTTTCTTTGTTCGGCCGTGGAGAATGTCGTGCCGGCCGCCCGGAACCAATCGCGACGGTCCCGGGTTTTTCATATGGCGGACGCTCGAGCTCCCAGGGGGTCTCATGGTGACGGCCGAATATTACCGGAAGCAAGCCCAGGCCTGCCTGCACATGTCGCGCGTCTGCCATGATCCCGTTCTAGCGGAACAGCTCGGCCTGCTTGCCGCCGAGTTCATGGAAGCCGCCGCCGACCAGGACGATGTGTCGCCTGCCGCGCGTGCCGAGCATCGCGCTCGCGGCCGCCGGCGGGCGCACGGCTAGATGTGAGCATGATCCCGAAAAGTGGATGCCGGTTTTCGGAAATGATCATGCTCCAACAATAAGCTAAGCGCCGCCCCTTTCCTCTCGACTGCGCAGGCTAGTTCGTGGCGGAAGCGGTTTTCTTCGCTGCCGTTTTTCGCGTCCTGCGCTTGCGCACGGCGCGGCCATGGCGCCTAGCGCCGCTGGCGCCGCCGTTGCGCTTGGCGGCACGCTGGCCCGGGGCGCGCTGCCCGGCCGTGAGCAAACCGGCGCTCTTCGACACGTTCGCCACCGTGAGCGCCGCCACGCCGGCGCGCACCAGACCCTTGAGTCCGATCAACCGTCCAAGTACGGCGGCGCCGACCAATGCCGCTGCCGGCAACATCAAACGACGCGCATCCATGACGTTCACTCCCGACAAAATCGCGTAAGATCCAGAGTCGATGCGGCAGCATTATCGACGGCAGGCTGCCGCAAATGCTCCAACGCGAGAACGCGCACGCCGCGCGATTCGTTCCGGAACGGGCCGCGGCCTGGCGGCGCCGAACGCTATAGTCGCCGGCCGATGAGAAAGCCGGCCACGGCAGCGATGACCAGGGCGCCGAACACCTGCTTGCGCGAGCCCTCGCGCACCACGCCGGTGGCATTGTTCACCGCCTGCTCGGTCGCCTGGGCAATGGCCGCGGCCGGGTCCTGCAGGTTCACCGCCTTGACAGCGGCGGCACGCTTGCGCCGCCCCTTGGGCCGATAGAACGCCAGGATGAGAAACAACATGCCGAGCACCGCCCAGGCGCCGCCGAGAATGCCGAGCGCCGGCAGCGTTCCGTAAAGCACCGTGAGCCACTGGTACAGCGCCGCGATGCCGAAACCCAGGGCGAGCAGAATCAGGATCGCCCCGACCAGCGCCAAGATCGCCGTCGTCGCGCTTTCGCGGACCTGACGCTTGAGGTCGATCCCGACCAGGCTCAGCAGGGTGCCGAGCATCAACGGCGGCCGCTGAGCAGACCGATCACCAGGCCGAGGCACAGCGCGCCGGTCACCACTGCCAGCGGATTGCGCCGCGCCACCCGTTCGAGCTCCTCCACCACCGAGCCGGCGTGATCCTTGGCCGAGGAGGCGATCTCGGCGCCGAGGCCACTGGCCGCCTCGCCGAGATCGGACCCGAGCGCCTTGACCATCTCGGTCACCGTATCCTTGAGGTTGGCGACGTCCTTGCTCAGCTTGCGCAAATCGGCGGACAGATCGTCGCGCGCCGACGAGGCGGTGTCGGCAATGTTCTCCTTGGCCCGCTGAAATTCCTCGCCGACGCGGCCCGCCGCCGCTTCGGTCTCTTTCTTCAGGTTGGCGCCGGCCGTTTCGATGTCCCGCCGAAACGTCGCGGCGCTCTCCGCCGGGTTGGCCATTGTTGTCTCCTGAGCTTGACTGCCGCGATTCAACGCGGCCTCATCGGCAATGTTCCCGGCACTATACCTCGCCCGAGCGCTTATTCCTACGCGTCACCATACCGGCGATGCCGGCGATGGTGCGACAGACCGGCTGGGTCATGTGCTCGAGCTTGCGCTCGACCGCGGCGTCGGACAGGCGCGTCGGGCGCCAGCGATAGATCAGGCCGTGGCCGGTCCATACGATCAGGAACATGAGCACGCCGGCGAAGACCGTATCGGTAAAGAAATGCCCGCCGAAGGCGATGCGCAGCACGCTCACGGCCACGCCGAAGGCGACTGCCGCCGCATAGGCGAGCGGACGCCACGGCGGGGGCGCCAGGGCGGCCGGCGCCAGCGTCCAGAACGCCCCCGCGCTTTCGCCCGCGACGAACGAGCAGTTTTTCGGGCAGACGCCGCGCGGATCCCACCATGCCACGAACTTCTCGCTACCGCCGAGCTCGGGCACGTCGATCGGGCGTGACCGCGGCCAGTAGTCCTTCATGGTCACGTTGACGATGAGGCCGGGGCCGATGATCAGCGTCGCGATGAGGAACACGACGGCGCGTCCGGACATCAGCATGCGCGTGAACGGCAGGACGAGCTTGACTGCGAGCGCAACCACCGCCGGTGCGATCAGCGCCGTCACGACCCACATGCTCTCCTGGCGCAGCCAGGACAGCACCGGATGGAAGCGCAACGGAAACTCCCGCTGGTCCGGATCGAACAGGCGCGAAATGGCGATGTCGAGATCGGGGCGAATGGCAAACGTGAGGCCGACAACCGCGGCAATCGCGAGCACGATCGCGAGACCGGTGCGATTCATGCCGCTGACGGACGGGACGGGACATGCATGTCGCTGTCCTAGCGGAGCAGCGTGGGCAGGGGAAGCCGGCCCGACGAAAAGGACATGGCACAGGCGGCGCCGCCGGCTCCACCTCGCCCCGCTTGCGACAGGGCTATCGCATATGGCGCCGTTTCCTCCGTGGTCATCCCGGCCAAGCGTAGCGAGAGCCGGGATCCAACTACCCCTGCCGTGCCTTTTTTTCTGATGCCGGGGTATTTGGGTCCCGGGTCGGCAGCGCACCACGCCGTGCTGCGCTGCGCCCGAGATGACAGCCGAGATACTTGCGAGCCATATGCGATTGCCCTGCCGCGCGCGGGGAGAGGTGGAGCAAGCGGCCGATCTGCGGTTCCCAAAAGCGCTAATTCTTCTAGTTCTTCATGCGCGCTTTCACCGGATCCTTGACGTTCTCGATCTTCTCGATCTCGACGTTGCGTAGCTGGCCGTCGACCTTCTCGACCCGCCGGACGTAGATGGTCTGCACGATGTCGCGGGTCTCCGGATCGATGGAGATCGGTCCGCGCGGGCTCTCCAGGCGCATGCCCTTGGCGGCTGCGATCAGCGAGTCGCCGTCGGCCTTGCCGCCGGTCTTCTTCAAGGCCTCGTAGATGACCTGCATCCCGTCCCAGCCGCCGATCGAGTAGATATCGGGGTTGCGCCCATAGGCATCGTGATAGGCCTTGACGAACTCCTTGTTCGCCGCCGAGTCGTGGTTGTAGTCGTAGTGGTAGGCCGTGATGATGCCGAGGGCCGCGTCGCCCAGGCCGCGCAGCGCGTTTTCGTCGGTGATCTCGCCCTGCCCCATGATCTTCGTCTTCTTGAAGTCGATGCCGCGCTCGACCAGCGCCTTGCCCAGCGCGGCCGGCTGCGACCCGCCGGGGGCGAAGATGAAGATCGCTTCCGGATCTGCATCCTTGGCGCGCTGCACGAAGGCGGAGAAATCCGGGCTGGCAACCGGGAAGCGCGCCGACCCGATGACCTCGCCGCCGGCCTCCTTGAAGGTGCGCGTGAACGACGCCTCGGCGTCGTGTCCGGGCCCGTAGTCCGACACCATGGTGTAGACCTTGCGCACGCCGTTGCGGTACGCCCAGGCCCCGAACGGCTCGATCAACTGCGGCAGCGTGAGTGACGACCGCGTCATATAGGGCGACTTGGTGGTGATGATCGAGGTGGCGGCATTCATCACCACCATGAATTTCTTCGCCTCGGCCGAGACGTCTCCGGCGGCCAGCGCGTTCGGCGTCAGCACGAAGCCGGCCAGGATGTCGACGTTGTCGTTGACGACGTACTCGCGCGCGATGCGCTTGGCGACATCCGGCGCGACGCCGCCGGTGTCCTTGCGGATGACCTCGATCTTGCGGCCGGCCACCACGTCGCCATGCTGCTTCATGTACAGCTTGATGGCATTGTCCATCTGCGCCGCCGTGTCGGTGAACTGGCCGGTGTAAGGCATGATCACGCCGATCTTAAGCGGCTGTTGCGCGTGCGCCGGAGCCGCGAAGGCGGCCGCGGCGGCGACCGCGATCAGGCTGCCAAGACCGAAAAGTGCCCGCTGCATCGTTTCCTCCCTTTCAGGTTTGGCTGAGTTTCACGAACCGGACGGCGGCCGTCAAACGGCAAACGGCCGCAAAGGCGGCCGCCGCGGCCCACGCCCGCATCCCAACTCGCCGGCCGGCAGCGCGGCACGCACGACGCGCCCATCGCGCTGAGCTAGGATCGGATGCGAGATGCTCATGACGGTCCTGCCCAGCCCTGACGTTCTGGCCGCCTTCACGGCGGCGGCGGTGGTGCTGATCTTCACGCCCGGCCCCGACATGACATTGTTCCTGGGCGAAACCCTGCGCGGCGGACGCGCCCGCGGCCTGGCGGCGATGCTCGGCGTGGCAACCGGCCTGCTTGTGCACACGATGCTGGCGGCGGTCGGGCTTTCGGCCTTGCTGGCGGCCTCGGCCGGGGCGTTCGTCGCCATCAAGGTCGCCGGCGCGGCATATCTCCTGTGGCTGGGGCTCCAGGCGCTGCGTCACGGAACGGCGGTCACCCTCGACGCCGGCGCCACAGATCGGCGGCCGCTCCACCGCGCCTACCTGATGGGGCTCGGCGTCAACCTGCTCAACCCCAAGATCGTCATGTTCTTCCTGACGTTCCTGCCGCAATTCGTCGCCGCCACCGACCCGCAGGCGGGCGCCAAGCTGACCTTCCTCGGGCTGTATTTCATCGCGCTCGCCGTGCCGATCTGCGCCGGGCTGATCGTGGCGGCCGATCGCGTGGTGGCGACGCTCCGCCGCTCCGGCCGGATCATGCGCGCCTTCGATTGGCTGTTCGCCGGGCTGATGGCGGCGCTGGCGCTGCGGCTGGTGTTGTCACGCACCGACTGAGGACGCGTCCGGCTCGCGCCAGCAGCCGGCCTTGCGGCCGGCGAGCGCCCAGTAGACGAAGCCGGCCGCGATGCCGGCACCCGCCATGATCTCGAGATCGCGTCCGACCAGGACGTCGTGCGCGGCGAGGCCAAGGCCGTGATAGAGCCCCACCAGCCCGGCGCCGCCGGCCACCGCATAGAACAGCACCGAGCGAATGGCAAAGCTCTCGGTCAGGGCGATCAGCACCACTGCCGGCAGCAGGGCCTTTAACGACACCACGAAGCCGAAGATGCCGACCAGAAGCCATCCGGCGCCGGTGCTGCCGCCGGTGGAAAAGATCTCCTGCCACTCCATCAGCACGGCAAACGCGATGACGAAAGCGGCGACAAAGCTGGCGACAAGAAAGGCTGCCAGCACGACCAGGATGCGCTTGAGCAGAATGTTCATTCGCAACCGATGTTGGCGTCGCGGCTCGTCCTGAGCACCCCGCCCCATGGACGGATAGCCGCGCTCTCGCCGGGAGCGCGGCCCACGGTCAAAATAGTTCGCCGCTATCGCATTCCACAGCTCGGAGCTGGGCACGCCGCGGCACGTCAGAGCGGCCGGCGCAGCAACATTCGGTTGATTGCCGATTTGCCGCACTCTGCTATTCTATCATCCCGTCCGCTTGCGCGAACCCAAAGGAGCGGTGGTGGCTCCATCTCGTGCAGTCGTAAGCACCTTGCGCCTGTTGTTGGGAATGGGCGCGATGTTGCTTTGGACCTCAGTTTGTCAGGCACAGACTGACAGGCGGGTCGCGTTGATCATCGGCAACTCTGCGTACAGAAGCACAGCGGCCCTACCGAACCCCGTCAACGATGCACACGATTTGGCCGGAGCCCTCGATGAGGTCGGCTTTACCGTCGTGCTGCTCGAGCGCGATCTCGACAAGCGAGGGATGGAAAGTGCGATCGCCAAATTTGCCCGGCTCGCTCAGGATGCTGATGCGGCAATGTTCTACTTTGCCGGGCATGGCGTTCAGTATCGTGGTCAAAACTACTTGATGCCGGTCGACGCAAAGCTCGAAGACGAGTTCAATCTTAATTTCGAGCTGACCCGCCTGGACGATGTCCTGTTCGTCCTGGAACGTGCGCGAGGAGTCAAAATTCTCGTGCTTGATGCTTGCCGGAACAATCCGCTTGCGGACCGTCTTTCACGAATAAGCTCGTCGCGAGATGCGATGGTGACCCGAGGTCTTTCCCGAGTTGATCCCGCTCGCGGCATGGTCATCGCCTACTCCACCCGGCAAAATCAAATCGCTGTGGACGGAGATGGACGTAACAGTCCGTTCACTGCTGCTTTGATCAGACAGATCAGGGAGCCACACGTGGAAATCGGCACCATGTTCCGCCGTGTCGCAGCGGACGTGAGCCGCGCCACCGAAGGACGCCAAGTACCGGAATTGTCGGTATCACTCATTGGCGAATTTTATGTGAACACTCGCGACACCGATGTCGAGGCCTGGAGCAAGATCAGGAACTCCCGCGAGTCTTTCCGGCTGCGGGACTTTCTTGCCAAGTATCCAACAAGCGCGCTCGTGCCAGACGCACGCGACCGCCTCGCAGCAATCGAGTTCGCGGACGCGCAATCAGCCTTGCGCGAACGCCAGCGTCTTGCCCGTGAGCAAGCCGAACGCGACCTTCAGGAGCGGCGGGAACGAGAACGGCTTGCCGCAGAACAGGAAGAAAGAGCGCGGATAGCTCGGGAGCAGGCGGAGCGCGTTGCTAAGGCGGAAGCCGCAAAAACAGCCGGAGATCAGGCGACCCAAGGGGATCGACCTCGGATTGCGCTCGCAAACCCCGACGGACCTGTTTCATCGGCTGCGTCTGCGGCGCCATCCAGGCCGGCGCCTCCTGCTCCTGCCAGCGCACCAGCCGCCGCGCCGCCGATAAGCCCGGAAGAAATCACGATTATGGTCAGACGCGGCAATTATTTGCTGCAGACCGGCGACATAGCCGCGGCACGTTTGATATTGCGCCGCGCAGCCACGTCGGGGAACGCAGAGGCCGCCGTTGCGCTAGGTAAGACATATGATCCCTTCGTAATGGCTGAGCTACGCGTGGTCGGTTTTGCGCCCGATCCGGATGAAGCGAGATCCTGGTATAGGCAGGCCGCGGAGCTAGGTTCCTCGGAAGCGATCGCCCGGCTGCGTCGATTGAATCGGGGCAATTAACGTCTATTCCCACGTTCGAATCCTGGCGCCCAGGGTGAGGACCGCCTGGGCAAAGGCGGGCTCACCCCTCATACCAAGGAGCGGCCGACGGCCGCGTCTCGGCCATGGTCATTGGTCCCCGGCTTGGCGGGGACGGCCCGTTCGGCGCGCCCACAGGTCGGGCCGCCGCTCGCGCGTAAGCCGCTCGGCTTCGGCGCGGCGGAAGGCCGCGACCTTGGCATGATCGCCCGAGATCAGCACGTCGGGAATCCTTTGGCCCTCCCACACGGCCGGCCGCGTGTATTGCGGATATTCGAGCAGCCCGGCCACAAAGCTCTCCTCGACGCCCGACGTTTCCTTGCCCATGACGCCGGGCAGGAGCCGCACACAGGCATCGATCAGCGCCATCGCGGCGATCTCACCGCCTGACAGCACGTAATCGCCGACGGAAATTTCTTCGAGGTCGCGCGCGAGAATCACGCGTTCGTCGACGCCTTCG
>Ga0126377_10003280_pt1 | contig 11427 bp, 8 predicted proteins | sample PanSoiMetPlot_22_FD_92647 | JGI IMG/M metagenome (GOLD analysis project Ga0126377, IMG submission 92647) | Tropical forest soil microbial communities from Panama - MetaG Plot_22 | ecosystem: Environmental > Terrestrial > Soil > Tropical forest > Bulk soil | place: Panama | collected 2016-02-17
AGTGGATCTTGCAATTGGTCTTCTTTGCATACTCGAACATTTCGATGAGAACAGGGTTGGTGTCGATCTCATGTTCTTCGATCGACTTGTTGATACGCACGAGGTCCTGGTATACAACACGGCCTGCGCCGATGTTCATGTGGCCAACTTCGGAGTTGCCCATCTGCCCGTCGGGAAGGCCGACGTGGAGGCCGTGCGTCTCGACCAGCGTGTGCGGGTAGTCCTTCAGCAGCCGGTGCCAGTTCGGGGCGTCGGCCTTCGCGATCGCGTTGTGGGTGTCGTCCTCGCGATGGCCCCAGCCGTCGAGGATCAAGAGGAGGACGGGCCGCGGTCGCGCCATGGGAGGGTTCCGGAGGGAAAAAACGGTTGGCCAATGCTAGCCGAGGCATGACCGATGGGTCATCAATGGGGCCCTCGGAACGGCTATTAAACCCTGCGTCGCGAGGCCGCATCGAAGCCCGCATACGCACGACCGGAGCCCCCCCATGAAACGCGTCATCGTCACCCTCGCCGCCGCCGTCTCGCTCGCCTTCGCGCTCGCCGCCGGCGCGCGCGGCATCGACGTCGACAAGGTCAACGGATCGATCCACATCGAAGGCGACCAGCAGGCGGGCGATCTCTCGACCGTCAACGGCAGCATCCGCGTCGACACCGGCGGCAGCGCCGAGAAGGTGTCGACGGTCAACGGCGGCATCGAGCTCGGCGACAACGTCAACGTCGACGCGGTCGAGACCGTCAACGGCGGCATCGAGCTCGGGCAGAACGCGCGCGTCGGCCGCGCCGTCGAGGCGGTGAACGGCCACATCCAGCTCGCGCACGGCGCGGAGGTCGTCGGCAAGGCGTCGAACGTCAACGGCCGCATCACGCTCGAGGCGGCGCACGTCGGCGGCGGCATCGAGACCGTCAGCGGCGATGTCGAAATCGGCGCGAACTCGCGCGTCGAAGGCGGCATCCTCGTCGAGAAGCCGCACGGCTGGTCGTGGGGCAAGAACAAGAATCCGCGCATCGTGATCGGGCCGCATGCGGTCGTCGACGGCACGCTCGATTTCCGCCGCGAGGTCGATCTCTACGTCAGCGACACGGCGCGCGTCGGCACGATCACCGGCGCGACGGCGAACAAGTTCTCGGGCGATCATCCTTAATCGCAGCGAAACGCTGCGACGGATCGTGAGGAGCGTGCGCTCGCCGCACGCTCTTTACGATTTCGTAGCGCCCCGAAGGCCGCGGTGTTCCTAGAATCGCGATCGTCACGGTTCCGGAAATCCGCATGCCCCGTCTTCTCGTTCGTCTCGCCCTGCCCGCTTCCCTCGCGCTGATCGCCGCGTGCGGCAAGGAAACTCCGCCGCCGCAGCCGACCGCCGCCGCCGCGCCCGCGCAGCCCGCGCCCGTCGTGCCGAGCGCCGAAGGCCATTCCACGGCGGACATCACCGCCGAGGATTTCGCCGGCCGCCTCAAAAAGATTTCCGGCGACGCGTTCGAAGGCCGCAAGCCCGGCACGATCGGCGAGCGCATGACGACGGCATGGATCAAGGACCAGTTCCAGCAGATCGGCCTCAAGCCCGGCGTTCGCGAGAACTGGATCCAGACCGTGCCGATGGTCGAGACGACGCTGCTCGATCCCGACACGGTCAAGCTCGACTTCGCGACGAAGGGCGGCGCCGAGCATCTCGCGTACCGCACCGACATGATCGTGAACTCGCTCGATGCGAGCCACGCCGTCGACATCGAAGGCTCGGAGGTCGTGTTCGCCGGCTACGGCGTCGTCGCGCCGGAGCAGAACTGGAACGACTACGCCGGCCTCGACGTCAAGGGCAAGACCGTGATCGTGCTGGTCAACGATCCCGGCTGGGGCAATCACGACAATGCGCTGTTCAAGGGCAACGCGCTCACGTACTACGGGCGCTGGACGTACAAATACGAAGAGGCCGCGCGCCAGGGCGCGGCCGCGTGCCTCATCGTGCACGAGACGCCCGGGGCAGGTTACCCGTGGGACGTCGTGGTCAACAGCTGGTCAGGTCCGCAGGACGCGCTGCCGCCGCGCGAGGATCCGGCGCCGCACCTTTCCGCCGCGGGCTGGATCACGACCGAAGCGGCGCAGCGCCTGTTCGCGAAGGCCGGGCAGAATTTCGACGAGCTGAAGAAAAGCGCCGACGTGCGCGGCTTCAAGCCGACCGCGCTCGAGGCGAAGCTCTCGACGCATTTCAAGAACCGCGTCGACAACACGAGCTCGGAGAACGTGCTCGGCCTGGTGCGCGGCTCGACGCGGCCGGACGAGGTCGTCGTCTACTCCGCGCATTGGGATCATCTCGGCAAGGATGCGAGCCTCAAGGGCGACCCGATCTACAACGGCGCGATCGACAACGGCACCGGCATCGCGGGGCTCCTCGAGATCGCCGAGGCATTCGCGCACCAGGATCCGCCGCCGCAGCGCTCGGTGCTCATCGTCGCGTTCACGCTCGAGGAAGCGGGACTGCTCGGCTCGCGCTACTACGTGACGCATCCGGCGTTTCCGCTCGACAAGACCGTCGTCGACATCAACATGGACGCGCTGCCGATCCTCGGACCGACGAAGGACATCGCGGTGATCGGCCTCGGCCAGTCGGCGCTCGACGATTACATCAAGGACGCGGCCGCCGCGCAGGACCGCACGATCGTCGCCGACGAGGCGCCGGAGAAAGGCTTCTTCTTCCGCTCCGACCAGCTCAACTTCGCGCGGCTCGGCGTGCCGGTGCTGTATGCGCGCTCGGGGCTCAATCTCGTCGACGGCGGCGAGGAAGCGGGCCGCAAGGCGTACGCCGACTACACGGGCAACCGTTATCACAAGCCGGCGGACGAGTTCGATCCGGCGTGGGATTTTCGCGGGGTCGTGCAGGACCTCGACGCATTGCATGCAGTCGGGAAGAAGATCGCCGACGAGACGTCGTTCCCCGCATGGAAGGCCGACGCCGACTTCCATCGGCCGGCCGTGGGGGGCGGCTGATGCCAACTGTGATCGCCTAAGCACCTTTTGCCGGCAAGACGGGACCTTGCTGGCGGAATCGAACGCTCCTTTCCGCATTGGTTGATTGCGCGACGGCAACGCGTCGCGGCAACCCTTCCAGTGCATGAGAGGACACGAAATGAAGCTCCGCAACACGATCGCCGGCTTCGTCGTCGCGTGCGCCGCGCTCGGCGGCTCGACGGCGATGGCGGGCACCATGAACATCCCGTACAGCGCAGGCCACGCGCGCGACGCCTGCGTCGACACGCGCCAGGGCGGCGTCATGCTCGATCACACGCCGGGCGCGAGCCGCCGCTGCTGGGTCGACGTGCCGCTGTCGATCGACGCAGGGCACCGCTTGCAGCAGGTCACCGCGTTCTACGGTTCGGAAGGACCGCGCTCGACCATCGTCGCCTATCTCGGCTACAAGGACCTGCGCGCCGCGCGCATCAACGCGCTGTTCGAAGGCACCGAGCTGTTCCGTTTCGCCGACGCCAAGAACGTCGCCCGCGACGGCATGGCCGCAGGCGACATCATGAGCGGATCGTCGGGCGGCGTGCTCTACCCCGACGCGTTCGAGCTCGATCCGGACTACGCGTATTTCGTGCGCGTGATGCTGATCGACGACGCCGAGTTCTTCGGCCTTCGCGTCACGTACGAGTAATGGGGCTGGCGCGCGACGGCGCGCGCGGATGGCGGCGCCCCGCACCGGGGCGCCCCATCCCTGGGGCGATTCCCGCATCCGGTGCGGGAAAGATCATGCGCTCGCGGCGTCTCAGGGCCTGAGATTCCGCGCACCGCTCAACCGGATTTCGGTTTCTTCGCGAGCGCCTTCTCGATGCTCGCGCGCGTCAGCGGGTGATAGCCCGCTTTCGCTTTTTCGTACACGCCGCGCGCGAAGTCGTGGCCTTCGGTCGTCTTCGCGAGCGCTTCGTACAGCGGCACGACGAGATAGCGCCGGCCAATGCGCGTCATGTACGCTGCCATCGCCTCGCGCGCCGGCTTGTAGTCGTTGCGGATCGCGGTGAGGTACCAGCGGCGCGCGATCTCGGCGTTGGCGGCGCCCGTAAGATGATAGGCGCCGTCGAGATCGGCGAGCTTCGACCTGGACAGCTTCTTCGGCAGCCCATCGAGGAAGAACATCCACTCCTGCGTGTTCCACGTCTTCGCGTCGAGCGACGCCGCGTCGCGCGTGCCGGCGAGCCACTCCGTGCGCGCGGCCGCGATCGTCTCGAAGCGCGGCGAGGTCGGCACCTTCGCGTCATCCGGAATGCCCGGCTTCTCGATCCATGCGTTCACCTCGGCGAGCGTCATCGTGCCGGGATGCTTGCGGATCAGGTTCTCGTCGAGATACGCGAGCATCTCGTCGGTGGTAATGCTATTGAACGCGAAGTGATCGAAGTAGCCACGCAGGTACGCGTCGAACGTCGCGCGGCCGAAGCGCGCCCCGAGCGTGCGCAATAGCCACGCACCCTTCGTGTAGGCGAAGTCCGAGCCCGCATCGTCGGGATCGCGTCCGTCGAAGTTCGGCACGAGGCGCTGGTCGGGCTTCGGCGTCTCGGCGAGCTCGCCGCGCAACTCGTTCGCCGCGAGGATGAACTCCTCGTCGGCCTGCGCCTTGCCGAACACCGCCTCGACGATGCGGTTCTCGACGTAGGTCGTGAACCCCTCGTTGAGCCACATGTGCTTCCAGCCGGCGTTCGTCACGAGATTGCCGGACCACGAATGCGCGAGCTCGTGCGCGACCAGCGAGACGAGGCTCTTGTCGCCGACGATGACGGTCGGCGTCGCGAACGTCATGCACGGATTCTCCATGCCGCCGAACGGAAAGCTCGGCGGCAGCACGAGGAGGTCGTAGCGGCCCCAGCGGTACGGGCCGTAGAGCTGCTCGGTCGTCGCGATCATCGTCTCGGTGTCGGCGAATTCCTTCGCAGCCGCCTCGACGACGGACGGCTCGGCGTAAACCGCGCTGCGCGGCCCGGTCGGGCGCGCGGCGATGTCGCCGACCGCGATCGCGAGGAGATACGACGGAATCGGCTGGTCCATCGCGAACGCGAAATCGCCGTCGAGCGCGTGCGTCGCGTCGTTCGGCGCGCTCATGATCGCGCGGAGCTCTTTCGGCACGTGCACGCGCGCCGTGTACGTGAAGCGCACGGACGGCGTGTCCTGCAGCGGCACCCAACTGCGCGCGTGGATCGATTCCGACTGCGAGAACATGAAGGGATGCTGCTTGCCGGCGGTCTCCGCGGGCGTCATCCACTGCAGGCCCGAGGCGTCCGGCGACGTGCGGTAGCGGATCCGCACGGCCGGCGCCTGCGCATCGAGCTTGATGCGGAGCGCCGCTCCGAGGATTGCATCGCGCCGGTCGAGGCTGAACGTCGCGACGTGCGCCTGCCCGGCCGCGTCGACGGCTTCGACGCTCGCGATCGAAAGATCGCGCGTGTCGAGCACGAGCTCGCGCGCGGCGGGATCGCTCCAGTCGAGGACGAGCACGACCGTGCCGTCGAGCACGCGGCGCTCGAAGTCGACGCCGAGATTGAGCTCGGCCTTGCGAACGACGACTTCGGCCGTATTCGCGTAGCTGTGCGGATCCGCGGGCGGCTTCGTCGGTGCGGGCGCGCCGAGGGACGCCGCGGCGAGCAGGCTGGTCATCATCCACATCCCGGAAAATCCTCGAACGTCGGAGAACGCGCGGCGCGAGACGTGCTGCGGCGGCGCGGGACGCGCATTCTCGCAAGAATCGCGCGCGCGTGCTTTATTTGGTGCGGATTTCACCGGTTTCTCACGCGGCGTTTCGCGACGGTGCCGAAAATGCGGACTCGAATGCGACGCGGTGCGCATTTCCGAGCGCCTGCGCGGACCGGTGTAAATTTTGACTTTTGCGGCGTGCTATGATTTCCGTGTCACAGGGGTTATCGATGCGAGCGCACCTCGACACGTTTGAGGCACTGCTTGCTTGCACCACGCCGGAGGAATTGCGGCGTGCGGTCGGCGAGTCCGTCAAGACGCTGGGTTTCGAATCGTGGGTCTACGCCGCGAACCCGGTCGGGCAACATACGTTTCCGTACGTGTTGAGCGCCTATCCGGCGGCCTTTCTCGCGCGTTACGTCGAGAAGGGTTATCTCAGCGTCGATCCCGTCGTCGCGCACTGCCGCGAGCACGTGACGCCGCTCGTCTGGACCGCCGACGGTCCCGCCGGCGAGCGCAAGCGCCGCTGTCCCGCGTTCTTCCACGACGCCGCCGATTTCGGTCTCAAGGTCGGCGTGTCGACGCCCGTGCACGGCCTCGGCTGCCAGTGGGGGCTGCTGTCGGTCGCGGGATCGGACGACAGCGTCGATCGCGATCAGATCGCCGGCGTGCAGCTCCTCGCGACGTTCACGCACGAAGTCGGCCACCGCTTCGCGACGACGCCGCAGACCGGCGCGAACGTGCATCTCACCGCGCGCGAGCTCGAGTGCCTGCGCTGGGCCGCCGAAGGCAAGACCGGCTGGGAGATCGGACGGCTGCTCGGCATCTCCGAGCGCACGGTCGTGTTCCACGTCGAGAATGCGGCGCACAAGCTCGGCGTGTTCGGGCGCCGTCAGGCGGTAGCACGCGCGATCGCGCTGCAGTTGATCACGCTGTAACCAGACTCTGCCGTATGGCGTCGCAGCGACGCGCCTTTACAACTCTTTAAGTCGGATCGCGCGCGGCGTCGCGCGCTCGCGGCTCCCGTGACGCCTGCCCTGTAAAAAGTTACAGCTACCTCGGCGCAACGAGACCGGGCACCCTGCCTCCCGTGCGGGCATCGCCCGCTGGCAAGCGATCGATCCCCCCGGCCGGGAGGGAGAGGCCCGGTCCGACGGAGTTCGGACTGTCTCCCTCCTGGCCACCTCTCGGCAGGCTACATGGGGATGCCGCCGGGAGCCGGAACGCGGCGTGCCGGACGGACGCCGGCACGTTCCGCTTCTCCGTCGAACCTTTCGAGCTCAGCCGGACTGCGCGCCGTCGTAGAAGGCCGCGAGATCGGCCTTGAAGTGCGCGAGCGCGTCGACGTTGAGATACACCATGTGTCCCGACGGGTAGTACGTGAAGCGCACGTTCGAGCGCAGCGACGGATCGAGCTGCATGTGGCCGAGATCGAATTCGGTCGCGAAGAACGGCGTCGCGAGATCGAAATAGCCGTTCGCCGACAGGACGTGCAGCTTCGGGTTCTCGCGCATCGCCAGCGCGAGATCGCCGGCGACATACGGCACGCGCTGCGGGAAGCGCTGGCCCTGCTGCTCGTGCTTCCAGTCCCACTCGCGGATGATGTCGAAGCTGGTCGGCTTGTACGGCACGTCGCTCTGCCACTTGAGCGTGCCCTCGACGTAGTTGTTGAACGCCGCGATGAACGCGCCCGCGATCGCGGTGTCGGACGCGTCGTATTCGGGATTCTCGCCGGCCGCGTCGAGGTCGATGCCTTCGTAGCGCGCGTCGTAGCGGCCGACCGTGCGGCGCTCGTCGCGCAGGAGCTCCTTGCGGAAGCGGCCCTGGCTCACGCGGAAGTTCGCTTCCTTGAGGTACTGCGGCGAGAGGCCGGTGAAGCGCGCGAGCTTCGTCGCGAGCGCGTCCTCCTCGGCGGGCGTCATCGCCTGGCCCTTCGCGAGCGCGCTCGCGTATTCGCCGACTGCGAACGCGCGCGCCTCGTCGACGAACGCTTCCATCGTCGCCGGCTTGTTCGGGACCTTGTCGTGGTACCAGGCGATCGCCGCGAACGTCGGCAGCGAGCCGATGTAGTTCTGGTCGAGCCCCGGCGAGTTCGATGCGTAGTTCAGGATCGACGACAGCAGCACGACGCCGTTGAACGCCATGCCCTGGCTCTGCAGTTTGTTGACGAGGCCGGCCGAGCGCGTCGTGCCGTACGACTCGCCGAACAGGAACTTCGGCGAGTTCCAGCGCTGCGTGATCGTCACGTAGCGCGTGATCGCCTTCGCGAACGCGTTGAGGTCCTGGTCGACGCCCCAGAAATCCTTGCCCTTGGCCTTGCCGACCGGCGTCGAGAAACCCGTGCCGACCGCATCGATGAAGACGAGATCGGACTTGTCGATGAGGCTGTACGGGTTCGGCACGAGGCGATACGGCGGCGGCGCGGTCGCGGCCGCGCTCGCCGACTCGACGCGCACCGGCGCGAGCGAGCCCATGTGCAGCCACACGCTCGAGGAGCCCGGCCCGCCGTTGTAGAAGAACGTGACGGGCCGCTTCGCCTTGTCCTTGACGTCGTCGGCCGTGTACGCGACGTAGAACACGCTGGCTTCCGGCTTGTCTTCCTTGTCCTCGCGGATCAGCACGTTGCCGGCCGTCGCGGTGTAGTGGACCGCGCGACCGCCGACGTCGACGCTGCCGTGCGAGACCGCCGTCTTCTCGGGCGGAACCGGCTTCTCGTCCTTCTTCTTGTCCTTGTCCTTGTCGGAAGCGGCGTCGTCCTTGCTGTCGTCGGCCGCGAACGCGGGCACCGACGAGGCGATCAGGAGCGTGAACAGCAGCGATTCGATCCAGGCAAAGCGCATGGCGAGAGGTCCTCGACGTGGAACGGAATTCGCCGGCCGGTGACACGGCGAAGCGTGCGAGTCTCGCGCCGATGGGCCGCTCGGGCCCATGACGAAAGTGCTAGGTCGATGTAAACGTGGTGCAAACGACGAGCGCTGCCGCGCTCGTCGTCCCCGCGAAAGCGGGGAGCCAGCGCCTTAGGCGGCTGAAGTCGCTAGGTTCCCGCTTTCGCGGGAATGACGGATCACCTACACCCGATACCCGCGATGGATCGCCACGATCCCCGCCGCAAGATTCCGCACGTCGACGCGCATGAACCCGGCCGTCTCCATCATCGCCTTCAGCGTTTCCTGATCGGGATGCTTGCGGATCGACTCGGCGAGATAGCGATAGCTCGCCGCGTCGTCGGCGATGAGCCTGCCGAGGCGCGGCAGCACCTCGAACGAATGGAAGTCGTAGAACGGCTGCAGAAACTCGGCGCGCAGACGCGAGAATTCGAGGATCAGCGCGCGGCCGCCGATCTTCAGCACGCGATGGATCTCGGCGAGCGCGCGTTCCTTGTGCGTGACGTTGCGAAGGCCGAACGCCATCGTCACGCAGTCGAAGCTCCTGTCCGGAAACGGCAGCGCCTCGGCGTCGAGCTGCGCGTAGTCGAGCCCGCGCACGCGGCCGCGATCGAGCAGCCGGTCGCGGCCGACGCGCAGCATCGCCGCGTTGATGTCGCCGACCACGACGGCGCCCTTCTCGCCGACGCGCGGCAGCAGGAGCGCGGCGATGTCGCCGGTGCCGCCGGCGAGATCGAGCACGACGTCGCCGGGACGGACGCCGCTCGTCGCGACGAAATAGCGCTTCCAGAGGCGATGCGCGCCGAACGACATCAGGTCGTTCATGACGTCGTATTTCTGCGCGACGGAGCTGAACACCTCGCCGACGAGCCGCGCCTTGTCGCTCTCGGGCACGTCGCGATAGCCGAAATGGGTCGTCGATTCGCTCATGCCGCCATCCTACCGCGCCCGCCCGGACCGTGCGCGGGCGCGCGTCGCGGCGCCGGCTCCCGTGCGATGATGAGGCTGGCTTTCCGGGGAGGGACGCCATGCTGGCGTGGTGGATCGGCGCGGTCGCGCTCGTCGTCGTCGCGGCCGCGGTCATCGTGTTCAACGAGCTCGTCGCGGCGCGCAACCAGGTTCGCGCGGCCTGGAGCGACATCGACGTCCAGCTGACGCGCCGGCACGATCTCGTGCCGCAGCTCGTCGCCTCGGTACAGGGCTACGCCGCGCACGAGCGCACGACGCTGACGACGCTCACCGAGCTTCGCGCGCGCGCCGTCGCTGCCGCTTCGCTCGCCGACAAGGCCGCCGTCGAGGGCGAGCTCGCGAGGCAAATCGACCGCATCCTCGCGCTGCAGGAGCAGTATCCCGACCTCAAGGCGAGCGACAACTTCCTCGCGCTGCAGCGCGAGCTGGTCGAGATCGAGGACCACCTCCAGTACGCGCGGCGCTTCTACAACGGCGCCGTGCGCGATCTCAACACGAAGATCGAGACGTTTCCGATGCTCATCGTCGCGAAGCTCGCGGCGTTCCGGCCGGCGGAGTTCTTCCGCAGCGGCGTCGACCAGGAGGCGCCGGCATGAAGCGCGCGATCGCATGCCTGTTGATCATCGCCGGCGCCGCGTTCGCGGACGGTGCCATCGCCGAGGAAAGCATCCTCGAGTTCCGCAGCGACATCGTCGTCGCGCCCGACGCGAGCATGCAGGTCACCGAAACGATCCGCGTGCACGCCGAAGAGGATCAGATCCGCCACGGCATCTATCGCGACTTCCCGACCGATTACAAGGACAACCTCGGCAACCAGGTGCACGTCGCGTTCGAGCCGCTCTCGGTCACGCGCGACGGCAAGCCGGAGCCGTATCACGGTTCGGGACTCTCGAACGGCACGCGCGTCTACTTCGGCTCCGAGGACGTTCTGTTGCAGACCGGCGACTACACGTACGTCTTCCGCTATCGCACGACGCGCCAGCTCGGCTTTTTCGCCGATCACGACGAGCTCTACTGGAACGTCACCGGCAACGGCTGGGATTTCCCGATCGAGGCGGCAAGCGCGACGGTCACGCTGCCGGGCTCGATTCCGCCGGAATCGCTGCACCTCGAGGCCTACACCGGCGAGCAGGGCGCCAAAGGCCGCGACTTCGAAGCGCGCGCCGACGCGCCGTCGCATGCGACGTTCCGCGCGACGCGCACCTTCCAGCCGCATGAAGGCCTCACGATCGTCGTCGGCTTCCCGAAAGGCGGCGTGGCGGCGCCGACAACGACGCAGCGCGTCAACTGGTTCCTGCACGACAACGGCGGCGTGCTCGTCGGCGGCGCCGGCCTGCTGCTGATGTGGCTCTACTACCTCTGGCAATGGTTCCGCGTCGGGCGCGATCCGAAGCCCGGCGTGATCATTCCGCAATACGAGGCGCCCGACGGCTGCTCGCCCGGCATGCTGCGCCACGTCGAGCGCATGAAGTACGACAACCGCTGCTTCGCCGCCGACGTCGTCGATCTCGCCGTGCGCGGCCGGCTCGAGATCCGCAACAAGGATGGCGACTACTCGTTGCTGCGCAAGAGCAGCGGCTCGCATGACACGCTGCCGCCGGTCGAGACGACGCTCCTCGACGCGGTGCTCGGCTCACGCAGCGAGCTCGAGCTCAAGCAGTCCCAGCACACCTCGATCGCCGCCGCGATTAAGAAGCACCGCGAGGCGCTCGAGAAGAACGACGTCGGCCGCTACTTCCACACCAACAGCAAGCTCGTGATCCCGGCGGTGATCCTCGGCATCGCCGCACTCTTCGCCGGGGTCTTCGCGCACGGCGCCGCGCCGATGCTCGCGGGCGCGGGCTTCATGCTCGTGTGGCTGACGGTGTGGTCGTTCGGCGTCGCCGCGCTGGTCGTCAGCGCGAT
>Ga0126377_10003281_pt1 | contig 11425 bp, 18 predicted proteins | sample PanSoiMetPlot_22_FD_92647 | JGI IMG/M metagenome (GOLD analysis project Ga0126377, IMG submission 92647) | Tropical forest soil microbial communities from Panama - MetaG Plot_22 | ecosystem: Environmental > Terrestrial > Soil > Tropical forest > Bulk soil | place: Panama | collected 2016-02-17
CGAAAGAGATAGTTATTTGTCCACGACGACTTCGCTGATCTGGATGACCGGGGTCTGGTCAGTGTAGTTCGGGATATCCGCCAGGATTTCCGCGGCGTGAGGTCCAAAACCAGCCTGAAACGCCTCGATCGAATCGCAGAAGATGTGGCACATTCCAATATACGTTGCGGGAACGCCAGGTGCTCCACCTGCGAGGCCTTTATCGACGGTATAGTACTTGCAGCTATCGCCCATTCGAGCTTTTACGAGTGGCAAATGCCGATCCCGGTAGTACTCATGATTGAAGCGAGCACCAGGCGTATTGGGATACATTACGCTCACTTTTATCATGGCCTCCCCGCAGGCTGCCTAGTGTCGGCGTTCATATTGCGCGCGAAAGCGCATTTTACCGAGCGTTAAATTCATTATCAATTGTCACGGCGATCGGGAACCATGGTCCATGCGCGTTGCTCGATTAATGGATGAAGCAAATTGGAAATCTCTTTTGTCTGTCGAGAATATTTTTTTTGCCACGAGTAGAGTTCAAATATTCGCCGACAAACGGACCCGTAATTCATTCAAAGCGCGATGGCTTGACCGCTATCTCAATCACTAGATCGAAAGTTTCTTCGTTGCCCGCTCGGACGATGGTGTCGTGATGGGTAATCTTGCCGGATGTCTTGAAAGCCCGATGCTGAGTCCGCTATTCGATGACCTTGGCTACTGCAAAGCGTTTGCACAATATTGCGCATCATATTGGCAGGCGACGGTACGGCTATTTAAACCCGGAAAATTGCCGAAAACACCTGAGCACAGTCACTTCTTAAAAAAGCGTCCTCTTCCTCTTTACTCGCCAGAAGCGGACATTGGCTTGGCACCTATGCTCTACCCGTTCGCCGTATCCAACGAGCTGTGGCCGCCGCGGCACCTGCAAGAATCCAAAAGAACAAGACCGGCAGTAAGATAATAGACCACACTGTCAGTGTGTCTTCACCGTCTTTCCCCAAGAGGAGTCGCACGAGCTTTTCCGGCGACATACGCATGTTGTAGTAAGATCGAGCGCATCGCCGTTCAGCCACTTTCAACTCGTCTGGATTGTTTTTTTCGAACCCGCCTGGCTCGAAAGCTAAATCAGCGCTTCTTATGCAAGATTGGTACACGGCCTTGGCGGTGCTGTTTGTATCAACCACCAAGTAAAGAGGGATCCCGATCAACCAGAGGGCCGAGATGACCGCGCCGGCTCGCTGCCATGCACTCATTCAGGACTCCCACCAACCGAGTCGCTCGGTTCTTGCCATCAGCGACAGTACCAATAGTGACGCTGCCAAAATCGACCTGTCCTTACATAGGTGGAAAACTTAGCGCGCAGCAACTTTTTCTTTTTGGCGCCCTGGTATTCACCCTTAGAAACCGCAACGCAGCCCTTATGCGGCGGCTGCTCTGCGTTCGCAGATGAAGGCAGAAGTGCAGCTAACATCAGGCCGATCAAGGCGATACAAGCTCGTTTTTTATTGAAGGGGTTTCGCCATTTCATCCAGTCGCCTCTTGCGCAAAAAGGGGCAATTAGTTAGCAGGCGGGACTTATCTTGCCTTGGTCGATATTTTAGCTCCGATAAATTGAGTATCGTGGGCAATCAATTTGCCATTTCGCCGATAACAGCGGTTATTGGAGGTTTGGGACGTCCGGCAGGTCACTGTTGAGGAGTGCGGCCTTTCGCTAATTGGTACCACAGCGGATTCATCAACAATATCGAGCCTCGGAAACTGCGCGCGAATGGTGTCGGCGACATAATTCGGTGCAGTTTCTACCGGGTCCCCGGTCCTACAGGCCTCCGGGTCCCTCAGTCACGAACCCGTCGTACTGAATCAGCCCAACGGTTGCGAGCGTCACCGCTTCACGCAAGGATCTGACTTTCATGCTGACGCTCAACGGTAGGGATCAATGGAGATGTCCCGTCTTCGTTGACGATGGATTCGAAAATCTGCCGACCTTGCGAGTCCAGGTTGTCAATGCCGCGCCGTAACCTACGCGCTCCTCGCCACGCCGAAATGGTCCCCAGGGAATAGCCGGCTGCCAAGCAAAGCACCAACACGGCGGCAATTTCATCGGCGTGGTCAAACATTTTTCGTGACTCCGCTTTGTGATGAATGTCGTAACGATAACGTTTCCGTTTAAACCCAAAAACTCACGGTGCTGTTACGTTGGGTTGCTCCACAGCAATCCACAAGCCGCGCCCCTTCAGAATGACGGCGGTGTCAGATGGTATTGTCCTACAAATTACCTCCGGGTCGGAATGAGGAAGTCGTTGGGGCATCGGGTGATCCTCATAGATTGATGGGGTAATTTGTTAGATTCTTTCCCAAAATTGTTACGATTTATGGGAAAAAAGGTCCCCAGCCGGTCGCGAATCCTCGATCCAAAAACTTTTTCAGATCCCCGCGCCAGCCTATGCAGGATGATCACCGCCACGAATGAAGTCTTCCAAAGACGGGTCAGGCAAACGAAGGCGGTCAACGCATTTCACTACGTCATCAGCCGCAACGCTCCCACGGTGATAATTGCCACCAGCAGTACCAGCGACCACGGGTCACAAACGGTCGTGCAAACGGCTCTCACTATCCAATCGATGCAATAACTTTCTGGATTCCCTGCAGCAACACCGCGCCTTTTCAATGATCTCGTTGGATTCACGTAAGCTAACGGTGACTTTCCACAGCCACTCGTTGTCCCTGGCCAATTGCCTTTTGGCGTCGAGTACGTCCGAGGAAAAGCTCGTCGTATGGAGAGCCATGATGAAATCCTACGCCGAAGAGCTTCTAGGGACAATTCACGAAAAAGCGCTGTCTGATAATCCATGTCTTTACCCGCAAAAGCAGACATTTGCAGACATTCATAGTTCGGCTCCTACCGAGAGAAAAACCCCAGGAAATTGCCCGGGGTTTTGTTTGCATTAGTCGATCTGGCTACGTTGAATCAGCCTGGGCATTCAGACAGGCCAGTGCATGCCCCGAGGGTAAAGTTCGCCTTCTCCTTCGCCGAGCCCGCGGCGATCTCCAACACTTCATCGGAGACATTGAACGCAAGTGTTTCTTCTTCATTCTTTATCGTGTTGTCCATCATTGCAGTGATCCTTTTGGCCGACGGTTCTATCCATACGCTTCGTAGTATTACTGGAACCCGGTCGTTGGGCGCAATCGGATTATTGATATCTTTATTCTGCGGGTGTACGCCTACTAATCTTCATAGCGTGATCCTTGCCCCGGTCGCGATATCGCTTCGCCGCCGGGGCTACTTTTTGACTTTCGGTATCGTGAGTTAAGGCGCAGATCGCTTACATGTGCGGTGCACTCGCCGATGTCCGCTTTAGGCCGAAAGCGGGCATGTGCGTTGCAACTAGGATGTCCGCTTTGGGCCAATAGCGGACATTCCCCGCTTGTCTGCTAAAGGCGAATAGCGGACTTCAGCCGAACTCCCGAACTTCGCTTTCAAGCAAGCGCACATGGCTGGCCTGAAGCTTATGGGTCTCGCGCATGATGTCGAGCAGCCGCTCTGACTCGGGATGATGAATGTATTTGGCCTTGAGCCGCGCAACTCGTCTCTCTTGACCATCAAGCCGCTCCTTGCCAGCGGCCTCCAGTTCGCGTGCTCTGAGAAGTTCTTCTTCTAGTGTAGCGAGCCAAGCTGTGTCGGTCGGCGACATATGACGCGCTCCTCTACAGGCGGGAGCGCGATCAGTCTCTCAGCCACCGACGCCTGCGGCAGAGCCTCGGCCGGTGATAAGTGGATAATATCCGCTTTCGCATAAAGATTCCATCAAATGGACCAGCTTAGTTGTCGATCAATGCGAGCGATCAAGGCGTTTGAAGCGTCTAGCAACGCAAGGCTTTGCGCAATCTCTTGAGCGGTTCGTTTCGTGGCCGCGTGAACACATCTAAGATACTCGATGTCGCTCGGTCGGAGATTGGCATTGACCGCGCTCTCGCCACTGACTGCTCTTAGCGTTCGCAGACATAAGCTTGTCGTGTTGGTGACGCCCTGCCGCGCGAGCGACATTACATGTAACGCAACGACTTCCGGTTTAATGTCGGTTTGTCGACTATCCCGCAACGCTTCCATCACAAGATCGTAGGCATCGCAGAGCCGTTTGACCATTTCAGGTTCAAATGCGTTTGTGTGAAAGAAGTGTTCGCGAATCATGACGGCCACCACAGACGGCCAATATTTTGGAATGAATCGCGCGGTTGTCTAGCCGCCGGCCGCTCAAGTCACTCAAATGACTAATTATGCGCGATGACGGCGGCAAAGATTAAATAACGGTAACCACCACAGGTGTAGCACACTGCTCCGTTCAATAGGTTAGCGGCTGCTTCAGGCCGTGGTCGCTCACAGGGCGACAACCAAGGGAACAACTTACATGCGTAAAGTAGTCTTGGCTGCAGCAAGTGCACTAGCTCTTGCCTCGCCGGCCGTGGCCGCCGATCTGCCGGTAACCCCTCGTAGCGAAATTCCAAGTTATGAGGAAGAGATTCCCACGTACGGCTACCGGACTGCGCCGCCTGTTATTGTCGAGGAGCCGGCTCCTGTCGTCGTAGTTCGCCGACCTGTCATTGTAGCGCCGCCGGTGGTGTATGCGGCACCGCGAGTGTATACGGCACCGCGAGTGTATGCTGCACGTTCAGCGTATGCGTACGGCGGTCCGCCTTGGCGCAACGGATGGGGCCATGGATATCACTTCCGCGGCCGTTGGTAGGCTTTTGCTCGACGCATAGCGGAAGGATGTTCGCAGCGGAGGGCCTACTTCTCTCGCTCTCGATCCCGCTGTTTCTCCACAAATTTCGCTATGCGTTCATAATCGTCCGCGATCCGCCGCATGATCACTTTGATCTGTGCAGCAAATAACGGAACATGCCCAACGGATTGGATGCATTGCGCTGTCCTATCAGCTCTCGGCAAGCTTGTCGCGAAGCCGGTCACGTTCTTCAAAATGTGCCTCAGGAGCCGTTATCGTCCAGATCCGACCATTCGGGCGCCATCAAGGACCACATAATCGTCCTTATCTTCGATCCGGTAATGCTTACGAGTTGGCGACAGTATGAGATCGGCCATCGGTGCTAAGCATTGCAAAAGAAAAAAGCTGTCAGCCGGTCGGTATAGCAAGCACCGGGCACGGTGCGCGACGTACGACCTGCTCTGTCGTACTGCCTCGAAGAGCGTCAAGCAATCCATCGCGACCCGCGGTCGGCATTGCGATCATGTCAGCGTGGCGTTCTCGGGCAATGCGTAAGATCGTTTCCTCGACCGGCCCTTGAACAACTTGGATGCCACTGAGCGGTTGCCCTGACAATCCTACAATTTGCGGTTCGCTATCGCCGACATGGATGAACTGAAAAGCCGCCGATGAAATGCCCAATGGCGCTAGCAGGTTCGTAAGACGCTCCAACGAACTGATGGGGGAGGGGTTATGGGCGACTGGAAAGAGGATTCGCTCAAGCCGTATATGTCCTTTGGATTTGTCAACAAAACCCCGCGCCTCAGGCCCGATAAAAATTGCTGGCAATACCTGAGTGCGATGAAAGATCTCCTCAGCTTTAGAACCGTATCGCAATCGGTCAAGACCTTGGCGGCCTCGAGTCGCCATTACGATAACGTTGGTTGGATGCTTCAAAGTGAAATCTAAGATGCTACCTGGAATATCCTCGCTCGCCATCTCCACCTTAGCGACCTTGATCCCGAGCTTTGCTTCGACTTCGGATTGTGCTGCATCCGCATCTATTGCACCCCAACGCGCAAGGGTTTCCCGAACCTGAGGGAACGACGACCACTCTTGATCACGTTCCGGGTTCTTGACGTGTAGCAAGTAGAAGTGGTGCTTATAGGCAAGCGCGAGAGCTAACGCGTGTGCGAATGCTTCATCGCTGGCTTCGGTAAAGTCTGTTAAAAGCGCGACCGTTTTCCCCATAGCCGTATCTTTTAGGAAAAATCAGGACCGAGGACAATTTGAAATGCGGACGGAAGGGCCAATACCGAAAGAAGAAACTAATTGAACGCTACGGTGCCGATATTCGGCTGCCGGATTTGCGGCAGGAAATCGGACAGTGCAAGCGTCATGGACAGATGCACGACGCCTGCATCGTTCGGTTACGTTGATCTGGTGCCTAAACGTTAGCCGGAAGATCGTCTGCGTTGAAGCAGCCCGGGCTTGTCGATGGGATCGCCCGGGCTGCACTCTTTGTCACCACATTGCCGAGGCATTGATTGCAGCTGCTAATTGCTCGGAGTTGCTCAACAGCAAGCTTGCAACTGCGATAACGCCGAGAAAGCAAATGCAGATAGCTGCAATTACGGTTTCTCCCGAAGTGGCCTCAGATAGTGATTTCTTTTTCGTTGCCGGGGTACCAGTGAGAGTGGTCATGGTGTTTCCCCTCGAACTGAGCACTGGTGTAAATTCCACACGAGAACGAGATTGCTTTGTGTGATAGCCGTCACACACACGAGCGTTTTTAATGGCATGTTTATGTATCGGCTGCCGGATTTGCGCGAGGAAATTGCACAGTGCGGACGTCATAGACAAACGCACGACGCATGCATGGTGCATTACGTTGAGCTAAAGCCGAAGTAGTTAGAGGGGCGTTCATGTCGCGTAAGCATGGCCGGGGTTGTCGCCTAGTTTTCGCCGCAACGGGGCCATCTCGAAACAACTTTCAAGGTTTTCAATAGAGGTTGGACAACTCTCGTGCCTTTGTCCCTTGCGCCCGAGGGTGTCTGCTCTCGACACCTTGTCGCCAGCGAGGTGTCGGGGGCCCAAAGATAGCGGCATTGCCCCAAGGTGTTCCGCTTTGCATCGCCAGCTCTTACCGATCTTAGCCGTATTGCTCTTGGCCGCCTGCGGACAAAGCGAGCCGCCAGCCAAGGGTGAAGCCGGGCCGCCGGGGCCACCGGGTCCTGCTGGTCCGCCCGGCCCCACAGGCCCACCCGGTGAATCTGCCGGCGCTCAAGGACCGACCCTCAAGGTAATTTCTAGGCCTTGCGATCAACCCATCTGCGCTGCGAGTTGCGAAGGGAATGAGCAAATTGTCAACGCTTACGCGCTCAATCCCGGAGGCGTCATCGCGTTCATTGACGAACGGAATGTCAGTTTCCGACCGAACAAGCGGCCCACAGTTCTCGTGCTTGTGTGCACCGGTAGATAAACTGAACTACTGGTTGCATGAGTTTGCACACGAGACCTCGGCTCTTGTTGACGGTGGACCGGATTTGCCGAAGCAGCCGCAACGCACTGATGATCCTGAGTACTGGCGCTTCCGAGCCAAAAATACACGCGTGCTCGCGACGGAAACGCCACTGATCCGGTGTGTTATCGGGCACTACCGCTCGCAACGGCTCAGTCCATGGCGGTCGCTTCGGCGGACTGACTACGTGGTGGGCTATGATGAGCGTGTCGGGCGTTATTTCGCCGCTGGCGCGCTTCTGAGCGATAATTTGGTCCTCATCCTCGTCCTCGTCAACGATAATGCTGATGCAGCGCGAGTAAGTTTTGTTTCCAAATCAGAGGAATCCTTTGCCGACTTTCGACTCCGGTTCTTGAAATCATCCCGATCCTACTGGCCTATATCGCATCGCTTGGCCTGATATTGGTTTGTGGGATTTAGCGGTCTCTTCGGCTCGCGACCCATCCTCGCGCGACTGCTGCCGATACGAGGACGACTACAGCGATATAAGCCACCCAAGCCGTCCAATCCCCGCCACGCTCAATCGCAAAGCCGACCAGGAATGGCAGCGGCCAGATGAAGATAATGACGCTACGTAGAATGAGGGCAAAGTTGTTCATGTGCGGGAATCGCGATCAACTCATCGCTCGCGCTGGAAGTGATAAGGCTAATTGTCCGAACGTGTGCCGATTCAGCGTAGGCGCAGCCTACTGAATTGAAACCAACACAGGGCTGTTCGGCTAGTCTGATGCCTTTAGTAGCCGCGATAGGGTTTGCACCAGCCATCCTGTATGCTCCAACCGCGCGGACAGCCCACGCGACTGCGACCTGACGGTGGGAAACGGCAGTCTTGTTGCCAGCCGCAGGCGTATCGCCGGCACCGCCAAACTTCCCTACAACTGCCGTAGTAGTTCTGAGCGTTTTGAATAGCTCTCGCAATGCCGGGTGCGAGCCCAGTAGGAACTGGCACCATCATTGCCCGAGCGTATGGCACAAGAAACGAGCAAAGCGCGATAGCGAGGATTCCGCTTTTAATAGCTCGAGGCATGTTGCCTCCCTTCCATATGGCCTAAAGTTCGTCCCCGAGGTTGAACGAGACGTGAATGAGTGTTGCCTAGGTGGCGGCCCTTTTTTCTTTGGTGTCGCACAAGCTATATCCTCGCCATGTTGTGGCGTAACTTTCGCGGTCGGCCATTAAACGCGGCTGCCGCATTCATCCATCCGTGTCAGCCGACTGTCGCCAAGGAGCCGCCATCTGGGCCGGGCGGGCGCATGAGCTGAACTGACGGTTATCGACTTCAGATTCATGTCCGCGATGGTCGAGTGCGCCGGGCTGTCATCATGTCCCAACGGTGGCAGCCCACTTATGTGCAGCGCGAAGCCGCTCCGCTTTGGGCCAAAAGCGGACACTTGTTAGTAGTTTTGCTGTGACACCGGCTGTACCGCATTGCGATCTGCGGCTACGGCCGGTGCTTCCTGCGTCCGCTTGCGGACTACAGGTGCCTGCCTTTGAAGGGGGGACCGCGCCTTCTTATTATCACTGATAGTTGTTTTCTCAGCTTGCTTCGCGGTCTCGACGTGCGAAATTTCGGATGTCGTCTTAAGGGATGATAACGTGGGCGCCGACTCGTTCCTGGTGCTCGCCGGCAAATCGTTTTGTGCTTGTATTGCCTGAGCCAACCGATCTTTCGCTAATCCCGAGGTGACTTGCTCCAACGTCTGCTGCCGCTGCTGGAGCAATTTGATCTCTTCTACCCGTTCCTGGTCGAGTCGGCTCATGCGACCGATTTGCGCTCGCAAGTCAGCAATTTGGTCGTCATAACTGATTTGAACCTGAGACTGCGTTTGCGCCAGATGGTCGATCAGGCGAGCGAAGGAGTCATCGCGAAACACTAAATAAGGGGCGGTCGCGACTGCGCCAAACGCTACAGTGACTAATAGTGCGGACGTGATGCTACGCATACGCGAACCAAGAGATCGGGGCCGTGCTCTCTTTAAGCGGCTTCGATTTTATCAGCTTTTGGTCCCGAAATACGATTATTTAACCATATTAGTTAACGCACTTCGGGTGGCAGCCCTTGTTCTTTTCGCCTGTATCGGCGTCACACAAGAGCAAACGGCGGCGTTCATTCATAGGTAAGATTTTGCCTCTACACAGGGTTTATCAAAGTTTGCTGGACAAGCGGAAAAGTTGATACGGCTATCGTTGATGCGTTCTTGGGTTGAGGAGCGCAAACTGCCAATTTTCGACAACGTTGTGATAGTGACCGGGCTGGCGACCATAGTGATCTGTTTAGCCGCAGTATTGTTTGCAGTTCTCGCCCTTCCTGGAACTCGGGTATTCGTCTCTTTAATTTTCTTTTGTGTCCCAATTCCACAAGCAGGCTACAAGCGTGCAGGCTAATTCCAACGAGTTTCATTGTACCATCCCACCTTTATGCTTTTTATTTGCGGCTTGATGTCCATTTTTTAGCGTCCGTTTTCTTTACTTACTTTCCAAACTTTTGGCCGCGCCGGATTTTGAACTACAAGATATGATGCATTAGGGAGAAGGCTCAATGAGGTTTGCTCAGCGGTTGGGTAAGAAACAGCGGGAGAGGAAAATGGTGCAGAGGACTGTCCGCTATGGTGTCATCATGGCGACAATTGTCATCCTAATCTCTTTCCTCCACTACAACGATGCTCAAGCGAAAACCAGAACCGCGGGTGGGTTAGCCTGCGGCCAACAACTTAAACAGCAGTGCGCCGGTGTGCCGGTACAAGCGAACAATATGCTTGAGTGCCTCCAAAGGAGCCAAGAAAAGCTTCACCCACGATGCGTCGCCTTAGCGAACAATGTTGTGCGTAGCTGCGACAGAGACGCAGCGCAACATTGCCAAGCTGTCGTCGCGGGTCGGGGCAACATTCTTGGATGTCTGACAACCGCCAGGCGTTTGGTTTCCCGGCGATGCAACACGGCTCTCAACGCGCTTTTCTTCCGGCAGTGAACTAACGTTCAATGTCCACTTTTGGCCCAAAGCGGACATCCCAATCGCGCTGACGAATGTCCGCTTTGGGGTTGCCGATGGTTGTGCAGCGTCAGTTATTCAAAGTCGCGAATAAGTAACGATTTCGTCACACATTGAACGCACGGTGCTCGCTCTGTCGCTCTGAGGAGTATAGTGGAGTGTTTGGTGATGCGTCGTTCGCCGCGGCTTCCGAAACGCTTTCCTGTCGGAACGAAGTATATTCTCGAAAGCTACGGGGGTTTCGTTCGGCGGTACATTGAATATCCGAGCGGGCGGCGCATCGAACTAGAGGCCCGTAAGGCTCTTTCCTGTGGCTGCTTCGACAGCAGTAATGTGCCAGAGCTTGGTGCCGACATCCTCAATTCAGAGCCTGCAAAAATTCAAGGCGAAGTTTGATCTTCTATTTTTAAGAGTCTGCTTCGCCAGCTCGTTGCGGCCGATACGGCAATGTGAAAATCAGTTGTCGTTCTGAACGCGGGGTAAAGAACGCCGACTTCCTGCGTCTCGCAACCGAGTAATAACGGCAACGTGCGCTATTGGCATATATGTTTGTCTCATGAATTTATAGAGCGGCCATCGCAGGACAACCAAAGCCAAAATTCACATGTCATCGTTGTCCAGCGGCGCGCCTTGGCGAGTCTCGCATTGGTATATTTTCAACGCCTGACGCAGTGTAGGAAAGATCCAGTTCTCATGTTCCGGTCGGTAGAGACCAGCTTCCCGGAACCAATTGAGAATCTCAGTTTTGCGGCCGGCCAGAATCAGGGCCGTTCCCCGCGTTTCGAGTATCTGCCGCAAATCGCGAAGCGCATATAGCCCTGTTATATCGATTTGGCTCATCGGAATTGCATCGATAACAAACCGCCATTGGGCGTAAAGCACACGGGCTAGTGCATTGCACATGTCTGCTTTTGACCCAAAGCCGACATCGCCGCCCTAGTAAGATAAGAATGACCCTAATGTAACTATCAATCTTTCTGTCGCCTGTAGCGAAAATCGCAGTGGCTCGCGCCTTGCATTATGGTCTGTGTACGCGTCAGCTTTATGTCGGGACCAAGACCTTCGGCGAATGTGAAGTCCTGGCTGCAGACCAACAAGAATCCAAGCTCCGGCTCGCCCAGCTCTTTGTAGAATTGTGCGTACCGACATCCAGTGACATCGACCTCGTAGATATCGTGCGATTCCGCGCGGACGCTGTAATCGAGGGCGTCACCTTTGGCCCACGAAGC
>Ga0126377_10003282_pt1 | contig 11424 bp, 9 predicted proteins | sample PanSoiMetPlot_22_FD_92647 | JGI IMG/M metagenome (GOLD analysis project Ga0126377, IMG submission 92647) | Tropical forest soil microbial communities from Panama - MetaG Plot_22 | ecosystem: Environmental > Terrestrial > Soil > Tropical forest > Bulk soil | place: Panama | collected 2016-02-17
ACGGCAGTGTCGCTCGAGGCGGTCGTCTCGATTGGATACGGCACCGTGCAGCGGCGCGAGCTCACTGGAGCGGTCGCGTCGATCACGTCCGAAGAGCTCACGAAAGTGCCCACCGGCAACGTGACCGAGTCGCTGCAAGGTCAGCTGCCTGGCGTCGACATCGTACGGAGCAGCGGAAGCCCGAACTCGGGCACGGCGATGCTGATCCGCGGCGCGCGATCGCTGAAGGCGTCGAACAATCCGCTCGTCATCATCGATGGGATCCAGTTCGGCAGCTTGTCGCAGCTCAATCCGAGCGACGTCGAATCCATCGAGGTGCTGAAAGATGCGGCGTCGACGGCCATCTATGGGTCGCGCGGGGCGAATGGCGTCATCCTCGTGTCGACGAAGAAAGGGGTGGGCGGCCGGCCGTCGTTCGATCTGAACTCGTACTACGGCGTCACGAGTATCACGGACTATCCGCTGATCAACACGGGGCCGCAGTACGTGGCGCAGAAGCGTGAGGCGAATCGCACGTCGGGGCTGTGGGCCAGCCCGGCTGACGACTCAAAGATCTTCACGACCGATGAGTTGAAGGCGATTCAGGACGGGTTTTGGACGGACTTCAGAGATCTCATCTTCCACGACGGGCTCGCGCAGAGTCATCAGGTGGGCGTCAGCGCCGGGTCGGAGCGCACGCAGGCGTACATCTCGTTCGGGCTCGTGGACGAGACGGGCATTCTGCGCAACGATCAGATGCGTCGCTATGCCTTGCGCGTCAACGTCGACCAGAAGCTCTCCGACCAATGGACGCTCGGCACCCATTCGCAGGTGACGTACTTCGACCGCGACCGTCGTGCGAATCCTTTGAACATCGCGAACAAGATCGATCCGCTGACGCGCGCCTTCGCGGCGGATGGCAGCTTGATCGTCTTCCCGAACAACGGCAAGGACATCAGCCCGTTGGCGGACGAGCAGCCGAACGCCTACTCGAACAACCAGCTGCAATCGGTCATCATCCCGTCCCTGTACGCTGAATACTCGAACCGCGGGTTCAACTTTCGTTCGACGCTCGGCGGAAGCTTGACCGAATCGCGTACCGGAACGTTTGCCTCGCCGGGCACCATCTCGCAGGCGGGCGCCTCGTCACAGGCGACCTACGCGACGGACAACGGGCGGAACTACAGCCTCGAAAACGTCGCCACGTACCGGCGCGAGTTCGGCGCGCACTCGTTCACGCTGACGGGCGTCGGCAGCTACATCTCGAACAAGAGCGACGGGTCGTCGGTGCTCGGGCGCAACCAGCTCGTTCCGGCGCAGCTTTACTATTCTCTCAACGGTGCGAAGGACGGCATCGCGATCTCCAGCACGTACGAAGAGAGCGCGCTGCTGTCCGGTGCTGGACGCCTCAACTACGATTGGCAGAATCGGTATCTCTTCCAGATGAGTGGACGGTTCGACGGCTCATCGCGGCTCAGTCCAGGGAACAAGTGGGCGTATTTCCCCGGCGTCTCCGCGGCCTGGCGCGTCAGCGACGAGCCGTTCATGCGCAACAAGCGCTTCTTCGACGAGCTGAAGCTGCGCGTAGCGTATGGCGTCTCGGGGAACGACGCCGTCGCGCCATACTCGACGCAGGCGGGCCTGGTGAGCATTCCGTTCTCGTTCGACGAGACGCTCGCATCCGGGTACACGTTCAGCAGCCAAGTGGGGAACGCGAACCTCAAGTGGGAGTTGTCGCACACGACCAACGTCGGCGTCGATGCGTCCTGGTGGGACAACCGAGTCTCGGCCTCGCTCGACCTGTATCGCACGCGCACGACGGATCTGTTGCTGCAGCGCTTCCTGCCCCCGTCGAGCGGCGTATCGTCGGTCACGCAGAACATCGGCGCAACGCGGAACCGCGGTATCGAGCTCTCGCTCAACACATCGAACGTGCGCCGAGACAATCTGAACTGGAGCAGCCTGCTGACGTTTACGCTGAATCGGGAGAAGATCACCGACCTCGTGAACGGTGCGAACGACGTCGCCAACGGGTGGTTCATCGGCTACCCGTCGGACGTGTTCTACGACTATCAGAAAATCGGGATCTGGCAGTCGAGGGATTCGGTCGAAGCGGCGGGGTTCGGGCAACTGCCCGGCGACATTCGCGTCAAGGATCAGAACAACGACGGCAAGATCACGGCGGCAGCGGACCGGATCGTGCTCGGATCGCCGCGTCCGGATTGGAGCGGGGCGCTGACGAACAACGTCCAGTGGGAGAACTTCGATTTCTCGGCGACCGTGTTTGCGCGCATGGGGCAGATGATGAGTTACGAGTTCTACGACTCGTACAAACCCGACGGTGTCGAAAACGGGGCTGCGGTGGACTACTGGACGCCCGAGCATCCGACGAACGCCTTTCCCCGCCCGAATTCGCGCTTCCCGAAAACGAACTATCTGTATTACAGCTCGCTCAGGTACGCCGACGGCTCGTTCATGAAGCTGCGTGACGCGACCGTCGGCTATTCCTTACCGGATGCGATCGCTCGTCACCTCTCCGCCAGCCGTGCGCGCGTGTATCTGAGCGGCCGCAATCTCGCCCGCTGGACGAAGGTGCCGAACTACGATCCGGAACGCGGCGGTTCGATCTCGGATCCCATGACGCGCGTCTTCGTCACGGGATTGGACATCAAGTTCTGACCACGAGGCACGGGCGAGCGGCACTCCGCCGCTCGCCGGCAAACGTCGACGACCTAGCAGACATCATGACGAAACACATTTGGCGACGGGCCGCCGCGGCACTGCTCATCACGATGGCCTTCGGATGCAACTTCGATCTCACGGAGTACAATCCGAGCGGCGTCACCGCGGACAATATCTTCTCCAGTCCAGAGGGCTTCGAGACGCTCGTCAACGCCGCGTATTCGTACGCGCGATGGTGGTACGGGAAAGAGGACGGCTACTCGATCTCCGAGATGGGGACCGACCTCTGGATGAGCGGCGCGGGTGACGTACATCCGACGCTCACCTCCTACCAGAGTCTCAGCCCGACCGAAGGCGCGCTCGATTCATTCTGGGAGAAGTTGTACAGCGCCGTGAACCTGACGAACGCCGGCATCAACCGCATCGACAAAGCGGGGTATCCCGACGCCACCAAGAAGATTCGCCTCGGCGAGTTACGCTTTCTGCGCGCCTTCTACTACTGGCACATCGTGGAAACATGGGGCGGTGTGCACTTGAGCACCGAAGAGACGAACGGCATTCAGACGGAAGCAAACCGCACGCCGGTCGACAGCTTCTACAAGTTGATCTTCGCCGATCTCGACTACGCGGTCGCCAACCTTCCGACGACGACCACGCAGTACGGCCGCATCACGAAGGGCGGCGCCGAGGCGTTCGAGGCGCGCATGTATCTGACGCGGGGGAATTGGCAACAGGCGCTGACGGCGGCGAACAACGTCATCAACAACTACACCTACAAGCTGCTCCCGAACTACGCTGATCTCTGGAAGATGTCGAACGTGAAGAACAGCGAGGTCGTGTGGGCGGTGAACTACTCGGTGAACCTCGCGCTCGACGACCGCGCTAATTCGGTGTTGTATCCGAACGGACATCCGCGTGGTGGTCACAACGGGCACCTGCTGTTCGGACAGCTCTATGATCGAGAGCCCGGCATGATCCGCGACATCGCGAATGATCGTCCGTTCAATCGCTACATGCCGACGGTGTTCCTGCTCGACCTGTTCGATCAGACGATGGACGCGCGCTTCGCCGGGTCGTTCCGCGACGTGTGGTACGCGAACGCGGCGGACTCGGTGCTGCTCACGCTTGGTATGAAGCGTGGCGACACCGCCATCTACATCACGAACAAGACGCTCACGGCGGAGCAGAAGGCAGGCAAGCGTTACCGTATTTATGATCGTGCGGCCGTCTACAACGCGGATGGTACGCCCGCCAGGCGCGGACAGTGCAACGATCTGTCGAAATTCCTCGACCCGACTCGGCCCTCGGTCTCCGAGGAGGAGAGTGGCCGCGACGCATTCGTGATTCGTCTCGCCGAGATGTATCTCATTGCCGCCGAGGCGAACCTCCAGCTGGGCAACGCGGACGCCGCGGCGGCTGCGATCAACGTGCTTCGCACGCGTGCGGCGCTCCCCGGGCAGGTGGCCGCGATGCAGGTGACCGGCGCGCAGATGACGCTCGACTTCATTCTCGACGAACGGGCGCGGGAGCTCGCAGGCGAACAACTACGCTGGTTCGATTTGAAGCGGACTGGCAAGCTGGTCGAGCGAGTGGCGGCGTACAATCCGGACGCGGCACCCTACGTTCACGACTTCCACAATTTGCGCCCGATTCCACAACGGCAGTTGGACGCGGTCTCCAACAAGACCACGTTCACGCAGAATCCGGGATATCAATGACACGGTGGAACCTCATCCGTTCCACCGTTCCACCGCTCGTGGCGCTGGTGTTGGGGGCGGCAGTGCCGCGCGCACAGAACCCAGGTGCGCGACTACCCGAGGCCCGTCACGCGCTGCCGGATTCGTTCGACTACGTGGTCGCGAAAGACGGCAGCGGCAACTTCCGGACGATTCAGGAAGCTGTGAATGCCGTCCGCGACTACACGCCGATCCCGCGGGCGATCTTCGTCAAGAACGGCGTCTATCGTGAGAAGTTGCTGATTCCAGCATGGAAGACCGGCATCACGATCGTCGGTGAAAGTGTGGACGGAACCATCGTCGAGTGGGATGACCACGCCGGAAAGGGACCGATCAACACGTTTACGTCGTACACGGCCCGAATCTCCGGCAACGACATCCATGTTCACAACATCACGTTCGTCAACTCGGCGGGACGCGTAGGGCAGGCGCTCGCGCTGTTCGTCGACGGCGATCGGGTGATGTTCGAGCACTGCCGGTTCATCGGCAACCAGGATACGATCTTCGCGGCGGGCGAAGGCGCTCATCAGTATTTCCGAGACGTGTACGTCGAAGGGACGACGGATTTCATCTTCGGTCCGGCGACGGCGTATTTCGAGCAGTGTGAAGTGCACTCCAAGCAGCGGTCGTACATCACCGCGGCGTCGACGCCGGAGGGTGTGCCGTACGGGTTCGTCTTCGTTGGCTGTCGGCTCACGGCGGATGCGTCGGTCGACAGCGTCTACCTCGGACGTCCATGGCGCGATCACGCTCGCACTGTATTCCTTCGGACCGAGATGGGCGCGCATGTCATTGGTGCGGGCTGGCACAATTGGGGACGGCCCGAGGCGGAACACACGAGCTTCTACGCCGAGTTTGCGAGTACGGGTGCCGGCGCGGCTGGCGCGCGCGCGCCGTGGGCACACCGTCTGACGGCCGCGGAAGCTGCGTCGTACACGAGAGACGACGTGTTGTGCGGGGGCGCGTGTGGGGCGGTTCCCTGGTTCGACCGCCCAGCACGCACGCGATGAGCTGATCTTCGTCGTCGTCCACTTCAGCCCAACCCGTTCGCCGACCGGCTCGCTTCTGCGATGAAGGTAACGGTCGCATCCGACACACCGGCCGGGGCAGGACGCTAACACTGGCGTCAATGTTGCCAAGCCCAGGTATCGCTGAACCGCCGCCCTGCGTAGGTGAGGTTGTTTGCGCGGGCGGCGGGAAACTTGATTACAGCATACGTTTGGCGACACCGGAGAGCTGCGCAAACGACGGTGTTTCGAGAACATGCTCCGGTGCGTTTTCCGGATGAGGGGATAGAACGGCTCGCGGATGAACGCGTCGCAGAATCACCGACTCAGACGAATCGTGCTGCTCGCGTTCGGCGGCTTCTTGGCCGAAGGAGCGCTCGCGATGCTCGTCCATTATGGTCCCAGCTTCGCGCCGCTCGTGCGCCCCGCGTACGTCGTCATCGCGCTGCTCTTCTTTCTCGCGATCTGGCACACCGCGACGGGCCGAAGCGGCAACGAACGACGTCAGATCGATCCCGATCGTCGCAATGGCGAGCGTCGCGATTCCGCGGCAGACACAACGCAGCCCTGATGTCCGTCAGGCAACGGAACCCTCCTCGAGCGCGTCGTAGCGCTTGAGACGATAGACGGCCACCGAGATGGCCCAACACGCGGCGAACAGGCCGACGATCAGATAGCCGATCGCGCCGAAGTTGCCGTTGAGCGCATTCACACCGTCCCAGAACCCTCCCTGGAACCCCGCGCGGCGCGCGACGAGCCCGAGCGCTTGAATGCCGCCGACCACCAATGCGACTACCACGGACACGAACGTGATCGTGAGGTTGTAATAGAGTTTTCTCATCGGCTTGGTCAGCGCCCAGCCATAGGCGCCGACCATCAGCACATTGTCGGCGGTGTCCACCAACGACATGCCAGCAGTGAACAGCGCGGGGAAAACCATGATCGACCAAATCGGAATTCCGCGCGCGCCTTCCGCAGCCGCGATCCCGAGGAGCGCGATTTCGGTCGCGGTGTCGAAGCCCAGGCCGAAGAGCAGACCGAGTGGGTACATGTGCCAGCTCTTGCGCACGATCCCGAACAGCGGGCGGAAGACGCGAGCCAGCAAACCGCCGCCCGCGAGCAGCGTGTCGAGATCCTCGTCGACGTAGGCGCCGCCGCTCTTCACACGATGGAACGCGCGGTACACCGACGCGAGGATGAACAGGTTCATCACCGCAATCGCGAGCAGAAACACGACGGACACCGCGGTCCCGATCAGACCGCCGACGTCTCGAAACGGAGCAAGACTGGTTTGAAACGCGGTCGCCGTGGCAGCGATCGCGAGCGAGGCGAGCACGACGACCGTCGAATGTCCCAGCGAGAAGAAGAAGCCGACGGACACCGGCCGCTGCCCCGTCTGCATCAGCTTTCGTGTGACGTTGTCGATCGCGGCGATATGGTCGGCATCGATCGCGTGTCGCAGGCCGAGTCCGTATGCCAGCAGCGAGGTGCCGAGCAGCAGCGGGTAGTGTCGGAACGCGAGCAGCGCCCACGCCCACGCGGCACCGTTGGCGGCGATCAACAGTCCGAAAAGAACCACGAGCGGTCGGCGCATGCGGAAACGTAACCGGTCTGCCTGCCCGCCGGTCCGCGATGCCGAAGAATCCGCAGCGCCGATCCCTCCCACTCAACTAGGCGCGAACGGCGTGCGCCGCATTGTCGACGATCTCGTGTACGCCTTCGGCGTGTGCGCAGTGTGCGCAGCAGTAGAACGAGCCCTTCGCCTCGACGCCGTGGCCGATGACCTTACAACCACAGTGCTCGCATACCGGCGCCAGTTTGTGGATAGCACACTCGAAGCTGTCGAACGTGTGCGTGCGGCCGGCGGTGACGACTTGGAAGGCCATCTCATAGTCGTTACCGCACACCTCGCAGTTGGCCATTGTATCGCTCCGCGAAAAAGGGGAAGCCAAGATCTCCGCAAGTTTTCGACCTCGCGTCGGAGCGTGCGGCCGAGGCGGCTAGGCGAGACGCGTCGACGTGAAACGGCATTGCGTATGCAGCGCCCCGAGCCATGCCCCTCACACTGAAGTCTTCGGCATTCTCTAATAACGGGCGGATCCCGCCGGTCCACACCTGCGACGGCGACAGCACGCCTCCTCCGCTCCAATGGAGCGGTGCGCCGGATGGAACGAAGAGCTTCGTGCTCATCGTCGACGATCCCGACGCGCCTGACCCGAAGGCGCCGAAACGCACGTACGTGCACTGGGTTGCCTATGACCTCCCAGCATCGGCGAAGGCAATGGATGGAAAACATCGGCAGGGTGTCAACGACGGGGAGGCGCCCGGGTACACAGGTCCGTGTCCACCGATCGGGCGCCATCGCTACTTCTTCAAGCTCTACGCACTCGACACTGAGCTCGGCGACCTCGGCGAGCCAACGAAGGCCGACGTCGAAAAGGCGATGCGCGGACACGTGCTCGAGCAGGCAGAGCTGATCGGCACCTACGAACACGTCGGTTAGGTGGGCGAGCCGCGCGGTGGATCGTCGGGTCCGCTAGAACGTTCTCGGTCAGATAAGCGTCACGAGTAATCCGACTGCGGCACCGCCGAGCACCAACCACGCGGAGTTGACGCGCCAACGAAATACGAGGAGCGCGCTGACCGCTGCGAGAACGCTCGTGATGGGATCCACCAACGCCGAGCGGGCAAGCTGCGCGGTGACGATCGCCATGAGCGCGAGCGACGCGACGTTGATGCCGTCGAGCGCTGTACGCGCAATGGGCGAACGGCGAAGTCGCGGCAGGAACAATCCGCTCAACGCAACAAACACGAACGCCGGAAGGAAAATACCGATGGTAGCAACCGCCGCGCCCGGGCCGCCGCCGAGCAAGTAGCCAACGAACGTCGCGGTAGTGAAGACAGGCCCCGGTGTGAGCTGGCCGACCGCGATCGCGTCGAGCAACTGCTGCTCGCTGAGCCAGTGGAGACGTTCCACGAGATCCGCTCGCAAGAAGGCGAGGAGCACATAGCCGCTGCCGAACAACACCGCACCGATCTTGAGAAACACTCCAAAGAGTGGCCACAGTGCGAATGGCGCTGCGGTTGTCGTCGCCGCAGTCTGAACGAAAAAGGGCAGGAGCGTGCGCGCGATGGTGCCGTTCGCGCGCGCCGGTCGTTCCTGAACGATGCGTACGAGCGCCATCACTGCGCCGGCACCGAAGAGCACCACCAGCTCGTTGACGCCGGCAAAAACCGCCGCGACAGCCGCGAGTCCAACCACAACGAGCGTGCGCGTCTTCAGTGCAGCGCGGCCGAGCGTCCATAGGGCCTGAAGCACGACGGCGATGACCACCGGCTTCACTCCATAAAAGATGCCGTGTGCTGCCGGGAGGTGACCCGCTTTGACGTATGCCCACGCGATCGCCGTCACGATCGCAACGGCGGGCACGATGAAGGAAATGCCGGCGACGATCAGTCCCGGCCAGCCTGCTCGCAGATGCCCGATGTGAATCGCAAGCTCGGTGGACGTCGGACCTGGAATGCTGTTCGACGCACCGAGTTGATCGAGAAACTCCTCATGCGTCATCCATCGCCTTCGACGCACCACCTCGTTCTCCATCATCGCGATGTGGACGGCCGGTCCGCCGAACGACGTGATGCCGAGTTTTAGGAAAAGCGAAGCGAGCTCGCTGAGGCGGGAAATCACGTCGCCGTCAATGACTGAGGCGTGCGAAAGTATTTTTCAAACCGTGAATCGTGGGCCTGGCCGAGGAGGGTTGGTCACGCGGTGTCAAGTAACCGCCAGTCAAAGTGTCTCTTGCGGTCGACGACTGGAAGTCCGTGATTTTTTATATCTCGATCTCGGAGGCGCACGATGATGGGACTCGGACATCGGATCGCTCTCGCTGGTGCATTGACCGTGTCGATTGCCAGTGCTCTCGCGGGCCAAATCGCCCCCTCCGTCCAGCGCCCGACGTTTTGGGGAACGTTCGCACTCGGCGCAGCTGGCGCGGCGGATAGCGGTTTCTATCACTCCAGTCTCGGAGCAGCAGTGCAGTTGCGACACCTCATCATCATTGGCCGCGTCACGGGGAACGATACGCCGGAAGCCAAGCGCATCGAAGACGCGGGCATTCTCGTTGGTGCGGCGACGCAACCACTTGCGCCGTTTCACTTTTCTATCGCAGCGGGGCTCAGTGCGTTGAACGACCACTATCGGCACCGCAGTACCGTTGGCTTCCCCGTCGAGGCGCAGGGGACGTGGCGCTTCACCCGCTGGACGGGCATTGGTGCCCGTGTCTTTGCGGTTCCGAACGACATCAACGGCTACGCCGGGATCTCGCTAGCGCTTCAAGTTGGTCGACTGCGATGAGTGGTGCGGCGTCTTGACGAACCCTATTTGAGCCGAACGCGCGCGAGGTGAATTCCCATTGCGTCGCGCATCTGGAGATACACCACTTTCCCCACGCCGAATCCGACGATCGTGTAACCCGGCGGCGTCTGCAGACGATCGACCAACTCACCGCTCGGATTCACAATATCGTAAACGAATCCACCAGGGATGGGTTTGGCGGGAATCGTACGAATCCAGAGATTCCCATCGGCGTCGGCGCGTGTTGCGCCGGGGCCGATGGGCGGACGATAGTCCGGAAGATCGGACGCTGGCAGCACCGAGACATCGCGGAGCGTCGGCGCCGGCGGCGTTATTCCGCCGGTGATCATGATCGGCGACGGAATACACGACGGAATACCAGCTGGCGCTCCAGGCGGACCGCCGGTCGCAACGGCAGCCACCGGCGCCCCACCAACCGGAGGTGTCATCGTTGGTTCGACGCCGGGCGCGCACGCGTAGATGTAGTTCGCCGGGAATTTCACGCCCTCTGGCAGCTTCCAGTCTTTTTGAAGGCCCTGCTGTAACACAAATCCTTCCTGCACCTTGAAGCCGGGCGGATACTGGCGGTTGTACATGTTCACCCAGCGAATCAGCGCCGTGACGTAGCTCTGCATCATCGTGCGGCGCTGGGCTGTCTTTACAGAATCCACGAGCTTCTGTTTGTCCTCGTCGACGAGGCGCTGCCACTCGAACGGCAGCTTCTCGGATGACGTCAACTTTCCATCGGCGTGGAGATATTCGATGCGATAATCCCGGCCGCGAACGAACGCCAGATCGCCATTCGGAAGCACGGCCCAGTCGTCGGTGCTCGGCAGCGGGTTGATCGTCACGAACAGGTTGAAGCCGCCGGTCTCCATCATCCGCACCTGGTATTCCTGTTTTGGAATGCGGATCACGCCGAGTGTGTCGAGCTTCCGAGTTTCGAGGTCGATGCCGACGATGAATGCGGAATCCGGCTCGGGTGGAATCCACGGAACGCCTGCCGGCGGCGCGACTTTCGGTGGCGCTGGCCGCGCGGGCATGCGATACACCATTCGCCCCTTCGCGTCGATACCCGGCATGCCGTACGTCGGGTTGGCTCCGGAGAAATAGAAAATCTCCTCGACGCGGGGCACGGACCGCACGCGCGCGATGCCCCCGTTTCCGTCGAGGAGCAGAAGGGCATACGACGCGGGGTCGACGAACAGCGATGTATCACCACGGTACGGCAGCAGCGTACCAGCTCGGGGGCCGTAGAAGTTCGCCGACTCGGAGAGCGAGTCGAGCACGACGGAAATCGTCTTGAGCGTGCTGTCCATCAACAACAGCCGGCGTCGAGTTCCATCGTTCACCAGGACTCGGCCTCCGCCGACTTCGCGAACGGTGGTGACGCTCCCCAGTGGGTCTTTCGAGAGTGCTGATGCCGTCGCGATCCGCCGAATGGGCGGGCCCGGCGGACCGCCGGCTTGACGAACGGAATCTCCCTGAGCGATCAGCGCGGCTGGGGCGAGGACAGCCGCCAGCGCGAGTACTCTCATTTGTGTTTTCATCGCATCACCGCGAATTCGACCATCTGGATGCCCGGTGGGATGCCGACGCCGCCGAGTCCGAGCGGCGTGCCGAATTGGCCTCCGCTGACGTAGATCCCCGAGCCGTTGCGAATCGA
>Ga0126377_10003283_pt1 | contig 11422 bp, 7 predicted proteins | sample PanSoiMetPlot_22_FD_92647 | JGI IMG/M metagenome (GOLD analysis project Ga0126377, IMG submission 92647) | Tropical forest soil microbial communities from Panama - MetaG Plot_22 | ecosystem: Environmental > Terrestrial > Soil > Tropical forest > Bulk soil | place: Panama | collected 2016-02-17
CTGGCAGGAAAGCCGGGCGCCGGGTACCAGAGTAATTAACCATTGAAGGTACCGCGCTCGGCGCAGCCCGGGGTGATCGCGGCGCGCGGCTTTAAGGTACTTCAAAGCCGTCGCCCGCTCGCAGCGCTCCAGGGCGAGTCGCGCGGTGTCCAATTGCTTGAGCCCGAGCAGGGCGGAAATCTCCGGATCCTCCCGACGGTTCCCCCAGTAACGCTCCTGGCAGCGCAGCATATCCTGCAAACAAATCAGCGCCGTCTTGCCAGTCGCGACGTGGCTTTCGGAAAGCAACCCGCCGTCTTCGGTGAATTCATGCTTGACGCAGGCTGGGATCGAAAGGTAGTTGGCCTGGAATCGCCGGCATAGTTCGATAGTGAAAGCGTAATCCGAGGCGCCGTAGTAGTTCGTATCGAAAAAGCCGACCGCCTCACAAGCCTCGCGCCTGATCACGGTCGGTTGCAGACACATCAGAAATCCCCAGCGCATATTCTCAAAGATTTGGCCGCGGTAATGAAACACGTTCTGGTAAGGCGTGCGCTCGACGATCGTCCGTCCCCATTCGCCGATCGGCCGGCGCGATTGATAAGCGCGCAGATAATCATCCTGCTCGCCGGGAGGCAGGTCGAGGAGTCGCGAGCCGACCTTGCGAGCCATTCTGGGATAATACTCCTCGATCTCCATGCGGTAATGGTTAACAACGCGCCCCCGGCCGAGGTCTTCCCAAAGCTCATTTGTTACAAACTGCTCTTCGGGAAACGCGTTCAGAAAGCTGACACAGAGTTCCAGATGATGAGGCAGCCATTCATCATCCGAATCGAGAAAGGCTATATAAGAGCCGGCGCTGGCGCGCAGACCTGTGTTGCGCGCCCCAGCCGTTCCCTGATTTTCCTGCCGAATGAGTTTCAATCTCGGGTCGCACCCTTCGATCAGCGCCATGGTGTTGTCGGTCGACCCGTCATCCACGACGATCAATTCCCAATCGGTGAATGTCTGCGCCTGAACGCTCCGGATGGAGCGTCCGATTGTGTCGGCGCGATTGAATGTGGGCATGATTACGGAAACCAACGGCATAATCTTTTATCTCTTCTGGCCGCCTAACCTTCCAGAACCACTGGGACTATGACCGCCCAGCAATCTTTTGATCCCGCTCCGCGCTCGGAAGCCGTAATACTTGGCTAAATCGCGAAAGGCTGAGGCGCCTGGCGGCGTAGGGTTCAGCCCTTTTCCACGGAGACCCGCATTAGCGCAATAGACAATCCGCTGGCGCTCAGACGCGGGAGTGCGAAAAGTGATGCTTAAGGAGACTGAAACCTCATCGCCATTACGCACCCAGTGAGGAGCCACCACCGGAAAGTGCAATCCTGCCCCCGGCGTCAACTCGAAGATAGAGGCCTTTTGCTGATACTCCTCTTTGAACGCTATCTGCTTTTCGATGTCAGAAAAATATCTCTCGAGAGTGATCTCTGATAGAACCGATCGGTCTCTGCTGTCCCAGATGCTGATCTGCTTTTCGCCGCGAATCTGAAGCAGAAAGTTATATTCTGGGTCCATGTGAAAGGGCGTGACGGAGCCCGGAGAGGAGATGAAAATGAATCCCTCCCTTTGAAACATGCCCGGGTCAATAGGTTCGGAAAAAAGCCGGATTTCATCCAGACAGCGATCCAGCAACTGTCGGTATTCCGGATCGAGTTCGACGTTTTTTATTACCATCCACGAGCGGCATTCCTCGATCTGCTGGATTGTCTCCCAGACCGATAGTCCCGTGCGCGGTCCCTCGTATAAGCCAGTGGCGACCGAGATGTCAGCCCCGTTGTATTTGATCTTCTCCTCGGGCAAGCGATTCGCAAGCTCGATCAAACACCGGAGAGAGAATAAAGGGTGTTCGGCAAGATGATGCCTGATGAGAAACGGCGCGCGGTTGAAACCGCCGCGAAACGTCTCGCCATCGATGTCCAAAAGCCAGGGCGGCCCGGGCTTTGGCGCCTTATCCAAGGTAAGAAGATCAGGTTTCGCAAGCTTCAAGTTTTTTTCTTTGTACATCTCTACCACCGTCAATTTCCGTATGGCGTATGGATCATCGGCCCAGAAGGTCTCGGCGGAAAATCCGCCGGTTGCCCCACTTCAACAAAGGGATCGCCGCTACTATCAGGTCCCCACGACGCTTGCCTGTGCTGATCACCAGGGTTTGAATCGCGCGGCGATCAGTCCACAGGTGATTGATCATAAAACGATCAGGATCTGCGCAAGAGTCCATCCATTTGATTTGCGGCCGTTCGTGCAGCAGACGTATGTTCTCCAGTTCCAGAAGCACGCCGGGCGAGTAGCGCGCGTACTCCTCATCGAATGCGATCTTGAATGCGAAAGACCCAACCCCGGAGAGAAAGTTGAGCTTGTAGGCTATCGGACGACCGTTAAAACGTAGCGCGAGCAACATCAACTTACCGCGCCGGAAAGCCTCCCTGGCGATCTCCACGAAGTACTTCCGGTCGGTCTCGTCGCAAACGAGCGCGCGCCCCCCCTTGCCTTTCCAGGTGTTCGCCTCGAACTCCAGAAACTCCTCGACCCATGCGTCGACGTCGTCGCCCGATTCGAGCGCCGTATATTCGAGCCGGCCAGTCTCCGCAAGTCGTTTCTCCTGTCGCCTGAGTTCTTTTCTTCGGAAGCGACCGAGCGCAGAGCGGACATAGTCTTCAGCGTCGGCTGCGGGCCGAAATAGCGCGCGCGTGAAAGCTCCCGTGACGTAGTTGAATTTCAGATGCTCGTTTAAGTAATCCACCAGGAGATGATGGAATGGTCCCTCGCCGGTGACGAAACCAAACTCCATTAATGAGCAGTCGTGGTCCCCGGCGCCGAGCCAATCGAAGAACGCGGTAAGCGCCTCGGGCCCGTACCCGGCCCTGAGGAGCGGCGCGCATAGGTAAATCATCTCCGGCTTCCTCCACAAGCAGAGCGTCTTGAGAGGCAGCTTCTTGGAGATACTATCGTAATGATCTTTGAGTTCGAGCGGGAAGAAGCCGCAGAGTAAAGGCGGTCCGAGCGGGCGAGCCGGATCGGGAGTCTGGACGAGCGCGAACAACAATCGCTTACCAGCCCCGTAAACCCGAAGCGCGGGGATAAGCATCCACGGCTCGTAGAATACATTCGGCTCGATGGCGGCCCCAGCCAGGTCTTCCCACGCGGCGAGATGCCTTTCCAGCTCGGCCAAATCATTGACGATCACCACGGACATCTTTGCGCCGGCGGCAGTGGCGTCGCCGGACGGGCGCGGTTCGCTCGACATCAGTCTAGCCTGTGACTCCGGCGCTCCAATGACTGATCTCCTGGTTACTGTATCTTTAGCCTGGTCGGTCCTCGCCGCTCTCCGGGTAAAGCCAATCTTCATTTTTCTCCAGTTCATCTGGCGTTTGTGGGTTGTGACCGGGTGGTCTTACGTCGCATTAACTTACTTTTTAACCACTTCAACATCGGGATCGCCGAAACGATCAAATCCCCGGGCGCTTTGCCTGTGCTAACGGTAATGGTTTGGATTGTGCGCCGGCTTGTCCAGATCAAGTCGAGCATGACGTGGACAGGGTCGGCGCAAGAGTCCATCCACTCTAGTTGCGGATTGTCATGCGCAAGCCGGATGTTTTCGACCTCTAAAAGTTTCCCCGGCGAGTAACGTGAGTAGGTCTCGTCGTAAGCGATCTTGAAGGCGAACGAGCCACGCCCGGCAAGAAAGTTACATTTGCCGGCGATCGGGCGATCGTCGAGCCGTAGCGTGAGCATCATCAACTGTCCTCGCTGGAACGCTTCTGTCGCAATCGTTTCAAAGTATTCTCGGTCTGCCGCGCGCGAAACCAAAGCATGGTTTTCCTTCCCTTTCCAGCTTGCCGCTTCGAGGTTGAGAAACTCTTCGATCCAAGCTGTAATGTCATTATCACTCGCAAGCGCGGCGTATTCGATCTGCCCCAGTTCCGATAACTGCTTACTCTGCCGCTTCAGGTCCCGTTGTCGTTTGCCGGAGAGCGCGGAGCAAAGATAGGCGCCGGGATCCGCGGCCCGCCGAAACAACGCGCGCGTATAAGATTCCGAAATGAAGGTCGGCTTCGCCATCTTGTATAAGAGATCGGTCAGCAGGTGATAAAACGGCCCATCTCCCGCGATGAATTTGAACTCCATCAGGGCGCAACCATGATCGCCTGAATCGAGCCATTCGAAGAAGGCTTCGAGCGTCTCGTTTGCGCATTCGGCTCTGATCAATGGTGTGCAGAGGTAACAATACTTGTGCTTCCATAGGCTCAGAGTTTTGACAGGCAGCGCCTGATGCAGCCCGCGGTATTGAATTTGAATCTCTAGCGGAAAGACGCCACATAGCTTCGGCGAGCCGTGATCGCACGTCGGGTCGGGAGCAAACACAAGCGCCAACAATAATTTACTGTCAACGCCAAATCGTGGGATCGCAGGCAACAGCATCCACGACTCAAAGAATACATTCGGCTCGATCGCGGCGGCGGCCACCTCATCCCAAGCCGTGGCATAATCCGCCCATTTCTCCGGATCGCGGACAACCTCGACCCACATTTTTCGTGGGAGCGCGGCGTCTGGAGGATTCGGCGTGGCGCTCAATTCAGACGTATCTCTCAACAAACTCATTGCTTTTATTTACCCTTTCCTCGCCGTCTTAATAGCGTGCGCGTGTAACTGTCGAAGATGCGGTTCGGTTTGCCGAAGGGCAAACGGTTGAACCTCGACCGAAACTCGGCCGCGTCAAAATCCAATAAATTTTACGCGGCCCTCCGCGTGCGGTTGGGCGTGTTCAGGCTGAGATCGGCGGCAACGACGTTATCAGCATTAATTACTTCTCCTCTGAAATTAATTCATGTGCTTGTGGCGCGCTCGCTTTTGCGGGGCGACGCAACAGGCGACTGAGCCAGCGTAATAATGGCAAGATCGAAACGATCAATCCTCCGGAATTGCGCCCTGTAGCGATAAGGACGGTCTGGATCACGCGACGACTGGTGTATAGCCGGTTCATCATGAAGTGGCCCGGTACAGCGCAGGAATCAACCCAATCCAACTGCGCCTCCTCGTGCAATCGGCGAAGGCGTTCGAGTTCCAACAACACTCCTGGCGAAAAGCGGGAGTAGCTTTCGTCGTATGCTATTTTGAGAGTGAAGCAGGCGCGACCCGTAGTGAGGTCGAACTTCTGCGCGATGGATTGTCCGTTAAGGTCGAGTGAGAGCATTCGTAATCGTCCACGCCGAAATCCTTCACGCGCCACTTCCAGGAAAAACTCCCGATCCTTCTCCAGCAAGGCGATCGCAGAACCATTTCTACCTTTCCAGCCGCTCGCTTCCAGGCTCAGGAAATCGCTCACCCACTGACCCACGTTGTCCTGTTCCGTCAACTCTTTGTATTCGACCCGTCCCATCTCGGCCAGGTATTTGGCCTGCAGGCGCATATATTTGCGCCGCCGCCCTGACAGCGCGCCGCTCAGATAAACCTCGGCGTTTTCCGCCGGACGGAGAACGGCGCGAACGTGAACATCCTCCATGTAGCTCAGTCGAGTTGAGTTGTAGAGGTAATCAATCAGCAGCGCATGGAATGGGCCATCGCCACTGACGTTACATAACTCAAGAATAGGGCAATTGGTCGCGCTGGGATGATCGGCGTCGGCCAGCCAATTGAAGAAGGCTTTCAGACATTCACTCGCTTGCTCCGTCCTGATAAGGGGTGTGCAAAGCGGGCCGTAAATATGATTCCACAATCGCAACACCGGAATGGGCAGCCCCTTATAATGCCGCTCCCGCACCAGTGGGAAGAAGCCGCAGAGTGTTTGCGGCGCCTTCTGATTGCCGGCCACAGGCGCAAAAACGAGCGCGAAGAAGAACTGGTGGCCTCCGCCAAAAGCCTTTAAGGAAGGCAGCAAAGTCCACGGCTCGTAAAACACATTCGGTTCAATAGCGTCGGCGGCCAGTTCTTCAAGGGCGGGCAGATAATCTTCCAGCGCCGCCGGCTCGGTAATTACAACCACCGACATCTTCTGCCCGTCGAGCGCCGGTCTAGACGGCGCAGACTGGCGTTTGGCGCCGGCGGATTTTGCAGATGGCGGAATAACAGCCTGCGCGTTTTCGCCGATCTCAATTGTTTCATTAGCCTTGAGTGTTCTGTACATATTTCAACTTAGACGATCGAACAAACCTGCAAACCGTCCCGCGAGCGCCCGTCTATCGAAGGCCTTCACCACCGCCGGATCGGCCGCTCGGGTGATTCGCCCTTCCTTCCACTGCTGAAAAATTTCCCTGACAGCCGCCAGGATGCCTGCGTCATCATTCTGGTTAACTACCCATCCGCCGCCGGTTCTTCGCAGCAGATCAGCAAGCGCGCCTTCCGGCGTGAGCGCCAGAATCGGCCGTCCGGCGCGCAAATATTCATAGGTCTTGCCGGGAATCTGAATGACGAATCTTTCGGCTAACAGAAGGAGCAGGTCCGCTTGGGTCATGCGCTTGAGCGTCTCCGGACGACTGCATGGGCCGATGATGTTGACGCAATCGCTCAACCCGTGCTCAATAGCCATCCCCCTCACCGAACGTCCCTCACTGGCCTCGCACCAGCCGATCAAATCGACTTGAACCTGTTCGCGTGTAATTTCACCCATGTCAATCAACTTCTTTAGGGCCCGAAATAACGGCTGCGGGTCACGCTCGATGTAAAATTTTCCGGTATAAACGATCAGAAGCTTCCCCTTACTCTTCTCATCGCGCTGCGCATCCGTTGGAAGATCGTTCCACTCTCCGTCGTCAAAGCCGTTGGGCACGGCGACGAACTTGTCGGCGGGGAGGTTGGGATAAGCTCGTCGGAATACGGCGGCGTGTTCTTCAGTCACTGCTACAACCGCAGTGGCGCGTGTGACGACCAACCGCTCGAGCCATTTGTTCAGACGATACGAAATGGCGATGGCCGGAGTCCCCCAGCCGGTCACCCACGGATCTCGAAAGTGCGCAGACCAGGGCAGACCGGTCAAATACGACAACGCGAGGCCGACCAGGTGATTCGTCCAGAATGGGCCGGAGGAGAAGAGTTGCTGCGACTTCGATTCTCGCGCCGCCTTCAGCCCGGCTACGATAGCGGGTAATATCCAGCCGTTGTACCTATCAGGAATACTCAGCGACGACAGGATCAAACTCCGTAGCCTTCCTTTCTTGCCCAGCGGCGTACCAGTCTCGACGGTTGTTTCCGCGCCATTTGCGTCAACATTATTTTGCGGTTTGCGCCGAAGGGCGGCTCCGAGCCAGCGATAAAAATCGAATGGATGCGGCAGCATGCGCGCTTTGACAATGGCGTCTGCCAAACCCAGGGCGCCTATCTCCTCATCGGGCCCTCGAAAACGCTCTTCGATGTGCTTCTCATGCGCTGTCAACACCACCGGAGACCAACCGTGCAGGGGCAAGTAGCGCGCAATCTGCGCGCAAGAGCGGGCCCCCATTTCCAAACTTGGGGCGAACTGGTAAGCGATAAAAAGCAAGCGCCTGGGCGTTTGGACCGCCGCCGCGGCGCCGGCCAACCTGACAGATGACGCGCTCGATTCGAGCGAATGTCGCATTGATCCAATCCGGCGATGTTTATCGAAAACCATGTGAATCCAATTGGGTCGCGCGGAGATGAATCGCGACTGCGCGGCGTTTAGGGAAAATGCCAATTTGGACCAGAGCTTCTGCGTCAAATTGCGTTCGGCGGGTCTCCCGATCTCTTGTCCGCAATGGATGCAGACTTCTTCCTGATCGTAGGTTCCCCACGGATTCCCGGCTACATCCATCAACCATGAGGAAAGCGCATTCGTCCGCGAACGACTGGAACCGACGAACGTCACGCCAACCTTCCGGAGCGGAAGAAAGAGTTCCGTAAGCCGCCGTTCATCAAACACGTTGACGTGTCCCCAGGGCGGATTGCTGCGGCCGCAAGACTGGCAGGTGGTGCGCCCGAGGCGAGTGTCCTGCCGGAAAGGCACACCAATCACGACGTGGGATTTGGCGACGCGACTCAGTTCACGGCACGCCTGTTCCAGTCCTTTGCCGGGAATGTGTTCCAGCACTTCCGCGCACAGGACCACGTCGAAAGAGTCACTGGCCAATTCCAGGCGCGTGACGTCACCTGCAACGCAAGTGATCCGGTCGTGCGCGATCGAGGGCTTCTTCAAATCGAGCGCGGTGACCGAGGCGAAATGCTCGGTCAGCAGGCGCGAGAGATAGCCATCGCGCGCGCCGACATCAAGAACAGAATCATGCCCCTTGGGTATGATGTTCATAAAATCACTAATGCGTTCCTGCTCCTGCGGCGTGTCGCGATAAGCCGCCATCTCAATCTTGCTCGCCGAGCTTTCGCCAATCGCCTGTACGCCTCGGGTTGAATGACCGTCGTAGACATCGGGCGTATGCGCGCTCTCAATCTCCATGCGACGCCTCCATTGCCTGGCGCCGGACCTTATGAGGTTGCGTCGCGGCCGCCTGTCTGATCGGACGCAGCCGATAATTTCGGTAGCCGCCCGGCTCGCCGCTATGTCCATCGACGGCGGCAAGAGCGATGTTGAACGCCTCGCGCGCGGTGGCGAAATGTATTTTGAACCGCCCATCCCGGTCCGCCAGTTCGAGCGTTTCTTGCAGAAATCGCCGCATCGGGGCCCCGATGGTCGCGGCTTGATCGTTCGGGAAAAAGCCGTGGCAGTAAAGCTTGATGAAAATCCATTCCGGCCGCCCGTGAACGCAGATGCCGGCGCCTTGCCAGCGGCGCAGACCTTCGAACGTGAGTGGATACCTGGCCGATAAAACGCCGCCATCAATTCGCGGCGCGGGCAATCCATGTCGCCGCCGGCTCCAATCGAAAACAAGCGGGCCGGTCAACAGAACTGGCAGCGTAGGCCTGACGCCAACTCGCAGATTCTTTCCCTTCCAGTGCGGGCGTGGTTCGTCGAGCGGGCGACCGCATTGATAAAGCGCGTTGATTCGCGGCGCCTGGGATTGCAGAGGCGCCGCGGGCAGGGTCAGGTCCGCGTAACATCCGGTTTCCGCCAGAATCCGCATCTCTGAATCCACTCCACACCAGCGCCCTCCCATTGAATTGGCGAGAGACAGGTTGCCATGCACGAACGCGTATCGCGGCTGCGCTTCTCCATCGAACCTCGAAAGGCATTGATGCTCTTCGGCCAGCAGGTCCCGAAACTCTTCGAGCGATCGCCGTAGGCTCTCTGCCGTGTCCGGCTGCTCGACGCCGTGATGTAGATGAATCTCCACTTCGCCCAGGCCGGCCTCTTCCAGCCCGGCCAGTCGCTCCAGCAGCGGGCGATGATATTGCTCGCCAGGGTAAAAGTAGGTGTGGCGGAAAGGCGTTCCATCGGAATCCTTCACCGCGCGGCCGATGGCATGAGCCTGCTCACACCATTCATCCACGCGCGCGCGTTGGGTCGCCAGATCGGCCATGGATCCCCGCTCACCCCACGACGGTTCGAAATGATTCGCCACGACCAGAATGAGATGCGCGCGACCGGCGCCCTTCAACGTCCTCATCGCCCGGCGAGCCGTGGCGCCGGCGCGCCATAATGGGTAACGGCTCAGCCAGGGTAGCGACCATTTAAGTTTGTCGAAAAAGTCAGGTGTTCTTGGTTGCATTACTTTTGTCTCGAGAAAATTCAAGCCGCAGTCCCTACCGCATTGCGCTCATCAGTTTCTCGATTCCGTAGTTGGTCGCCGTCGTCCCCGATGATCGCCGGTTTGCGCGCCCTAGCGCGGCGCCAACGACGCCACAGCGCCAAAGCCTGCTCCGGCAGCAAAGCCTGCGCCGACGCACGGGCCGCTTCCACTATGTGATCAAGGGCGATCGCCAGTTGTGAAGGCAAACTCCCGCTCGCCAACTGCGCCATTACAGTCACGCGCGTCTCGTTCGCCCACTCGAATTTGTAGGGCTCGGCCCCCCGCAAAAAATCGTAGTGTCTCTTGCCGCGCTCAACCGCGCCGGAGATTGATAATCCGATCAAGGCGAATCCCAGACTGTATTTTGACCACGCAGGATCGTAGCCGGAGAGGTAGAAGGAATACCGCTCGCCTACGTCAATTCCGAAGAGCGACGCGCGGCACTTGCCTTCTATCCAGATCTCCTCAAAGCGCAACCACCCGGCCCGCGCCAGCCGCGGCGTCACGTCACGCAGAAAAGACCTGGTTTCCGGGAGCCTGATGGCGTCGGAGCCGCCTCGGTGCGCCCAGGAGATTTCGTGCAAAGTCAGAAATCGCTCGAGGGCGTGAGCAGTCTCGTCGGCGCCGGTTACCGTGCGGTAGTCAAAGTCCGGGAGCTTGTTGAGACGGCGAAGACAGTATGCGAAATAGTCCGGGCGCCGAGTGCGCCGCAGAACTTCTTCCCATGAACCGTCGAGCCGCACCTGCGGGCAAACGTAGCGCGGAGTCAGCCGGCATTTAAGATTCGCGGCGCCGCCGAGGCGCAAAGCCAGCCACGGCAAACTCTGCGAGTCGGAAGCCAATCCTTCGAGTTCGAGGAGGTCGAACTCCGTATGACGCGCGATGTGATCGAATAGCGCATCGGCGCATTTCTGCTCGTAGCCCGGCAGCGACAGAACATCCAGGTAATCCGCAGCCCCAAGTCCCTCGCCCAGAAACGCTAAGCGGCGCACCTGGATTCTCGTTCCTTTTAATCGCTGCGCCTCTTCGCCGAGCGGCAACAACCCTACCAACCGGGCGTCTTCTCGCGCGCAGAGCAGGCGTGGCTGCTTCCCCTGCCCCAGCCAATTGTGCCAGGCCGTGATCCACTCCCAGGAGAGGAATGGCGACGCGTTGGCTTCATTGAAAAGCGCCTGCCACTCCGGCCCCAATGAGGACAAGGCTTGGGAACCACTCAGCTCTTCAACTACTAGTTTGCTCATTTCAATTCCTCACCTGACGTCAACGAGGGAGCGCCGTAATGTCGCACCCGATGTCTTTGCCATCCGTTCCCGCTTTGCGGTAGGGGCTGGTTGGCGCCGGCCGATAATCTCCCCCGGCCGGATCGACGAAGCCCACCTGTCCAAGAGAAGCAGGCGTAAAGTTATTCGCCGGGTATCTTATTACATCCGGAACTCCCACGAGGACATTCTTTTGAAAGATGGCGCCCGGGAAATAATGATTCAGCGCGGAGACTCCGGAGCCCCAGCCACTACCCATCACGCCGTACTCGTTGTGCGTCATGATGTTGTTGCGAAAGACGAATCCGGGGCTCGGCTCGCCATCCGCGACTATGATCGAGCCGCTCTGAAAGATTGTGTTGTGATCGAATGTGATGTTGACCGGCCCCCCGACGATTTGCGCGAACCTGCCGTCCGCAGGCCCCTCCGGGGCTCCCCACCTGGCGCCGTCTATGTCGTAAAACAGATTGTTCTTGATCAGAATCCGCTGCGACGGCTGGC
>Ga0126377_10003284_pt1 | contig 11421 bp, 8 predicted proteins | sample PanSoiMetPlot_22_FD_92647 | JGI IMG/M metagenome (GOLD analysis project Ga0126377, IMG submission 92647) | Tropical forest soil microbial communities from Panama - MetaG Plot_22 | ecosystem: Environmental > Terrestrial > Soil > Tropical forest > Bulk soil | place: Panama | collected 2016-02-17
AGGCCGAGCGGGCCGCCCGCCAGCACGACACCCAGCGGCTGATGGCGGCGGTCGAACGCTTCTGGCCCCAATCGCCGAGCGGAAGCCCGACACCGGGGCCGTTCTCGGCTGCCGTCCCAACCCGCGGCCTCGCTTCGGGGGCCGACAGAACGGCCGGCATCCCGAGCGGTGGATGCTCGTCCGGTTCGGGCGGGGGTCCGCTAGACCAGGCGCTACGCAATGCAGCCGACATACTGAGCGCATGGCCTGGCGCGCGTAAGACCGTCATCCTCGTCAGCACCCACGGTCCAGATTTCTCGACAATGACGCTGGACCACAACGTGATTGTCGATAACCTCGGCCGAACGTTTGCGGCGATGCAGCGCGCGAACCTCAATGTCTACCAGTTCGATCCGCGAGGACTCGAGGTCGGGAGGAAAGTGTCGGAGGAGTTCGGGATCCTGGCGGAGAACACCGGCGGCCGAGCCTTCACGAACACGAACACGCCCTGGGATGCGGTCCCGCAAGTATTCCGTGAGAACGGCTCGTACTATCTGGTTGGGTTTCGCCCTACGAATGCAACTCAGGACGGCCGGTTCCACAAGATTTCCGTAAAGGTTTCGCGACCGGGGCTCGAAGTCAGAACGCGCGCCGGTTACTACGCCGCAAAGCCCGAGCGGCCGGCGAAGCCGTCGGACCGACCGGAGCCGACGGCGATCGATCGTGCGCTGAGCAACGGACTCCCAACGGGCGACGTCCCGCTCGCGCTCAGCGTCACCGCCGTGCCCGTCGCTGGCAAGAAGGATCCCGCCGTCGCCGTCGTTGCCGGCCTGAATGCCATCGACGACGCACCGATCGAGAGGATCGAGATTACGGCGGCGGCGTTCACCGATACATGGAAGTCGGCAGGCACCGTAACGCAGACAATCGAAGTCGCCAGAAGCGGATCTGACAGCGGACGCGGGATCACCGACGTGCCGCTTCGGCTCGATCTGAAACCCGGGCGCTACGAAATCCGATTCGCGGCGCATGGCGCGGCCACGGACCGCACGGGTAGCGTCTATGCGTCACTGACGGTGCCGGACTTCGCCAAAGCAGCTCTGGCACTGTCGGACGTGCAGATCGTTCGCAACAGCGAAGGACCTTCCGCGCTTGCAGTAACCGGCCTCTCGGACCCGTGGCCATCAGGAATCACAACTCGGCGGACGTTCCAGCAGAACGAAGCCATGTCGGCGGTAGTGCGCGTCTCGCAGATCGGCGCCAAGCGTCCAAGTATCGTGACCATCGCGACGACAATCCATGACCTTGAGGGCGCCGAGGTTTCACGTGAGACGCGCGAGCTGCCGGTGGAGCTGTTCGCAACGAACCGGATTGTGGAGCATCGTGCGACGCTGCCCGTGGGTCGGCTCCAGCCCGGCGAATACTTGCTGACGTTTGAAGTGCGCAGCGGAAGTCAGGTCGAGCAGGCTCGCGTACGTTTCACCGTCGGAGGGTTGTAATTCAAGCCCGCCCGTCGTTCACGCGCGATTGATGGCCGAGGGCTCTGCGCGCGATCCCTCCCACAACAGCGACAGCTCGAGATCCACATCGACAAACGGTTCGGGCCGAACGACGTCGTCGTCACCGCGGGTCGCTGCAATGGTCCATCGCCCTGAGTCGAGCCGCAGCACATCGAGCGTTCGTAGCACCGGATCGACAATCCAGCAATGCTGTACGGCCTCCCGGGCGTACACCCGCAGCTTCTTCGTTCGGTCGAGACGGGCAGTCGACGGGGAGATAACCTCACACACCCAATCTGGGGCGAGTGCAAAGTACGCGGTGTCGGGTAATCGCTCCATTCGATTCCGGCGCCAGCCGGCGAGGTCCGGTACGACGACATCGGCGCCGAAATGCAGTTCCGGTTCATCGAGGATCCACCAACCACCGGGTCCACCACGACCGTGGTTATACGGCGCAGTCAGAAAGCCGCCCAGCGCCGAGTACGCCAGCGCATGCTTCGGTGCCGGCCGCGGCGACGTCCACAGCTCCCCGTCGACGATCTCCGCGACGAGATGCTCCGGCTGAGCGATCAGATCGTCATACGTCGCTGGCCGATCGAGCGGGACGCGCGGCACGAGGGGCATTGTACATCGTCGACTGCACCGGTCGTGCCGAGCGCTGAGCGGTAGAAATTGAGAGCGATTTGAGAGACGCCGTCAATGGGCACAAGCAGCTAACGCAGATTCTGCGTCGGCGGCCCGTTCGTGTGTACGCAGAACTCAGTCAGCAATCAGCAATCGAAAATCAGCAATTTCAATACGCCATCGCGTAGCAGTCTCGGCGCGGATCGGCACCAGCGATCCGATTGCCCGTCGCCGGATCGACGACCACGGCGGTCGCGCATCCCGACATGCTCGCCGTCGGAATCCGGCTGATATCGTGCCCGCGTGACTTCAACTCGTCGAACACAGCATCGGGCACATCCGCCTCCAGGTTCAACTTGTTGAAGCCGCCAGGATGCGGCCAGAACGAGCCGTAAAAATGAAGCGTCTGCATCCGTGGCCAGCGGAACGCTTCATGAAGGTTCGGATACCAATCGGACCAGAACTCGACGACGTTCAGGAACGCTTGAACGATCGTCTGCTCCTGGTTATCGCCGCCGGGCGTACCGATCGCCATGAACGGCTCGCCGTTGCGAAGGACGATGCTCGGCGTGAGGGTGTAGCGTGGGCGCGAGCGCGGCCGGAGCTGCGCGGCGCGAGTCTTGTCGAGCCAGAATGATTCTCCGCGGACACTCATCATCACACCCGTCGAACCCAGGACGACGGACGTGGGGATCCACGCGCCGCTCGGGGTCGCGTCGAAGACGTTCCCGTCCTTGTCGATGACTGAGATGTGGGTCGTGTCCTTGGTGACGCCGGCGGTCAGATCCTCCTGCGGGATCGGCGGCTCAGCCTGCGTCGCGTCTTTCATGTCGGCAACCCAGTAGGCCCACGTCTTGACCTTCGAGTCGAACGGCAGCGGGTTCCCCGCGAGATAGCCCTTCGACGCGTGCTTCGGATCGATCTGCTTCGCACGCTCCTTCGCGTACGCCTTCGAAAGCAGGCCCTGCGCCGGGCTCTCCACGAACGCCTGATCGGCGTAGTACGAGTCGCGGTCGGCATACGCCAGCTTCATCGCCTCGACCACCGTGTGCAGATAGTCGGCACTGTTCTGATGCATCGACTTCAGATCGAACTGCTCCAGGATGTTGAGCGTCTCGAGCAGCACGGGGCCCTGGCTGCTGAACGAGTGTTTATAGACGTCGTATCCGCGATAGCTCGTCGTCGCCGGCTCCTCAACGCGCGCGAAGAACTCCGCGAAGTCCGCAAGCTCGAACGGCGCCTGGTGTTGTTTGAGAAACGCGACCATCGTCTGCGCAATATCACCTTTGTAGAAGCGGTCGCGCGCCGCGGCGATGCCGGCCGCGCGTCCCTTCTTCGCGGATTTTCTTTCCGACTCCACCATCGCCTTCAGCGTGCGCGCCAGATCCGGCAGCACAATTGTGTCGCCTGCCTTGTACGCGGAACCGTCCGCCTTCACCCACATCCGCTTGTTGTCGGGCCATGCGTCGATGAACTTGCGGTTGCCGTCGATCGCGGCGACGGTCCTCGGACGCAGCGGGAAGCCCTTCTCGGCGTAATCGATCGCGCGGCTGGAGACCTGCTCGAAGCTCATCGTGCCCCAACGCTCGAGCACCGTTAGTGCCGCGTGAACGACGCCGGGCACGACAGCGGGATCAAGACCAATGCCCTGCATCGTCTTTCCGTGGGACTTGTACCAGTCGATGGTGGCTCCTTTCGGGGCCCATCCCTGCCCCACGATCGAGACGACTTTTCGCGTCGTTCGTGGATAGACGAGAACCAGACCTTCTCCACCAAGGCTATAGAGGTCCTGCTCGACAATGCCGCCAACCAGCATTGCGGCGACGCCGGCGTCAAAGGCGTTTCCTCCTTTCATCAGGACCTCAAACGCTGCCGCCGACGTCAGGGGATGGCCGGCCGACACGCCCGCGTTTCGCCCAATCACCGGCGGCCGCTGCTGGGCGGACTGAGGGGCCGTCAGGAGACACAGAAGCAGCACAATCAGTAGCGCGCGTCGCATTTGGGAATGCTCCATGAGGTCAGAACCAGTTGTCTCAACAGGGTTTACAGCTCGAGAGTACCCTCGATTTTTCCCGTCCCCCGAGCTCGCATCCACCGTCTAACGGGCAGTATAATTGTGAAAGGGCGGAGGCCTGTTCCCATGCACAGATTGATGCGTATCGCCGTGGCGGTAGCCCTGATATCCGGATCGGCGTCGCTTGCCACTGCCGGAGACCTGAAGCTGACCCTGTCGAACGGTCGAGTCACCTTGATCGCGCAGGATGTTCCGCTTCGCCAGATTCTGGACGAGTGGGCGCGCGTCGGCAAAACGACGATCGTCAACGGCGACAAACTGACGGGTCCGCCGCTTACGCTTCAGCTGATCGATCGCCCCGAACGTGAAGTGCTCGACTTGCTGCTCCGTTCGGCGAGCGGCTACATCGCCGCACAGCGTCAGGTCACCGTCGCTGATGCGTCGGTCTTCGATCGCGTGATGATTCTCCCAGTGAGCCGAGGACCGGTCGGCCCGGCCGTCAACACTCCAACCGCATTCAACAATCGTCCGGTGACGATGCAACAGACGCCGATGCCGGTGCCCGACGATGATGATCCTGTCGTGGAACCGCAGGTGATGCCGCCAGGTGCTATGCCACCAAACGTGCCGGCTGGAGTCGCCAACGTGCCGGGTGTGGTTCAGGCTCCTCAGAATGGGCAACCACCGGTCTTGACGGCACCGAGACCAGGAATGTTGCCTGCGCCTCCGGCAGGGCAGCCGAACCCATACGGTCCTCCGGTGGTGCCCGGCACCATCGTCCCGACCGTGCCAGGGGGGAACATTCCGCCGCCGTTCGTACGTCCGGGCGGACCTGGCGGGCCGGGGGGCGACCGGGAATGAAATTGGTGAATTAGAATCACCGAATGAGCGCCAGCCCACCGTCTGTGCGTAGCGGCGAGTACGCAACGCGCGGCGATTATCATCGGGCGCCAGATCCCAACTGGGAGTATTACCCCACCTACATTGCAAAGCTGGACGCGGTGCGACTCTGGCTGGACGGGAGTCGTGCCGGTGCCCGCGTGCTCGACGCGGGGTGCGGTGAAGGCGTTCTCGTAGACGAGTACGCGGACCGGCTTGCCATCGAGGGTATCGACCCGAATTACGGGTCCGATCGCGTTCGAACGGGATCGCTCACCGAATTGCCCTTTGCCGACGCGTCGTTCGACCGAGCCCTCTGCCTGGACGTGCTCGAGCACCTGACGTTTGAGGAACAGCCGCGCGCGCTGGCCGAGCTGTTTCGGGTTCTTAAGGGCGGCGGGGATCTGCTCGTCTCGGTTCCGAATCTCGCGCACCTGCAGTCCCGCGTGCACTTTCTCCTGCTCGGCCGGCTGATCCGGACGGCGTCCGAACACAAGCACCCCGGCGATCGGCCGGCGGCCGAATACATCGAGATGGCCAGGCGGGCCGGGTTCATTCTGGTCGCGCGCCGCGGCATCTTTCCGACGGTGCCGATCCTCACACGCTGGATTCGCCGGCGACCCCAGGCGCTTCAACCGCTGCATCGCTGGTTATCCCGACTGCTGCCGGTTCCCGGCTGGTGCTTCTTGAATCTGCTGACGCTGCGGAAGCCCTGAACCGTTGTTTCAGAAGATCCGCGAGCTCTCGAAGCACCTGGCCATCTATGGCTCCGGCGACGTGGCCATCCAGGCGCTCAACTTCCTTCTCCTTCCACTTTTCGTCAAGTTCCTGAGCAAGGCTGACTACGGCGTCCTCGCGCTGCTCGCGAGCGTCGAGGCGACGGTCAAGCTGTTCTTCCGATGGGGTGTAGACGGCGCGTTCATGCGGTTCTGGTACGACTGCGCCGACGAACACGAGCGCCAGCGGCTTGCGAGCACGCTGTTCCTGTTCCTTCTCGGCGCGAACGGCGTGCTGCTGGTGATCTCACTCGTAGCCGCCCCATTCCTTTCCGGCCGGCTGCTGCAATCCGAGGGCTACACGCTCGCTCTCCAGCTCGTGCTGCTGAACACGTTCGCCATCGGGTTCACCTTCATCCCGTTCCACGTCCTCCGCATTCAAGGACGCGCGCGCGAATTCAGTGGGCTGACGCTGGCGCGTTCAGCGTCGACGCTCGTCCTTCGATTGCTTCTCGTCGTCGGCGCCGGGCTCGGAGTCATGGGCGTCGTCGTCGCCGACGTGATCGTCACAGCCGTCCTTCTCGTCGTGATGCTCCGGTGGTTCATCCCGCTGCTTCGCCCGACGTTCGCGACGGACATGCTCCGGAAGTCGCTGGCCTTCGGGCTGCCGCGCGTCCCGCACGGCTTTGCCCTGCAGTTGATGTCGGTCGGGGACCGGTTCGTCATGACGCGGTTCCTGCCGATGCAGGACATCGGGCTCTATTCGATCGGGGTGAGCTTTGGCCTGATCGAAAAAATCGTCCTCGGGGCCTTCGAGTACGCCTGGGCCCCGTTTTATTACGCGACCGCGCGCGAGCCGGATGCCGAGCGTGTGTTCAGTGGCATCACGACCTACGGTGTCGCCGTCCTGGCGCTGATGACGGCCGGGCTCTCTGCTATAGCATCGGACCTTCTTGCCATCGCGACGCACGGGCAATTCATCGCCGCAGCTCCTGTCGTCAGGTGGACCGCCATTGGCGTGTTCTTCTACGGCGTCTACCTTCTGACTTCAATCGGGCTGAACATCACCGGCAGGACCGGATACTATCCGGTCACGACGGCCATCGGCGCGGTGCTCAACATTGGACTGAACTTCGCGCTTATCCCTCGCTTTGGCATCATCGGTGCGGCATGGGCAAACGGCGCCGCTTATGCGGTCCAGGCGGGTCTTGCTTCCATGTTCTCGCAGCGCTTTTACCCGGTTCGCTATGAGTACGGCCGGCTCGCTCGCGTTGTGGCGGCTGCACTGATTGCGTACCTGGTTGCGATGCAGCTGCCGTCGATGCCGCCGGCGGCCGGAATCCTCGCGCGCGGGGCCACGGTCGTCGCGATCATGTCGGCCCTGCTCTGGACGATGCGGTTCTTCAACGCCGACGAAATGCGGGTTCTCAGCCGGCTGCGCAGCCGCCGTGACGAACGACAGAGAACGCCGCCGGCCGAAGCAACGGAGCTCGCCGGAGAAATCGTCTCCGTCGAAGTACCGGACGAACCCGATCGGCAGCTCGAGCGCAACGCATAGCCTTCTCAGCCGCGAGACGATACAATAGATGGTCCTTTCAGGCACAAGCGAAGCTCCGCCTTGGACCGTGAGGGCTCGCCTCGCTTGTGCACAAGCTGACGACGTCGCGGTGACACGCGGACGGCTGATGATTCGACCTCGGCGACGTACGCCAGAGCGGAACACCCCGGAGATCTGACAACTCGATGGCCGTGGCCCTGAATTTTGCGGACAAGGACGGACGGAAGCCTGCATCGGGCACGGCGTTCCGATCGTCGCTGGCGAAGCTCCGCGAATCGATTGCGACGCGTGCGCGGGCGCTGCCGTTGGCGCGCCACGCCTGGGCCCGTTATCGCCGCCGCCGCTACGAACAGCGAATCCGCCGGTTCGTCGACGAAAAGACCGGACGGGCCGACCGTCTCCCAATGGGCGCCGTGTACGAAGCGACCATGCGGTGCAACCTGCACTGCGAGTTCTGCTACGTGGGCGACTTATTGAATATCGAAGGGCAATGGCGCGAGGAGATGACCCTCGACGCGCTGCGGACGGCCTTCCCGGACGATCCGGGGCTTCAGGTGAGCCTGACCGGCGGCGAGATCTTCATGCGGAAGGACATCATGTCCGTCCTGGATCTCTTCCGCGAAAAGGGGTACGCCTGCGGATATCTCACGACCAACGGCACCATCATCAACGACGAGCGGGCGGAAGCGCTCGCCGGTCTCGCTGCCGCCGGGTTCCTGCGCCACATCAGCGTCTCGATTGACGGCCCCGGAGGAATCCATGATGCCGCTCGCGGTCTCAAGGGAACGTTCGAGCGGACCTGCGCCGGGCTGCAACGGCTGCAGCAAGCGGCCCGCCGCCGGCAGGCGCCGCTCCGGATCAGCATCAATACGACCGTCGCGCACGAGAGCCTCGAGGCGCTGGACCAGATGGTCGACGTCGCCGAGGAACTTGGCGTCGACGCCATCGGACTGAATCACCTGATGTTCAGCACGCCGGAGGAAGTGGCCGAGACCGTGCGCCTCATCGGCGCGGACGATCCGTCGGTGATCGCGACCTACATCACCCCGGATCCGGGCCTCGACGTCGATCGCGTTCGCGTCAAGGTCGGAGCACTTCAGGAAAAGTGCCGGCGGAAGAACATCCTGTTCGACTTCCGTCCGAAAGTGCACCCGCAGCTGATCGACAACTACTACACGCCAGGGGCCAGGCTCGAAGGCCGATGCCTCTATCCTTTCCTGCATGCTCGCGTCTCGTTCTCCGGCAAGGTGTACTTTTGCCCGTTCATCCGCGTTGAAGTCGGAGACTTGTCGAAAGCGTCGCTCGAGGAAGTCTGGAATGGCGAGCGGTATGTCGACATGCGTCGACGTCTCGTCGAGAACGGGATCTTTCCGGTCTGCCGGCGCTGCTGCAAGGTCGAACTGTCGCCAACCCCGCTTGCCGAGCCCTTCGGGGCCGGCGTGCCGCGCCCTGCCCGGCGCGCAATACCACTGACCGTGGTCCGGTGAGTCATATTCTGATGCTTGGCCGCTCTACGCTCCTCATCAACCCGCCGCTCATCAACGGCGTTGCGTTCACCCGTCAGGGCCGATGCCAGGAACGCGAAGACGTTCTCGGAACGACCAAGCCGCCATACACACTGGCGCTGGCGGCCTCGCTGCTAAGGGAAGCCGGCTGCGACGTCCGGCTGATCGACGCGACCGCCGAACACCTCTCGGTGGACGAGGTGATGTCACGGCTGGATCAAGAGAAGTTCGCGCCAACGCTCATCATCTTTCCGACGACCACCCCGACGCTCGATGCCGACGTTGCCGCCATGGCCCGGCTGAAGCACCGGTACAACGCGCCGGTGTTTTGCTTCGGCCCACATGCGTCGACCGCGCCGGCGCTCTCGATGGCGCGTGTCCCCGACGTCGACGGCATGTTCGTCGGTGAACCTGAGGACGCGATGCTTCAGCTCGCGCAGCTCGAATCGACGGATCAGCTCGGCGAGATTGCCAGCTTGACGTGGCGCAACGGCTCGCTGGTCACACCTCATCGGGCGCACGGGAGCTTCACCCGGTTCTCGACCAGCCCCTATCCGGCATGGGACCTTGTCGCTCTCGAGCGTTACGCGCTGCCCCTCGTCAACAAGCGCTATGTCATCGTCGAGACGAGCCGCGGCTGTCCGTACTCGTGCGATTTCTGCGTCGCGCCGATCCATCAGGGCCACAAGTTCCGCGAACGGAGCGCGAAAACGATCGTCGACGAAATCGAGCGCACCCACCGCGAGCTGGGCGTGGATTTCTTTTACCTCTGGGGCGACACGGTCACGCTCAATGTGAAGTCGTTCACGGCGTTCTGCGACGAGCTGATCGGCCGGAACCTGCCAATCCAGTGGTTCGGCAATGCGCGCGCCGACAACCTGACGGATCCAGCCTTCGTACACCGCCTGAAAAAATCCGGTTGCTGGATGCTGGCACTCGGCATCGAGTCGGAATCGGACGAGGTGCGGAAGGACATGGTCAAGCGGCTGGAGCGCCAGAAGATTCAGACGGCGTTCAAGAACATGCGGGACGCGGGCATTCGCTCGTTCGCGTTCTTCATCTTCGGCTACCCGGGCGAAACGCCGACGACGATGGAACAAACCATCAACTACGCGATCGCCCTCGATCCGGACTTTGCCAATTTCTACCCGGCCGTGCCATATCCCGGAACCGCGTTGTACGAGAAATGCATTCGCGAGTCGCTGCTGCCGCCGGAGTCCGGAAACGACTGGTCGAAGATGGAATACTCGTATTACCTGCTGCGGGGAAACGGGCTCGACGAGCAGGTCGTGATGAGCGCCATCAATCGCGCGAAACGCCGGTTCTTCCTGCGACCGGGATACCTGGCACGGCACGTCGGTGACGTCGCGCAGATCGCGATGTCAAAGCAGAACATCGTCTGGCAGGTCCTCTCTCGCACGCTATTTGGCGCGCCGGTGGTGGACACGTCGACGGCGCCTCCCCGTCAGTCGGCCGCGGTCGAAGGATAGAGGACCCCGAGCTCTTCGGGCGACAGGCGCCGATACGACTGTGACAGTTTCGGCTGCTGCGACATGAACTGGCGCAGCTCGACGAGCTGCTTCAGATAACCCAGGGCTTCTTTGAGGTTCATCTTGCTCTCGCCAGCGGTCCGTCCGACGAAGACATATGGGACCTCGACGACGGACGCCGGCCGTGCACGGACCAGCAGCTCGAGGCAGATCTTGAAGCCCCCGGCCGAGATCCGCACGTCTCGCGCCAGCGTGCGGCGCATCAGGAAAAAGCCCGAGGTCGCGTCGCGGATCGGCGTCACGCTGCGGGCGAGAAGGCAGGCAAATCGTGACATCAGCAGCCGGCCGAGACCCCACCCGCGCGTGCCGCCGCCGGGAATGTACCGGCTGCCGATCACGACGTCGGCTGACGTCGATTGCATGACGGCCAGCATGCGGGGCAGCAGATCGGGCGGGTGACTCAGGTCGGCATCGATGACCCCCACGACCGGGGCACTCGCGGCGACAAACCCTTCGATGACCGCGGTGCCCAGACCCATTTTCCCGGCGCGATGCAGCACCGTAATGCGGTAGCGCGAGGCGAGCTCGTCAGCCAGCGCCCCGGTCCCGTCGGGCGAGTTGTCGTCGACGATGACGATCTCGCCGTCGATCGCTTCGGCGGCATAGGACGCAAAGATCTTCTCGACGAGATCTTTCAAACGATCGCGTTCGTTATACGTCGGCACGACGATCGCGAGCGCGGCAGGTTCCTGGTTCCGAGCGGTCAAGGATGAAACTCCCAAGCACTATAATTCAAGCACCCGGCACGCTGACATGACAAACCGCCTGCTGCTGGCGCTCGCATGCGTCCTGTTCGTCGTGCGTCTTCCGTCGCTCGCCCAGCCCATGGGCGCCGATCAGGGACTGTATGCGTACGTGGGCGAGACGATTCGCGCCGGCGGTCTCCCGTATCGGGACGCGTGGGATCAGAAGCCTCCGGCGATTCACGTCACCTATGCGGCGATGCGAACTCTGCTGCCGCGGAGCGCAGCAGTTCCGGCGGCGGATTTGCTCGTCGCTGGCATCGTGGCCGCGCTTTTGTGGGCGCTGGGCTCGGAGCTGGCAGGTGGATTGGTCGGAGGCTGGACAGCTGTTGTCTTCCTCATGCTTTCCAATCC
>Ga0126377_10003285_pt1 | contig 11420 bp, 10 predicted proteins | sample PanSoiMetPlot_22_FD_92647 | JGI IMG/M metagenome (GOLD analysis project Ga0126377, IMG submission 92647) | Tropical forest soil microbial communities from Panama - MetaG Plot_22 | ecosystem: Environmental > Terrestrial > Soil > Tropical forest > Bulk soil | place: Panama | collected 2016-02-17
CTGTGCGATCGTGAACCTGTGAAGAATTGGACATCCGGCCGCATTACGCTGCTGGGCGACGCAGCGCATCCGATGCTGCAATACCTCGCACAAGGCGCCTGCATGGCGACCGAGGACGCGATTATCCTTGCAGACAAGGTGGCGCTCTCCCCCGACGACCCGGAAAAAGCGTTCCAAGCCTATCAGCAGGAACGTTATCTCCGCACAGCCCGCACGCAGATCATGGCGCGAGTCTATGGAGAATTTTATCACGCGCGCGGTGTTGCGGCAGAGCTGCGCGAGCTCGCGCTTTCTCCGCGGACAGCGGATGAAACTTATGAGAGCATCGCTTGGCTCTATGGCGGACCCTGAGGGGACTCTGTCAGCGTGCGGAATTGCGAAATCTGAGGTTGCGCCGAGATAACTGACCGACGGACGTACAGCCCATCAGTCTCATGTCGCGCGCAAGTTCAAGCCGCATCAGCTGCAAAGCACGCTCCACGCCCGCTTCGCCGGCAGCGGCAAGCGCGAAGAGATAATAGCGACCCACTCCCACCGCCTTCGCCCCGACAGACAAAGCCTTGAGCACGTGCGTGCCGCGGCGGACGCCACCATCGGCGAGCACGTCGATTCGGTCCCCGACGGCGTCGACGACCTCCGCCAGCTGGTCAAAACTGCTCCGCGATCCATCGAGCTGGCGCCCGCCATGATTGGAAATCACGATCCCCGCGCAGCCGATATCGACCGCTTTTCTGGCATCATCGACGCTCATGATGCCTTTCAGACAGAACTTGCCGTTCCACAGCTTGACCATCTCAGCCACGTCGGCCCAGCTCATCGATGGGTCCAGCATGTTGGTGAAGTAGTCACCGATGGATGTCGTCCCGCCACCCATGTCGACGTGCTCATCCAGCTGCGGCAGCCGGAACCTTTCGTGGGTGAAGTAATTCAGCGCCCATATTGGCTTGATGGCGAATTGCAGCATGCCCGCAAGCGTCAACCGGAACGGAATTGAAAACCCGGTCCGCAGGTCGCGCTCGCGATTGCCGCCGGTGATTGAATCAACGGTCAGCATCATGATCTTGACGCCCGCCGTCTTTGCGCGATCCATCATCGCCTTGTTCAGGCCACGATCCTTGTGGAAGTAAAACTGATAGACCTGCGGAAACGAGAAGTTCGAGGCGATCTCTTCCAGGCTCACCGTTCCCAGTGACGAGACACCGAACATTGTGCCGTACTTGTTGACCGCGCGCGCAACGGCCCGTTCACCCTCATAGTGAAACAGGCGCTGCAACGCTGTCGGTGAACAGTAGAAGGGCATCGCCAGCTTCTGCCCCATCACGGTCACCGAAAGGTCGACCTGCGCCACGCCTGTCAGGACGCTGGGGACCAGATCGCAATCTTCGAAGGCTTGCGTATTCCGCCGATACGTCGTTTCATCATCGGCAGCTCCATCGATGTAGTTGAAGATCGGGCCGGGCAGCCGACGCCGCGCCAATTCCCTGAAGTCGTAGTAGTTGGAACACTGCGCGAGCCGCATGCCCCCTCCGATCACGCCGCCCGTGCACGCGGGTGGGCAGCCGGCTGGTCGAGGTTCGCATTCCAGGCGTCGTAACCATAGAGCCAGCTGGTGTCGCCGTCGCCTTCGCGCATCCAGGTGTTGGCGCTCGAAATCGCCTGAACCACAGACGTGCGTGGCTTGCGGTGGGCCTCGTAGCGCCTGAACGCGCCCTCGATGTCTTCGCCCTTCACCGCGTCAAGGCATCGCGCAAGGATCGCCGCATCCTCGATCGATGTCGCTGCGCCCTGGGCCATATACGGAGTCATCGGGTGTGCCGCGTCACCGAGAAGCACGACACGACCGTCGCTCCAGCGGCGCAAGGGCTCGCGCTCGAGGATCGCCCATTTATGGCAATCCGGACACGCGTGCAGAACGTTGCGGACGTCCTGATGGAAGTCATCATAAGCAGCGCGCAATTCCCTCACGTCGCCCTTGGCCGACCATGACTCGCGGGTAAGCCATTCAGCCGGTTCCGGCACGCTGGTGACGAAGTAAACCTCACTCTTCGCCTTGGTCGTGTAGTAGATGACGATGTGACGATCGGTCCCCCACCACTTCGTGCGCGAGGGGCCGATATCGAAGCCACCCATCAAGCTCGACGGAAACACCGCACGATAGGCAATACGACCTTTGTGGATCGGAGCGTCCGGCCCGAACACGATGTCGCGCACGACCGAATGCACTCCGTCTGCGCCGACGACTGCGTCCGCAGTCGCCCGCGTGCCATCCTCGAAATGCAGGGTGACCTGCCCGCGTGCCTGATCGAGACCGCTGAGTTTTTTGCCCAGATGCACGATGTCCTGCTGAACAGCCGAGGCGAACGCCTCGTGCAGTTCGGCCCGATGCATGCAGAGATAGGGCGCATTGTAGAGGCTCTCGGGCATCGGCAATTCGCGCGACACCTCACCGCCGTAGCCGTCACGGTTGAGGTGCGAATAAGGCGCAAAGGACGTCTTGCGCAGCCGCTCCTCGATCCCGATGCCACGCAGGACCTTCATCGAATTCGGCATCATCTGGATGCCGGCACCGATGCGGGCAAGGCGCGCTGCCTGCTCATAAACCTGAACGTCGATCCCTACCCGCCGCAGCGTCGCTGCCACGGCCAGGCCGCCCATGCCGGCGCCCACAACGGCGACCGATAGTTTCTTGTTGTTCATTTTCGTTCCTTACTTAGCGGATGTTGGCGTTCCGCGATTGCGCCGCGCAGCACCGTATAAAGTACGGCGGCATTGAGGACATGCCAAAGGAAATGTGTGCCGATCGGGAAGCGGGCACAGACGTAGAGGTCGATGATACGGAAAATCAGCGAAACGACGAAAAGACCGGCTGCGACGAGCATGGCCGACCCCGCACCATGTCCGCGCAAAAGCCAACCAAACACGATCAAGGCGGCGAGCGCGGGAAGATACCCGGACGAGCCGTTGAGCACTTCGCGCGGCACGTATGACGCGAGAGCAAAGGACACCACGATGAAACTACCCAGCAGCGTCAATGCGAGAGGCCAGGACAGCACCAAGAAGCGCCGCAGCGCCAGCAGAACATATCCGTAGATGAAGAAGCCGATCGGCGTGACGTCGAGCAGCATTGCACCTTGCGTTGCCAAGGTGTGAAACGCAAACGATCCGAGGCCGACAACCGCGACAACGACAATGAGCGTGAGAATAGCGGGATCGCCCTTCCCGCCCCGACGCCACAGATCGTAAGCCGCACAGGCAGCGATAAGAAATGCGATGTTGCTCAGCGCGTTCAAGGGTTCCGCCCAGAATGAGGGCGTCACCCGCTCGCAATATAGATCAATCGGCGTAGACCACATTTCGTGCAACGGGCCCGGATTGCGCATCCGCAAAAGCTAGCTGATTCATGTTGCACTCACGCCAGCAGACTGCGGATAGACTTCGCCAACTCTGCCGGATCATCGGTACGCAGGGAACAGATGGCCAGACACGTCAACCGTCAGCGTGATGGACGAATGTCCAAGCAGTGCATCGGCTTGCCCCCGAGTGCGGGGAACACAAGATGTCCACATATCACTTTCGCGGCGCTCAAAGATGCCCTTGTCCCCGATACACACTAGCAATGCGTTTAGCGGAACTTCACTTCGACCGTCTCGACGTGGTTGCAGAGGAGGCACTCAAAGATGCGCCGGTCATGGCCATCCTTCTCGGATGGCTCAATGATCGCCAGCAGCATCGGGAAGCCGCACTTGGGACAATCGTGCGTCCCGCGCAGCACTTCAGGTGAGTTGGAGCCATGGGGGCGCGGCATGGCACTGTCCTCCAGGGACCATCCTCAATAATGACTGGCGCTGGCAAAAGTTCTGTCCATTAGGCGACTCAAGGATGGCGGATGAACCACTCACTCAAGCTCAGCGAGCACGCGAGCGAGATCGTGCGGCTGACGTGTGAGAAATGCGGACGCTCCGGGCAATACCGAAAACAGAAATTGATTGATCGCTACGATGCCGATATGCGGCTGCCGGATTTGCCGCAGGAGATTGCACAGTGCAGGCGTCATGGACAGATGCGCGACGCCTGATGGTTCGTTATGTCGATTTGGTCCGTAGGCAACAGCGCGGCCACCGTCTCGAAGCGGCTCACGTCGGTTTATAAGTCAGGACCGTCAACGGCCTAGATCAAGGCAAAAATCCTAGGTTAGATAATCCGACAAGACCATTCCCTGTGGATAATTTTGGGAATAACCTCTGGCACAGGACTCTGGGGGGCAAAATGCTAGAGCGACCAAAATTGCGCTCACGGATGGAGCGCGATCTAGTTAAGCGCGATCTGCGATTTTTGGATCGTTTTGCATTCTTTAAGACTCGCTATCTCCCTTCTGCTGTGGTTGATCGGCTGTGCGAACGCGGATTTCTGGCGAAGACCGGCCGTGGGCGTCCCCGGATGACCCTGAAGGGCTGGTTCGCTGTCCTTGGTCTGTTGCCCGAAAGGACCGAACAGAAACGCTTCACGTCTAAACGACTGGTAAGATGAAATCACTGTGCACTGTCCGACCACAGCCGGAACAAGTGGCACATTGGCAACGCTCTCCGACAAAGTTTGGGTGTATGTCGTTTGTAAATTGAAGGGCTAACTTAGCTTCTCTAAACAGAAGTGGCGGTAGACACTCCCATCTGCCGCGGGGCAACTGTGGCCTGACCAATTGCAGGCCGTTTTTATGGGCGGGGCAAATGGCTCAAGAATTGCGCGGCGTTCTAATTGCGCTGGCTATGGCGTTCATCGTTTTCGCGGTGGCCGCTGCCATTGCTCAGCCCATGACCATTTTCCACTAAGCGATGGTCCAGCTTCCCTTTCCCGGACGATCCGCAGTGTTTCAGGCGTCCACCTCAGCTCTGATTCGGAACCAGACCACCAGCTTGTTGAAACGGTGCCGATATTCAACTGCCGGATTTACGCTCTTGGTCGATGAGTGAAAGAAAATGGCCCGTTACGCTTGGGGGCGTTACGGGCCAAGGTCAGGAATTCGACTTTCAACAGCTCTATACTGACATGGGGCTGCGCTGGCTTTTAAGTTGCCATTTTGACGCATGACGCCTGCATGGTTCGTTATGCCGATTTAGTCCTCAAAGCCGAAAAATTCTTGGTTGGTGAGTGCCAAAAAGAAAAATGGCCCGTAACGGAAGGGGACCAACCCTTACGGGCGAAGTAGCTGGCAAAATCTTGCTTTCAGGAACACCCTATACTGACTCGGGTTGGACAGGTTTTTAAGTTGGACCTTGGGCCAACGCGTTGGGGTGACCTGCTATAATCTCCCTATGTGGGGCAGAGTTATTGTTGCAGCGGTGATCGTTGTGATGGTAGCGACTTGGCTGGCCGCTATCTGGGTTGTGTTTTTCGGTGACCAGTTTTGGGCTTTGTTCAAATGGTAAGCCGAGCGCTATCTGAGCGATCTTTTTAGATAATTTTTTTCATATCGCTGATGAAATTTACTCTTTGTGGCACCGACTGAATCGCCTTCGGCAACTAGGCTCATCCTGCGACCGTCTGGCATGCTCCCTAAAAGCCCCCCCAAGGACGGAAGCAAAGCGCCGCAGTCAGTTGGCTTAGCTGCGGCTCTATCTCACAATTCTAGAAATTAGAGGGGACATTGCCGTGAGCGACAACGCAGTTGCAGCTGACCAAATTACAAACGAGATACTTGCCCACGAAATATCGGATGACGCGCTGGAAAATGCAGCGAGCATAGGGCGGGCGGGAAACTATACGGTTGTTTTCTGTACTGCTTTGGATCTTTGTCCGGGTCCGTAATTAGCGTCGAGAATTCCTCTGCACCGAGCCACTCTAAATCGAAGGGTGTTGTGCCAACGTAATGATGCGCGGCCTGCCGTGACCGTTGCAGCGTGGTGCATTGCGCTTCGCGCAGAGCAATTCGGATGGACGCTTCGGGGTCACGTGGCCTAACACGCAGGTCTAAATCCATGCCGTTTCGCAGCTGTCGCACGCAATGACCAGCCAATGATGTTTGGAAGTTGCAATCTTAGGCCGGAATCAAACATAACCTTTGGCAGAAAGCGTAGCGTTGAAGCGGCGCACGGTAACCAACGCCCCGCGTTGTGCTTCCCACTCGTGCCGCATGCGCGCGATGTTGTCGTGGATCTGATCTCATCGTTTCGTGCATTGTAGCCCAATGTCACGTTCCCCGCTGCGCTCGAACGGAATAGCTAATCTCCGTCAGGATACCAAGTGCGATGGCAAACAGAACCGTATAAGCGCCCCTGTCGATTACCGCACCTGATGATCTTGCTTGCGAGCGCAACCGCAGGCAGTGACGATGCGGGAATAGCAGCAGCACCGGCCATGACTGAACTAGTGATAGCGCGACGCGTTATGTGTGTAGCCATGATCAGAGGCCCTCCTGTGGCCTCGGTTATGGTCAGAGGTCGCCATGGTTGCACCCGTGGCGGCCTCTCCGTATGCGCCCTGAAAGTCCGCTGGACGCGCGCGGCAAAATGCACCCCGGCATGTCGCATCCATGTTGCATAGAGCTGCCGGGACTGAATTGGGAACCATTGAAACGGAATTATTGTTGCAACATAGGGGTTGCGTGCAACATGAAAAAACAAGGAAGTGCCCGATTTGCAGTCACTTCCTGAATAGTTGCGGTCTAAATCGATCGCGCATCCGGGCCCGCCTCGCGCTTTACTTGCGCGGGATGCCCGCCTTGTCGACAACATCGTTCCACTTCTTGATGTCCGCAGTCAGACGCGCCAGCGCCTCCTCCGACGTGCTTGCCTTTGCAATGACCCCCACCTTGCTAAGCTGTTCCTGCACGTCGGGCATGGCGAGGACCTCGCGCATCGCCTTGTTCATCGTGTCGATGACTTCCTTCGGCGTGTCCTTGGGCACGCCGACGCCATTCCAGGAAATCACCTCGTAACCTTTGACGCCTGCCTGATCGGCCGTCGGCACACCAGGAAGAAGCGGCGATGGTTGCGGGCTCGAGCTTGCCAGAATGCGGAGCTTCTTGTCGGCAACCTGCCCGGCCACCGCGGGCGGGAAGTCGATCATCAGCTGCACATCGTTGCGCAGCAGCGCCACCACGATATCCGGCGAGTTCTTGTACGGGACGATCTGGATGTTGAGACCAGTCAAGGATTTGAACAACTCAGCGCCCAGATTCTGCGTGCTGCCGACCGCGATCGTGCCGATATTCATCTTGCCAGGACTGTCCTTCGCTGCCTTGATGAAATCGCCGAGCGTCCTGTATTCCGACTGATCATTGACCACGAAGACCAGGTCGAAGGTGCCCGCCATCGACACCATCGCGAAATCCTTGACCGGATCGAAGGGCAGGCTCTGGAACGTTGCGACACTGATGGCGGCGCCGTTGGTGACCCAGGCCATCGTGTAGCCGTCGGCGGGCGCGGTGATCACGGCACGCGCGGCGGCGATCCCGCCGGGTCCGGGCATGTTTTCCACCACGACACGCTGATTGAGTTTCTGGCTGAGCTTGTCGGCCAGAATGCGCGCCGTGACGTCGGCCACGCCACCTGCGCCAAAAGGCAGGACGAATTTGATCGGCTTTTCCGGCCAGGCCGCCTGTGCCTGCGGCGCCAATGCCACGAGCATCGCCGCAAGGCCCAGCCATGCGGTGCGGCGCGCAATCATTTCAACAAGCCCCTTCGCCATAGTGCCTCTCCTCCACTTTGATCGTTTTGTTGTTGTTCAAGCGAAACCATAAAGCCGCGCCGGATTGTCCTCTAGCAGTCGCTTCTGTCCCAGCGCCTCCGGCGCGAACTGTGGGACCAGATCGACTAGGTCGGCCTCGTCCGCTTCGTGCGTGGCATTGGGATGCGGAAAATCGCTACCCCATAGGACGCGATCAGGCGCTGCCTCGACGAGCGCGTGAGCGATCCTCACCGCCGCCGTGTAAGGAGGCATCGAGATGCGCTCGGACCCACAGACCTTGATCCAGCAATTTTCGAGGCACGAAAGCTCAACCAGCGCGCGCAGCGGAGGCTGACCAACACCGGCCGCTGCCGGCACCCGGCCCATGTGATCGACGATGAAGGGCAGCGGCAGCTTACGCATCATGTCCGACAGCGGAATGATGTCAGGTGCATCGACATGCAGAACGACGTGCCAGCCGCGCCCCTTGATGCGGTCCATCACCCGATTGAAGACAGCCATATCGGGTGCGCCCCCGAGATGCTTGACAAAGTTGAATCGCACGCCGCGCACGCCACCCCGGTCGAGGGCATCGAAATCCTTGTCAGTGAAGCCATCATCGACGATCGCAACGCCGCGGTATCGGCGCGGGTCGGAGGCAATGCAATCGAGCATCGCGGCATTGTCGGTGCCATGGCAGCTGGCCTGCACAATTACCGCGCGGTCAATTCCGAGATGCGCGTGCAGCGCTGCCAGCATCTCCTTTGGGGCATCGGCCGGCGTATAGCGCCGGTTCGGCGCATAGGGAAATTTGGCTGCCGGGCCGAACACGTGGCAATGCGCGTCACAACTGCCCGCCGGCAATCTGAAGTTCGGTTTGCGCCGATGAGAAAGGAACTCGGGCTTGATGTTCATGGGGTGGCTTTAGCGAAGCGACACGCTCCCGTCAAAGTGCGGAAGATCGCCTTGCTCCCACCCCCCCATGATGTATTCGCGGAAGGCGGAAAATCGTCGGGCGACGATCGCCGTGCGCATACCTGCCATCAGCGTCTGGTAGTAGGCGAGGTTAATGGTGGAAAGCAGCACCGCGCCGAGTATCTCGTTGGCCTTTGTCAAATGATGCAGATAGGCCCGCGAGTATGTACGAGCGACCGGATGCGGACTTTCGGCATCGAGTGGGCGCGGGTCGTTGGCATGGCGCGCATTGGCGAGATTGATTGCACCATGCCGGGTAAAGGCCATGCCGTGACGGCCGTTGCGCGTCGGCAGAACACAATCGAACATATCAATACCGCGTGCCACGGCCTCGAGGAGATCGTGCGGCGTTCCGACACCCATGAGGTATCGCGGCCGATCCGCGGGAAGCATCGGCGTCGTTTCGGCCACGATCCGCAACATGACTTCTTGCGGCTCTCCCACCGCCAGGCCGCCGATGGCGTAACCCTGAAAATCCATGTCGGTCAGCGCTCGGGCGCTGTTTGTACGCAATGTCGAATCATCGCCGCCCTGGACAATCCCGAACAATGCACGACCCTCGCGCGCCATGCTTTCGAAGGCGCGCTTGCTGCGCTCGGCCCAGCGCAGCGAGAGCTGCATCGCACGATCGATTTCCTGACGCGACGCCGGCAATCTGAGACATTCATCGAGTTGCATCGCGATGTCGGCGCCGAGCAGAATCTGAATGTCAATGGCACGCTCCGGCGTGAGCTCGATCATGGCCCCATCAAGGTGCGAGCGAAACATCACTGCGCGCTCGTCGACCTTGCGAAGTTCTGAGAGTGACATGACCTGGAAGCCGCCGGAGTCGGTGAGGATCGGCAGCGTCCAGTTCATGAATTTATGCAGGCCGCCAAGCGCGGCGATGCGCTCGGCGCCGGGCCGCAACATCAGATGATAAGTATTGCCGAGCACGATCTCGGCGCCTGTATCTCGCACATCATCGGGTGACAGCCCTTTCACCGTGCCTTGCGTGCCGATCGGCATGAAAGCGGGTGTCTGTACCCTGCCGTGCGGCGTAACGAATTCGCCACTGCGGGCCGCGCCATCCGTCGAAATCAAACTGAAGGAAAAGGGTCCCGACATATCGCTCACGCCTGAGGATACAGCAGACACGCATCGCCATATGAATAGAAGCGATAGCCGGAACGGACTGCGTGCGCATAGGCCCGCTTCATGGTGTCGAGCCCGCTAAAGGCGGCAACCAGCATGAACAGGGTCGAGCGCGGCAGGTGAAAATTGGTCAGCAACAGGTCGATCGCGCGGAATTGGTATCCGGGCGTTATGAAGATCGATGTTTCCCCGGAAAAGGCCTCGAGACGGCCGTCCTTGCCGACGGCGCTCTCAAGTAACCGCAACGCGGTCGAACCGACCGCCACAATGCGCCCGCCCCTGGACCGCACATCGTTCAACGTGGCGGCCGTTTCCGCCGACACCGTCCCGAATTCTGCGTGCATTTTGTGACCCGCGGTGTCGTCCGCCTTGACCGGCAAGAACGTGCCGGCGCCAACATGCAGTGTAACCGTCTGCAGACCAATGCCCCGGTCCGCGAGCAGCTTTACAAGACCTTCCGTGAAATGCAGACCGGCCGTTGGCGCGGCCACGGAGCCTTCCTCGCGCGCAAAAAAAGTCTGGTAGTCGGTCCGGTCTTTATCGTCTGGCTCCCGCCGAGAGGCGATATAGGGTGGTAACGGCATATCACCGCGCTCGGCGATCGCTTGGTCCAGGATCGGGCCATGAAAGGCGAATGAAAGCGCTATCTCCCCTCCCTCATCCTTTTCTGAAACCTGAGCGTCGAGCTGGCCCAGGAAGCAGACTTTTCCCTCGGTCCCGAACCGCAGGACATCGCCCACCGCAAGCTTCTTGGCCGGCTTCGCGAAAGCCCGCCAGCGCGAACCGTCCAGGCGCTTGTGCAATGTTATCTCGATCGCAGGTTCACTATCGCTCCGGCCGATGCGGCGGCCGGACAGGCGCGCCGCGATGACCCTGCTGTCATTGACCACAAGGCAATCGCCGGGCTGGAGAAGGTCCGGCAAATCCAAAATCGTGCGGTCCTGCAGCTCTGGAGCGCCGCCGGGCTGCACGACCAGTAGCCGCGCCGTATCGCGTGGCGTCGCAGGCCGAAGTGCAATACGGTCCGGTGGCAGCTCGAAATCAAAGAGGTCGGTCTTCATGACGTCCTGCGTCATGCCCGGCCTTGGGCCCGGCATGCAAGTCTTGCGTACTTTGCCAGTGTCAAAAACGACGATGGCCGGGACAACCCCGGCCAACGCATCCCTCTATCGCCTGGTCACGCGAAACTCATGCACCCATCGTCGCCTTGACGATCTTGTCTGGATCGCTGACCGGCTCGCCACGCTTGATCTTGTCGACATTCTCCATGCCTTCGATCACCTTGCCCCAGACGGTGTATTGCTTGTCGAGGAAGCGTGCATCGTCAAAGCAGATGAAAAACTGGCTGTCGCCGGAATCCGGATTGGAAGCGCGCGCCATCGATACGGTGCCGCGCACGTGCGGGTCGGCGTTGAATTCGGCTTTGAGCTTTTTCCCCGATCCACCGGTACCTGTCCCGTGCGGACAGCCGGTCTGCGCCATGAACCCGTCGATGACGCGATGAAACACGATTCCGTCGTAAAAGCCGTCCTTCACCAGTTCCTTGATGCGCGCAACGTGCCCTGGCGCGAGGTCGGGACGCATCTCGATCACAACTTTGCCCTTCGTCGTTTCCAGCGTCAGGGTATCTTCAGGCTTGGCCATCTCAA
>Ga0126377_10003286_pt1 | contig 11415 bp, 14 predicted proteins | sample PanSoiMetPlot_22_FD_92647 | JGI IMG/M metagenome (GOLD analysis project Ga0126377, IMG submission 92647) | Tropical forest soil microbial communities from Panama - MetaG Plot_22 | ecosystem: Environmental > Terrestrial > Soil > Tropical forest > Bulk soil | place: Panama | collected 2016-02-17
ATACTTAGTGGAAACAGCGCCTCCCATGTGTGATGGATTGGGTGTTCATGTCTCGGGCACGTATGTATGACTCAGAGTAAGAGCCGCTTGGCATTTTCATGTTGGTCCTGTCGGCCGCAACACATTCTCTTCAGAAGTTTTGCACCGGGAACTCAACCGGAAGCGACAGATAATGTTAAATATCAATTCTGATCTTCCAGTATTGATCAAGGACTTTTGGTCCTTTAATCAACGACTTGTCATTTTGTCGCCTCATTCAGACGATGTCGCGTACTCATTAGGTGGGACGGTCCGACATCTGTCTAAAACTTCGAACCGGACCATTCTGACAGTTTTTAACAAGAGTTGTTATGCCCCAGCGTACCCGGCATGCGCTACCGAGGCAGAGGTCAGTCGAATCCGCAATGAGGAAGATCAGCGCTATGCGGAGTACGTGGGCGCGCGGCTGGTGGCCCTAAATTTCGCAGACGCCAGTGTGCTCGGCCATACTGCTGAGAGTGAACTAAACGCCTCTTACCTGGATGAGCGCTTTGAGCCGGTATGCGACGCTCTCGATGGGGCGCTCGGCAGGATTGGTCCAAATTTGATTTTGTCTCCGCTCTCTCTGGGCGGACATGTGGACCACCGAATCGTCTTTGAGGCGCTTGGTCGGAGTTTTCACGCGCGCCGAGCGAAGATTTTATATTATGAAGACCTGCCCTACGTATGTCATCTCACAAATGAAGGACTGCTGGTCCAGGTGCGGTCCAAGCTGGGTGAGGGGGCGCAGCCCTTGCTGAACGACATCACGGATGTCCTCGCATCGAAGCTGGCGGCATTTTCTATTTACCGCTCACAATGGTGTGTCAAGGATGAGGCTGCGCTCGTCGGTTACGCGAATCGAATCCATCCGGTAGAGCATCGTTATGCCGAGCGGTTGTGGCAGGTGAACTGAGTCTTTCTCCGTTGGCCTGCATTATGAATTGCTCTACGGAGCCGGAGTACTACGCCTTCTTCTAAGCGCTGTTAGCCCGGAGTAGTTGATTAATCTCATTCGCTTCGAAAATAAACGCGGTTACAGGAAAAAGGACCTGGTTGCATCGATATGATTTTGCAGCGTTGCTTAGGCCAACCACTCGGCGGCCCGGAATTGCCGCTGACGACAGTACTCTTTTCCCTGATCGAGAAAGTTTCCCTTTCACTGAATGGTTTTGTGACCCGATGGCGACTGTCAGCAGTGGAGGTTCGATGAGCGACGCCAGAATGACCGCGCTAGTAGTCTCTCAGCCTAACTGCTTTGAAGTGCGCGAAGTCGCGCGACCCATTCCGGGACCGGATGAAGCGCTCGTCAGGGTTCGCTATAGCGCCATCTGTGGCAGCGACCTTAAGCTGATTCGAGGCCGGATGGAAGAAATCGTGTTTCCTTTGATTCCAGGGCATGAGTGGAGCGGCGAAGTGGTCGAGGCTCCGCGGGCCTTCAGGCGCTTTGTCGGACGACCAGTGGTCTCAGATATTCTTCAGGCCTGTGGCGCTTGCGAAGATTGCGCACGCGGCTATCGCAATCTCTGTTCCGCCCTCACAGAACCAGGCATCTCGGTTGATGGCGCTTACGCTCAATATATCCTGGTCAAAGCAAAGCAGCTATATCTCCTCCCGGCGGCGCTCCCGCCGGAACGAGCCTGCATGGTCGAACCGCTGTCAGTCGTGCTTTACGCCATGCAGCGTCTAAGGTTGGAGGGGGGGGAGCGCATTTTGATCTTTGGCGGTGGGGCCATCGGCCAACTTCTCGCGCAGGTGGTCCGACTGGCGGGAGCTAGCCGGGTCGTGTTGGTGGATCATCATGACGAACGCCTGGAGGTGGCGCGGCGATTGGGGGCCGATGTGGTCGTTAATCCTAAGAAGATCAATTTGAAGGAATTCTTGTCGGACCACCAAGAATTGAAACCCGAACTAGTCTTTGAAGCATCCGGGAGCGCCTGGGCCTTTCGCGAATGCCTAGAGATCGTCAGACCCGGAGGACGCGTTGGCGTCATCGGTTATGCCGGGCGAGATAAAATCGCGATAGAGCCAGCCGTTTTCATGCGCAAACTGCTGCAATTGCGAGGCGTATTATCGCCGACGGGCAGTTGGGACCGGGCCATTGACCTGCTCGCCAACCAGAGTGTGCGCGTAGACCCGCTCTTAACCCATCGCTTTCCTCTCGTTCGCTTCGCAGAAGGGTTTGACCTGGCCGAACGCCGCGTGGATGGAGTGTTGAGAGTAGTTATAGAGCCATGACTGTAGAGCGCCAGCCAAACAGCAAAGAGAATCGGAGTGGCTACGGGCCACCGCCATCGGTGTCCGACTGCGCGCGCATGTTTGACGTGTGTGTCATCGGCAGTGGCGCGGCTGGTTCTATTACGGCAAGTGAACTCGTCGCCGCCGGGTTAGAGGTCGTCATGCTAGAGCAGGGCGGATATGTTGGGCCAGAGACCAGCTATGAAGAGATCATCCGTGAGAGTGAGATGGCCTATGCGCGCCAAGCCAACGGTTGCTGGTCGCTGTCAGGCTATCCTTGGACCACTTGCAATGTCGGCGGCGGGACAGTCTTTTATGGTGGAGCCTCATTCCGTTATCGTAAGGTTGACTTTGATCCAAGTCGCCATTTGCCTGACGCGGACCTGCCAGTCGTTTGGCCTTATCAGTACGAAGATTTAGCTCCTTACTATGATGAGGTGGAAGACCTCATCGGAGTGGCTTCAGCTTCGCACGAGGATCCCACGGCCCCGCCGGGACGCCGCGGCTCGTCCCTTCCGCCGGTCGCGCCGAGTCCCGCGGGTCGCGTTATCTATAAGGCGGCCAGATCACTTGGACTGCGTCCTTTTCCGACTCCTCTCGCTATCACGACGCAGGCATACCGCGGGCGGTCAGCCTGCTCCTTCACACAACCGTGCATTGAGCACCCCTGTGAAATCGGGGCTAAGGGGGATGCCTATACGGTCTTCGTCAAGTCATTACTGCAACGACCGAACTTTCGCTTGTTTGCCGGACTGAAGGCAGTGCGCCTACGGCGTGAGAAGCAGGCGCAGGTCAATAGCGTGCAGACGATCCGGATTGATAGCGGTGAGAACTTCACTTTCCGCGCGCGTCTCTTTGTGGTGGCTTGCAACGCGATTCAGTCTGCGGCGCTGCTGCTTCGCTCCGGAGATCGCTGGTGTCCGTCGGGGTTGGGCAATGAGTATGACATGGTCGGTCGCGGCTTGTGCTTTAAGCTCAACGAGTACGTGGTGGGTTACTTGCCCGACGAGGCGACCGTCTCTCACGCGGAGAATGATCTGGCGGAGGGCGCCGGACCTTTCTCGACTGTGTCTTTGACGGATTATTATCTCAATTCTGATTGCCCCACGGGACTCGGCGGGCTGATCTATGAGAACCGCTATGGCTTCCGTTATGCCATGCGGCCATATGGAAGGGTGCTTCGCCTGGAGTGTCTTCTCTCAGACCAACCGAGCCGCCACAACCGAATTGCTTTATCGAACAAATTGAACTCTCTTGGAGCGCCTTATGTGGTGATAGATTATCAGGTCCACCCAAGAGATGCCGCGCGCCTCGAATTCGTCATTGAACGGATGCAGGAAATTCTCATCGCCGCGGGTTGCCGGTGGATTCGCCGAGAGCCGACTGATTTTAGCCTAGGTAGTTGCCACCTGCACGGCACTTGTCGTTCCGGCGATGATCCTCGAACCAGCGTGGTAGATGTGAATTCGCGAGTGCATAGCCTTGAGAACGTGTATGTAGTGGACGGAGCTTTCATGCCCTTCCCGGGCTCGGTCAATCCTACACTGACCATTCAGGCCCACGCGCTCAAAACGGCGCGGCATCTGGTCAGGGCCTAAGTAGGACTCGAAAAGCGCCCCGAACTTTTCGAGACCCAGGTAGAGGTGAGGTGATGACTAAGGATGCTTTAAGAACAGACGTGAACAGTTCGTTCAAGCTGCCTGAGATACCGGAGCCGCTCCAAGTGGAAGTGGAATTCACCAACGCCTGTAATGCGCGTTGCTCTGCCTGCCCGCGCAGCGACATGCCGAAAGCCGGCTTAATGTCTCAGATGACGTTGGACCTGATTCTCGACGCATACCTGGAAGCCAGGCCGCGCTATATGATCAACGAGCTGATAGGCGGAACCGATTACCCTAAAATGACTGTAGCCGGAGGCGGGGACCCACTGATTCATCCAGAAGCGCTCGCTCTGCTGTCTCACATTGTGTCGCGAGGCTTCAAGACTCATCTCATCACTAACGCATCGAAGCTCACTCCGGCAGACATTGAAGCTTTAGCCAAGTTAGGTCTCAGTTCCATCGGCGTGAGTTTCTGGGGAGTTCGGCGCGCAGAGTACGAGCGGGCCATGAAACTCCCCTATGAGCAGACCTTGAGCAATGTCGAACAGCTGGCGGCCGCGACACGTTCGACAGGCGTCCCCTTATGCGTCCTCTGGGTACGCACGCCGGAGATTACAAGTCCAGATGAAGAGGTAGCGGCCTTCTGGAACGCGCGGCAAATCGAAGTGGACCTCACGGATACTCATATGTGGAATCGCGGAGGATTGACGACGCTGCCACGCAGCCGGGTCGCGCCGGATGTTTTGAAGCTTCCAGACCTCTCGCGTCGGGTGTGGTGCGCTGACCTGTTCTTCTCCGACACGTACCGGTGGAATGGCGAGTGCATCCTCTGCTGCTGTAATTACTTCACCAGTCAGCCCTACACCTTGGGCGACATTCAGACCACAGGACTCGACAAACTGGCGCGGCTCAAGGCGGGTGTGCTCAGGGCGCGCCCTGTGCCAGCGATGTGTCGGATTTGCGAGTTACCAAGGCGAGAGCGCGGCGAGTGGCTGGCTGGTCCATGGCTGGTCCACCTACGGCAAAACGAAAGAGACATGCTGATCTATGAATGAAGCGAGTGTGCCGATAGATATCGATCCCGTCCTGCGCCGGAAACGCCCCTTACGCGATCTCCTGGACGATCTTGGACTATACGATTACAAGCCCATCGCTCCCGCAGGGTTGGCGCCGCTTGATCCGGGAAGCGAGGTTCTCGTGGTTCTGGAGCCTGTGGCGGAGCGCTCTTCCCAGCGTGTCTTGCTCAAAGAGCGTCATTCTTATCTCAGCGATGATGAGTATCGTCTGCAATTGGAATTGCACCGCCATCTCTTCCGCAATGGTGGTCCGGTAGCGCCGTTGCCTGAGTTTGTCGCGGATCGTCTGCCCTTAATAACTCCTGACGGACGACTCTTCAGTTTGCAAGCCTGGGTTGAAGGACGCGCTCTGAACGCCGACTCTTTATCCGACCTCGCTGCGCTAGGCGATGCGCTAGCCTGTTTCCACCTCGCCACTGCGGATTTCAAATGGACCGCAAGTCCCGACGTGCACAAGGAGCCCCGCGAACGTTTCGAGAAAGCCGAGTTTTACCGCTACCTACTGCGCAACTATTTAGGCGACTCGCCGGACCCTCTCGAAATGAGCCTTTATGCGGCGCTCCGACATGCCCGCGCTCAACTCGACGCGCTTTATGAAAAGACTGGTCCAGAACCTCGCCAGCCAATCCACGGAGACTCGGATCCGGCGAACGCACTACGGCTTTCTCATAAATGTGTGTTGCTAGATTACGATGATGTGCATTTAAGCACCCGCGCAGCAGACCTCGCCTGGCTACTAACCCTCTGTGCAGGCCTCAAGCCTGTGGCTGGTCCAGTCGCCCTCAGATTTCGTTCGACCTGGTCCAAACCGCATCTCGATACGATTATCGGGAGCTATCAAGCCAGAGCCAGATTGGACTATGCAGGGACGCAAGCTTTGCGCTGGTGGATGGTGGCTGCTGTTATCTGTGCGGTGGTGGATTGCTTTCATCATAATGGCTGGTTGATAGAGCCGACGCCACTACGCCGCGAGGGGCGGAAGGCGCTCTCATTAATCGACGAATTGAAAGACATTGACTTATGACCAGAATCTCGGAAGAAACAGTAGTCACGTATGCGGACCTGTTGCCACATGAATTTCGCGCGCGGCTTGAGGCTTGTCCGATCGCTTATGTGCCTTTCGGTTCGCTGGAGTGGCACAGCTATCACATGCCTTTCGGCGTAGATACCTACAAAGCTCAAGCCATCCTCGAACGTGTGGCCCGCGAGTATGGCGGCATCGTCGTACCAGGTATCCCGTGGGGAAGTATGCATGGCTGTTGGCGTGACGGCACTCATCCCGGACTCTCACAGGCTGTCCGGGATGCTTTTTACGCGGAGGTCTTTGCCGGACTCGTCGAGGTCGGGTTCAAAGTCATCGCGGGTGTCTCAGGCCACTGGACCAGTAAACAGACCGCTTCCATTCGCTATGCTTTAGAGACGATCTCACGTGACGGACGGGCCACAGGATTCGCCACCTTCGATGGAGCCGATCCCTACGATGGTTTCGGCCCCGACCCTGAGTTGGGAATGGACCATGCCGGCAAGTGGGAAACATCCATCTTCATGTATCTCTTCCGGGATCTTGTGCGGTTGGAGCGTCTGGCTGATGTTGACTTGAATGATTTACCTGGCGAAGAGTGCCATCTGACGCGCTCCGGCATACAGGGGGAGAACCCGCTCATCCATGCGGATGCTGAGCGCGGCAAACGACACGTCGAACGTGTCGTGACACTGATCGGGGAGAAGGCGCTGGCGATGCTCGCTTCGTTCTCAGGCCAGCAAGTATGAATGATTTATCTCCCGAAGCTTTTGCCGCGATCCTGGCTTGGTCCATTAAACATGCCCCGCGCCGGGTAGCGGAAGCCGTCGACGCAACTGACGGGGCAACAGACTGGCTGCGCCGTACCGCGCACGCTCTTTCCAATTATGTGGCGGGAGCGCCGCTCGGTTATGTGATGGGTGAGGCCCGGTATCTGGGCCGCATGTTCCGTTGTGACTTACGCGCTCTGGCCATTCGTCCTTACAATGAATTGATCGTACGTAAGATAATAACAGATTGGGCTGGACGACGGCCAAGTGTCTTGGAAGTAGGGTGCGGGGCTGGCGCGTCCATCATAAGCCTGGCGCTTGAACTCGCGGGGGAATTCACCGGAACGGATATAGACAGTGCGGCGCTTGAACTCGCCCGCGAGAATGCAACAGCGCTAGGGGCGTCGCTCCAACTTTTCCAGTCAGACCTCTTCGCGGCCGTCAATGGTGAATTTGATGTCATCGTCGCGAATTTGCCGAGAGAGGACCCGGAGCGAGTTCTGCCCGAAGCGGCTTGGGAGCCGGATCATGCTTTGTATGATCGGACCGGCGTGCGACTTGGCTTGATTCGGCAGTTCCTCGCAGAAGCCCCTCGGCGTCTCAAACCGAACGGCTTTATATACCTTGAGGTTCCCACCGATCCTGAGCAGCAGGCGTACTTTGTCGGTGAAGAACTGGCCTTGCCCAACGGTGAGGTTGTCGGTCGCAAGATGACAGCTCGGCAGGCCATCAAGAGCGCGGCTAGAATTCGAGGGCCGGCGCTAGACACAGCTCAACACAGTGAGGGATGAGAACATGGATTTAGAAGATATCAGAGCAGCGTCCGCTCGCGGAGCGAGATGGATTGTCGACCATCAAGGCCCGGACGGTTTTTTTCCTTCAAGAACCAGAGTTGTCGAATCTTGTTACAAGGGGCTATGGGCGCTAAACACAACTGGCTACACGGCAGAGGCGTCGGCTTTAGCCACAGTCATCAGTGGGTGGAAAGCCCTCAACGGCGATATTCCGCTGCCTCGTGAAGAACCCGCTTTCTTCACCACACATTATCTTTACGCTAATACGTATCTGGCGATCGGGGCGCAAACACTGGGGCGGTTCGATCTATCACAGCCGCTCTTCCGGTTCATTTGTAGCCGTCAACATCCCACATTGGGAGGGTTCATCTCTCAAGGCCCTGAGATTCCTGAACCTCATTCTCTGGACACTGTTTCAACATCAATCAGCGGCTTGACCGCGCTCTATCTGGGAAACCTCGAGGTCGCAAGACGCGCCGCGGGATTTCTGCAACTCATACTGGACCACCAGCCGCAAACAACTGAGTTCTTCTACTCAACGACAGACCTCAACGGACAACTGATCACTGAATGGGACGAAGACCAGCCTCACCGCCGCATTGCAATCCAAGACCCCGAACAGGACTGGTATTTCATTGGGATCGCCACCATGTTCCTGCCGGCTCTTTTTGAGGCCACAGGCGCAGACTCGTACCTGCGCTTGGCGCGCCGGTACTTAGACTATTTGGACCAGGTTTGTTGTCCGGGAGCTTTCACAGACTTCTCCAGCGGCAAGAGTGGTGTGGGAGCCGCTTATCTATATCGCCTGACTGGTGAGCGCCGCTACCGGGAAATAGCTTTAGCGGTCGCAGAGTTCATCGTGAATCTTCAGACCCCGTGTGGTTGCTGGCAGGAGTCCCCGCAGACGAACGCCGCGCCGCCCGGCGCTTTGAGCTGGTCCGATATGGATATGACTGCCGAGTATGTTTTGTGGCTAGATCAGATTCAACGTCATCTACACGCATGAAGATCGGTTTTTCCATGGGAGCAGGTCGTCTTGCGGCAGACCAAATCACCGCGCTCGCTCGTTTCCAGGAAGTGGATCATGTTTTCTCCTCCAACGCATTTCAGCACATACACGAATTGCCAGAGAGTCTGGAGGAACTTCTTGACTGGCTTGATACAGCTTGATAAAAGTATGCTCTGATTGACTCTCATTCGGCTCTGCTTCCTTTTCAGGTTTGCGCAAGTCACTGCGGTTTGCTCTACAAAGTCGCCAACTTTACCCTCGAGGATTAGTTATGCATACCGTCGCACTTTCAGATCACTACAAATCTCAACTGAAGGATTCACTACGCAAGATCGGCTCACCTTATCAGGATATAGAGGAGTTCCTTCTCGAGATATACCCTCTCTTTTCGAACTTGCCAAAAAGTGTATTGAGAAAGGTATTTGAGTGGCGCAACGATCCCAACGAATACGGGGCCTTATTGCTAGAAAACTTTCCGATTGATAACGAACTGCCTGAAACTCCAGCGAATGGACGCCGAAGTGAAGATAAGAGTACGTTTATCAGCGAGGCATGTATTCTAGGTGTGGCCCAACTTTTAGGGCAACCGATCGGATATCATGATGAAAAAGAAGGGGAGCTGGTTCATAATCTATGCCCTGTAAAGACACAAACTTCCGCGACATCAAATGAAAGCTCGAAAATAAGTCAGGGGTTTCATACCGATTTTAATTTCGACAAGGAGAATCCCGATCAGCCGTACAATGTTATCAACCCGGATTTTGTCCTTCTTATTTGCCTAAGAGCGGACATCCGAGCAGAGGCCTGCACTCTGTACGCCGATGTGCGCGACATATGCAGGAATTTAACTGATGCTGAACTGAGCACACTACGTCAGCCTTTATTTCAATTCGCAGCGTCATATTCCTTCACGGGCAAGTGTGGAGAAGACAAAATCTGGTCGGTACCGACTCCGCTTATAAAAGGCCCGGCGAAATTCCCAGAGCTCAGCATAGATTTGCTTTGTGGAGTAAAACCATTGAGCGAAGATGCTGAGATTGTATTGGAAAAAGTAAGAGTGATTTGCGAGACATATGTTGTGGCAAGCAAAGTTTTCCTGCGGCCCGGCGATCTCCTCCTGTTAGACAATAGGAAGGGTGCTCACGGTCGTACAGCTTTTTCCGCAGACTTTAGCGGTTATGACAGATGGGTGCAGCGAGTGTACGTCAGGAGGAGTCTTTGGGAAATGCGAAAGGAAACTAACAATTCATTAAGAATCTATTGAGATAATCAAACGGCTTTGTTGCACGAATTTGCGGTCTTCGATAGTTGCGCTCCGAATCAGCCGGACACCCTGTATGTCTCCGGCATTCCGAGGGCAGTCATTCGATTCAATATAGCGCAATTCAGCGCCATTTCGTTGAATTGGTTCTGCACTGATTGGGTCCGCAACCGGTCTCCAAAGATCACTTTGTAGCTGATTGATCGCATCATAGCATTTGCGTTTATCGTAGGCTCCATCGCCGCTCACTTGCGTGATTTCATCTGGGATGATCTCTGATAGCAGTTCAGGCAGCGTCTGGTCATCGCTGACATCATTGGTTGAGGCGCACAGACTAACGATCTTTTGGGTCTTCTCGTCAACGCACAGATGAAGCTTGCGCCAGGTTCTACGCTTGCTAATACCGTGTTGGCGAACTTTCCATTCGCCTTCGCCATAGATTTTTACGCCGGTCGAATCCATCACAACGTGGCGTGCCCGGGCAAATTCCCGCACCGGTAAAGTAATTGAAAGCTTGCTACGCCGCCTCGACAAGGTCGTATGATCCGGCGCTGTTAGATCGACACCTATCAGCCTGGAGATTGAGTTGAGAAAGCCTTCCATCTTACGTCCGGGCAGATGGAAGATTGTTTGTACTGAAGCCATCGTTTCGGCTGGTCCAGACCCGTGAGACTTCCTCCTTGTTTGAAAGAGCGTTATACTCGCGCCAGTTGCGGATGCGATACATGGGTTTATTTTTCATGCAGAAAAACTTTACCATGTTCCGCTCATCCGCAGCTAATCACTCGGATTCGTGCAACAACGCCAGTTTTTTCCGTCCGGGAAGGGGGCTCTTGAAAGGATATGGAACTTCGCAACCAAGATCATATCGAAGCCACATTGTCGATCGAGGGGTTCGGCGCCTTGAATATCAAGAGCGGAAGACCCGACCCGGTGGATCAGCAAAACACAAGGGCTCTTCTGCTTACATTTACCCCCATACATTCCTCTAAACCGAAACGCATCATCGTCAGGGTCAATGATCTAGGGGGATTTGAGATTGAAGAATTAAAGAGTTTAGCATCTGAGCAATCAGCTGACTCTGCTTATGATGGATTGGGCATAGCCTAGCCGTTTGGGGTGGTCTCACTTTCGTAGACACGAGTGTTGCTTGTATCCCTTCGGCAACCGCCCATCGACCCAACCTTTTAGTCATTGACCGAACTTACACGCCGTTGCCTGACCACCCTGTTTCGGCAAAGGCGCGTGATTGCGCTGTGAATAGCTCCCGGCAAAGCGCGCTGCCAGATGCGTCGCCAGGATCACTTCCATCTTGATCTCGACCTATCGCCGCGGATCAGGGAATCCTTCGGCGCACTGTTTAAGCAACCCACTCTGGAAGGCAAAGAGCAAGAACTCATCGGTTAATTCTTCGCTGGCCGTGTCAATGTGGACGAGTTCGCCCAACTCGAGAGCTTGGCCCACAACCTCGCCATTTCGCGCCCATAATTTGATGCCTTCCATTGCCACCTCCTTGGCGGCAAAGATAGCAAATTGTTGATCTTGTCAATCCTGGCGAGGCTCCTTTCCCGTAACCCCTACCTTTCCGCAACGGAGGGGGTGGTAAGCGTGACTTGACAATCAAGAT
>Ga0126377_10003287_pt1 | contig 11413 bp, 10 predicted proteins | sample PanSoiMetPlot_22_FD_92647 | JGI IMG/M metagenome (GOLD analysis project Ga0126377, IMG submission 92647) | Tropical forest soil microbial communities from Panama - MetaG Plot_22 | ecosystem: Environmental > Terrestrial > Soil > Tropical forest > Bulk soil | place: Panama | collected 2016-02-17
ACGCGATCGTGGGCACCTTGGCCAGGAGTCGCACCGTCGAGTTCTCCACCTGCTCGGGGTCGAACGGGTCGTGACTGTCCTGGTAGAAGGTGGACAGCGCACTCACCGCAGAGGAGAGCACCGGCATCGGGTGCGCGTCGCGCGGGAACGCGTTGAAGAACTGGCGCATCTCCTCGTGCAGCAGCGTGTGCACGCGTACCCGCTCGGCGAAGTCGTCGAGTTGGGCGGCGGTCGGCAGCTCGCCGTACATCAGCAGGTAGGAGGTCTCGATGAAGCTCGAGTGCTCGGCGAGCTGCTCGATCGGGTAGCCGCGGTAGCGCAGGATGCCCGCGTCCCCGTCGATGTAGGTGATCTCCGAGGTGCACGAGGCGGTGTTGCCGAAGCCGGGGTCGTAGGTGACCGCCCCCGTCGCGCTCAGCAGCTTGCCGATATCGAGGCCGGATGAGCCCTCAACGGCCGGCACCTCTCCCAGGGCCACGTGTCCACCGGGGGCTTCCAGGCTCACTCCAGCCACGACGTTCCCTCGCTTGTCAGTCGATCGCATGACACGGTCGCCTTACCGTATTCCCTCAGGAGACCCGCTCGTCACGCTGGGCGGGGAGGTGAGCGCCACATTTCACCCACCGGACATCCGAGCGCACCGTTGCCAAGTCTGCCCGACCGGCCCCCGATCCGCTCGGCGAACCGGCCGGCACACCCGCGGGCCAGCCCCCTGCGGCGAATTGTCGGGTCAGGTCCTATGGTGCGTGCATGCGAACGAACCTGCGCAGAAACGCGCCCGACGACGCCGGCCGGGGGACGCCGGCGCGGGCCGAGCGCGACGCCGAGCGCCTGCGCATCGCCCGGGAGCTGCAAGATGCGCTGACCGCCGGGCTCAACGAGGTGATCGTGGAGACCGTCGCCGCCCAGCAGGCTGTCGTGCGCGCGGCGCACGCCGACGACGTCCTGCTGCGGCTGCGCAACGCCGAGGAGGGCGCCCACACGGCCATGGCCGACCTGCGCCGCCTGGTCAGCGTGTACGAGTCCGTGCTGCACGGCACCGACGCGTAGCCGCGCCGCGGCTCAGGACTCGACGATCTTGCGAATCGCCTCCGCGAAGGGGGTCAGGTCGCCGTACGTGCTGATCGAGGCGGCCTCCTCGTCGGTCATCGGGCCGACCGCGACCTTGGTCGACCGCAGCACGACCTCGTCCCCGTCGGTAGTGATCTTGTAATCGGCGTCCAGGATGCTGCCCGGCATGATCCGGCCCCGGGTCGCGAACCGGTGCGGTGGGTCGTACGCCACGACCTGCCCGTACAGGTGGCCGGCGCCGTCGCCCCAGTCCTCGTAGTGGGCGCCGCCCACCCGGGGTTCGAGCACGATGGCGCGCACCCGGTCGCCGCCGTACGTGTGCGGGTACCACGACAGCGAGTCCTGGCTGAGGGCGTGGAAAAGGCGCTCGGGGGTGGTCCGGAAGCGCAGCTCGCAGGCGATCCGCACGGTGCGGATCCGGTCGGTGGCCGTGGTCATGGTCTTGTCTCCCGTCTGCTCCACCGGGCCGCCCTCGGTGGCCCGGAAGTTCTCCCGCTCGACGACCCGGTGCAGCGCGAGCAGGTCGGCCGCGCTGGTATCGGCGAGCGGCTGGACCCACCGCTCGTACCAGGCGCGCAGCGGCACCGGGTTGAGGTGGTTGAGCCGGTGCCGGCCACGGCGCTCGACCAGCACCAGGCCGGCCGTGGTGAGCACCTCGAGGTGCTGCATCACGGCGAACCGGCTGAGCTCGGGGACCGCCCCGGCGAGGTCGCCGGTGCTGCGCGGTCCCGACCGCAGCAGGTCCATGAGCCGCCTGCGCCACGGGCTGGCCAGCGCCCGCCAGAGGTCTGCCGGGTGGTCGTCGCCGGTCAGGCGTGACATGTGATATTTCTATAACATGTCACGCCGCCGGTCAACGGTGGTTCATGGCGTGACGGGGGGTACGGCCAACCCGGTGACCAGCGCGAACACCCGGCACTGCCCGGCACCTTGGCCGGCAAGGGGTGGTCCGGCGGTCTGGCAGACGGTGTGCAGCTGGACGGTCTGACCGGCGAGCACCTCGACCGGGGTGACCAGGTGGTAGTCCTCGTCGCGGAAGTTGGCCAGCGACAGCGTCAGCATGCTGACACCGTTGACGCGCAGGTCGACCTGGCCGGCGTCGCCCTGCGGGTTCTCCACGATGATGTCGGTCATCAGGAAGACTGTCTTGTTGGCGACCGTGAAGCTGTCGTCGCGCACCCCGCCGCCGGATGTGGCCAGCCGCCGGCTGAACGGCGTCTGGGTGCCGGGCGTCGGGTTGGCGGACGGGCCCGGCGACTGGCCACCGCCGCCGATGGGCTGCGGCGGCCCGTTCTGGCCGCCACCGCCACCACCGCCGCCGGCGGCGACCGCGTCCTTGGCCGCGGAGGTCACCGCCGGCTTCAACGCGAAGAACCACACCGCCGCGAGCGCCACCAGGCCGGCGAGCACCAGCGCCAGCATCCGGCCCGTGCCGCGGGAGATGAGGGGCTTCTGCACCGCGGTCGCGTCGAGCATCTGCGGCGGGCCCTCGGTGAAGCCGAGGATCACCCGGAACGGGCGGGTGGCCGGCTGCCCCTTCCACAGCAGGCGGGGGTGGCGCAGCTTCACCGTCGAGAAGATGGCCTGCCCCGGCGGGACCATGACGCTCGCCGGATTCGCCTGGGCGCGCAGCGCCTGGTCCGGGTCGGCCGCGCTGACGGACACCTGCAGCGGCACGTTGCCCCGGTTGTCGATGGCGACCTCGTGCCGCGCCGTACGGAACACCCGCGACATCCGCGGCAGCACCTCGGCCGTGGTCTCCCGGTACGGCAGGACGCGCAGCATGCCCTCCGGCGCGGCGGCGAACTGCGGCCGCTCCACCGGCATCACCCGTACCGCGAACGGCAGGTCGGCCGCGGGCATCCGGGACCCCTTGGCCACCCGGAAGATGACCGTGGCGGTGCCCTCCGCGGCAGGGTAGAGGCTGATCTGCGCGGGCTCGACGGTCGCCCACTGCCCGGGGTCGCCGACCACCTGGAACCGGTAGGACTCGACGATGTCGCCGTTGTTGCGCACCTTGACGACGCAGCGGACCTCGCCGCCCGGCGAGACGGACAGCGACGCGGGGTCGATGGTGGCCACTGTGGTCATAGCAGCGGAGGTTAGCCGCCGCGCGCACGCGCGCGACACGTCCTCCGGGAACACCTTCGGGCAGATCGCGAGGGCCGTTAGGTCCACGTTGACTCGCGGGTGGGTACGCCCGTTCATGCTGTCCCGCGTGCACCTTCGGACCCGAGGTGCACGCCACAGGGGAGGGGTAGCCAGCATGAGGATCCCGGTGTTCGTCCACGCCAACGACCCGATCAGCCGCGCCGGTGTCTCCGGGCACCTGCGGCCCCGGCCGGAGGTGGAGGTGCTCGACGATTCCCAGTTCGAGCGGGCCCAGGTGGCCGTCGTGGTCACCGACACGGTGACCGACGAGACCGTACGCGTGCTGCGTGAGCTGCGCTGCTCGGGCGTACGGCACATGGTCGTCGTCGCCGGCCGCATCGACGACGCGGACCTGGTGGCCGTCGTCGAGGCCGGTGTCGCCGGTTTGCTGCGGCGCGCCGACGCGACGGCGGAACGGCTGGTCTCGGTCATCACGTCGGCCGCCGCCGGTGAGGGCACGGTGCCGCCGGACCTGTTGGGCAGGCTGCTCACGCAGGTCGGCAGGGTGCAGCGGCAGATGCTCGGCCCGCGCGGGCTGACCTTCTCGGGCCTCGCCGAGCGCGAGATCGAGGTGCTGAAGCTCGTCGCCGACGGCTTCGACACCGCCGAGATCGCCACGAAGCTGTCCTACTCGCAGCGCACCGTGAAGAACGTGCTGCACGACATCACCAGCCGGCTGCACCTGCGCAACCGCTCGCACGCCGTCGCGTACGCGCTGCGCCACGGGCTGATCTGACCGGGCCGGCACCGGCTGTCGGATCCCGGACACCGGTGCCGTGCCGGTTGCCCGCTCGGGCAGCCGCGCCTTCCCGAACGTCTGCCGGAAGGCGGGTGGTCCCGGTGGCGGGCTTGCGGCACTGTGGCAGGCAGGCCCGCGCACGCGGGCCCGACCGACGCTGCGGCCCGCGCACGCGGGCCGATCCGAGCACGCCCGGGGCAGGAGGACACATGCGCGCGCGTACCGCCGCACTGCTGGCCCCTGCCGTGCTCGCCTCGTCGCTCACCGCGGTCGGCGGGGCCCAGGCCGTTCCGGTCACCTCGCTCACGCCGACCCGGGCACTGCCCGCGGCGACCCAGCCGTACCAGCTGGCCTACGACCGCGACCTGCGACCCGCGGAGGGCATCCGGCCCAACCGCGCCGTCTTCGTCGCCGACGCGGCCGGCCAGAACGAGCAGCGGGTCACCAAACCCGCCGACCCGGCGCAGGCGATCGACGACCACGACGTCGCGTTCTCACCCGACGGCACGAAGATGGTCTACGTCGAGGACCCGGACCCGGACAACACCGACGCCCACGACCAGTACCTGGTCGTCGCCGACGCCGACGGCAGCAACCCGCGGCGGCTGAACGGCACGGTCACGCAGTCCTTCCTCTACGGACCCACGTGGTCGCCGGACGCGAAGACCATCGCGTACGGCGTGGAGAGCGACGGCTCGTCGATCCAGTTCGTCGACGTCTCCAGCGGCTCGGGCATCGGCTTCGTGTCCTTCCAGCCGTTCTTCGACTTCTCCGACCCCGCCTGGTCGCCCAGTGACCCGGCCACCATCGCCGCGACCGCGCAGAACCAGAACGGCCAGCAGCTGGTGCGCCTGACCGTCAGCATCACCGGCGACGGTGCCAACGTCGTCGCGCTCACCGTGCTCGACTCGGTCGCCGAGCCGTCCACCGTCTTCAGCGGCTCGGGGTGCCCGAGATCGAGCATCCAGGGTCTGCTCATCGACCCCTCGACCGAGGTCGGCCCCGAGGTCGAGGACGCCTTCCCGGCGTTCAGTCCCGACGGCGGGACGATCGCCTTCTCCGGCTACGGCGGCCACGCGCTGTGCGAGGTCGGCGTCGACGGCAACGGCGGCCACCTCGTGTCGCTGACCGGTCCGGCCCTCCCGCCCCGCATCACCAACTCCCTGCGCGTCGCCTCGCTCGCCTTCGCGCCCGACGGCACCTTCCTCGCCGCCGAGATGGACACGGTGAACTCCGACGGCCAGCTGCTGCACACCCAGCTCTGGGCCTTGACGCCGATCCAGGGCCAGCCCGTGGTGTCGGCGGAACTGTACGTCGACGGCGTCGCGCGGCCCGCGTTCGACATACAGACCGGACCGGTGACGCTCACCGTCACGGCCAAACCCACCCCGGGCTACGTCGGCGGGCACACCGTCGACGTGCAGTACACGTTGGACAACCAGACCGGCCGTACGATCGCCTCGCCGACACTGGTCGCCCAGCTGCCACCGCAGCTGCCGCTCGCCGCCGGCGTGTCACCGACATGCAAGCCCGAGTCCTGCCAGCTCGGTGACGTCGCGCCGCGCACCAAGGTGTCGGTGACGTTCCCGCTGACCCCGGCGCAGGCGGTGAGCGCACTGGCCTCGGGCACCGTCACGTTCACCAACCCGCAGGGCGCCCAGCAGCTGCTCACCGGCCAGGCGCCGGTGGTCGTCAAGCAGCCGCTGGTCATCATCAACCCCACCGTCGGCCCGCCCGGCATCGTCACCGTCGCCACCGGCGCGTCGTTCCCGCCCGGCGCCAAGGTGCGCTTCACCTGGACGCCCGGCATCACCGCGCCGACGACGGTCACCGTCAAGGCCGACGGCACCTTCGTCAAGCAGGTGCTGGTGCTGCCGCACGACACGCTCGGCCCGCGCACGCTGACCGTGCACGGCTTCACCGGCCCGCAGTTCGGCGACCTGACGCTGCCGTTCCTGGTGGTGCCGGGCGACCCGCAGCCGCCGCGATTCTTCGGAAGAGGCTAACCATGATCCATGAGGTCGACGACGCGCTCCGCCGGCTCATCCGCGAGCAGGCCCTGGCCGGCACGAAGATCGACGTGGCGCTGGAGGCACCGACCAAGGAGTGGGCGGGCCGCCGCAACGCCCCCACGGTCAACTGCTACCTGTACGACATCCGGGAAGACCTGCGCCGCCGGGAGAGCACGAGCTTCCTCGACGTGCACGACAACGCGGGCAAGATCGTCGGAAGGCGAAAGCCGCCCCGGTACGTCAAGCTCTCCTACCTCGTCACCGCCTGGACGCAGCGGCCGGAGGACGAGCACCGGCTGCTGTCGGCGCTGCTGCTGGGCATCCTGCGTTACGAGGCGCTGCCGTCGTCGCTGCTCACCGGATCGCTCCTGGAACTCGGCCTGCCCGTCCCGATCACCTGCGCGTTGCCGCCGCCCGAGGACCGCGCGTTCGCCGACGTGTGGACCGCGCTCGGCGGCGAGCTGAAGCCGTCCCTCGACGTCGTGGTGAGCACCCCGTTCGACCCGACCGGCCCGCTCACCGTCGCGCCGCTGATCACCGAGGGCCTGCAGCTCCAGATGCCGCCGGACGAACGGGTCGGCCACCTCGTGCGGCCCTCGGAGGCCGAGCCCGCGCCGGCCGCGCCGGCCGGGCGCGGTCGGGGTGCCGGCAAGGAGCCCGCCCCGGTCGCCGGGCAGGCACCGGCCGCGCCGCCGCGGATCAGCATCATCCGGACCCGTACCCCGAAGCGATGACGTCGCCGGCCGCCGAGGGTCTGCTCGCGCGCGTCGCCGAGTTCGAGCGGCGGGTCGCGGCGGTGGTCGGCGCGCGCCGCGACGTCGACACGAACGCCGACGACCCGTTCCGCGGCCTGTACCTGTCCGACGAGGCGGTCGACGCGCTGCTCGCGGGCAGGCGCGAGCCGTTGCCGGGCGCGCCGGACCCGGGCGGGGCGCGCGACGGCGACGACCGGCTCGCCGGTACCGCCGCGCGGGCCGGGCTGACCCCGCTCGACGTCGACCTGTTGATGGTCGCCCTGGCGCCGGACGTCGACAGCCGCTTCGAGCAGTTCTACGGGTACCTCAACGACGACGTGACCCGCCGCCGCGCCACCATCGGGCTGGCGATGCGCCTGTGCGGGCTGCCCGAGGCGGCGGTAGCGGGCCGGGCCCGGCTGGACGCCGCGGCGCCGCTGTGCGCCTCGGCGCTGCTGTCGGTCGACGAGACCGACCGCCCGTTCCTGTCGCGTACCCTGCGCGTGCCCGACCGGGTGGTGGCCTTCCTGCTCGGCGACGACCGCCCGGACCCGATGCTCGCCGAGCTGGTCGAGGCCACCGGCGACGCCGGGGAACGGGACGGCACCGAGGTCGACCCGGCCGCCGCCGAACGCTTCGCGGCCGCCCTCTCGGCCGGGGTACGGCTGGTGCACATGCGCCAGCGTCCCGGCAGCGGCACCCGCGAGCTCGCCGGCGCCGCGGCGACACGGGCTGGTTACGAGGTGCTCGTCGTCAACGCCGGTCGGCTCGCCGCCGAGCAGGACACCGCCGCCGCCTGCCGGGCGGTGCTGCGCGAGGTGCTGCTGCGCGGCGCCGCGATCGTGCTCGGCCCGCTCGACGCCGCGGGCGAGCAGCACCCGCCGGTACGGCAGCTGCGCCACCCCGCCGTGCCGCTGCTGTGCTACGGCCCGGGCACCTGGGATCCGCAGTGGAGCGACGACCCGCCGATGCACGTGGACACCGTGCCGCTGATGCCCACCGCCCGGGCACGCGTGTGGCGGGCGAGCCTCAACGGCAACCTCGCCCCGGGCGCCGACCCGCTGGCCGCCACCGCCCACTTCGTGCTCGACCCCGGGCAGATCCAGCGGGCCGCCCGGGCGGCGGCGCTCTACGCGCTGGCGGACGGGGGACCGGTCGACGCGGACCACCTGCGCGCGGGCGCCCGTACCCAGAACGCCTCCGGCCTCCAGCGGCTGGCCCGGCGCATCGAGCCGGCGGTGACCTGGACGGACCTCGTCCTCCCCGACCACGTGCTGCAGCTGCTGCAGGAGCTGTCCGCGCGGGCGCAGTTCCGCGACCGGGTGCTCGACGAGTGGCGCATGCGCCCCGGCGGCGGCCGTGGCCGTGGCGTCGCGGGCCTGTTCGCCGGCGACTCGGGCACCGGCAAGACGATGTCCGCCGAGGTCATCGCGGGTGCCCTGGGTATGGACCTCTACACGGTCAACCTCGCCTCGGTGGTGAGCAAGTACATCGGCGAGACCGAGAAGAACCTCGAACGCATCTTCGCCGAGGCCGCCGGCACCAACGGGGTGCTGCTGTTCGACGAGGCCGACGCCATCTTCGGCAAGCGCTCGGAGGTCAAGGACGCCCACGACCGGTACGCCAACATCGAGAGCGCGTACCTCCTGCAGCGCATGGAGACCTTCGACGGGATCGCGCTGCTGGCCACCAACCTGCGCGCGAACCTCGACGAGGCCTTCACCCGGCGGCTCGACGTGCTGGTGGACTTCCCGCTGCCGGAGGCGCCGCTGCGGGTGCGGCTGTGGGACCGGTGCCTGGCGCCGGGGCTGCCCCGGGCCGGCGACATCGACCTCGAGTTTCTGGCCAACCAGTTCGAGCTGGCCGGTGGTCACATCAGGTCGGCGTCGGTGACCGCGGCCTACCTGGCGGCGCATGACGACCGGCCGGTGGCGATGCTGGACCTGGTCGGCGCCGTCGCGCGGGAGTACCGCAAGCTCGGCCGGCTCTGCCTGCCCAGCGAGTTCGGCGAGTACCTCGCGCTGGTCGGCGACATCGCCTCGGCACCCGGATAGGGGTGGGACTGATGGCCGAGCCCCAGGTCGTCGACGCGCCGGAGGCGCGTACGGAGACCCGCGTGGACGGCCGCGCCGCGAGCGCCGATACCGCGGGAGGATCTGTGCGGGGGCTGGCGCCCGTACCGGCGATGGTGTTGCGGTTGCAGCGGCAGGTGGGCAACGCGCGCACAGTGGCCGCGCTACGGCGGACCTCGTCGCCGGCGCCCGCGGGAGCCACCGGCGCCCCGCTCGCCGTGCAGCGGTGTGGCGGCGAGGTGCACGAGGGCTGTGCCTGCGCCGAGGAGGCGGCCGCCCAGACCCCGGTGCAGACCCTGCGGGAGCCCGCGGTGCAGCGGTTCACCGACGGCACGCCCGACGCGCCAAGCCCCGACCTACCGGACGGCTCGCCCTACTTCAGCCTGCACGCTGACCTGCGCGCAACGCTCGGCCGGACGCTCACGGCCAAGAGCTTCTGGCGCTGGGCCAACGGCAAGCCGACCAACCTCGGCGCGGCACTGGACATGCTCGGCGCGCCCGATGTCAACACGCTGGTGCAACTGCACTCGCGGATGGCCACGGCCGGGCTGTGGGCGAAGGTCACCACCATCACTGCCTTGTGGTCGACCTCGTCGTTGGGCATCGACTTCACCGAGGACGGCAGCATGCAGGCCGCGGTCGAGGGCGGAAACTTCTGCAAGGACGACTCGATCGGCCAGATCTATCACTCCGGCAAGCAATGCTGGCGGGAAATGGTTGAGTCGGGAACGCCCGGCCTGCACGCCTGCTTCCCGGGCAGTATCCACATCGACCCGCACCAGACCGTCGCCTCGTTCCGCGGCCCGGGTATCGAGATCGGCTGGTCCGGGGTGGGGTTCCGGATGTTCTGCTTCTACAACTTGCTGTCCGTGGTCGGGCACATGATGGACGTCGAGGGCGGCCGGCCGGTCAACGTCTTCATCCGTGAATCCCGCCTGCGGGAGCGCGTCGAGCCGACGCTCGCCCGCATCGCCGGCCAGATCGGTGCGCACCCGGAGCTGGGATCGCACCAGACCGCGGTGGCGGCGGTGCCGGCCCGGCTCGACGCGATCCGCCCGATCCTCCGCCGCTGGTCGCTCCAGGGCCTGGAGGGCGGCGACGGGACCCCCGAGGTCGGCCGGGTTACCGCCGAGCTCCAGTCCGTCGAGAACGTCCTCGACGCCGCCAAGAACCTGCTCGACGACCTGGCCGAGGGCTCGATGCCGCAGCCGTTGCCGATGTACTGAACCCGGCGGGCGGACCTCGGATGTCGGTTCGCGCGTGTCGGTGGGGGATGGCAGGCTGGCCGGTATGACCGCATCGGAGATGAAGACGCAGCTCTTGCGCTATCTGCAGGCTGGGCGCGACGCGCTCCTCTGGAAGATCGAGGGGCTGTCGGAGTATGACGTCCGCCGCCCCATGACCCCCACCGCGACCAACCTCCTCGGCATCGTCAAGCACGTGGCCAGCGTCGAGGCCGGCTACCTCGGTGCCACCTTCGGACGGCCGTTCCCCGAAGTGCTGCCGTGGTTCGAGGACGGGGCTGAGCCGAACGCCGACATGTATGCCACCGCCGACGAGTCGCGGGAAGACATCGTCGGGCTGTACAAGCGCGTGTGGGCGCACTCGGACGCCACCGTCGACGCACTCGACCTGGACACGCCCGGAAACGTGCCCTGGTGGGGACCCTCCGCGGGGCCGGTCACACTGCACCGGATCCTCGTACACATGATCGCCGAGAACGACCGGCACGCCGGCCACGCCGACATCGTCCGCGAGATGATAGACGGTGCCGCTGGCCTGCGCCAGAACAACAGCAACCTCCCCGAGCAGGACGAGGCCTGGTGGGCGACGTACCGGGAGCGGGTCGAGGAGGCCGCGAGGAAGGCCGGCGCCGCCTGAGCCGGTGTCGCCTGAGCCCGTGGCGTGCTACGGCCCGCTGTACACCTCCCGCCACTCGCCCTTGTGGTGCGAGCAGGCCCCTGATCTGCCACCAGACATCGAGTAGGTGCTGTCGTTGCACTCGATCATGTAGCCGACCCCGTTGGGGAAGTTAGGGATGCAGTCGAAGTAGGCACATACGGAACCCGGCAGGTTGGCGGAGTAGATGGCGTGGCCGCGGCCGCAGAAGTTGAAGCCCCATGGGTTCGACGGTGCCCCGCACAGCGGGCCCTTCGGTTTCGAGGTCGGCGGGTGCGTCGGCTTGGACGTGTGCGTGGGCGGCGGCGGCGCGTGAGTGGGTGCCGCGTGCGTCGATGTCGGCGCGTGTGTCGGGGTTGGTGAGGTCGCCTGCTGACCGTTGTTGGTCGGTTGCTGATTCGCCGGGGGCGAGTACAGCGTCGAGTTGTCCGGGGAGACAACGGACGAGCTGGTGTTGTCGTTGCCCGGCGGCGAGAACACGCCGAAGGCGGCCAGCAGGATGAGCATGACCACGGCACCAATGACCATGCCGGGCAGCCATCCCAGTCGTCGACGCTTCGGGGGCCTACCGAGCGAGCCAGCGGCCGCCATCACCGGCCAGGTCGATCGTGGGTATCCTCCCGGTCCGACCGGTCCGTAGCCCTGGGGCACTCTCGAATGACGGCGATGGGCTGGCCGGCCATATGTCGTCCGCCATCGATATCACCTGCTACGGAGATCCGACGAACCCACCAC
>Ga0126377_10003288_pt1 | contig 11412 bp, 4 predicted proteins | sample PanSoiMetPlot_22_FD_92647 | JGI IMG/M metagenome (GOLD analysis project Ga0126377, IMG submission 92647) | Tropical forest soil microbial communities from Panama - MetaG Plot_22 | ecosystem: Environmental > Terrestrial > Soil > Tropical forest > Bulk soil | place: Panama | collected 2016-02-17
ACGTTCGTCGGCGTCTCATTGATTCTGCTCATAGCCGGTCTTCAGGCTTGTTTCTGGCCCGCTCGACGCGCCGCGCGAATAGACCCGATCGTGGCTCTGCGGCAGGAATGATATTTCGCGGCGGCTTTTGATTTCTAACAAGTGTAATCGAGGTATGTCGAGAAGCGATCCGACCCGTGCTCGAGCGCCAGATCGCGGCGCGCATAATCGAGATGGACCACTGACATCAAGAGCGTAGCGCGCTCGTCCACGAGCCGCAGCGTCAAAGCTTCGTGATCGGCTTCGCCGGGGAACATTTCCGAAAGCAGGAAATGGCGGCAGGCGAAAGGCGGTATCACGCCGAGCGGAAGCCGCCTGATCAATCCGCCTGACCCGAAAAGCTCGACCGCCGGACGCCCCTCCAAACCTTGATCATCGATGTTCAGCACGGCTATCAATTCGTCCATCCGCGCGGAATTTTTATCCTTCAAAAGGCGCGCCCCAGAGACAATGTAATCCGTAGCCAGACCGCCCCGCGGTTCCGCCTTCTGATAAGTCCTGGCCGAACGCAGCCCGGGGCGAAAATGGGTAAACGCGAAGGCGTTCCACTCCGGCGCGCGCACTTCAACCTTGAGTAGCGTGTGCGTCGTGTCTGGCGAGACGGCGACGCCGAGGCCGCCTGCAAAGCCGGGGGCGAGCGAAAGCCGGTTGAAATCGAGCGTGCAGCTTTGCCCGGCGGCCAGTTTGATCACTCCCCGCTCGGTCTGCGCCGGCAGATTGGCAGGCAATTTCTCATCCTTGAGCGACGACCAGAGCGCATTTCCGTCGCCGTCAACTGCGAACGGGTAGAACCACTGAACTTCTTCGAGCGGCAGCCCTGCGCCCAGATAAAAACGCGATTCCAGTGTCAACCCGCCCTTCCCGATTTTCTTGTCATGAAACAGCAGCGGCGTGTAGAGCACGTTCTTCGCCTTGAACTGGTTCTGCGCGTCGAACGGGACGACGGACGGTCCGGGTTTGAAGACGCTCTGATGGAGCGGATGGTCAATGCTGAAGCGCCCGCCTGAGTTCTGTTGAATCATCAGGTATCCGAAACTCTTCACTCTTCCACGATCGTTCGTGACGGCGAGCAATCCGTGATTACGATTCCGTTTCGACGAGGTCTTTTCGGCCGCGACCGGCGGCCGGTAATCGCCGGTAAAGCGATTCGAGTTCAGATCGAAGATCAATGAAGCGTGTGGATTGAGCTCATAGCGACTGGCTATGATTTTTTCGCCCAGGGGGTCGTGGAGGGTGATCTCACCCGAACTGCGCTCGTTATATGGGTTGAAGATGCTGAAGACACATTCGTAATCAGCAAGTGAAGGAAAGGGCATCGAGTAATAATAGCCCTCAGTGTTCTGCAACTGTGGCGGATCGGGGTGGGCGTGAACGTTATCGAACGACGACGCGGATTGCCATTTATTGAAGGCCGAGCTGAAGAGGTCTCCCGCGCGCGTCGTCCCACGGCAGCGAGAGCGCAAGCGGATTCTCATTCCGCCCCAGAGGTTTCGCCCGGCCGCCCCGGCGATCAACTCTCGCGCCGCGATGACCGTCGTCCGCATCGCGGGCACGCTCAGGCGTCGCGGCTCTCCGCCCGGGCCGATCGCCCGCCCGCTGGCGTCGTAGAGATAAATCTCGTAGTCCGTCACGTCGGCGCCGTCCTGATTCGGGCGCGCGCCGGCGAAAGTGTCAGAGGTCAATATGATCTCGGTGTGGAGTCCGCGCTCGTCGTCTTCAATGACAAACGGCGCGCAAACGTCGAGCCAGCAGCCGGGTTGATTGTTCGGCGCTTCCGCCAGAAGGCGCCGAACAGGCGCAAGCGACTCGGACGCGATTGTGGCGAGAGAGCAGGAGAGGGTCGAGAGAAAACTGCGGCGATTGAATGGCTTCATCATCCGCTCCTGTGAAAATAAGGCGGACGTCGCGGCCTCCGTCGCTCCCGGATTGGTAAACAGTTAGAGCTTGAACCGCGCGACGATCTGAGTCAGTCGTCCACCCTGATCTTGAGTGTTAGGCGAATTGGCGCTAGCCAGGAAGTTGATGGTGTCGATGTTATTGAAGGCGTTCAAGAACTAGCGCGCCAACTCGAAGTTGGTCTTCTCGGTGATGTCTAAATCAGGCCAAGCAACATTGGTACACCGGTACAGTACCGCGCGCGTAAGCAAGCGGCCGACTCATCGGTCGGCCGCTTGCTTACGCGCGCGGTACTGTATCGATCTTGCGTGGCTCGATTTAGCTTCGTAGAGAAAAAATTGCGGAGCTAAAAACAGACGCAATATTTATTCCCCAATGTGTCGCAGGCTTCCAGCGTTGATCTGGCTGTACTTATTAAATTGAATGACAGGCGAAAGTTTAGATCGTGTCCATATTTCTGTATTTATTTCCAGATTTTCGGATGGTCTGTCTTTCTATGAATCCAAATTCAATGCAAAAGCGCCCGCAGCAATTGCCCTTCGTAAACGACGAGGAGCTTCGCTTCCTTCTCGTCCACCCACATCGAGAAGCTATCGAAGGTCAACTGCGGCGCGTCGAGCGCAGTTTGAAAAGAGAAATCTCTCGAATTGTAGCGACCGACGCGTGTCCGGTTCTTTTCGCGGTCGGGGATCGCCGCCCAATATTCAAACGGCTTGCCCGTAGGTTGCAGCGGGCGCCGGCCTTCCTGCAGCAGCGGCGCGAATTCGCCTGTGACTTTTTGCGTCCGACCCGTCGCCACGTCCAACAGATAGAATTCAGGCGTTTCCGGGTCGCTCGACTTTTTTTCCTCGTCCCTAGCGCGACGCAGCAAAACCTTGTTGTGCGCCGCGACGTAGGCGACAGAGTCAAATTGATCAGCCGGTGGCAGATCGACGCGATACTCTCGGCGAGTTTGCAGATTGAACCGCACGATGTAATTCGGCGTGGCCCAGTTGAAATCGGTCTTGGCCGCGACCGCCCATTTGCCGTCGGGCGTCACGAGCGGATTGGCGTAGACGCCGGCGCGGCTGAGTCGCTCTGGCTTTTTGCAGGCGGCTTTCTTCCACAGGCCGCCTTCCTCAGAACTCCGCGCCAGCACGACAAAGTCGCCAACGACGGCCTGAGTCAGATGATCGTTCAAGCGGTTGGGGAAGCCGTCTTGCCCGATCTCGAACGAATCTTCATCAAAAGTTGAATAGCCCGGTGGTCGAGTCGTTTCCGCGCCCAACGCGCCGCCGTCAAATTTGCGCCAGGAGAATCGCGCCCGCTCGCGCTCCACGGCCCGACGACGTCGTTCCGCGCGGGAGTCTTCGTCGTCATCGTCATCCTCAGCGGCGTCATCCTTCTGTTCCTGTTCGATCTCTTCGGGCGTGGACTCGCGCTCGACCAACACGCGTAAATCCGCGCCCAGCCGCCAAACGTCCAACGCGTGCGGAGATTCGCCCGCGTACAATACTTCCAGGCCTTTTATCTTCTCTTCGATATAGTAATGAACCCTGGCGCCGTCGCCTTGCCCAAGAAGCTGGAAGTTGGCTATGACCGATATCCAACCACCAATTCCCAGATGACTGAAGACGCGCCGCCCGCCTTGTCGCGTCAATGAAAGGAATTCCGCAGCCATGCAATCGTGATGGCAAGGGCTGAATTGCGGCCCCATATCCGACAGCTTGTTGTTCGTGATGAAGTCCATGAACCCGGCGAGTTCAGTTTGCGTGATCACGCGCTCGCGGTAACGCGCCGCATCTTCGTATGCGGTATAAACAGCGCGTTTCGGGTAAACGCGCAAGATGAGATGACCGTGTTTATAGTTAGCCAGCAGCGCGTAGATTTCCCGAGGCCCGTTCTCTTGCAAGACCTCCGTACGCAATTTTTCTTCGCCCCGCCCTATTGCATCGAAATTGTCGCCGCCGATCAGTGGAATGTTTTCGCGCCAACCCGTGATGAAGGCTGCGTTCGGATGCCGCTCCAGGAGCAGTCGCCGCGCGTCCAGGCTGTCTTCGGCAAGGAGGTAGCGTTCGGCGGCCAGCGCCAGGTCCGCCTCGCGGCCCCCGAGGATCGAGCCGACCTGCTCGACAGGCAATGCCATTTGCGTCAGACGCGCGCAGGCGAGCAGGGCGAATTGCGCTAGCGGGGCGCCCGTGTCGAGTATGCTATGCGCCAGCGCCTCGTCCTCCAGTAACACGGCGGCGATGCCCGGCGCCGCGCCGCCCGCGTCCATCAATGTTCGCAATTCGCGGCCCGCGCCATCACGCAGCCTTTCACGTCGCTCCAAGGAATTGACGATGATTTTGGCGTCCGCAACGCCCGCGCCGATGCGCCGCAGCATATCCAATTCGACCAACCGCGACCGCCAGCCTTGCGCCACCGCCAACAATTCACGCGCCACCGCAGGCGCTTCTATTTGCAGACTTTCGGCCCGCGCCAGCGCCCGCGAGGCCAGCCCTTCGGAGACCTCTTTTTGCCGGGACAGGTGTTGACCGATGGCGACCTGCGTGTTTTTCGGCGGAGGGTGGCCGAAACCGCGATAAGCTTCGACTTCGGCGCGCCCCTCCGGCGTGACGATCTTGGCGGCGTATGCTTCGAGCGCTGCGAGTTGTTCATCCTCCGAGAGGCCGCCGGAGGCCAGCAGGCATTGAATGAGGAATTCTTTGTCATAGCTGCCGGGCTCTTGCGCCAGGACTTTCTTCAAGGCGGGTATCGCGCGAGGGTCTTTATAATGCGCGAGCGTCCGCGCCGCCGATCCACGGCTGCCCTCCTCATGTTCAATGATCCAGATCAAGCCTTGCACGCTTTCCGGCAGATCGAGTTTGTCCATTGTGTGGATAAAAGGGGCGCGCTCCGAACCGAGTTCAAGCCAGTCGGGGTCAGACAGCCAGCGCAAGACGGGCAGGATGGCGTCTTTGCGGGGCTGGTATATTGCATAAAACACGAGGCAACTCGCCGCCGCCTGTTGCGTCGTGCGGTTAGGACTCTCGACCAACTTGGCCATCACAGGAATCCATTTGTCAGGATCGCGGAAGAAGAGCGTCATGAGAGGCAAAAAATAGAAGTTTCCATCCGTCAGTTCCAGCAAAGTTTCGTCGGCCATGAGCGACAGGTACCATTCATCGCGGCCCGCCCAATCGATGAGCGATAACTCTTTGATGGCCGTGTCACGCGCTTGCGCCGGGGCGCCGCGCGACGCGGCGATCTCCTTCAATCTTTGGCGATATGTCGTCGCCCCGCTTTCTCCTTTTGCGTCGACGGCATGCCTATAAAGCAGCGCGGTGGCCAGCGCCGCCGTGCGCGGCCCGCCGCCAGAAAGGCTTTGCAGCAGCGGCTCCGCCGTGGGCCAGTCAACTTTCGCGAGCGCCAGCAGCGCCTTTTCATTATCAACGTAGCCGTCTTTGTCTTTCGCCTTGCGCGCGAGCGCCAGCAACTCGCCAATGAAATATTTGCTGTTGTATCGCAGCCAATCACGCACGCTCTTGCGCCAGTCTTCGTCGAAGCGATCTGAGGACATCGCCTCATCATAAAGGTGTTTGACGCGTTCCGCCGTCGCTGCGTTCTGCGGCAGCAAATTCAATAACAGCGGCAGTCTTTCGAGCTTGCCCTCGCACGCGTCCAGCAACCGTTGTCGTGTCGCCTCGGAAGGCTGTGGACTACTAGGCCGGAGACGCGGAAGCTCCCAGTAATCGAGCAAGTCCGCGATCGGCGCGTCATCCGGCGGCGTTTTGGCGCTGTCGTAAAATTCCGGCGGGCGCGACGGCTTCTCGTCCCGCTTCTCAACCTCATCCGCGACGCGCGGCGTCGGCGCGGGCAGTGAGAGCAGCTTGCGCAGTTCGCCGCGCAGCGTAGTTGGGGAGTTTTGTTGCTGCGCAGCTGCCAACAGGCGCCCCGCGCTCAAAATGAAAAGGGTCAGGAAGAACAAACGACGCATGGAATCAACCTCTTCAATCACTATCTTCAGTAAAGCCAGCTGGCGACAATGTAGACTCTGGTAGAACGGTCGTTGATCCAAAAATCGCAGGAGAGATTCCATTTTTGGGATTGTTCGATCCCAAAAACGGACGGTCAGGTGGGCGCCCTACAACGCCCATCGCGGCAAAATCCATTGATTCTATTATTTAAAATGGAGCCCGCACTGGTATGGCGTTTGAACAATTGCCGTCAAGCTAAAGTGCTGTAACCGCACAGGAGGAGATATGCAAACACTCTGGCAAGACCTGCGCTACGGCGCGCGAATGTTGTGGAAGAAACCAGGCTTCACTTTGACGGCCGTCGTCACGCTTGCGCTCGGCGTCGGCGCGACGACCGCTCTTTTTACCGTCGTCAACGCCGTTTTGCTTCGCCCTCTGCCATATCCTGAGGCAGACAGGTTGGCCTATGTCGGCCAGACGTATAGCGGCGAGTTCAGCGGAACTGGCGAACCGAAGTTTCTCTTCTGGCGCGAGCAGAGCCGATCGTTCGAGGCGCTGGCGTGTTATTCGAGCTATGGAGGCGCGCGAGGCAATCTCGCCGGCGGCGATGAGGCGGAGTACGTACAAGGTTTGCGCGTGTCGGAAGATTTCTTTCGCGCGCTCGGCGTCTATCCGGCGCTGGGACGCGCGTTCACTAGCGCCGAGGATACGTCGGGCGGCGAGCGCGTGGCGATTCTGAGCGACGGTTTGTGGCGGCGGCGGTTCGGCGGGAGGAAGGAGATACTGGGCCAGACGGTGTCTTTCAACGACCAGTCTGTGACTGTCGTCGGAATCATGCCGCCGCAATTCCGCTTCGGCTCCGGAGTCGATCTGTTCACGCCTATGCAAGCGCGGCCCAACATGCACATCGAGCCGAACGCCGAGGTCGTCGGCAGATTGAAGCCGGGCGTGACCATGGCGCAGACGCAGGCCGAGATGAAAGTGATCGGCGAAAAATACCGCGCGGCCTTTCCGCGCGGGATGCGGGACGGCGAGAGCGTGGGAGCGCAACCATACCAGGAATTGTTCGTAGGCGATATACGGCAATATTTGTGGATTCTGCTGGGCGCCGGCGGCTTTCTGTTGCTGATCGCGTGCGCCAACGTCGCCAACCTGCAACTTGCGCGCGCAGCGACGCGGCAGCGCGAGATCGCCGTGCGAATGGCGTTGGGCGCGGGCGCCTGGCGAATCGCGAGGCAATTGTTGGTCGAGAGCGCGTTACTTGCGCTAGTTGGCGGCGCGGCCGGCGCGCTGTTGGCCTTGTGGGGGAAGGACATGTTGATCACGGCGCTGCCGGAAAACCTGCTGCCGGGCGTCGCGGAGATCAAAGTGGATTGGCGGGTGTTGGCCTTCGCCTTCGTCGCGGCTATCGCGACAGGGCTGTTATTCGGGTTGGCTCCGGCGTGGCAGGCGCGCAAGGTGGATGTGAACTCGACGCTCAAAGAGGGCGGGAATAAAGGCGGCGTGGCTCGCGGGCGTTTGCGAGGCGCGCTGGTGGTCGCCGAAGTCGCGCTGTCGCTCGCGCTGTTGATAGGCGCGGGATTGCTGGCGCGCACGTTCGCCAATCTGACTGGCGTCGAGCCGGGCTTCGATCCGCGCGGCGTGTTGACGTGTCAGGTCGCGCTGGACGGCCCGCGCTACGACACGACCCGGGAAGCGGCGGCTTTCTACCGCGACGCGCTCGAACGCGTCAGCCGATTACCGGGCGTCGAAGCGGCGGCGGTCATCAATAAATTGCCGCTCGATTGGCAATTCAATATGCCGGTCTTCCTCCCTGAAAAACCTGACCAGATACGGAGCGTACAATTCCGCATGATCTCGCCTGACTACTTCCGCGTAATGAAGATCGCGGTGCGGCAAGGTCGCGCCTTTACCGAGGCCGATGACGGCGCCGCGCCGCCGGTCATCATCGTCAACGAAGCCTTCACGCATCGCTTCTTCGACGGACAGGACCCGCTCGCGCGGCGGATTTTCGTCAGACGCGACGCTAATACTCCGGCGCATCAGGTCGTCGGCGTGGTGGTGGATGTGAAGCAGCAAGGCCTGGACAGCGCGCCGCCGCCGATGATCTTTATCCCGATCCCGCAGATGCCGGATCGGGCGATGGCGATCGTCCGTACGTTCACACCGTCGTACTTCACCATACGCGCCGCGGTCGAACCGCACAGTCTGCGGGGCGCCGTGAAGCGTGAGATCGCCGCCGTGGATGCGACGCTGGCGATGTCTCAGGTCTATTCGATGGAAGAGATCGTAGGGCGTTCGGTCGCCTCGCGGCGCTTCAACATGCTTCTGGTCGGATTATTCGCCGGGCTCGGATTGTCGCTCGCCGGCGTGGGCATTTACGGCGTGATCTCCTATTCGGTCGCGCAGCGCGCCAATGAAATCGGCCTCCGCATAGCGCTCGGCGCCCGCGCCGGCGACGTCGTCAGGCTGGTCTTGAAACAGGGACTCGCGCTGACGGCGCTCGGCGTGGCTATCGGATTGTCGGCCTCGTTTGCGCTGACGCGATTGATAAAGGGGTTGCTCTTCGGCGTGAGCGCCGCCGATCCGTCGACGTTTGTCGCGATCGCGCTGCTGCTGATCGTGGTCGCGTTAATGGCTTGTTGGATTCCGGCGAGGCGGGCGTCAAAGGTCGATCCAATGGTCGCGCTCAGACAGGAATAGGTTTCAGGTTTCAGGTTTCAGGTTCCAGGTTCCAGGTTCCAGGTTTCAGACAAGAATTGGCGCCGCAGACTCTATCCTGACACCTGACACCTGAAACCTTCTACGGGAGGAATTATGCAAACACTCTGGCAGGATATGCGCTACGGCGCGCGAATGATGGTGAAGAATCCCGGGTTCACTCTGATTGCGGTCGTAACGCTAGCGCTTGGCGTCGGGGCGAACAGCGTGATTTTCAGCGTGGTCAACGCGCTGCTGCTGCGTCCGCTGCCGGTCGAGAAGCCTGAACAACTCGCGGCCGTATACACCAGTGATTTCAGCAGCACGCAATACGGCGCGTCGTCTTATCCGGACTATGTCGATTTTCGTGACCGCAACCAGGTCTTTTCTGGAACAGTGGCTTATATGCCGACCGCGTTCAGTTTGAATGTCGACGGGACGAACGAACGCGCCTTCGGCGAGGTCGTCAGCGGGAATTACTTCTCGACGCTGGGCGTCAAGCCGGCGCTGGGCCGAGGCTTTTTGCCCGAAGAGGATCGGACGCCGGGCGAGCGCGCGGTCGTGGTGATCGGCCATAAACTCTGGCAGAACCGCTTCGGCGGCGATCCGGCCGTCGTCGGGCGCGCGATCAAACTCAACGGACATTCGTTCACCATAGTCGGCGTCGCGCCGGAGAAATATTCGGGATTGATACGCGGAATAGCCTCGGACTTGTGGGTCCCGGCGATGATGATAAAGCAGGCGGCGCCGAGCGCTGATTATCTGGTCGAACGCGGGGACCGCGGGTTTCTGGTGATGGGGCGATTGAAGCCCGGCGTCACGTTCTATCAGGCGCAGGCCGATTTCCGCCGCATCGCCGAACAGCTTTTCAAAGAATGGCGGCAGGAATGGACCAACGTCCGCAATCAATCGCGGGTCATTTCGCTCTTGCCAGAAGGCCAGGCGCGCATCTTGCCGGATCTTCGAACGCCGGTCTTGATCATTATGTCGTTGTTGATGACGGTCGTGGGACTGGTGTTGCTGATCGCGTGCGCCAACGTCGCCAATATGAGCCTGGCGCGTGCGACGGCGCGCCGCAAGGAGATCGCCGTCAGGCTCTCGCTCGGCGCGAGTCGCGGCCGTTTGATCCGGCAATTGATTACGGAGAGCCTGTCGCTCTCTCTACTCGGCGGCGTGGCAGGGTTGCTGATCGGGGTTTGGGGAACGGATCTGCTGATGGCGTTCAAGCCACCGGCCCCGGTTCCGATAGAGATTGACCTGGGCGCCGATTGGCGTGTGCTCGGCTTTACGTTCGGACTTTCGCTATTGACCGGGGTCCTTTTCGGCCTGGCGCCGGCTCTCGCGGCCTCGCGCCCCGACCTGGTCGCCTCGCTCAAAGACGAAGCGGGTGGGGCGACCGGGCGCGGACGATTGCGCGGCGCTCTGGTGATTGCGCAGGTCGCGCTCTCGCTGATGCTGTTGATCTGTTCCGGCCTCTTCATTCGCAGCCTGCGCAACGCCAGCTCGGTCGATCTCGGCTTCGACGCCGACAACCTGCTGGCGATGTCGATGGATTTGCAATTGCAGGGCTATACCGAACCTGCGGGGCGGAATTTTTCCAGGCAATTGCTCGACCGCGTGCGAGCGCTGCCAGGAATCGTCTCGGCGAGTGTGACCGACGAATTGCCGCTCGGAAGCGGCTCTCGGCGCGCCATCACTATCGAAGGCTACACCGCGCAGCCGGGCGAAAGCACGGAGGTCAATTCGTCCTCGGTCGCGCCGGGATATATTGAGACATTAGGCGTTCCCATGCTGCGCGGCCGCGCGTTCAATGAACAGGATCGTGAAGGATCGCCCGGCGTCGTGATAGTCAACGAGGCATTCGCGCGCCGCTACTGGTCCGGACAGGAGCCGATCGGGAAACGCATTCAGATGGGAGTCGCGCGAAGCGGGGCCAACGACTCGCCGTACCTGGAAGTCGTCGGCGTCGTGAAGGACGGTAAATACGTCACGCTGGACGAGGAGGCCAGGCCTTTCTTCTACTTGAATCTGGCGCAGCGCTATCAATCGTCGCCGACGCTGATCGTCCGCACGAGCGGCAATCCGTTGGATTACCTGCCTGCCGTGCGCGGCGAAGTGGCCGCGCTAGACAAGAATCTGCCGCTTTATGACGTGAAGACGATGCGACAACACCTGGGTCTGGCGCTGCTGCCCGCGCGTCTGGCCGGAAGCGTCCTGGGCGTCTTCGGTGTGGTGGCCTTGATCATGGCGGCGGCGGGAATTTACGGCGTCATGGCCTATTCGGTCGCGCAGCGCACGCGCGAAATCGGCGTCCGGATGGCGCTGGGCGCGAGCGCGGGCGCCGTGCTGAGACTGATGACAAGACAGGGAATGAAACTGACGCTCGCAGGCATGGCGATCGGGCTGGCTGCCTCATTGGCGCTGACGCGGTTGATGAAGTCAATGCTCTTCGGCGTGAGCGCGACCGACCCGCTGACGTTCGTCGTGGTCCCGCTATTGCTGATCATGGTCGCGATGCTGGCCGCGCTCATTCCTGCGCGGCGGGCGGCGAGGGTGGATCCGATGGTCGCGCTGCGCGTGGAATGAGGAATGAGGGTCGATGAGTGTTCAGGGCCAGATACTCCTCAACCTCTTATAGAACTGGCCAGGGTTCTTCCGCCGCGTCAGCGGCGCCTGAATTAAGCCGTGGGTTGAAACCCACTCGTATCTACACAAATTATGTCCAACCGAATTCCACCGGCGGGAGCCGGTGGATCGTTCAATCCCAGCCTACAAGGACTGGAAAGATTCCCCAGAATCCCACCACCGGCAGGTGGTGGATCGTTCAAGTCCAACCTGC
>Ga0126377_10003289_pt1 | contig 11409 bp, 10 predicted proteins | sample PanSoiMetPlot_22_FD_92647 | JGI IMG/M metagenome (GOLD analysis project Ga0126377, IMG submission 92647) | Tropical forest soil microbial communities from Panama - MetaG Plot_22 | ecosystem: Environmental > Terrestrial > Soil > Tropical forest > Bulk soil | place: Panama | collected 2016-02-17
CTTGAGCGAAGTCAATCGCGGGGCCGCGTTCGGTGACATCGACAACGATGGCGACGTCGACGTCCTCGTCGGCACCGCCGCGGGTCCGACGCGTCTGCTGATCAACAACGTCGGCAACAAGAATCATTGGTTGGGTCTCCGCCTGGCTACACCGGTCCCCCCACGCCCGCAGGGCGTTGCCCCACCGGGCTCGAAGAGCCCGGCCCCATTGGACCCGAAGGGTCCGACCCCACCGGGCTCGAAGAGCTCGGCCCCGATCCGCGACGCCCTCGGCGCCCGCGTCTACGTGATGCGCAAATCGGGTCCCGCACTCATGAGACGCGCGCGTTCCGACGGAAGCTATGCATCGGCCAACGATCCTCGCATCGTGGTCGGCCTGGGCTCCTCGGCCGATCCGGTGAGCCTGCGTGTGGTGTGGCCCGATGGCAGGACCGAGGAATTCGCCAATGTCACTGTCGATCGCTGGACGACCGTCGTCGAGGGGAGCGCGAAGTGAAGGTGTTCACCCCGGCGCGCGCCGCGGCCCTCGTGGCGTTGGTGCTGGCAGGCGCGCCCATGCTCATCGCGACCGAGGCGTGCTCGAAGGCCGAGACGACCGCGACGCCGGCGAAGCAGATTCGTGAGATCACGCTGCCTGATCTCTCGCGCATGGACGCGACGGTGCAGAATCAGATTCGCGAACGCTACACGAGCGCGCTCGACGCCCGCAAGAAAGGTGTCGGCGACGCCGATCTGAGCGCCGCGTACGGGGCATACGGCATGGTGTTGCAGGCCGCTGAGTACTACGAGGCGGCCGAACCGGCGTACTTGAACGCACAGGATCTTGCGCCCGGCGAACTCCGCTGGCCGTATTTCCTCGGCCATCTGTACAAAAGCCAGGGCCAGACGAAAAAGGCGATTCAGGCGTTCACGCGTTCGCTCGAGCTCGGGCCGAACGAGATCGCGACGCTGATCTGGCTGGGTCGCCTCTACCTCGAGGAAGGGCAGCCCGAGCTAGCGCAACCGCTCTTCGAGCGAGCGGCCGCGCTCCCGCCCAAGAACGTCGCCGTGTTGTCGGGGCTCGGTCAGACGGCGCTCGCCAAGCGCGACTACCCGCGCGCCGTGTCGATGCTCGAGGAAGCGCTGGCGTTCCAACCCTCGGCGCTCAGCGTCCACTCCCCGCTCGCGATGGCATATCGCGGCCTCGGCGACACGGCCAAGGCGGAAGCGCATCTGAAGCAGTGGCGCAACACGGAAGTGCTCGTTCCCGATCGTTTGCGGATCGAGCTCGATCTCTCGCTCGAGAGCGGGCTGTCGTACGAGCTGCGGGGCGTTCGTGCGCTTGAAGCGCAGGACTGGAACGCGGCAGAGGGATTCTTCAGGAAGGGGGTCGCGATCACGACCAGCAGTACGGCGCTCGGTCGTTCGCTGCGTCACAAGCTCGGGACCGCGTTGTTTCTGAAGGGCGACGTCAAGGGAGCGATGGCGCTCTTCGAGGATGTCGCGAAGCTTGCGCCTGCACAGGGGCTCGACGAATCGTCGGCCAAGGCCTTCTACAGTCTCGGCGTGATCGCGGCATCGAGCGATCACAACAAGGAAGCGATCGAGCGCTTTTCGTCAGCGGTCCACTACAACCCTAACTACGCAGAAGCGCAGGTCGGGCTCGCGGACGCGTTACGGCGCGGAGGACGAGTCCAGGAGTCGTTGAAGGCCTACGCCCAGGTCGTCCAGATCAACCCGCGCTCCACCGAGGCGCGCTTCGGGTATGCCATCGCTCTGGTTCGTCTGCATCGGTATCGCGAGGCGCGCGATTGGCTCGTCGAAGCGACCCGGCTGCAGCCCGATCAACCCGATCTGTCACTCGCACTCGCGCGTGTGCTCGCCGCCGCGCCCGACAACACGGTTCGCGACGGGGCCCGGGCGATGGCCATCGTCGAGGAGTTGTTCAAAGGGCCGAAGACCACGACGCTTGGCGAGACGCTGGCGATGGCGCTGGCGGAAGTCGGTCAATACGAGGAAGCCGCCAAGATCCAGCGCGGGGTGCTCGACGCGGCGAAGCGAGGAGGCGGTCAGGCCGACGTCCGGCAGATGGCCGCGAACCTCCGGCTCTACGAACAGCGCATGCCCTGTCGCACGCCCTGGGCCGACGACGACCCGATCCATTCGCCGGGACCGCCAGTGGTCCCGGGACTGGCGAGTGCGTCCGAGGCAGCGCCGTCACAGTAGGCGCCGTCACAATAGGGCGCCTGCCGCATTCTTACTAAATTGGCTGCAGATGCCTCATATACGACATAAGTGTCGTAGATCGGCACTCGCTCAGCCGTAGGTGCAACGCCGGGGCTCGGTGGCCGAGCAGAGGGTTCAAACGTCACCAGACATTTCTGTCGACGCATTTTTGAGCTCTACATAAATGTATGGTCATTCCTGCCACGATTGCGCGGAATTGGCCGAAACGCGGGCATTTCTCGCTTCAGGTCACGCTCAGCCGTGGCACCTCGCTTGCTCTTCTCGCCGCGGCCCGGGTGAGGCCTCCCGGTCGAGGCCTGCCCCTTCTGAGGTGAGCGGAATGATCAATCAAGCTGACACTGCTTGGATGCTGGTTTCAACGGCCTTGGTGCTCCTGATGACGCCAGCCCTCGGTTTCTTCTACGGCGGGTTGGTGCGCAGCAAGAACGCGTTGAACACGTTGATGATGAGTTATATCGCCCTCGGGTTCGTCGGCATTCTGTGGGCGCTCGTCGGCTATTCGCTTGCGTTTACGACCGGGACGAACTGGCTCGGCGATCTGTCGAACGTGTTCCTCAAAGGTGTCGGCACAGAAGCGCTTGGCACAATCCCGCACGTGCTCCACATGGCCTACCAGGCCACCTTCTGCATCATCACCGCCGCATTGATCTCCGGCGCGATCGTCGAGCGCATGCGGTTCTCGGCCTACGTGGTCTTTATTTCTCTCTGGTCGGTCGTCGTCTACGCCCCGATCGCCCACTGGGTGTGGGGTGGCGGCTGGCTCGCCGACATGCTTGCCCTGGATTTCGCCGGCGGCACCGTTGTGCACGTCAATGCGGGCGTCGCCGCGCTCGTAGCGGCCATCGTCGTCGGCAAGCGGCAGGAATATCCGTCGTCGTCGCTATTGCCGCACAGCGTGCCCTTCGTGCTGCTCGGCGCCGGGCTGCTGTGGTTTGGCTGGTTCGGTTTCAACTCCGGCAGCGCGCTGGCCTCCAATGAGCTGGCGAGCCTCGCGTTCGCCAACACCTTCCTCGCCCCGGCGGCGACGCTCGTCGTCTGGACCTTCCTCGATGCCCTGCGGTCCGGAAAGCCAACCGCAGTAGGCGCGGCAACGGCGATCGTCGTCGGCCTCGTGGCCATCACGCCCGCGGCTGGCTTCATCAGCCCGATGAGCGCGATTGCGCTTGGCGCCATTGCGGCTGTCCCAAGCTATCTCGCGCTCATTATCAGAGCGAAGACCTCGTTGGACGATTCGCTCGACGTTGTCGCCGCTCACGGCGTGGGTGGAACGGTGGGTGCGCTCCTCACCGGTGTGTTTGCGCAGAAAGCGCTGAACTCGGCGGGCGCCGACGGCCTGCTGTTCGGCAATCCCGGTCAGCTCGGCATTCAGGCGTTGGCGATTCTGACCGCGATCGTCTACAGCGGTGTGATGAGCTTCGTGCTGCTCAAGGTCGTCGGTCTCGTGATCCCGCTTCGCCCGTCGCGTGCCGACGAAACCGTCGGTCTCGACGTTTCGCTGCACGGCGAGGAAGCGTATCTCCACGCCGAAGGATCGGGGGCTTCATAGAACATTGGTCTCACAGCCTGGCTTTGAAGGACTCCGCGTTCTGACGCTCGAAAGCCGACGCGCTACCGAGCTGGCCGCCATCATCACTTCCTACGGCGGCCAGCCGATCTCGGCACCATCGATGCGGGAAGTGCCGCTGCAGTCCAATCCCGAAGCGATCGCATTCGCGGACGCGCTCGGGCAGGACGCGTTCGGCCTGGTCATCCTGCTGACAGGCGTCGGTGCGCGTGCGCTGGTCGCGGTGATCGAGCGGGTGCGCGGGACGCGCGAGGCGTTTCTCGACGCGCTGCGTCGCACGAAGATCCTTGCCCGCGGTCCCAAACCGGTCGCGGCGCTGCGCGAGTGGAACGTGCCGGTCTGGCTCACGGCTCCCGAACCGAATACCTGGCGCGAAGTGCTGATGGCGCTCGACTCGAAAGCCAGCGAGTTTGCGCTCGCGGGCGTGCACGTCGCCGTGCAGGAGTACGGCGAGTCGAATGCGGAGCTGCTGGCCGGGCTCCAGGCGCGCGGCGCCCTGGTGACGCGCGTGCCGGTGTATCAGTGGGCGCTGCCCGATGATCTTGGCCCGCTGCAGGCCGCAGTCAGTGCGATTGCGAATCGCGATCTCGACGTCGTGCTCTTCACGACCGCGACTCAGGTCGTGCATCTGCTGCAAGTGGCGAGGAGCATGCAGCTCGACGATCGCGTGATCGATGGCTTGCGTCACATCGTCGTTGCGTCGATTGGTCCAACCACGACCGAAGAGCTGGTTCGCAACCGAATCACTCCCGATCTCGAACCGACGCGCCCCAAGATGGGCTTCCTCGTGCGCGAAACTGCGGAGCGTGCCGCCGATCTCTTGAAGTCGAAGAGACACACGTAGGCGCCCGAGGCGTTCGGCCTGCCCGTCACGTGCTTCAGCCCGTACGCCACCACGGCGTACTATTGAGCAATGCCTACTTCCGAGGAGCTGCTCGAACTCGCCGAACGCTGCGCGGACAAACTGGCGCTCGACGGCAGGCTGCGATCGATCCCGTCCTTCTCCGACGCTGAAGATCAGTGCGAAGAGGAGTACGAGGACCTGCTGCAGGCGATTCACGAGGATGAACTCTTCGCGCCCGTCGATATTCAGCGCCAGGAGCACCTCGTCGAACAGATCGCGCAGAAGCTGCCCGAACTGGCGCGCACCTTGATCGTCGAGCTCGCCGACAATCACGCCCGTCATGTGTGGCTGCAGCAGGAAGGCGCGTACCACCTCGGTCTCGCTGTCGGCCGTCGGATTCGTCAGCGAAAAGAGTAGGAATCAGGAAGCAGGAAGCAGGATGCAGGTCTGGGCCAGGCATCAGGATTCAGATGTGAGGCTTCAGACCTGACCGCTCGAGCCGGCTGATTCCTGATTCCTGATTCCTGAATCCTGATCTTGATCGTAGGACAAGCCGGTTCGTGCGACTCCTATACTGCCCCCATGTCGCTGTCTTATCTGCACTACGATGTTTTCACCAGTGAGCCGCTCGCGGGCAACCAGCTCGCCGTTTTTCCCGACGCGCGCGGCCTGAACACGGCACGCATGCAGCGCCTCGCGCGCGAGATGAATTTCGCGGAGAGCACATTCGTCTTTCCATCCGAGCAGCAAGGCACCGACGTTCGCATGCGAATCTTCACGCCATATATCGAGATGCCCATGGCTGGGCATCCGACGATTGGCAGCACGTTCGCGTTGGCCCACACCGGTGGCATTGCCGCTGGCGCGCAGCGATTCGTTTTTGGTTTGAATGTCGGGCCGATCTCGGTCGATCTCGAATGGCGGAACGGCGCGCTCACCTTTGCATGGATGACGCAGCTGCCTCCGGTCTTCACGCCGCCGCTTGCCTCACGCGCAGCGGCGGCCACCGCCATCGGTCTCCAGGAGAGCGACCTCGTACCCGATCTGCCGGTTCAGGAGATCACCTGCGGTGTGCCGTTCCTCTTCGTACCGCTGCGCGATCGCGCCACCGTCGATCGGGCGGTGGGCGATGTGCGGGCGTTCAAGAACGTGGTGCCATCCGACGTGCCGATCTTTCTGTTCGCCGTCGATCCAGATTCGTTAGGGCAATCGGTGTACAGCCGGATGTTCGCGCCCGACTTCGGTATCATCGAAGACCCGGCAACTGGCGGGGCAAGCGGACCGCTTGGCTGCTACCTCGTGCAGCATGGCCTCGTGTCGGGCGAGGCGGCGCAGAAGATCGCCAGCTACCAGGGCGTCGCGATGGGCCGCCCGAGCCGCATTCACATCGCGATCACCGGCCGCCCAAACGCGATCACCAAGGTGAGGGTCGGTGGGGAAGCCGTGCTCGTCGGGCGTGGAGAACTAGTCGTGTGATTTCGTTTTCCCGTGTGAGCAAGCAGTACGGCCGTCAGGTGCTGTTCGTCGACGCCTCGTTCCAGCTGAATTCCGGTGAAAAAGTCGGTCTGGTCGGTCCCAACGGCGCGGGCAAGACGACGCTCTTCCGCATGATCGTGGGTGAGGAGTCGCCGGACGAGGGCGACGTGTCGGTGCCGAAGAAGCTGCGTGTCGGCTACTTCCGCCAGGATGTCGAAGAGATGTCCGGCCGTTCCGTCCTGGACGAAGCGATCGCCGGGAGCGGCCGCCTCGGCGATCTGCATCACGAGCTCGAGGACCTGCAGCACGCGATGGGCGACCCGGCGCGTGCCGACGACATGGATCGGATCCTCGCGCGCTTCGGCGAGGTGCAGGAGGAGTACGAGCATCTGGGCGGATACGGCCTCGAAGCGCAGGCGCGCGAGGTGCTGCACGGGCTCGGATTCGACGACGAGCGGATCGACGGTGATGTGGGAGCGTTGTCGGGCGGCTGGAAGATGCGCGTCGCCATGGCGCGGGTGCTGCTCGGCGCGCCTGACGTCCTGTTGATGGACGAGCCGACGAACCATCTCGACATCGAATCGATCATCTGGCTCGAAGCATTTCTCAAATCGCGCGCCGGCGCGCTGCTCATGACGTCGCACGATCGCGAGTTCATGAACCGCGTGGTCGGAAAGATCGCCGAGATCGACGGCGGCGAGATCACGGTCTACTCCGGCAACTACGACTTCTACGAACGCGAGCGAGCCGTTCGCGAAGCCAATCGCGAGGCGGCATACGCGCGCCAGCAGGCGATGCTGGCCAAGGAGCAGCGTTTCATCGAGCGCTTCGCCGCCCACGCCGCGAAGGCCGCGCAGGTACAGAGCCGCGTGAAGGCGCTCGAGAAGATCGAGCGGATCGAGCTGCCGAAGAAGCGGAAGGTGGTGAAGTTCGACTTCCGTCAGCCGATGCGATCGGGCGATCAGGTGGCAGTGCTCGAGAACGTCTCGAAAGCCTACGGCCGCCGCGTCGTCTACGACGGGCTGAACATGACGATCCGCCGCGGCGAGCGGTGGTGCGTCATGGGCAGAAACGGCGCCGGCAAGACGACGCTGCTCAGGATGGTCGCGGGGGCGCTCGCACCGGATGCGGGCGACGTGAAGCTCGGCGCCAGCCTGAAGCTCGGATACTTCGCGCAGCAGGCGCTCGATCTGCTCGACCCGGACCTCACGGTCGAAGAGCAGTTGCAGCGCGACTTTCCCGACGAGTCGATCGGCGTGCTGCGCAACCTTGCGGGTGCGTTTCAATTCTCGGGCGATGACGTCGACAAGAAAATTCGGGCGCTCTCAGGCGGCGAGAAGACGCGCCTCGTCATCGCGCGGATGCTGCTCAACCCGCCGAACTTCCTCGTGCTCGATGAGCCGACGAACCATCTCGACCTCTTCACGAAAGAGATGCTGATCGAGGCATTGAAGGACTTCGAAGGCACGATGCTGTTCGTGTCGCATGACCGCGCGTTTCTGCGCGCGCTCAGTAACCGCGTCGTCGAGCTTGGCGGCGAATCAGGGGTGGAGAAAGATCCACACTTCTATCCGGGTTCTTACGTGGAGTATGTGGCGCGAACCGGTCACGAAGCTCCCGGCGTCCATTCGTGAGAGTGCGGACGTCGAGCGGAGGCTTATGAACATCACCGTCCTGCTCGTCCCCTACGATTCCGGTCGCCATCGCGAACGGATGGGACTCGGTCCGCATCATCTGCTGCCGTCGGTTCAGGCGCTGATCACCCGAATGGGCCATCACGTCCGCGTCGAGGAGATCACGCTGCCCGATCCCTTCCTCGCCGAGATCGGCAGCACCTTCGCGCTCGCCCGCGAGATCGCGCGGCGTGTGCGGGCGTGTCGCGATCAGGGTGGGCTGCCGCTCGTGCTGTCGGGTAACTGCAACGCGGCGGTGGGAACGGTCAGCGGATGCGGCGGGGCTCAGACCACCGTCGTCTGGTTCGACGCCCATGGCGAAGCGAACACGCCGGAGACGACCGCATCCGGCTTCCTCGATGGGATGGGGATCAGCACGCTGACCGGCTGGTGCTGGCAGCGCCTCGCGCGGACGATTCCGGGCTTCGAAGTCGTGCCGGGCAACCGCGTGCTGCTCGCGGACGCACGCGACGCCGAGCCCGCGGAAATCGATCTCCTCGCGAACGCCGGCGTGCAGTGCCTGAGGCACCCGCACGATCTCGCCGAGGCCATCGCCCCGCTCCGGCCGCAGATCGATCGTCTCTACCTCCATCTGGATCTCGACGTGCTCGATCCCCAGTCCGCCATCGCCAATCAATGGGCGACGCCGGGCGGTCCGACAATCGATGATGTTCAACGGGCGGTTGGGCAACTGTGCGGCGGCACTCCCGCCGCCGCGATCGGCCTCGCCTCCTACGATCCGGCCGCCGATCGCGACGGCCGCGCGCAGCAGGCCGCGCTGGCGATCCTCGAAGCGGGCCTGTCGGGACACGCGATTGCGTGAACTGCCCGAAGTCGAACGCTCTGGCTCAGCCCCTGGTTCCTGATTCCTGATTCGTGGCTACCGCTTCAGGGCCTTTATCCCAGCGAGAGAAAACCGGGTGATGTGTTCCGCTAGGGCGTCGATGCGCTTCGAGGTCACGGGAAACGGCTGAAACTGCGCGATGCGATCGTTGAGCAGCGCCAGGCACTGCACCTGCACGCTCATCACGCTGTGTTGCACGCGGTCGTCGTCGGGGGCGCAGTGCAGGATGCCGGCGATGACCTCGCTCAAATAGGCCATGCGCGGCCGCACCACCGACTTCACGACGCGATCGAGCTCCGGAGTGGGATCGCGAATCTCCTGCATCATCAGATGGTGGATCCAGCCGTCCCGGTGCTGGGCCACACGCGACAGGAAGGTGCGAACGAAGATCGCGAGCTGTTCCTCGGCAGGATGCTTCGCACCGGCTTCGCGGATCTCATCGGTCGTCGACTGCATCGTGCGGATCGCCGAACTGACGATCTCCTGATACAACCCGTCCTTGCCACCGAAGTGGTAGTTGACCGCCGCGACGTTCGCGTTGGCGCGCTGACAGATCTCGCGAACGGTGACCTTCGAGAAGCCTCGCTCCGCGAAGAGACGCGCGGAGACCTCGACCAGCCGCTCGCGGGTTTCGAGATCGTCCGAGACGACGGTCGTACGCGGCTTGGTTGCCATCACAACGTTCGTTTGAACAGCAGCGTACCCGCGGTCATCGCGATGGTGGAGAAGACGAGCAGGAAAAGGACGTCGCCAGCGATGGCATCGAAGCCGGTGTTCTTGAGCAGCAGGCTCTTGAACGCGTGTACCGCGTAGGTGAACGGATCGACCGCGGCGATGACCTTCATCCAGCCGGGGAATCCGGCCTGTGGATAGACCGCGCCGCTCGGGAAATAGAGCACCGTATTCAACACGCCGAAGGTCGCACGCGGCAGGAGCGGATCGGTCACGCGCACCATCAGCAGGAACATCAGGCTGATCAGCGCAAACGCGGTGATCGCCACGACGATGAGCATGCGGAGCAGACGGATCGGATCGAGGGGGCTCGGGACGCCCGCAATCAGCGACCCCACGACCATGATGCAGCCGCCAGCCAGCACCGCCTTGATCGTCCCCGAGAGGTTGAAGCCGGCGACCAGCTCGAGCTTGGTGATCGGCGTCACGAGGTAGCCCTCGTGCAGACCGCGCGACTTGTCGTCGATGAAGATGATGCCGCCGCCGATCATCACCATCATGAAGATCGACATCGTGATCGAGCCCGGTAGCAGATACTGGATGTACGGCACGTACGGGTACACCTCGACGACATCGAGACCGGTTGCGCCCTCCACGCGCACCGGGGTCGCCGGAGCGTTGATCGCCGCGACGAAGTTGCCGACCGTTCCGGTGAGTGTGGCCGAGACGAAGGTGTCGGTGTTGTCCGAGATCAACGCCACCCGAGGCTGGTTGTTGGCGAGCGAGCGCCGGGAGAAGTCGGGCGGAATCGTCAGCACCCCGTTGACGAGGCCGTTGCGAAGATCCGACATCGCATGCCCCTGATCGGCGTAGTCGATGATGTCCAGCGTGCGTGCCCCTGACGAAACGGCCGCTGCCAGCTCTTTGATTTTCACCGCCGGCACGCCGCCGTCCTGATCGACGATCGCCAGCTTCAGATGCTTCACGTTACCGCCGAACGCGTAGCCGAGCACGATGAGATTCAGCAACGGAAAGATCATCGACATGACGATCAGCATCGGGCTCTTGCGGAAGCGTCGCAGCTCGCGTTCGATGATGGCCCAGGTTCTGTGCATGGCTACCTCCGCAACACGAACGGGCTGTCGGCGGCCGACGGCTCCTGGAGCGCATCGCGCAGGTCTCGCCCGGTGTAGTGCACGAAGACGTCGTCCAGCGTCACGGTGTTCGGGTCACGGTCGGGGAGCGACGCTTTGAGGGCGGCGGGCGAATCCAGCACGACCAGCTTGCCGTGATCGACGATGGCGATGCGATCGCAGAGTTTGTCCGCTTCGTCCATGTAGTGGGTGGTGATGAGCACGGTCAGGTCGCGTTGGGACTTGATCTTCTTCAGCATGGTCCACACCGCGGTGCGCGACACCGGGTCGAGACCGGTGGTCGGCTCGTCGAGGAAGAACACGTGCGGTTCATGGACCAGCCCACGTGCGATCTCGACACGGCGCCGCATGCCGCCCGAGAGCAGCTTCACCGCCTTGTCGCGCCACTGCGTCAGCTCGACCGCTTCGAGGAGTTCGGTGATGAGACGGTCGCGCTTCTCGCGGGGTACGCCATACAGCTTCGCGAAGATGAGCAGGTTTTCCTCGACACTCAACTCGAGGTCGCTCGTCATCGCCTGCGGAATCACGCCGATCGATCGCCGGACGTCGTCCGCCCGCTTCACCACGTCGAAGCCGTTGATGACCGCCGTGCCTTCCGTCGGCGGAAGCAGCGTCACCATCATGCGGATCAGCGTCGACTTGCCGGCGCCGTTCGGTCCGAGCAGTCCGAAGATCTCGCCGTCCTTCACCGTGAAGTTGATGTGGTCGACCGCGGTGAAGTCGCCGAACTTCTTGACGATGTCCTTGACCTCGATTGCGTTCTGGCTCATTCGAATTCTCGTACGCCGCGCGCGGGCTGAAGCCCGCGCTCTACGTGTCACGCGTTACGACAATGGCACCACCACGTACGCTGTCATCCCCACCGCAAGACGACGATCGCTGTTGTCGACGCGGAGCCGCACCTCGAACGTCTTGATGTCCCGCTTGGTGCGGCTGACATCGCGCTGGGTCGCGAA
>Ga0126377_10003290_pt1 | contig 11408 bp, 8 predicted proteins | sample PanSoiMetPlot_22_FD_92647 | JGI IMG/M metagenome (GOLD analysis project Ga0126377, IMG submission 92647) | Tropical forest soil microbial communities from Panama - MetaG Plot_22 | ecosystem: Environmental > Terrestrial > Soil > Tropical forest > Bulk soil | place: Panama | collected 2016-02-17
CATCGAGCCGGCATTGAGTTTTACCTTCACGTCCTTTAGCGGCAGGGAGGCATCGGTGAGGACATCCCCAGTCTGATACGCATAAGAAAACAGAACGAATTGGGTACCGATGGGAGCGCGTGAGTACGCTCGTGGCTCCATTTCCTGTGCCGAAACCGGCAGCGCCAAAGGCAGCGCAAGGAACAGGAAGTATAGTCTCACCATGGCATTTAACACCCAGGTCGAGGTTGATGAAATGCCTGACTCTTTCCCTCGCCTATTTTTCCGATGAAAGCTGAGGTGCGCGATCGACACGCACCCGGTTGCGCGCAACAGATTGGTGCTATTTTGCTTCTTTGCCTTGCGCACGTATCTGCAAAAGAGCATTCACGTAAGCAAACAGAAAGGCTGTTGAGAGCCCGCACAACAGGACGCCTGAAATACCTTCAACTGCCCCTAACAAACGCCAATTTTGTGGCAAGACGACATCGCCGTAGCCGATGGTCGTGTAGCTCCCGAGTGAGAAGTAGAGCGACGTCTCGAAGTCCACAAACAATGCCCGACGGTGATAGAAGAGCGCCCAGAAACCGGTTTCGATCAAATGCAGACTGATAATGAAACCGAAAATTAGTATGAGCAGCAGCGACTGGCTTACCAGGCCGGGCCTGCTTTCAATTTTCGTTCGGTACCGAAACAGCTTCTCGGTGAAGACCACCATCGCGGCAGTGTGAAAGACGATACAAACCGCCACCACCGCAAACGAAAATATCAATTCTCGCAGCATCTATCCCTCCATCTAGCTGGGAGGCACACGACCCCGCCGTGAGGCCCAATCCAGCCCCCGACGAAATCTCCAGCCGAGACGCGGAAAATGACCTGGGCCGCGAAAATACTGATCCATTCTCAAGGCTGAGAGTACTGTCAATTTTGCGAGTATTAGCCGTGTCTGGCGCGACGTAAGATTGCGGACGTCTCAAAGTGCGTAGCCCGACCAGCGTCAACTTTGCTCAGTTTTGAGCCCAAAGTTGGTCACAATTTTTTGCCATGGCAGAGCTAAAGGAGTTAACCATGCAGAGCTCCAAACTTTCAGTATTAGCCTCCTTCTTGATTGGTGGCGTAACCATCATTTCGAGCGTCGGCTGTAATAAGGGCAAAGCCGAACTCAAAGCCGGCGCCACCGTGCCTCCGCCGACCGTAGTGGTTCAAGAAGTAACCCGCAAAACGGTGCCGATTTACAGTGAGTTTGTTGGCCAAACCAAGGCCGACGACACGGTTGAACTGCGCGCCCGCGTCGAAGGCATTTTGCAGAAAGTCTCGTTCCGTGAAGGGAACCGAGTCCATAAAGGTCAACTGCTGTTTACGATTGACAAACGGCCCTTCGAGGCAGCAGTGCAATCAGCACAAGCAGCGCAAACCAAGAGTGAGTCAGATCTTGCCCAGGCCAGTCAGCGCGTCGATGTGCTCCAGGCTCAAGCTGAATTGGCAGACGCAAATGCAACTCTCAGCAAGGCGAACCAGGACGTCAATCGCCTCACCCCGTTGGCCAAAGAGAAGGCAGTGACGGAACAAGATCTCGACGCTGCAGTCGCCGCGCAAAAGTCCGCTAAAGCAATCGTCGACGCGAAACAGGCAAACCTCACTAACCTCGAGGCGGCAGTCAAGTACACGATCGAACGGGCCAGGGCCGAAGTGTCGGCAGCAAAAGCGCGAGTAATACAAGCAAAATTGGATTTGAGCTATTGCGATATCTATTCGCCTATAGACGGCATCATCGGATTTCTCCAGGTCGACGAGGGGAACCTGGTGGGCCGCGGCGAGGCTACCCTACTGGCAACCGTCTCTAGAGCGGATCCGCTATTGGTGGACTTCAACTTAAGTGAGATCGAATACCTCAAACTAACCGATCGCGAGACCGCTAAGAACCAGGCAAGGGCCGGCAAACTACTCTTCGATCTCATTCTCTCTGACGAAAGCAAGCATCCGTACCAGGGAACCTTCAAAGTCCTCGATCGCACGGTGGATCCGCAGACCGGAACTCTTAAGGTTGAAGCTACCTTCCAAAACCCTGACAGCTATCTACGCCCAGGACAGTTTGCTCGTGTACGTGTCGCCGTGGCGGAGCGCGAGAACGCGGTTATTGTGCCGCAACGGGCCATCCAGGAGCTTCAAGGAGCCAAGACTGTGTTGGTGGTCGACGCGCAAAACAAGGCCTCGGTACGGACGATCACCGTGGGTGACAAGGCCGACAATTACGTGGTGGTACTCGAAGGACTCAACGGCGGCGAGCGAGTCATCGTCGAAGGAATGCAAAAGGTGAGACCAGGAAGTGAAGTCAAACCCACTACCGCAACGGCGGCCAACGAAGCGAACGAAACAACGGCTAAGAGGTAAGTCATGGCACAATTCTTCATTCGACGCCCGATAGTCGCGATTGTTCTCTCGATCCTCATCTTGATGCTCGGCGTCGTTACGCTCAAGGGTCTGTCGTTCGAACAGTACCCTTTCCTCGCGCCGCCCAATATTCGAGTAACAGCGACTTATCCTGGCGCCTCCGCAGAAGCAGTTGAGCAATCAGTAGCGACTCCGATCGAGCAAGAGGTCAACGGTGTCGATCGGATGATCTACATGAAATCTTCCAACACCAGTGACGGTCGTATGCTGTTGGACGTCAACTTCGAAGTCGGTACCGACCAGGATACGGCCAATGTGCTCACTCAGAACCGCGTATCGACCGCCGCAGCCCGTCTGCCCGCAGAAGTCAACCAGCAGGGTGTCACCGTCAAGAAACAGAGTCCCAGTATTCTGATGGTGATTGCGCTCTATTCTCCCAAGGATGCTTACGACGCAAACTTCCTCATCAACTATTGCGGCATCAACCTGCGCGATCAACTGCTTCGTATTCCCGGCGTGGCCCAGGTGGACCTGTTCGGCGGCACCGACTATGGAATGCGTGTCTGGATCACACCGGATCGGATGGCCAAGCTCGGCCTGGTACCGGCAGATGTGATTGCGGCACTCAAAGAACAGAATATCCAGGCGCCGGCCGGCAAGGTTGGCGGCGCGCCCACTCCGAAGGATCAAGAATTTACTCAGACGGTAAATGCACCGGGCCGCCTGGTTACGCCGGAGGAATTTGAGAACGTCATTGTTCGTCAATTAGCAAACGGCGCTGTCGTCCGCATCAAGGACGTTGGCCGGGTAGAACTTGGCTCGCAGGATTACAACTCATTTGGCCGACTGAATGGGAAACCCGGCGGCGCAATGGCCGTGTATCTACTTCCCGGTGCCAACCAGCTCAAGGCTGCCGAAACGATCTACGAAACAATGGAGCACGCCAAGTCGATCTTTCCTCCTGACATGGATTACAAGATCGTTTACGACACGACTCCGGCCGTCGAAGCGTCGATTCATGAAATCTTGAAGACCTTTGTCGAAGCACTCATTCTTGTGACAATCGTAGTCTTTGTCTTCTTGCAGAATGTTAGGGCTACGATCATTCCGCTGATTACGATTCCGGTTTCACTAGTTGGTACCTTCATCTTCTTTCCATTGCTTGGCTTTTCCGTAAACACCCTTTCGATGTTCGGGTTAGTGTTAGCCATCGGAATTGTGGTGGACGATGCCATCGTCGTGGTGGAGGCAGTAATTCACCACCTGGAACATGGCTTGTCACCGAAGGAAGCGACTGTCCAGGCGATGAAAGAAGTGTCTGGTCCGGTCATGGGTATCGCAATGATCCTGTGTGCGGTATTCGTTCCGGTAGCGCTGCTCGGGGGCCTCGTCGGCAGCATGTACAAACAATTCGCCCTCACCATTGCCATTTCGGTACTGCTATCTGCCTTTAGCGCCTTATCGCTGACTCCCGCGCTGTGCGCCATGTTACTGAAACCACCGAAACCGATGCGTGGGCCACTCGGTGTTTTCTTCAAAGGCTTCAATAAAGTATTTGACGTCACTACAAACGGGTACGTCAGTGTAGCTCGCCTGCTTGTGCGTCGCTCGATCCTGACCATCGCGATCGTAGGCGTAGTGATTGGAGGAACTGTTCTGTTTGCCGGGCTCATTCCGGCTGGATTCATTCCCGATGAAGATCAGGGCCTCTTCGGCGTCAATATTCAGTTACCACCAGGCGCTTCACTGGCACGCACTAGCGATGTCCTTAAGAAAGTCGAAGAGATTTTGGCAAAGACGGATGGCCTGGAGTCGTATCAAACCATCGGCGGATACGGCATGGTTACCAACACGTATCAGTCGAACTATGGCTCTGTCCTGGTACGCCTAAAGCCATGGGAAGAAAGGCATGGTGCGGCACTGCATGTCAAAGGTATCATGGCTGGTCTAGCGCCTAAGTTCGCGGCAATCCCGGAGGGAGTGATCTTCCCCTTCAATATTCCTACCCTGGCGGGATTCGGTGCGGCGCAGGGCTTTAACTTCCTAATCCAGGATCGCAGCGGCAGCATGACGGTCACACAACTGGGCGAACAAGCGCAGAAGTTCATTACGGCAGCACGCCAACGTCCTGAGTTAGGTAACGTCTTCACTTCATTTGATCCCAACTATCCGCAGGTCAAAGTTGATCTGGATCGCGAGAAGGCCAGGACCATGGGTGTGCAGGTCAATGATGCTTTTCAGACTCTGGCCACGACGATGGGTGGAGCTTTCGTCAATGACTTCAATCGCTTTGGCCGACTCTATCGCGTCTACGTACAGGCGGAAGCCGCAGACCGGCTCAAGACCGGGGACATTGGGCAAATCTACGTTCGCTCAAAAACTACCAACCAGATGATTCCCCTCGCGACCTTGCTCAACGTCAAAGACACGGCGGGTACGGAATTAACCACCAGGTTTAATCTGCTCCGGTCAGTCGAACTTCAGGGCGCTCCGGCCGTCGGCTACACCTCAGGTCAGGCGCTGGCAACACTTGAAGACGTCTTCAAACAAACGATGCCTACTGAACTAGGCTTCGCGTACTCATCACTTTCGTACCAGGAAAAAATAGCGCCACCCGCAGCGCCAACTTTTATCCTGGCGATCGTGGTGGTCTTCCTACTGCTCGCGGCTCTTTACGAAAGTTGGCGCTTACCCTGGGCCGTGCTGTTGGGTTCGCCGCTGGTTGCCCTGGGCGCGTTCTTCGGTGTTTGGGCGCTTGGTTACGACAACAACGTGTATGTGCAGGTTGGTCTGGTGATGCTGATTGGACTGGCTGCCAAGAACGCTATTCTGATTGTTGAGTTTGCCAAGGCGAAACATGAAGAAGGTGATTCGCTGGAGGACGCCGCTCTTACTTCAGCGCGACTGCGCTTCCGGCCGATCCTGATGACGGCATTCGCCTTCATTCTCGGTGTCGTGCCGCTGATGAAAGCCAGTGGCGCCGGCGCCGGCGCCCAAAATGTGATGGGCACTAGCGTGTTCTTCGGGATGCTGGTCGCGACGGCACTCGGTGTCTTCATCATCCCGGGGAATTTCAAGTTCTTCGAGAGCATTGGGCGTAAGCGAAAGCCGGAGGCTGAAGCTGCCACAGTGCCAGCCTCCGCCCACGCGCCGGAGCATCCTTCGCCTGCACCGGTGCACGCGGCAGCTGAGGCAGGAGGTAAGCACTAATGAAACAAGTAATCGTCGCACTCGTGCTTCTGAGTTTCATTCCTACTGTCGCAGTTGATCAGAAAAAATATGAACGACCAAAAGTCCTGGAGCCTAGCGTCTACCGGGGAGATCAAACGCAAGCTGCTCAACCATCGCTCGGCGAGGTGAAGTGGTTTGAGATTTTCAAAGACGAAAAGCTCCAGGACCTGATCCGGGAAGCCCTAGTCCATAACTACGACTTGCGGGAAGCGGTCGCGCGCATCGACGCTGCTCGCGCTAACCTCGGCATTGTCAAAGCCGATCAGTATCCCAACTTTACTGCCAGCTCAGATCTCACCGTACAACGCAATTCCCGGGATGGTGCGTTTACTATTCCCGAACCGGTCAAGCGTGACCGCACATTTGGCAGCGTGTTGCTCAACCTGCTCACTTTTGAACTCGATATCTGGGGACGATTGCGAAAGGCCACCGCGGCTGCCAGGGCTGACTTGCTCGCCAGCGAGGAGAATCGCAAAGCGGTGATGACAACAGTGGTGAGCGACGTTGCCACTGCTTATTTCACCCTGCGCGAGTTTGACTACGAGTTGGAGATTTCTAAAAACACTCTCCGCTCACGCGAGGAGTCGTTGCGGATCATCAAGCTAAGGCACGAGCAAGGCGTCGCCACCATGCTCGACGTGCGCCAGGCCGAACAACTCGTCTTCGACGCGACTGAGGTCATTCCGGCTCAGGAACAAGCCATCGAACAGACTGAGAACTTCTTAAGTTTTCTGACCGGTACTAATCCACGAGCCATTCCGCGTGGCCTTAGCCTGACCGAGCATCAATTTCCGCCTACGGTTCCAGCCGGTTTGCCCTCGGAACTGATTGAGCGTCGTCCGGACATCCGCGCCGCCGAAGAGAGGTTAATTTCTGCAAATTTTCAAATCGGCGTCGCTAAGGCGGCGTACTTTCCGCGCATAACCCTCACCGGGCTGCTGGGCTTCGAGAGCGCTCAGCTAACAAGTCTCTTCAGTGGTTCGCGCAGTATTTGGGCCTTTGTGCCCCAGGTAACGCAACCACTTTTTACCGGCGGACGACTGAAAAACAATGTCCGGTTCACTAAAGCCCAGCGTGACTTCTTCCTCACCGACTATGAAAAGACGATTCAGAGTGCTTTTCGTGAAGTCTCAGACTCTCTGGTGGCCTACCAGAAGGTGAAGGAAGTCCGCGTCCAACGTGAGTTGCTCGTAAACACTGTTCGCGATCGTTCACGCCTTGCTTACTTACGCTATAACGGGGGAGTGGCCACGCTGCTCGACGCGCTCGATGCTGACCGGGACCTGTTTGATGCCGAACGAAGCCTCGCCGCCGCACGACGCGACGAGTTGCTTTCAGTGGTCCAGGTTTACAAAGCGCTCGGCGGCGGTTGGCAACTTTGATAGGGATACTTATGAAAACTAAAGACATCATCAAAAGAGCGGAACAATTATCCGAGCCTTATCGGGTCACCAATGGCAAGAGCTTTCGCCTCAAGGATATTGATCCTGACGATACCCTCGACTACAAAACTGACGAAAAAGGCCGCGCGAAAGAAGGGCTGGTGCTGGGTGTACAAGCACTCGCGGAGTTGCAAGATAAACTTTACGCGCAGGATCGCTGGGCAGTATTGCTCATCTTTCAGGCCATGGACGCCGCGGGAAAAGATGGCGCCATCAAGCACGTCATGTCGGGCGTCAATCCTCAAGGTTGCCAGGTCTTCTCCTTCAAAGCGCCCACCAGCGAAGATCTGGACCACGATTACCTCTGGCGTTGTTTGAAATGTCTACCGGAGCGCGGTCGCATCGGCATCTTTAATCGCAGTTACTACGAAGAGACGCTGGCAGTCAGGGTACATCCGGACTTCCTTGAAAAACAGAAACTACCAGCAAAACTGGTTACCAACAAAGTCTGGGACCAGCGGTTCGAGGATATCAGCAACGTGGAACGTTACCTGGCGAATAACGGCGTCGCTATCTGCAAGTTCTTCCTTCATGTGTCGAAGGGAGAACAGAAACGCCGTTTCCTCGCCCGCTTAGACGACCCGGATAAGAATTGGAAGTTCTCAGCCAACGACGCGAAAGAACGCGGGTACTGGAACGACTACATGAAGGCTTATGAGGACACCATTCGCAACACCGCCAGCGATTACGCGCCGTGGTACGTCGTACCGGCCGACAACAAGTGGTTCACGCGAATGGCGGTAGCAGGCGCCGTGATCACTACGCTGTCCGCGCTGAAATTGGGCTATCCAAAGGTCGACGAAGATAAGTTGAAAGAACTTGCGGTGGCCCGGCAAGCGTTGAATGGCGGACCAGCTAACCAGGATCTCAAAGCCAAAGCGGCAGCGTCATGAGCGAAGCGCTGGCCCGGTCATCAGGACTACTCAGCACCATTTCACGAGTTGCACCCGGAATTGGTTGGTTGCGTGGTTATGAAACTACCTGGCTACGCGCGGACTTAGTTGCCGGACTTACACTGGCGGCTTACTTGTTACCGGCCGGTATCGGTGATGCCTCACTGGCTGGCCTGCCACCGCAAGCTGGTATCTACGCTTGTTTGTTTTCCGGTCTCGTCTTCTGGCTATTTTGTAGTTCACGAAACACGGCCATCACTGTCACCTCGGCCATCTCACTCCTGGTTGGATCATCACTCGGCGTCCTTGCGGGAGGAGATATCTCCCGCTTCGCTGCCCTGGCTGCCTGTACGGCGTTATTGGTTTCCGTCATCGCCTTTCTCGCCTGGTTGGTTAAGGCTGGAGCTATCGTCAATTTCATCTCTGAGACCGTGTTATTGGGATTCAAAGCTGGGGTCGCACTCTACCTCGCAAGCACACAGTTACCGAAGTTGTTTGGGTTCAAGGGTGGCGAAGGTAATTTCTGGGAACGCAGCGGTTACTTCTTCTCTCACCTGGGCCAAACAAACGGGGCCGCCCTGGCGCTCGGGCTCAGTGCGCTCGCGTTGCTGATATTTGGCAAGAAGTTCCTCAAGAATCGTCCGGTCTCGATCGTGGTTGTAGTTGGAGGAATCGTGGCCGCTTCGGTACTGGGCCTCGATGCGCTCGGGGTGAAGATGCTGGGCTAAGTTCCGCAAGGCCTACCTCCAATTGGCCTTCCGGCAGTGCACTGGAGCGATCTGAATCAACTGTTGCCCCTCGCGATCGCTTGCTTCATGCTGGGTGCGGTTGAAACTGCGGCAATCGGCAGGATGTTCGCGTCGAAGCATCGTTACCGGTTTGACAGTAACCAGGAATTTCTGGCCCTCGCTGCGGCGAACCTCGCAGCCGGAGTGGGCCATGGCTTTCCCGTTAGCGGCGGGATGTCGCAATCGCTTGTTAACGAGGGCAGCAACGCGCGGACTCCTCTGAGCGGATTTATTGCGGCGACAATCATCCTGCTGGTAAGCCTCTTCCTCTCATCAACTCTGCGCAACCTGCCCCAGCCAGTGCTGGCAGCAATTGTATTGGTGGCCGTGGCGGGTTTACTAAAGGTTTCTGAATTGCGACACCTCTGGCGAGTAGATCGGGCGGAGTTTGTGGTCGCCATGGCCGCTCTGATTGGTGTGTTAGGTTCAGGCCTTTTGCGCGGCGTACTTATTGGAGCCCTGATTTCGCTGGTGCAATTGTTGCGGCGATCGTCTCAACCCAAGGTGGCTTTCCTGGGCCGAATCCCCGGCACCCATCGTTTCTCTGACCTGGCGCGCAATCCCGACAATGAGAGCATTCCGGGAGCATTGATTTTTCGCGTAGAAGCAAGCCTGCTCTATTTCAATGTCGAACACGTGCGACAGGCAGTGTTAAAGCGCATCCACAGTGAATCCGAGTTACCCAAGCTTGTATTGTGTGACCTGTCAAATTCTCCGCACGTAGATTTGCAAAGCGCACGGACGCTCGGTGAATTGGAGGAAGAGTTAGAAGCGCTGCATATACCGATGCGCGTGGTGGAAACTCGCTCATCAGTCAGAGACCGACTTCGGGCGGAAGGTCTGGACGAAAGGTTAGGCGGTATAAATCGCTTTCGTTCCGTTGCTGAGGTGATCGAGGAGTTTGAACGCACCCGTAGCGACGGATTGGCACGCAGTACAGCAACCGGGTAACCTGTTCTGACCCTCGCGATCTCACACCCTAATCGTTTTAGGAGATCCCTTCCTTGGCTTTTAATCGCGCCACCCTCAAGAGCGAATCGTATCGGATAGTGGGAGTCCTCTGCCTGTTACTGCTGCTGTTGCTGTTTGTGATTGTCCGCGGCCTCGCTATTCGGTACAGCCCACAACTCCTGGCCTCCGAAGCGTTAATTCTCGTCGCAGTAATTGTCGGCGAGATAACAATGCTGCAATTTGTCAGGCGCGCGCTACGGAACGAAACTAAGATTCCCTTAGCAGTCCGCGTGATCGATGTCTTAGTTGAGACGCAAGTACCCACGATTGCTCTGCTGTTGCTGATCGAAAGTCGCGTGCTCAGTCCACGCCAGGCACTCGTAGCGCCCACGATCCTCCTTTATCTACTCTTCATCATTCTTTCGACTCTCCGGCTCAACCCAATCCTCTCAGTTCTAACTGGTTTGTCGTCAGCCCTCGGATATCTAACCATGGTCTTGTTAGTGGAGAGTGTGTATCCCAGTTCCACCACCGATGCTGCGATCTTCCCCTTGCGCGTCTACTTTGTTTATGCGGGCATGATCCTGGTTAGTGGCATCGTCGCTGCTTTAGTCGCTAACGAGATTCGCAAACATGTGCGGGCCGCACTACGAGAAGCGGAGTTGCAGGCCGAGCTCGAGCGGATGAATCACGACCTGGGTATCGCGCAATCGATTCAACAAGGACTGCTTCCCTCTTCTGCTCCTAAGTTGGATCGGTTTGAGATTGCCGGTTGGAACCAACCAGCGGACCAGACCGGAGGAGACTATTTCGACTGGCAACAACTTCCCGACGGCCGATTGGCCATTAGCCTGGGTGATGCCACTGGCCACGGTATTGGCCCGGCATTGGTGAGCACCTCGTGCCGGGCTTATGCGCGGGCCAGTGTCCTGGCGGGCAACGAGCAGAATGGATTGCTCAATCGTCTCAATCAATTACTGGCTGACGATCTTTCGGCCAATCGATTTGTTACGTTTGTTGTCGTATTTCTTGATCCCGCTCGGGCCGAGGTCAAGGTGCTCTCGGCTGGTCATGGTCCAATTCTTTATTATCGTCGGGCAGCGGATGCGATTGAAAACCTTGAGGCCCAGGGAATTCCCCTGGGAATGATTGCGAGTATCAGCTATGAGCACGCTAGCGAACGACAGCTCGAGCCCGGAGATATGTTGGTGCTGGTAACGGACGGGTTTTACGAATGGGAAGATCCTGACGAGCAACAATTTGGCATGGCCCGCCTGGAAAACGTCATCCGAGAGTCGCGCGATTACTCAGCCCAGGAAGTTATCGCCTGCTTACGGACGGCAGTGGAGACCTTCTGCAAAGGAACGAAACAACAAGACGATCTAACCGCGGTAGTAATTAAACGGAAATTGGATCCACCCATTGCGCAGCTTTAATTGTAGACGTTAGCTGGCGGCTGGCTGACTCTTGAGACTGTTCTTCGCGAGCCAACCGACGCGATGTTCACGAATTACCACGACCGCTTCATCTGCGTTAGCCACACATACCGGAATATCTACGTCCTGCGCGTTGATCAGTGGTGTCTCGAACCCCAACATCGAATCACGAACCCAATTAACTAAGCCAGGCCACATCTTTCCTACCAGGATCAAGTGCGTCTGTTCGAGATGTCGCACCTGCAGCAACTGCCAGATCAGCATCAACTCGAGCACGGTGCCAATGCCTCCGGGCGC
>Ga0126377_10003291_pt1 | contig 11408 bp, 13 predicted proteins | sample PanSoiMetPlot_22_FD_92647 | JGI IMG/M metagenome (GOLD analysis project Ga0126377, IMG submission 92647) | Tropical forest soil microbial communities from Panama - MetaG Plot_22 | ecosystem: Environmental > Terrestrial > Soil > Tropical forest > Bulk soil | place: Panama | collected 2016-02-17
GCCGAGCAGTTCGGAGAGACGATTGCGCGTCTTTTGGACGGAGTGGGCCGAGACCTCGCCCTGACTCCTGCGCAGACGAAGGTTTGGCCGAGTATCGTGCGCAAGCACTTGATTCTCCTGGAAGGGGCGAGCGTTGCCGTGAACGAGGCCGACGACAACAATCGCCTTGCTATTGGAGCGTCCTCCCCGAGCCATCGGCAGCGGAATGGCTAGGACGGCTCACCAGGAGCGTGGGGCGGCGGAGAAGTTCTGGTACCCGGACGGGAGCCCCGACTTCACTGCCGCCCCGCAACTACCGACCGGCACCGCCGAGGCGGCATTGCGCTACCTCTTCCCCAAGCCTGCTCCCTACCTCGACTCGCCTGGCGATTGGATTAGGGACGTCTGCGGCGAGGAGATCTGGACGAAGCAGGAGGAGATCTGCGCTTCCGTAGTGGAGAACCGCTACACGGCTGTGAAGGCCTGCCATGGACCTGGCAAGTCCTTCATAGCGGCCAGGATCGGGTGCTGGTGGCTCAATGTGCATGAGCTGGGGGATGCGTTCCTCGTAACGACCGCGCCTTCCTGGCCGCAGGTTCAAGCGATCCTCTGGCGCGAGATCCGCCGCGCCTGGCGCATTGCGAAGCTCCCTGGCCGTATTACCCTGGAGTGCCAGTGGTATATGGGCGAGGGCCGCAGCGACGAGGAACTCATCGCTATGGGGCGTAAGCCCGCCGACTACAACGAGCAAGCGTTCCAGGGGCTTCACGCCCGTTACATCCTCATCGTGATCGATGAGGCCTGCGGCGTACCGGAGACGCTCTGGACGGCGGTCATGACGCTGATGACGAACATCAATGCTCGCGTGCTAGCCATCGGCAACCCGGACGACCCCGGCTCTCACTTCGCAGGGGTCTGTAAGCCCGGATCCGGCTGGAACGTAATCTCAATCCCGGCGTTCGACTCTCCCAACTTCACTGGGGAGGAAGTCTCAGCGGCGATGGCGGAGAACCTCGTAACACCTATGTGGGTGGAGGATCGACGCCGGGATTGGGGCGAGGGCAGTCCGCTTTGGCAGTCGAAGGTCATGGCGGAGTTCCCGGACATCTCCGACGAGTACCTGATCTCGCCCGCCATGATCCAGAAGGGGATCGATACCGAGCTACCCGGCATCGGCAAGGGCCGGTACGGCGCGGACGTCAGCAGGATGGGGCAGGATAAGACCGTCCTGTACCGGAACCGCGACGGCGTCATCCGCTACGTCGATTCCTGGGGCATGACCGACACGATGAAGACGACCGGGAAGTTCAAGCTCCACCTCGACGGGCACAACCGCCTGTCCCGGCCGGGATTCGTCGTGGACGTTGTGGGGCTGGGCGCGGGCGTGTTCGACCGCTTACGTGAGCAAGGATACGACGTGACCTCGTTCTCGGGCGCGGAGCGCGCCTACCGGCCAGACAAGTTCAAGAACCGGCGCGCGGAGATCTATTGGACGTTCCGCAACGACCTGGAGAACGGGCTCATCGATCTCGACCGTGAGGACGAGGAGCTTCAGGCGCAGCTACAGAACATCAAGTGGTGGGTAGACTCGGGAGGCCGCATTCAGATCGAGTCGAAGGAGGACATGCGAGAGCGCGGGGTCAAGTCGCCGGACTACGCTGACGCGTGCGTCTATTCGACCGTGGCGAAAGCGCCGATGGTCTACCAGCCGACGATGAATGCAAGTATTGCTTCCGACCTACTGACGATGGATATGTGATGAGCTGGTGGGAGCAACCATACCGGGGCGGCCCGATGGTGGCTGTTAAGGGCTTTCCCCGTCCTTTGTATCCTCCTGACGCCGCCCCGGGACACACGCCGTCAATCGATGGGCCAGACGTGGAGGCATACAAGAGGACGGTCAGCCGCCTGGGCCGCTGGCCGTGGCAAGCGTTCGACCAGGCGTTCAACAACGCCTTCTCGCACGGCGCAAGCGGCAACGTAGGCGAATCCGGGGTCGAAGGATTCCAGCGTCAAATGAACATAACCGCGAGCGGCTACATTGGAAAGGAATCGTTCAACACTCTGCGCTCCTGCCGCGTTCCCGAGGAGTTCGCTCACGGGGGCGAGATGGCGATGGACGCGCGAGCGGTTGAACTGATCAATGCCGCTTGGGATATGTTCGGAGGAAAAGAGCCCGCGCCTCCGTCAAAGGTGACCTCTGCGGAGGCGCGGCTCAAAAAGGCGCAAGCGGAGATCGGCAACTCCGAGTCGCCCGCGAACTCCAACATGCAGGAGTACGGAGCCTGGTACGGGATGAATGGCGTCCCGTGGTGCGCGATCTTCTGCACTTGGTGCGATCAGATCGGCGGAACGCCAACCAACTCCTTCGCGCGAGGTACGCGATACAGCTACGTCCCATACGTGGTCAACGACGCCCGGATGGGCTACAACGGGCTCTCGATCACGAGCGATCCGAAGCCGGGAGATCTCGTCTGCTACGATTGGGACTTCAACGGGGAGTTCGACCACATCGGCATCTTCGAGAAGTGGGAGGGCTCGCCCAACTTTAACGCGGTGGAGGGGAACACGTCTACCTCGGACAACTCGAACGGCGGGCAAGTCATGCGCCGGTTTCGCAACAAGAATAGCCAGAACACCGTCTTTGTCCGAGTGAAGGAGCCGTAATGGCGCGTCCGCGGAACACCGTCCCCAGCACTGGCTCGAAGCCGCCCATCCGAGAGATCGGCGCAGTCCTGCAAGGCAACTTCTCGCCCTCGGGTATGGCGCCGTGGACGAGTTGGGCCGATACTGAAGAGACGGTACCGGAACTGCGCTGGCCTATGTCCGTACGGACGTACCGTAACATGTCTACGGACTCGCAGATTGCTGCGCTCTACAACGCGACTCTTCTCGCGCTCGGGAAGATGACGTGGGCGCTCGACCCGAACGGGGCCGACGACGCGATGGTGACGAAACTCAGCGAGGACTACAATCTTCCTATCCTTGGAGACGAGACCGACAACCAGAAGCGTGGCCGACTGAAGCGCCGGTTCTCCTTCCGCAATCATCTGCGGAAGGCGTTCAAGGCTGGCATCTACGGCCACTACTACTTCGAGCAGGTCGGCTATATTGGGGACGGGATGCAGGGTCGTCCAGACGACGGTCTGTGGCATCTCCGCAAGCTAGCGGAGCGTCCGCCCTCGACCATCCAAGACTTCCGGGTGGCCGACGACGGCGGGCTCGTATCCATCATCCAGAACGTCAGCGGGGGAATGTCATCCTGGGCCACACCAGTTCCAGAAATCCCCGTTGACGTTCTGGTTGGATACGTCTGGGATCAGGAGGGCGCGAACTGGGTCGGCAAGTCCTGGTTCCGCGAAGTGTATAAGAATTGGCTCATTAAAGACCGCCTCCTGCGGATCGACGCGGTGAACCACGAGCGTGCGGGAGGCGTCCCGTACATCGAAGCTCACCCAGGGGCCACAGAGAGCGAGATTACTGCTCTCAACCGGATGGCGCAGTCCTTCCGGGTCGGTGACACCGCAGGAGGCGCTGTTCCTTCCGGGGCAAAGTTCAACATTGCCCGCGGACTTCAAAGTTCCGTAATCGACTCGGTGATTTACCACGACGAGGCGATGGCGCGGAAGTTCATGCTGATGATCATGCAGCTAGGACAGACGCGCTCGGGCTCTCGCGCGCTCGGAGAAACGTTCGTGGACTTCTGGTCAGCCGGTATGGAAGCCATCGCCTGGTGGTTCGCGGATACGTTCAACGAGCATGTCATCGAAGACGACATCGACTGGAACTGGGGTGAGGACGTAGATCAAGTTCCGCTCCTCGTGTTCGAGTTCGATCCGGAACTGATGGTGCAGGATCTCGTCGCGCTGATTGGTGCGAACGCGATCATCGTGGACGACGGCTTGGAGGCAGCGATCCGGAAGGAACTGGGCCTGCCGCCCGCCGAGTTCAAGCACGAAGATCCTGCCAAAGTTCGCCAGCAGATGCTGGACGCCAAAACCTCGGCCGAGGGAAGCGCGCCTCCGTCCGGCGGTGGTGCTCAAAGTTCTAAGCCGAAGGGCAAGGCGCAATGACGGTAGCGGCCCAATGTTGCGGGCTCCCTCCCGACTGCGGGCCGCTGCCGCCCAACAGAAGGAGGTAGGATGGCCGATACGCAAAATCCTAAGTTCGGCAAGTCGAACGAGGGACAGCGCGCGGGCCAGGTCAAGCCGCTCGAAGGGATGAACGTCGGCGGCAACACTGATGCGCAGGTTCGGTTGAACGTCTGGGGCCAGGGCGTCATGCTCATGCGCCAGCTTCGAAAGAACAAGAGCGGTAGTAGCCCGCTGTGAAGTACAGCGAGACCCAGAGGCGGCGTCATCTCTCCTGGTGGGGGATCGACAAGGAGACCCAGCTTGCTCGTCAGGGCGGGATGTGCGCCATCTGCGGTACGACGGAGACCGGCCTCTGGGTACTCGATCATTGCCATACGCGGGATCGGGCGCGCGGCGTACTTTGCCAGCCTTGTAATCTCGGTCTCAGCAAATTTGAGACTAAGGGCTGGAAGGAAAAGGCCGAAGCGTACCTGGCCGCGGACGGCGTGATCAGCGAGGAGGATCTATGCCAAAGGCAACCAGTAAGGCACAGCAGCGATGGTACTATGCTGCCGAGGCGCGCGGTGAGGTTCCGAAGGGAACTGCCAAGCGCCATTCGCGCAGCGGCAAAGCGTACAAGAAGCTCCCGGCCCGCAAGGGAAAGAAGCGGTGAAGCGATACAGGGCTGCTGACGGTCTCTGGCACATCGACAATGTGCCGCTCTGCGCGACGGGGATCGAGTACCCGCTCGCCAGTGGCCCGCACACCTTCACTGAGCAAGAGCTTGCGGACGCTGTTCAAGCGGCTACGAGTCCGGACAGCGCGATCCATCCGCCGCGCCTCAAGCTTGGGCATCGCTCAGAGGCCAACCAATTCTTCTTGGGCGAGGACGAGCCCGCGTTCGGGCGCGTCGAGAACTTGTCGCTGTCCAAGAACAAGCAGACGGTCTACGGCGATTTCGTTGGGATGCCGGACTGGTTGGCCGAAGTTCTGCCAAACGCCTATCCTAGCCGCTCCGTCGATGCGCAGTTGAATGTTACGACCGCGACCGGGAAGCGGTACGCCATGGTCATCGCGGATGTGTCGCTGCTCGGAGTGACTTGGCCAGGATGTTCGGTCATCGAAGATCTGCCGATGTGGTACGGGTCGGAGAGGCCCGATGATGCGGAGATCGCGGCGTCGATGGACGTGACTCATATTCGGCAGAAGTTCTACAACGATGGGCCGGGCAAGGACAACTGGGAGTGGTGGATTCGCGGAGAGAGATTTGACACGGAGGAAGGATACAACCTCATTGTGGACGAGGGAACCGGCGAGATCAGCCGGATCTCTGTCGCAGTCGATGGCGATGAGGTCAAGTTCGGGGAGCCGGTGCGAGTCATCGAGCAGTACCCGGACAAAACGGTCGCGGCCTCGGCCGTTCTCGCGGGGATGAAGATGGCAGATCCGTCCATGATCATCCACGCAAGCCGGGTGGAAACTGACCGCCCGCGCAATACAACCCAGGAGGAAGCGATGGACGAGGATCTCCGTCTGAGCCTCGCCAAGCGTCTGGGTCTGCCCGAGGATGCGACCGAGGAGCAGATCCGGTCAAAGCTTGCGGAGCCGGTAGACGAAGAGACGCCCGCTGAGGGCGACGACGACCAGCCCGACCAGGACGATGGCGGGGATGGGGAAGGCGACGACGCCGGTGATGGCGAAGAGCAGCCCGCCGAGGGCGAGCCGGCAACGGCAACGGTAACGCTCGACCGCGCGACGTTCAACGAACTGAAGCGGGGAGCAGCGCTGGCCGCATCGCACGAAAAGGATCGGCAGACGAGCCGGATCACGGACATGGTCGAGGCGGCGGTCAAGGACGGTCGCATTCCGCCCGCTCGCCGTGAGCATTGGAAGAAGCTCGCTGCGGCCGACTACGAGGGAACCAAGACGACGCTGGCCTCGTTGGAGGCGGGTCTCGTGCCGGTGAAGGCGCGGGGCTCGGCGGGATCCGGTGATGAGGGCACCCTGGAGCAAGGGCAAGGTCTGCCCGAGGAGTGGTTCCCGGAGATCAAGGCCATCCGCGCTCAGGCGTCGAAGGATCGTCGGATCGTGAATGCGAAGGAGGGCTAGATGGCCAACGATCTGATCCCCTACAAGCGACCTGGCGAAGACGTAACCGGCTACTGCGTCGCGGCGGTTACGGGCAAGCGCTGCGTTCAAATCGCAGCGGCCAAGCCCGCCGGGGAAAAGGCCGAGGGCGTTTCCTTGGCCGCTACGGCAACGGGCGGCGGCGGCACGTACCGTGTTGCTCTTCCGTCCGGCGCGGGTGCGAACGGCGGCGCAGCCAAGATGGTCTTCGGAGTCGCCAAGTACGACGCCGCGATTAACAAGCTCGTCGGTGTTGCTCGCGGCGGCATCGTTCCGATCACGGCCTCGGCCGCGATCACGGCAGGGCAATCGCTTCAGGTGGCAGCTGATGGGACGGTCGTCCCGTACTCGACGGGAGTCATCATTGGCACCGCCTGTGACGACTGCGCAAGCTCAGCCGACTGCGAAGTCGCGCTCAACATCGGGTAGAGAGGAGGGAAAATGGAAAGAATCGCAAGTGATATCGTCTGGGTTCCGGGACAGCCTGGTATCCTTCGCGCGAGCGAGGCCATCGAGGCTTCGACGTTCCCGAACCCGGTCGCCCATCCTCTCGGCCCGCCTACCGTATCTGGTACGGCCGTCACGGTGGACATCGCGGCGCAAAGCCCTACGCGAGTCACGCGAACGCTGATGGATCTCACGCTTCAGAGATTCTTCGCGGATCGCGTGTTCACGTCGTCGGGCGGCGTCAGCGGCGGGGCGGTCGTGTACGACGAGCTACTGGCGAATGACCTCTACTCCGACCGCGACATTCAGCGGGTTGCGCCTGGTGACGAGTTCCCGCTCATCACTAGCTCCCGCCGCGTGCCGAAGGTCGCAGAGGTCGAGAAGTGGGGCGCCAAGTTCTTCGTAACGGTGGAGGCGCGCGACCGTAACGACGTCGCCGTCTTCACGCGGAACGTCCGGATGATGGCGAACACCATCGTCCGGAAGATGAACCAGCGGGCGGTCGAGGTTCTGGAGGCTGCCGTTCAGGCATCTCCGGTACGAACTGTGACCGGCCTCAACTGGAGCACCGTCGTCACGGCGGGCTCTACGGCCAGCAACTCAAACCTGTGGCCTGCGTACGACTTCGCTCGGGCGCAGATGCAGGCCGAGACGGAGGAACTGGGGATTGTCTACGATCTCTGGATCCTCAACCCACAGGAGTACCTGCAGCTGGCGCGGATCTACGGCCCTTCGCTCAACGACCTGCTCGCGTCGATGGGGCTGTCGATCTTCGTCACCAACCGGATGCCTGCCGGGAACGCCTACGTTCTCCAGGAGGGTCAGGTTGGGCAGATGCGGGTCGAGCAGCCGCTGCAGACGGTGCAGTGGTACGAGCAGGAGACGGAGCGGTTCTGGACGCAGAGCAGCGTTCGCCCGTTGATGTTCGCGGACAACCGTTTCGCCGTCCTCAAGTTCACGAACCTGGCCGGGTAAGGGAGGGAAGATGCCAGAGCTTCATGGCGCAGACCCCGTTGCCTCGGCGGGTGAGGGCTACGAGGTTCCGGAGGAATACTCCGGGCAGGGCGACGACCGCGTCATTCGCGCCTTGCGGTTCATCTACACGGTTCAAATCGACGATCCGATTGGCCTCAAGGTCATCGAGCCCCGCGAGGCGATGAACGGCGAGACCGTCACGCTCGAACAGATCGGCCTACTCGCCCAGATGAAGGGCGAGGAGTCGCATGCGTTCTACACGGACGACGAACGCGAGCGATTGGAGGAAGGGGGAAACCCTGACGAGCCGCCCTCGCCAGATTCCGGCGGCGACCTCAGCTCAATGGGCGAGTATGAGCTGGCGGAATACATCAAGGCGAACAACCTGACGGTGAATGCGACGGTCGCGCTCGCGGGCGACGACAAGGATCTCGCTCATCGTCTCCTCCAGGCCGAGAACATCGCCACGGATGGCGAGCCTCGCAAGGGCGTGGAGGCAGGGCTGACGTCGATCATCGAGAGCGGGTAGGCTATGGCCGACGAGTACAAGGCTCTGACGTTCATCAACCTGCCCTTCCTCGACGGCGGGACAGGTCGGCAGTACGCTCCAGGCGAGATGATTCCTCAGAGCGCGTTCGAGGAATCCGTAGAGCTTGGCGAGTCCGCCATCGGAGAGTCGGAGTGGGACGGTCAGACTTCAGCCGATGACATGATCGCGCATCTGATCGAGTTCGGAAGTCTGAGCGAAGATCCCGACGCAGAAGTACATCCTGCCCATCGTCCGGTGGAGCCCGGCGCTCCTACGATGGCGGGACTCGTCGAGCAGGCCAAGTCGCTGGTCGCCCAGTACGGGGAGACAGGGGAGGAAGTTCCGCCTGAACTTCAAGCCCTTGCCGACTCTCGGGCACTGCTGGGCGCCAGCGACGAGGCGGCAGGGGGTGAAGAGAATGCATGAGACCCTCTGGATCTGCGAGAAGTGGAGCGAGGAGGCCTGCGACTTCGCTCGCAGGCGTCTCGACCGGGCCGGGGTCAGTCACATCCCCGGCTCGCTCAAGCAGGTCGGCAACATCATCGTTCCGACGATCATGGCGATCAAGGACGGGATTTCGTCGCGGGCTCTGCGCGAGATCGTAGGCCCGCCCGAGGAAGCCATCGAGATCGCTGGCAACCTTCTGCTCAACGAAGGGATCCAGCGCCTGCAGGACATGACGATGATCGCTACCGTCGTGTCCAATCAGGTGGCGGGCAACCCGTGGTCGAACGCAAACGCCTTCACCGGCGTAGGCGACTCGGCTACGGCGGAAGCGGCGACGCAGACGGAGCTAGTCGCTGCGACCAACCGCTTCTACAAGGCAATGAACGCGGCGTATCCGTCTCGTGCGTCACAGACGGTCTCGTTCCAATCCGACTTCACGGGTACCGAAGCCAACTACGTCTGGGCCGAGTGGACGATCTCCGCTGGCGCCACCACGGCGTCGGGTGCGGGGTTCACCAACGGCACGACGAACCTCAACCGGAAGGTCGCTGCTCTCGGTACGAAGTCCTCGGGAACATGGACACTCACGAGTCAGATCACGTTGTCGTGAGGCGTGGGGAAGGGGCGAGCGCGAGCATCGCTCGCCCCTGACCCGCCATGCGATACACGGCCAACTACGGCTGGCAAGTTCCGGATGAAACGGATGTTCCGGATGTCGCCGCTGATATGTGGAGTTTGGCCAACGACATTGATGGGGGTCTCTACAACGAAATAGCTAACGCCTATCCGCTCGGGGCTATGGCTGAATGGCCCTGGGCCGCGAGTCAAATTCCTTCTTGGGCTCTTCTGCCCTACGGGCAACTCCTGACAAACGCGGCCTATCCCTACTTGGCGGGCATCGCCAACGTCTCGGGTTATCCGTACGGCGGATCGGCGGGGGTCAATTTCAACTTGCCGGATAAGCGCGGTCGCGTCTCGGCCGGTAAGGACGATATGGGTGGGACGGCCGCGAACCGGATCACGACGGCGATCTCGGGCGCGGACGGCAAGACGCTCGGCGCGGTGTTCGGAGCCGAGGGCATCACCCTAACGACTGCCCATCTTCCGGCTCACGCACATACGGCCTCCGCTTCGAGCAGTGCCTCCGGCTTTACGCCTTACCTCAACACCACGTCCTCCAGAGGTCTTAGCTCTTCCGCAATGCAAGATCAGCTTACGGTCGGCTCCGCGACCATCACCACCACAGTGACGGTCAACAACAGCACTGGCGGTGGCGGCGCTCATCAGAACTCGCAGCCCTCGATCATCGTGAACGTGTTCATGAAGGTGAAATAGTGCCGTCTGTTCGGATCAGCCCAGTCGAGAAACTGCGGCGGATCTGGACTCCAGGGCGCGAGATCGAAGAGGTTGTTGCGAACCTCGATCCGCAGACCCAACTCGATAACATCATCCGCGATACGCTTTACGCGATCTGCCAGCAGCACGGGCCTCAGCGAATCACTCTTGGTAGCGAGCTATCTCCGTTTGTGATCAAGGGCGTCCTGCGCTGGGAGATTGTCCATGGCCCCGGCCCCGAGCATCTACCGGAACTGCGGCACCGTGAGATGACTGTCTGGGTCGAAGATGGCGACTAAGACCTACATGGTCGCCTCGGGCGCGGACGGCAACTTCGGCGCGCTCGTAGACGGAGTTGATCAGACCGCCGCGAGCCGGACGGACGGTTGGACTCCTGGGACGAAGGCTGCGGCCCAGCAATCTCCCTTCGACGCTGGTACTAAGCAGGCGTCTACGACATTCGCCGCCACGCTCCAGCCCGCCTCGTTTTTGACCGGCACGACGGCGAATGCCTTCAAGATTCCCGCGTCTCTCTACGGTACGTTTGCTAACGCTGCGTGGACATTCACCTTTGCGGTGCGCTCGACGGTCGGCACGGTTCAAGCCGGACGAATGCGAATGCGAGTCTTTCGCGCGAATGCGGACGGATCTAACCCGAACGAGATCACCGGGGCGACTCAGATCGGAACGACGAGCGCCGCGCTCTCGACATCCGCGGACGTTACGACGGTCGTTACTTGGAGCCCCGGCGCTACAGTCAGTCTCTCGGGCGAGTATCTCTTCTTTGTTCTCGGTTGGGAGGTCACGACCGCTGGCTCGTCTTCGACCGCTGACGTAGTCATCCGAACGGGACAGGCGGCGGGTGGCTCGCGTCTGGTAACGCCCGACTTTGTTTCGACCGCCTTCCCGGCCAACCCGGTCTCAGATAACTTCAACCGGGCGAACGGCGCGCTCACCTCTCCCTGGTACGGACAGGTTCGAGCGGCGCAGGGTGACGGTCTTCAGGTAGTAAGCAATCAGCTGAAGACAGTCGTTGCCGCTGCCTGGGACGGCGTAGCGTACGGATCCTCGCGGACGGATATCGAGGCATACATAACCTTCGTCACTATCGGCGCGGCGACCAAGTCGGCCCAGCTCATCCTTCGCCGCGACCAGACGACCGATTCCGGCTACGTCGTCAACGTCTTCATCGTCAACGCGGCGAACGACAACATCGACATCTACCGGAGAACGTCCGGCACGGACGTTTCTTTGGGCGGCACCGACTCGTCACAGAACTTCGCCAACGGCGACTCGTTCGGCGTCTCGGTCAAGGGTAGCACCATCACAATTTGGCGCAAGCCCGCCGCTGGTTCTTGGCAGGTCGTAACGACTCGCTCGGATACGAATATTGCTTCGGGAACAGTAGCGCTCTACACGAACGATAGCTCCTGGGTCTTCGATGACTTCGGCACTGGAGTCGCAGGCGCTCCTCCCGCCAACGCGAAGATCGAGAC
>Ga0126377_10003292_pt1 | contig 11408 bp, 9 predicted proteins | sample PanSoiMetPlot_22_FD_92647 | JGI IMG/M metagenome (GOLD analysis project Ga0126377, IMG submission 92647) | Tropical forest soil microbial communities from Panama - MetaG Plot_22 | ecosystem: Environmental > Terrestrial > Soil > Tropical forest > Bulk soil | place: Panama | collected 2016-02-17
AATCTCAGTGACGAAATGCTGAAAGCGCTGGCGAAAAAAGGCGGTGTCGTGATGATCAATTTCTTCAACGGATTCATCAACACTGAATACGCCAAACCGAATCAGCCTGCGCCATCAAAAGCCGCTGAGACGGCGACTCTCGAGATGCTAATGCAGCACTTCGAGCATTGCATCAAAGTTGCCGGCATCGATCATGTGGGTATCGGTTCTGATTTCGATGGAGTTGAGGGCAAATTGCCAAGCGGGATGGAAGATGTCTCCAAGCTTCCGACCATCACGTATGAACTGCTCAAACGCGGTCATTCCGAGAATGACGTGAGGAAAGTCCTCGGAGAAAATCTGCTGCGCGTCATGTCTGAGGTTGAAAAAGTCGCCAAGAAGTTGCAGGCAGAAGGGGCAAAACCGTCATTCGCCCGAATCGATAAATAGTTTTCAGTTTTTAGTTTTCAGTATTCTGCGGGATGTAATGGTTCTAACTGAATACTGAAAACTGTTTACTGAAAACTCGAAAAATATATGCTTCGCACAACACTTATTCTCACTATTCTCGCGATGTCAATTATTATCCCAAACGGCTTCTCAGAGGAGCAGCAACAGCCTGCCGGCGATAAACCGGGATTGGGAGGCCGGACCCGTTCTGCCGTGACGGCCATGAATGGAATGGTTGCAACCAGCCAGCCGCTGGCTTCGGCCGCTGGTCTTCGCGTCCTCCAGCAAGGTGGCAATGCAGTCGATGCGGCTGTCGCGGCTGCGGCGGTGCTCTGTGTCGTCGAACCGATGATGGTTAGTCCGGGAGGTGATCTTTTCGCGATCGTCTGGGATGCCAGGAAGAAAGAGTTGAAGGCACTCAATGCGAGCGGGCGCGCGCCGAAGGCTGCCAGCATCGATGAACTTAAAAAGCGCGGATTCACCAGCATGCCGCAAAGCGGTATCCATGCTGTCACCGTGCCGGGTGCGGTCGACGGTTGGGTCAGCTTGCTCGAGCGCTATGGAACGATGAAACTCGCGCAGGTTCTGCAGCCGGCCATCGAATACGCCGAAAGCGGTTTTCCCGTGACTGATGTAATTGATTTTGACTGGAAATTGTATGGGACGCCGCTGGACGCAACGGACTTTGTCAGAACATTCAAACCGGGTGGCCGCCCACCCGAAGTCGGGGAGATTTTTACCAATAAGAACCTGGGGGAGACGCTGAGAAAGATCGCAGTCGGCGGGCGCGATGTTTTTTATAAGGGGGAGATCGCGGAAAAGATCGTCAAGTTTGCCAATAGCCAGGGTGGACTGCACACAATGAGCGATTTCGCCGCCCATACTTCAAATTGGGTCGATCCGATCAGCACCACTTATCGCGGCTATACGATTTATGAAATGCCGCCGAATACTCAGGGATTGACTGCGCTTGTCTGGCTCAACATCCTGGAGGGCTTCGATACTCATTCTTACGGTCACAACACGGCGGAATATCTGCATCTCCTGGTCGAAGCGAAGAAGCTCGCCTTCGCCGAACGGGCGCGTCACATCGCCGATCCGGCATTTTATCAGGCTCCGCTCGAGAAACTGCTCTCTAAAGGCTATTCCGCAGATTTGCGCAAACGGATCGATCTAAATCGCGCGCGGGGCGAATCGGTCTCCGGCTCGCGGGGGGGCGAGGACACCGTCTATTTGACGGTTGTGGACAAAGACCGAAACGCGGTTTCGTTCATTCAGAGCATTTTTAACGCTTTCGGTTCCGGCCTGGTCGCCGGTGACACGGGCATTGTATTGCACAATCGCGGCGCAGGATTTTCTTTTGATCCTAATCATCCGAATAAGCTCGAGGGCGGCAAACGACCGTTTCATACACTGGTTCCCGCGATGGTCCTCCGCGACGGCAAGCCATACTTGACATTTGGCGTGATGGGTGGTGATATGCAGACACAAGGTCACGTTCAGGTATTACTCAATATTATTGATTTCGGGATGGATGTGCAGCGGGCGGGCGAAATGCCGCGTTTCCGGCATTTTGAGAACGGTTTAGCGCTCGAATCGGCGATCGGCGATGAGGTGCGAAAGGCGCTCGAAGAGAAAGGGCATCGACTCGTTTCTTCCCCGGGTATGTTCGGCGGATATCAAGCAATCATGATCGATCCGAAGACAGGAGCCCTTTTTGGCGGTTCAGATCCACGTAAGGATGGGTGTGCGATTGGTTGGTAGAATCCACGATCAGTAGAGGTATCTTAGAAGATATCCCGATTGAGTCAATTAATAAAAGTCAAAATATCAAAAAGCAAAAATTCGGAGGAAAAGCCAATGAAAGAAAATGACAAACAATCGACAGAGTCCCGGCGCACGTTTGTCAAAACCACAGTGGCGGCAGGAGCCGGATTGCTGATTGTTCCAGCAAAGACAGCATTCGGTTCGGCAGCCAATTCGTCTCTCGGTCTCGGTGTCATCGGTTGCGGCGGCCGCGGTAATTACGATTCCGGAAAGTTCGTCCAGCATACAGACGTGCGCGTCGCGGCCTTGATGGACGTCTTCGACGACCGGCTGGAATCGACGCGCGCAAAATACGACAAGATTGCCGAAGAGAAGAACTACGCGAAGGTCTCTTCTTCGAACATTTTCAAAGGCTGGCGCAGTTACGAAAAGCTCGTACAATCGAAGGATGTCGATTTAGTGCTGATTACCAGCCCACCCTATTTCCATCCCGACCATCTGGAGGCAGCCGTCAACGCCGGCAAACACGTCTATCTCGAGAAACCCGTCGCGACCGATGTTTCCGGTGCTCTGCGGGTCATTAAAGCCGGCCAACAGGCTAACGGCAAATTGAGCATTCACGTCGGATTCCAGAAACGATACGACGAGACATATCGGACTGTCATTGGACGGATACACGCGGGTGAGATCGGAGAGATCGCCCTGGGCCAGAGCTTCTATTACACCAACGATCTCGACCGCCACAACAAAGATGGAAATTCGGAACTCGAAGCCCGCATCCGCAACTGGGTCTTCGATAAGGCGCTCTCCGGCGATATTCTGGTCGAACAGAACATTCATATCCTCGATGTCGTTAACTGGGCATTGAAGGCACATCCGGTCAAGGCAACGGGAGTTTCGGGCCGCGCCCTCAGGAAAGAGGTGACAGGTATCCCGGGAGAATTTCTCTGCAGCGACCACTTCATCCTGACCTATTACTATCCGGGAGATATCCACGTCAGTTTCAATTCGAACCAATTCAAAAACAAGGGATATCGTCAGCAGGGCGAACGCTTCTTCGGCTCATTGGGTGTTGCCGAAACCTTCCACAGCGGTACGGCGAAGATCATGCTCAACAAGGAGCAGGGGGTCCAGGCGTACGAAGGGCAGGTCGTTCTGGAAAATGCAATGGCGACAAAGATGAAAGCTCTGGTTGAGAGCATCAAGAGCGGGAAATTCGAGAACCAGGCGGAGCTGGGAGTGGAATCCACACTGACCACGATCCTGGGCCGGATGGCTGCTTACTCGGGTAAAGAAGTGACCTGGGAGAAAATGATCAAGTCCAACGATAAATGGAACCTCAAGTTGAATCTCGACTCGCTCGGTAATGGAAGTACGGTGACTCAGAATAAGTAACTCGGAAGTGATAGTGCAAATTAAAGTCCAATAGTAGTAAGTAGTTTCAACACAAAGGGTCAAAGGGAAAAAGGATCAAAGGGGGGGGATTATAGCTTAATTCTTTCTTCTTTGATCCTTTTTCCCTTTGACCCTTTGTGTTGAAACTACTTACTACTATTGGACTTTAATTTGCACACTTTCAGACCTGTCCGATCCAGCGATTATCTGCGACCTTCATCCAGCGCGCACGAATCTTCGCGATGTTCGCAGCATCCAAAGGTCCTTCCGCGAGGAGGTCGGCATTCTCCCGCCACCTGTCCGGTCTGGTTGTGCCGACTATCGCAGTGGCTACACCATCCTGACTTAGGGTAAAGCGGAGCGCTGTCGAAATAGAGTTTTGCAGATCGTTTTTCAGGAAATCGTAATCGAGTCTTTTCAAGCGATCCCAATAAGTATGATGGTAAGATTCGGCTGGTTTTTGACCGGTGCGCCACGCGGCGTTGGCAATCGGGCGTTTGGCGATAACACCCATCCCTGAGGACTTCGCGAGCGGCAAGGTCAACTCGATTGCCTCCTGATCGGCGATACTGATTGATGTCTGCAATGTATCGAAGGCTCCTGTTTCGATCGCGTATTTCGCCGCCTTAGAGTCTCCGCTATATCCGATGTAACGGGAATAACCCCTATCTCTGGCGACGCGCAGCGCTTCGATGGCTTCGCCTTTTTTCAGCTCCGCTATCTCGCACGAATGAAGTTGGATCAGATCGAGGTAATCGGTCTTCAAATTTTTCAAGCTCCGCTCGATCTGCGAAAGGACCCCTGATTTGCTCCAGTCATATCTGCTGAAACCATCGGTCGCGCCGCACTTGGTAAGTAGATAGAACTCCCGGCGTCGGTGAGAGACAGCCTCGCCAATCATCAATTCGCTCGTCCAATATGCCGATGCCGTATCGATCACATTTAGCCCGGCGTCAAGGGCGCTGTTGAGCAGCTGCGTAATAGTTTCCCTGGCAATCTGCTGGGCGCCGATTTCGGCCCCACCGAAGCCGAGGACGCTTACATCCATATCTGTTTTTCCGAGCCGTCGTTTTTCCATCATTTATTGATCCAACATTTTCATTGCCTGTTCAGTATAGCGTGTTCCCGCAGCTGCGCCGACCGGTATCTTTTCTGCGAGCCAGTCCAAATCTTCAGCCGTCAGCTGAACGCCCATGGATGCGACATTCTCTCGCAAGTAGGTGGGCCGCTTCGTCCCGGGAATCGGCACGATATCCATGCCCTGATGGAGCACCCAGGCAAGCGCGATCTGACCGGGTTTGGCATTTTTTCGCCGGGCCATCTCTTTGACAGACTCGACGAGGGCAAGGTTGAGTTCGAGATTTTTACCCTGAATTCGTGGATAATAACTGCGGCGCCAATCATCTTCCTCTAGATCATCCATGCTCTTATATTGGCCGGTGAGGAAGCCTCGACCAAGTGGGCTGTACGCGACAAAACCGATCCCCAGTTGACGAACTGCCGGAAGGATTGCATTTTCAACTTCACGCTCCCAGAGCGAATATTCGGATTGAAGGGCAGAGATCGGATGAACAGCGTGTGCGCGCCGAATGGTCTTGACGCCGGCCTCTGAGAGACCGAGGTATCGTACTTTTCCCGATTTGACCAGATCAGACATGGCGCCGACCGTATCTTCGATCGCCACCTTCGGGTCGACACGGTGCTGATAAAACAAATCTATGTAATCGATCCCAAGACGCATTAATGACTGGTCCGCTACTTCCTTGACGTGAGCGGGATGGCTATCTGCCCCGGTGATTTTACCGTCGGGAGAAATCTCGAATCCGAATTTCGTGGCGATAATGACCTGATCTCGCTTGCCTTTCAATGCACGGCTAAGGAGCTTTTCATTCTCGAAGGGACCGTAGACCTCCGCTGTGTCGAAAAAATCCACTCCCAGGTCAATCGCCTCGTGAATCGTCTCAATTGCAGTCTTCTCATCGGCGCTGCCATAGGCATAGCTCATCCCCATACACCCAAGTCCGATCGCTGAAACATTAAGACCCTGATTTCCAAGTTTTCTCTTTTCCATTTTTGCGTCCTTTCACCTATTTACTCAACCTCGGCGATAATAGTCCAATGACGCAGATCTTATCAATTGAGGTTGATCTCATTTGCTGCTACTTGAAGGGTTACTTATAATTTCCGACTTGTTTTTTAGATTCACTTTAACGAATGGAGAGAGAGTTGGCCCTCAAAGACCTGATTTCGATCAATGATCTGACGCCGAGAGAAGTCAAACGGATACTGACGACAGCAGTCGAACTCAAGGAGCATCCACGCAATTACAGCGATGCCATGGCCGGCTGCAGTGTGGCGCTTATATTTGAAAAACCGAGTCTGCGCACGCGCGTGACTTTCGATCTCGGCGCAACCCAGATGGGCGCTTCGTCGGTTTATCTTGACCATCAAACTGTGAGAATGGGAGAGCGTGAATCGGTCAAAGATATGGCCCTCAATCTGGAACGCTGGGTTGACGTAATCGTCGCGCGCGTTTATGAACACGAAATCTTAATCGAGTTGGCAGCCCATTCATCAGTCCCGGTGATCAACGGCCTCTCGGAATTCTCACATCCTTGCCAGGGATTGACCGATTACTTCACACTCGCTGAAAAAATCGGTCCTGACCTCAAAGGATTTCGGATTGCTTATGTCGGTGACGGCAATAACACCTGTCATTCATTGATCTTCGGGGCCGCCAAACTCGGTGCGCATATTCGTATCGGGTCGCCGAAAGGTTACGAACCAGACGCCGGTGTTTTGAAACTCGCGGTTCGGGAGGCGCGCAAAACGGGGGCGCGGATCGAGGTTGTCAACCATCCGTTTGAAGCGGTCGAGGGTGCACAGGCAGTCTATACCGATGTCTGGGCATCGATGGGTTTTGAGGCAGAAACCGAGCGCCGCCGTGAAATATTCGCCTCATTTCGCGTTACCAAGAAACTGATCAGCGCTGCCTCACGTGGCGCTTTCTTTATGCATTGCATGCCAGCACACAGAGGTGATGAAGTTGATGCCGAGGTGATCGACAGCAAGATTTCGATTGTGTACGACCAGGCTGAAAACCGGCTGCACACCCAAAAAGCCATTATGCTACTGCTGGTGCAGGAAAATTCGAAACATACTAAATGAGAAACGAAACGAATGAAAATAAGAGTGGGAGAGGGGAGAGAGGGGAGAGAGGGGAAAGAATATATACCGTCCAAAAGGCCCTCTTCTCTTTCCATTCTTTCCCCTCTCTCCCCTCTCTCCCCTCTCCCACTCTTATTTTCATTTGTTTTCGAGCGTTCATCCGTGAAATTATCAGTGCATTATTGTGAATAGAGTTGCTCAAAAAAATTCTGTCGCTCGTTCAGCAGGTATCGTCGGCATTGCAGTCATGGGCAGTCGCCTCCTCGGCCTCGTGCGGGAGCAGGTCTTCGCCGCATTCTTCGGAGCCGGTGTCGCGAATGATGCCTTCAATATCGCCTTTCGCATTCCGAATTTGCTGCGCGATCTGTTTGCCGAAGGCGCGCTTTCGGCGGCCTTCGTCGCGACTTTTTCGCAAACACTCAGCAAACGGGGAGAACGCGAAGCATGGCGTCTGGCTAACTTGATTAATAATGCTTTGATCCTCATTCTTTCCATACTAGTCATTGCCGGGATAATCTTCGCGCCTTACATTGTCGGCATTTTGATGGGAAGCAGCCGGGGTTCCGCAGACCCGGTCAAAGCTCAACTAACCTTTGAACTTGCCGTCAGAATGACAAGAATCCTCTGTCCCTTTTTGCTCATGGTATCGCTGGCGGCAATCGCTATGGGTGTGCTTAACACCAAAAATCGTTTTGGCGTGCCGGCGTCAGCTTCGACCATGTTCAACGTCGGCTCGATCTTCGGGGGGCTGATCTTTGCGTATCTCCTCGCTCCCGCTTACGTCGGGAAAATCATCGATGCGCTGATTGACCGGCGGCAGGTTCCGCTTGACGAACATGGAGCGGCTGATGCGATTATCGGAATGGCGCTTGGGACATTGATCGGAGGGATGCTGCAATGGTTGATTCAGGTGCCGAGTTTGCGGGCGGTCGGCTATCGCTGGCGGCCGCAGCTCAGTTTCAGCGATCCGGGTGTGCGGCAGATCATGCGGCTGATGGCGCCGGCAATCATCGGGTCAGCGGCCCTTCAGGTCAACCTGGTAGTCAATACCAATTTCGCGACCTCACTCGGCTCCGGACAGGTTTCGTGGTTGGCTTATGCTTTTCGCATGATCTATTTGCCATTAGGAATTTTCGGTGTGGCGATCTCGACGGCGACTTTACCGGTAGCTTCACGAGCGGCGGCGCTCGATAACCTCGACGAATTTCGGCGGACGGTTTCTTCGTCCTTACGCTTGACTTTATTACTGACTATTCCATCGGCGATCGGGCTGATGATACTTAGTCGTCCGATCATCGCGCTTATCTATCAGCGAGCCAGTTTCACCGCTTACGATACAAACCAAACAGCGTTGGCCTTGAGATATTTCGCCATCGGGCTGGTCGCCTACTCATCGGTTCGCCTTCTTGCGCCGACGTTTTACGCTCTCGGAGATGCGTACATCCCGATGATTGCCAGCTTGATTTCAATCCTGATCAACTTCCTCGTGGCAACGCTGACCGTCGACTATCTGGGGATGGGACATAGCGGCCTGGCATTATCGATCTCCATCGTTGCGATCATAAATTTCCTGGTGCTCTTTGTCTTTATGCATCGCAAACTCGGTCATCTCGACGGAGGCGAGATTGCCGCGACATTCCTCAAAGTCCTGACCGCCTCTCTGGTCATGGGCGCACTCAGCTGGTTGACGAGTCATGTGATTGAAAATCGTTTTGGGACTGGGAAATTTAGTCTACGACTGATCGAAGTCGGCGCATCGATCACTGTAGGTCTGATCGTCTTCTATCTGCTCACCAGGTTGTTGCGGGTCAGCGAACTCGATCAAATAACCGGCGCGCTTAGGCGAAAGCTCGGGCGTGGAAAGAAATAAGAGAAATACGAAACAAACGAAAAAACACGAAACAAACAAAATGCTAAGATTTTATTTTGTTTCGTGTTTTTTCGTTTGTTTCGTATTTCTCTTATTTCTTCTCGCGACCGGTTAATGAACCCAGAAAGGCAATCAAGTCATGCTGCTCCTGGTCAGTGAGATGGAGCGGGTCGAGGTCCCATTCACGATTGAAATTCTCTTTCCCGCCTCCGTCGTAGAACTTTATTACATCTGCCAGGGTCTTCGCGCTTCCGTCGTGAAAATATGGGGCGGTCAGCGCAATATTGCGGAGGCTTGGAGTGCGATAAGCCCCGATGTCGAAGATTTGATATGTGACCAGGATTCGCCCTAATTCCTGCCCTCCTATCTCCCGACTGAGTTTATCGATGACTGCTTTTGCCTGGTCAGTCTCAGCAGCAGCGGCCGCCTGGCGCGAAAGCCGGTCGAATTCCGGGTGGTTGGCCGCCACGCCTGTGTTATGAAAGGCAAAGTCCGTGAAGAATGGCCGGTGCTCGCTGACTATATGGCAGCGCGAGCAACGACCTTTTCCGCGAAAAGTAGCCAGCCCGCGTTTGGCATCATCACTTAAAGCAAATTGATCACCGGCGACATAACGATCGAAATCGGAGTCGCCTGAAATGAGGGTTCGTTCATATGCGGCAATTGCCTGGCCTACTGCTCGGATCGAAGGATCACTGCTGAATACTGCGCGGAATTCCCGCTTGTATTCGTCGATTGCGCACAACCGGTCGACGACTTCACCGTGTGAGCGGTTGCCCATTTCGAGTGGATTGACAAGCGGTTCTACCGCCTGCTCTTCGAGCGTGTTGACCCGGCCGTCCCAGAATTGAGCGGCGTTGAATGTGACGTTGAATAAACTCGGCGAATTGCGCGTGCCCAACTGCCCCTCGATCCCTTCAGCGACTGGTTTTCCATCAGTGAAAGCGAGTTCAGGTTTGTGGCATGTAGAACATGATATTTTCCCGTCCCTCGAAAGACGTGAGTCGAAAAATAACTTCCGGCCCAGTTCGATCTTAGCTGGACTGAGTGGATTCTTTTTCGGAACATAGAAGTTCCAGGTATCTTCGGGCAATCCGAGTGGGATCGCGCTTGTGAAGGCTATCTGTTGAGCATTGAATCCAGGAACAAACCCGATCGTAGCAATGAGCGCGAAGAGAAGTAGCGTTAAGGTCCGAAACATTGCCATTTTTCGTGCCCTCCTAGGAAACCAGTAGACAGTAAACAATATTCAATATTCAATATTCAATATTCAATATTCAATATTCAATATCAGATAGACGCTAGTCAGTGATGACCCGTTACAACTAAAAACTGACTTCTGACTACTGGTTCTTTATATCTGATCGAGAATCAGTTTAGCAATTGAGAGATAGATAAGAAGACCGGTCGCGTCAACCAGAGTTGTAATGAGCGGCGCGGAGAGCACTGCCGGATCGACTCCGAAGCGATGAGCCAGGATCGGAATAATCGAGCCGACAGTGGTCGACCAGATGCAGATCGCACAGACCGTAACGGTAATGGTCAATGCCAGGCTGAAATTGTGAGTCACCCAATAGGCCTGAATGAAAGCGACAATCCCGATCAACATGCCGACTAGCAGGCCGGTTATCGCCTCACGCAAGGTAACCCGCCATGCCTGTTTGATTCCGATTTCACCTAGCGAAAGACTGCGAATGACCGTCATGACTGTTTGGGCGCCCGCGTTACCGCCGGTCCCGATGAGCAACGGGACAAAGAAAGTGAGCGCCACAACGGTTGCCAGTTCGGATTCGAAGCTGTGCAGCACTTTGCTCGTCAGCGTTCCCGCGACGAAGAGAAAGAGTAACCAGCCGATCCGTTTGCGAACGACATGTAAGATGGGATTGTCAAAATAGGGTCTGTCGAGTGCTCCTGGTTCGACCGCCGCCATTCGCAGAATGTCTTCAGTCTGTTCTTCGATGAGCACGTCAATGACATCGTCGACTGTTACGAAGCCGGCGACTCTCGCGTCTTTTTCGAGGACCGGCACCGCCAGTAGATTGTACTTGGCGATTTTCTGTGCCACGACCTCCTGATCGTCGCTGGCTTCAACTGTCACTGGTTTACGCCGCATCACCTGGGTGACCGGCTGGTTCAACTCAGCCATGACCAGGTCACGCAGGGAGACTGCTCCAAGGAGGTGACCGGTGCCGGGTTCGAGCACGTAACAGGCGTAGATTGATTCCTTCTCCCGCGCGACCGAGCGGATATGTTTGAGAGCGTCGCCGACAGTCATCTCAGGTCCGAGCCGCACAAACTCCGTGGTCATAATGCCGCCCGCGGTGTGCTCTTCATACTGGAGTAGATGCTCGAGTTCGGTTTTGACCTCGTTACTGACTTTGGCGAGGACGCGGCGGCGTCCGGTCAAGCCCATCACCTGGATGATGTCGGTCCGTTCATCAGCCGCAAGTCCTTCGATGATGTGAGCAGCCCTGACGGGATCGAGCTTTTCCAGGATTGCAGGGCGCCGGGTCATAGTCGGCTGGTCAAACAGTTCTATGGCGCGCGAAAAGGGCAACATCGTCAAGACGGCTGCTGCTTCAACGATCTTCAGTTGATTGAGCAACTCAACCAGGTCTTCAGCCCTCAGGTCGGACACCTGTTCGCTGATGCCGACGAAGCTTTCTTCGAGCCGAAGATTGATGCGTTCTCGTAAATCTTCTAGTGCCGGCATTGCTCATCTCCATAGAAAACCAGTTTCCGTTTTCAGTTTTCAGTTTTGAGTTTTCAGTTAGTGGCT
>Ga0126377_10003293_pt1 | contig 11407 bp, 8 predicted proteins | sample PanSoiMetPlot_22_FD_92647 | JGI IMG/M metagenome (GOLD analysis project Ga0126377, IMG submission 92647) | Tropical forest soil microbial communities from Panama - MetaG Plot_22 | ecosystem: Environmental > Terrestrial > Soil > Tropical forest > Bulk soil | place: Panama | collected 2016-02-17
ACGAAGAGAGATTACGAAATAGACGAAAATAACGAAATAAACGAAAATTTTAGAAAATTTCGTTTGTTTCGTTATTTTCGTCTATTTCGTAATCTCTCTTCATTCTATTTCGATGGAAGAAGCAATCCGGCAATTTCTGCTTGAGGGTGAGCGCGCGGGCATGCGGTATTCATTGGGCACGCCTCGTTCAAATGCTGCCCTGACTTCCGGTCTGCAACTCGGACAGCGTGCCGGTAGTTCGCTCGAGTTCAGAGAGCATCGCGATTATCAGGCGGGCGATGATTTGCGACGGATCGACTGGAATGCTTATGCGCGTTCGGACAAATTGACGATCAAACTCTTCCGCGATGAGATCAGCCCGCATCTCGATCTTGTCCTCGATGGGTCTTGTTCGATGGCCCTGGAAGAGAGCAGCAAGCTGCAGGCTTCGACGGGATTGGCTGCTGTCCTGGCGACTGCCGCGGAGAATGCGGGCTACACTCATAAAACCTGGTTGCTGCGAGATTGGTGCGAGCCGGTGGCGAACAGCAGTAACCGCCCATCTCTCTGGGATAATCTCGAATTCGATTATCGTGGTAACCCGGTCGAAGGGTTTACGCGTGTTCCGCCGAAATTCCGGCGTCAGGGGATGCGTGCCCTGATCAGCGATCTGCTCTGGTTGGGTGAGCCAAGTCGGGTCTTACAGCAACTCGCCCAGGGAGCTTCTTCTGTATTTGTCATTCAAGTCTTGGCAGCAGCAGATCTCAATCCGCCGGAGCGCGGGAGAGTGCGGCTGGTTGATTCCGAGACTGATGAAGAGCGCGAGATCTATATCGATGATCGGGCAATTAGTCGCTATCGTGATGCCCTCGCGCGACACCAGCAGAATTGGCTTCGTGCTTGTCGTCAGGCCGGTTCGGTGCTGGTCGAAATCGTTTCAGAAAGAATTGTCTCCAGCTGGGAGCTGGTAGAGTTGGTTAAAATCGGTATTCTGAAAATCTGATGCCAGTCTTTACATTTCCACTTGCATTACTGGGATTACTTGCGGCGCCGGCTCTCATCTACATTTATTGGCTTCGCAGTCAGACGCGAAAGCGGAAAGTATCGAGTCTTTTGCTATGGCTCGATCAAAGAGAGATGTGGGAAGGCGGGCGCAATATTTACCGCCTGCAGACCCCCCTGCTCTTTTTCCTGGAACTGATGACAATTCTCCTGCTGGTTACGGCGGCGGCGGGACCGATGATCAGAGCCGGTGAGGGTGGTAGACCTCTGGTTGTCGTCCTCGATGATTCATTCTCGATGCTCGGGGGGAAATCTGAGAGTGCGCGAATTCTCGCCTTCCAAGCCATCGCGAAAGAAATCCGGGCCAGCCATTATGAGCCCCTCAGGCTTGTTCTCGCTGGCGAGTCGCCGCAGGTCTTAGGGGAGATTTCAACGAGCGAGGGAACCGGAACCGATCAAGCGATAACTTTATTGAATGCATGGAAGTGCACGTCGCCGGTGGCGAAATTGGAGGAAGCTATTTCCTTTGCGTTTGAACTTGGCGGGACGCGCACGCGAGTGCTGGTGATCACTGATCATGCACCGTCTGAAGAACCCGGTGACAGCCGGTTGCAATGGTGGGCCTTTGGATCGCCTCGGCCGAACATGGCTTTCGTCAATGCGACACGCAATACCGGCGATCTTGAAGACCGGATTTTGTTGGAGATCGCCAATCTATCCGAGTCAACTAACTCAACGACGCTGACCATTAAAGCTGACAACAAATCTTCGATCAATACTCAAGACTCCATCACACTTGGCAAATACGAAACGCGCCGCATCATTCTCACTGTACAACCCGGCTCGCCAGCGCTTCGAGCCCGGTTGGGAGGCGACCTTCTCAGTATCGATGACGAGGTTGTTCTTGTGCCGGGTGAGCACAAGGCTGTCCGTGTCGATCTGAGAATCGGGAATCAAGCTTTACGGGAGCTGGTTGAAAAGGGATTGCAATCAATGCTCAATGCAAATATCACCAGAGCTGATCCCGAGCTGGTAATTACAGATGAAGTAGAGTCGAGAGATGAGAGGTCTCAGTCGTGGATTCTACGAATCGTATCTGAGAAAGACGCGGCCAGCTATCTCGGTCCATTCGTCGTCGATCGCGCCCATCGGATGAGTGAAGGCCTGTCGCTCGGCGGTGTCGTCTGGGGCAGCGGCAGGAGCTCGACATTTCCCGGTTCTCCAATTATCACGGCCGGTAACATTCCATTATTGACTGACGTCGAGCGCGCCGGAATCCACGAGATGCGGCTGCGCTTGCGTCCGGATTTATCGACCCTTCAGGAGACACCAAACTGGCCGATCCTGATCTCGAACCTGGTCAACTGGCGGGCGGGCACAACACCGGGGCTGCAGCAATCAAATGTGCGATTAGGATCCGATGTGACCCTCTCGGTTGAATCTCGCATCGATTCCGTCGAGATCACCGAACCGCAATCGAATACGAAGAAACTCCCGGTGCGTGACGGATCATTGACGGTCAAGGGTGATTTGATTGGCGTCTACAACCTGAGAGCAGGCGATAATATCTACCCATTTGCCGTTAATGCGCTTGCTCGCGAGGAGTCGGATTTAACCAAAGCAGCTGCAGGAAGGTGGGGAAATTGGGTGAAAGCGGCTGATTTGCAATGGGAATATCGAAATATGTCCTGGGTCCTGCTACTGCTGGCAATGATCGTCCTGGGAATTCACGGCTGGTTGAGTTCGCGAAACAAATAGTGGTTACTTTTCTTCACCCAATCTGGTTGATACTGGCGATCCCGCTCCTCGCAGGGTGGTGGGTATGTAAACCTTTATCACGTTTTCTGCGATTAACGCGTTTTGCGGTTTTAATCCTCATATTATTGGCGATCTCCGGATTCGCAATCAGATTACCCAGCCGTAACGGAACCCTCGTCGTTATTGCCGATCGCAGTTTATCGATGCCTGAGGGCGGTGAGGGGTCTCAGAAAGAAGCGATCGATTTGATCCAACGGGCAATGAGCGACCAGGATCGTCTGGCGATTCTCTCTTTCGGGCAAAAGGCCGTCCTCGAACGTTCACCTCAATCAGGCGCATTTTCCGGATTCACAAACCAGGTTGAGCGTGACGGCTCGAACCTCGCTGATGCCGTGGAAAAAGCTGTCGCGCTCGTCCCCCAGAACACACCCGGAAAGATTCTGATAATCTCCGATGGCCGTTGGACTGGAGAGGACCCCTCCGGCCCTGCAGCAAGAGCTGTGAGACGAGGGATCGCGATCGACTATCGTCTTTCTGAAAGGTCTACTGTTAATGACCTGGCGATCGCCCAGATTGACGCGCCCGTGTCAGTCACACCCGGCGAAGCATTTATGATCAGCGCATGGGTCAAATCGCCATTGGGGCAGGAGATAAATTATGAATTGCGACGAAGTGGTGAAGTGCTCGCTTCGGGCACAACCTCTGTCAGCTTGGGATTGAACCGGATCAGCTTTCGTGATCATGCGGGAGAACTGGGAGCGCAAGGCTACACGCTCAAAATCCACCATCAAGCAGATGACCCGGTACCCGAGAATAACACCGCAAAGATTCTCGTCGGTGTGCAGGGACCGCGCCCCTTGCTTGTCGTCACGAGTTCACCGGCCTCAGGTCTCGCCAGACTGCTCGCGGCAGGCGGGATGAAGATCAATACTTTGTTGCCTGAGCAGTGTGACTGGTCACTGGATACATTGGCACAATATTCCGGCGTATTAATTGAAAATGTCCCCGCCCAGAAGATCGGGGAGAAGGGAATGGAGACGATCGCCTCCTGGATAACTGAGACGGGGGGTGGAATGATCATGACCGGAGGAAGAAATGCCTACGGCCCGGGTGGTTATTTCAAATCTCCTCTGGAAGCGCTCATACCTGTTTCGATGGAATTGCGGATGGAGCATCGCAAATTCGCCCTGGCTATCGCGGTTGTCATGGATCGTTCAGGCAGCATGGCCGTGAATGTCGGCGGGGGCCGCACCAAGATGGACCTCGCCAATCTCGCCGCCGTGACTGTTCTTGATCTCTTATCTCCGACTGATGAGTTCGGTGTGATCGCGGTCGACAGTTCCTCGCATACCATCCTCGATCTCAATACCGTCGACGTCAATGCCAGCCGGCGGCAGAAAATTCTTCAGGTCGATTCGTTGGGAGGGGGAATCTTTATTTACGAGGCACTGACCGCAGCGGCTGAAATGATGTTGAAGGCGAAAGCCGGGACGCGTCACATCATCCTATTTGCCGATGCCGCCGACTCGGAAGAGCCGGGGAAATACAAGGAATTGCTCGCCAGGTGTCAGGAGGCAGGGATCACGGTCAGTGTCATCGGTCTCGGCAAACCATCCGATATCGACGCCAATTTGCTCCGTGATATTGCGAATCGAGGCAAGGGAGAAATCTTCTTTACTGAAAACGCTTCGGAACTGCCTCGCCTGTTCGCTCAAGATACAATTGTTGTCGCCCGCAACACTTTCCTGGAAGAGTCGACGCAGATTCAATTCACCGGCGGTATGGTCACGCTCTCCGGAAAGCAATTCACCGGTGACCCCCGGATCGGCGGCTATAATCTCACCTACCTCCGCCCGAAAGCGAATCTGGCCGCAGTCACGACCGACCAGTACGAGGCGCCTATCATTGCCGCATGGCAGGCAGGTAGTGGGCGAGTGTTAAGCTACACGGGTGAAGCCGATGGGAAATTTACCGGAGCCATATCCCATTGGAACGATGTCGGAGAATTTTTTACCAGTCTCGCGCGGTGGACAGCTGGGGAAGCGAACAATCTGCCCGGAAATATGCTGCTCGCTCAGGAAGTGAAGAACGGCATGAGTGTTATCAAACTCTACCTCGATCCTGAGCGCGACCAACAGGAATCTGGGGCTTCACCAATAGTTTCTGAATTACCTAAGGTCACGACCCTGCGTGGCGTTCCCGGGTCGAAGCCTGCATCCGAGAAGGCAGAAATGCGCTGGACTTCAGCCGACACACTGGAGTTCGCCTTCCCACTGAAAGGAAATGAGACAGCGCTTTCGGCAGTCGAGTTTGCGGGTGGAAGGCCGCTGACTCTCGCGCCGGTGACTTTACCTTATTCTCCGGAGTACAAACCAATCAACCTTGGAGAAGGCCGCGCGGCGCTGGCAAGATTGGCGCAGATCACGGGAGGTCAAGAACGGATTGAGCTGGCAGGAGTGTGGAAAGATATGCCGCGCAAGCCGCGCTTGATCGAGCTTGCTCCGTGGTTGCTTTTGCCGGCGATCATTCTGCTGCTCGCTGAAGTATTTGAACGGCAGACAGGTTTGATTACCTCAGGGATGAGTATCAGGCAGAGAGAACGAGGGCAGAAGTTTAAAACAAGAAAGAAGGCGCTCGCCCGGCAACATCCGAAGGAAGCGCCCCAGACTATCTCAGAAATTGAAACTCCTGAGACACTCCCACAGCAATCAGAGCAGCCGGAGCAGGCAGCAATTCTCAGCGCATTACGACAAGCGCGGCGGCAAGCGAAGGAGCGGACTGAATCGAATCAAGCGCGCGAGCCTTAGCGGGTGGGCTTCGGGAAATACGCGCACGATCGCTCGCCGTACTGACAGCAATCCAGTATAATTCCGCTCGTGATGAGGCTCGTCTCCGTCATTAACGATGTCGAATTTCAAGAAATTATCTGAGGTCAATAAATGAGATCATACATCTTTCACAGAGCGGGAGTGTTGGCGGTATGTGTACTTGGCATTTCGTTCGCCCTAAATTCCGCAATAATTGCCTCTCCAGCAACTTCCCAGGATCAGAAAAAGGAGCAGGATAAAGACAATCTGCCGAATGTTTCGCCCGAAGAACAAAAATCGCTCAGCAACATAAATTCAGCCACAGGCGCCGAAGCCAAGATCAAAGCCGCGGGCGAATATCTCAAGCGATATTCTAAAAGCCCCATGCGGGAGCGGGTGGCGAGGTATGTTGCTGATGAGATCGTAGGGGTTAAGGACAATGAGCAGAAAATCACTTTGAGCCGGAGTTTCCTCTCGACCTTCAACCAACCAAATGAAGCCGATCTGATTAAGCCGATTCTGGTCGAGGCTTACTTAAACGCCGGTAAAGTCGATGATGCATTGAACGAGTCCACGAAGCATCTGGAAAGGAATCCGGACGATGTGGTTGTCCTGACGCAACTGGCGTGGGCGGGCGCAATGCAGGCTCAGAAAGGAGGGGCTGCTCCTAAGCTCCTGCAAACTGCCTCGGATGCCGGAACCAAAGCGATTCAAATGATGGAAGCCGACCAGAAACCGGTGAAGATGACGGCGGAAAATTGGGCGAGTTTCCGCAACTCCTGGCTACCGCGCTTATATCAGGGTCAAGGTGTAATCAAGTTTTACAGCAACAATAAACCCGGAGCTAAAGAGAATCTGGAAAAAGCTGTCGGCCTGGACCCTTACGACCCTCCGACATTGTTGATGCTGATGACCATCTCCAATGAAGAGTATAACGACCTGGCGAAGAAATACCAGGTAGAAAAGAAGCCTGATCAACTCAAACAAGCGCTTGCAGTCATGGACGAGGCGATCGACTATATGGCGCGCGCCATTGCTGCGACCGAAGGTCAAGCGACATATCAAACCATTAACGAACAATTAAAAGAGAACCTCAAACAATACTATTCCTTCCGTCATGACGGCAAAACTGATGGCATGAATGAGTTGATTCAGAAGTATAAGAAGCCGAAATAGAGAGGGGAGAGAGGGAAAGAGGGGAAAGAGGGGAGAGAGGGGGAATCAGAAGCTCCATCTTTCAGGGTGTAGAATCATACTCACAAGCATGGCTTTAATTTCGTTATACTCATTGTGAAGTTCGGTTTCGTGCTCCGGTTTCAGATATCCACACTCGACGGCAAACTTTAGCCAGGTTTGAGTTTCAGCTGCTTCGGCTTCGCTATCGCTGAGTTTGCTGACCCAATGAGCCGGGTAGCGGCGCTTATGCCAAGCTTCAGCGTTATTGACACAGACAGACCTGGGGGATCGTCTCATTTGATCTGTTAACGAGTATCGCTCTTCGGGTGGAAAGGTTTTGGACAATTCAAATATCTTCATAGCAGCAGCAAAAGCCTTTTTGTAGACCTCCAGCTCAAAATGAGTAGGTATTTTCTTTTTTTCCCTCATTATAGATCCGTTTAATCAGTAGATATACTTTGATTTAGCTTAAACAAGATAATTGAACAATATGTTATTATTTGCACGTATATAAAAGACGTGGAAATCTGGCAAAAATTCCAGTAAATCAAAAATTATTTTATCCGACTCTCTTTCCCCTCTCTGAACAAAAGCGGGAAGAATCGGCCGCCCATCTTCTCACCTTTGGGAATTGCCGGGACTCCTGCGAGCAGTGGATCATCTGAATTCGACATGACACCGTCGCGAAAAAGGTTGATGACGGTGGCACGGCGCTGGTGGACGGTGGTGTTGGCGAAAGAGCCGTGGATCATCCGCGGATGATGAAATGAACATTCGCCTTTTTTCAAAATGATTTGTACTGGCTTGAAGAGTGCTTTTTGTTCAGTCGTGAGAACGCCTTCGATGGCATTCATATCGCCGGTCAGTCCGGTGATCGGCAGGTCGGGCCAGAGGTGACTGCCCGGAATATAATTGACACAGCCATTATCTGGCGTCGTGTCATCCAGACCGATCCAACACGTCAAATGCGCGAGAGGGGAGGTGCGCGTCCAATAGGAATAATCTTGATGCCAGGCGACCACACCTCCGTGACGGGCCGGCTTACAGAAGAGTTGATCGTGCCAGAAACGAATCGCACCTCTTAGCAATTGGGATGCGGGCAGCAGGAATGCCGGATGCCAGAGTAGATCGTGAAAGCCTTCCGTTATTCGCCAGGCACCGAGTGCATGAAAGAGGATTTTGGCTGGGTCTTTCGATTCATTCGTGTGAAATTCATAAAATAACTGATGCCCCGGGTGGTTGGGGGCGACTATCTCACTCAACTCTTCACATAGTATTTCCACCTGATGATCGTCAAGCACCCGCAAACCCGACAGATATCCATACTCATCGAAGAATTCGATCGTTTCTTGCCTTAGCCGGTATCTTTCAATGTTTTCTTCACCCTTGGCCGGTGAAATGAGATTGCCAATGGGGTAATGAAAATGGGATAGGTCGTTATTTTGCAAGTTAAGTATGCCTCATCGTTCTGACTATCGGTTTCTATTATATATGTGTCAAGAGTGGAATTCTTCAGTGGATTTTTGTGAACGTTGTTATCTTCCAAAAAGGCATCGAGATGTTATAATTCTGTGAATTTAGATTAACTTGGAGGCGAGCTGTCAAAATGCAAAGATTATCTATGCTTGGGATGAGCGGAGTAGTTGCCGCATCGCTGATCGTTATCTGTGTCTTTTCTCAAACGGCGCAGAGAGGGGGCACGGATTACGACGTGCAGCATTATAAAATCGATGCTGAACTCGTGCCGACAGAACAACTACTCAAGGCTCGCGCTGAGGTGACATTCGTTCCAACCACTGAAACACGCTCAGTGGTTCTGGAAATGAACGGCTCATTGACGATCAAACGAATCACCCGCACCGGTGTGACGCCGACCACGAACCCCACAACGGCGACACCGCACCCGGGTGTGCGAGATCCCAGGCCCCGTGTAATCAAGGATGCTAAAAAGGAGATCAAAGCGAACAACCTCGGACCCAATGCGAATGGGCAGAATGTCACACAGCCGACTACGAGCCCAGATGGGCTGCAATTTATCCAGGACAGACAGGAGAATTTTAATGTTCGCATTGACCTGGGCGCCGTCGTCCCGGCCAATCAACCGGTCACACTCGTTTTTGAATACGAGGGCGCGCTCGAATCTCCGCAAGGCGGGCCGCTGGCGAATGTGAGGTTCGCTTACATCGGCGAAGAAGGCTCTTATCTTATGTACGCGGCTCGCTGGTTTCCTTTCCATGAGTACATTGCCGATCGAGCGACTTACCAGATCAATCTCAAAGTGCCGAAAGGGAATCTGGTAGCCGGCTACAGCGACTCTCCAGTTGTGCCCACATTCTCCGTCGATCCGAAGACTAAAGGAGAGTACACGACCTATTCTTTCACGAGTTCCAAGCCGATCTTGCCGGGGAATTTCGCCGCGGGAAAATTCATCGTCCGAACAGAGAATCATAGTGGAATCACCATTGATTTTTATGTCAAACCCGGTGACGAGAAATGGGTCGACCATGCGTTAGAGGTGATTGGCAAACATCTCGAATATTACTCCTCGAAATTCGGTCGATATGCTTTCGGAAACAAACTGGTGGTAGCTGAGACGGATGAGGAGACGCTGGAGACCTGGTCGGGCGCCGGAATTATGTTCATCTCACCGCGCGCCTTGACTTCGGGGATTGACGAGAAGCTCGCGCGCGAAGTGGCCTATCAATGGTGGGGGCAGGCTGTCGGATTACGCTCGTTCGACGACATCTGGCTTTCACAGGGGTTGGCTGAGTTCAGCACCTTGCTTTATATCAAAGACAATTTGAATCAGACCCAATTCGTCCAACAACTCCAGGCTGAGGTCGAAAAGGCCCTCGCTTTTGAGCAGGCGGCATCGATCAGTCGAGCTCCCTTGCAGCTCGATGAGCAGAATCCGCAATACCGTTCGGTAATTTTGTACAAGGGGGCGCTCGTTTTCAATATGCTGCGGCAGCTCATGGGTGATGAGACCTTCGACAAGATGCTGCGCGATTATTTTGCAAAGTTCAACGGCAAGAATCTCAAAATCGAGGAATTCGAAGCATTTGCCTCACAGGCCGCCGGGCGCAACCTGCGGTTCTTTTTCGGCCAATGGGTCGACTCAACAGGAGTCCCCGAGTTCCGTTCCGATTATCGTATCCTGCGCACCAAAGATGGCTTCCGCGTGCCGGGCACAGTCAAACAGGAACTGGATACATTCGAGATGCCCGTCGAGATCATGCTGCGAACCGAATCCGGTAATGAACGCCAGACTCTGAGCATGAAAGGGTCTTCCTTAGATTTCGATTTTACTTCCAAGAATGCACCGGTCGAAGTCGTCGTCGATCCTGATTCGAAGATCTTGCGCACTTCGGAGGAATTAAAACAGGGCGTGATCGTTCGTCGCGGGATCGAACATTTTCGTGAGGGGGAGTACGTCGAGGCTGAACAGCAATTCCAGGCGGCGATCAAACTCAACCGAGGCAACTCCTGGGCCTGGTACAATCTGGGATTGGTCTATATCTATCAGCGCAATTGGAACAAGGCCCTCGATGCCTTCGACCAGGCGCTCGCCGGAAATCTGCGACCGGATTGGATAGAAGTCTGGTCTTACATCTATCGCGGTAATTGCTGGGATATGACTGCTCAGCGCGAACGCGCAGTCGCCGAATATAACAAAGCGATCAGCAACGGCAATAATTACGATAACGCGCAAGCGACCGCCCAGGGATATTTGGCGGAACCATTCGGGAAGAAGAAAACCGCCCAGCAATCAGGGGAGAATCAAACAAATTGATATAGTTTTCATTTGTAATTTTTCATTTGTCATCAATTTCAACGGCTGACTACCAAAATGGCAAATGGAAAATTACAAATGAAAATTGGAATCTACTGAAGAATTTTAAATGCCTGCTTATGCAACGATTAATCCTCCTTGCTTTTGTCCTGATTATTTCTTGTCTGGCTGGTCCCCATTCACTTGCTCAAACACCGGTCGGGCAAGCCAGCCTTGAAGGGAACGGAAAAGAGTCAACTGTCCGTTATCGCTATCTATTCGAAAACGAGCGCTTCACAACACCTCTCCAGGAAGTGGAATTTGACGGTCAGGGGCGGGGCCAATTTCGCTTCAAGCGCAAGGACGGCGGTGAGATTATCAACAAACTGGAGGTCTCTCCCACGGTTCTTTCCCAGATCCAAACGTTATTTGACGCAATGAATTTCCTGACGAGCAATGAGGAATATCAGCACAAGAAAGATTTTTCACACCTTGGCACGATGACTATCACATTGGCGAGTAACGGCAAGGAGCGGACAGTCAGTTTCAATTACACTGATAACCAGAATATGAGCGGTTTGACCCAGATTTTCCGCAACATCGCCACGCAGGAAACGCGAGTATTCGAACTCGATGCCGTCCGCTCTACCGATCCTATTTCTACACCAACACAGCTTCGCTATCTCGATAACGAACTACGCTCGAAAACTATTGCCGATCCGCAGCGCTTTGTTCCGATTTTAAAAGATATTCAGATGGATGAAAGCATCCCACTCATCGCGCGCAATCATGCCGAACGCCTGCTACAGATGATCCGTAAGGGAAAATAACAAAATAGGAAAAGAGATTACGAAATAAACGAAAATAACTGCCGCTCCGCGGGCTTCCAACCTGCATGTATTCTAGCGATGAC
>Ga0126377_10003294_pt1 | contig 11406 bp, 11 predicted proteins | sample PanSoiMetPlot_22_FD_92647 | JGI IMG/M metagenome (GOLD analysis project Ga0126377, IMG submission 92647) | Tropical forest soil microbial communities from Panama - MetaG Plot_22 | ecosystem: Environmental > Terrestrial > Soil > Tropical forest > Bulk soil | place: Panama | collected 2016-02-17
GCTCGATCGGCATGAAGCGGAACATGCCGGCGAGCGGCGATTCGCCTTCGGTGCCGAAGATCTTGAGCAGATCGGGCAGGAGCTTGGTCACCTCGACGTGCTGCAGCGTGAACACGCCGACCGACATGCCGCGCAGCCAGTCGACGTCGAACGTCTCGATCGTCTTCTGGTAGTTCGAAAGCTCCGCCGACGTGCCGGCCATGACGAGCAGGCTGCGGTTCGGATCGATGTTGATGAAGGCTTCCGGCCGCGCGTAGGGCTTCAGGAGCTTCGCCATCTCGCTCGGCGAGACGTACTGCAGCGGGAAGATGCGCAGCTCGTAGCCGCGCGCCGATGCGGCCGGCAACGTGTTCGGCGTGAGGCGGCCGAGGATCGCGTCCTTCGTCTGCATCACCGTGTAGCGGCCGTCCTGGCGCACGAGGCTGACGCCGTTCGCGGACAGGAGCATCTCGAGCACCGGCAGCGCTTCGGAGCGGCGGATCGCCTTCGACGTCGAGAACGTCACGGTGCCGCCGACGTTCGGCGCGATCGTGTAGTTCTCCTGCAGGAGGTCGCCGAGGATCGCCTTGATGACGGCCTGGATCGGCTGATTCTCGAAATTGAAGACGACGTCGGCCTCGCCGCTCGCGGCCTGTCCCGGCTGCGGCTGCTTGGTGAAGAACTTGCCGGTGCCGACCTGCAGCTCGGGCTTCGGCGGCTCCTGATCGGTGAGCGCCTGCGGCGAAATCGCGATGCCGGTCGCAGGACCGCTCGGCTCGATCGGCGCGGCGGGCTTCAGGATCGTGTCCGCCGTCAGGATGTCGGTCTTCGCCTCCTCCGACGGCTGCTTTTCAGGCGACGTCGCGCAACCGGCCAGCAGCACGAGTGCGCAGGCGGTCAGCGGGGCGATCAGTCTTGAGGGCACGTTTCTGACTCCGTCACTTTTTCGGTGGCGCTTCCGGCTTCGGCGGCGGCGGCTTGCCTTTGCCGGACGGATTGCGCTGGTTTTCCGCATCTTCGCGCATCTGGCGGCGGCGGTCCTCGATGCGCTTGGCGAGGTCGCCCGAGTCGCGCTTGTCGCCGCCCTTGTTGCCGTTGCGCGCGGCGGTGTTGGTGTTCGCATTGGCGGCCGTGCGCGTCGGCCGCGTGTTGGCCGCGCGCGGCGGCGGCGGCTGCACGACCGACGTCTCGAGCTCGACCTCGCTGCGCTCGTTCGCCGCGCTCCTGAAGACGACGCTGCGCGGCTTGACCTCGACCAGCGTCCAGCTCGCCTGATCGCCTTCGAGCGGCATTCCGACCTTGAGCGCCACCGACTGGTTCCGCGCCTTGTCCTGCACCATCGCGATCTTGACCGACGGCGTCGAGATGATGCCGGTCAGGAGGATGTTGAGCGGACTCTGCGGCAGCGCCGAATCGCCCTCGTCCGCGCCGGCCGGCGTCGGTGCGCGATCCTCGTTGAAGAGCGGATGCGCGTCGACTTCGGCGAACGCCGACGACGGCGGCAGCTTCAGCGGCTTCTCGTCGATCGCGCCGCCCGGCAGCGTCGGCGCGCTGTCGGGATCGTCGGGCGCCCAGCGGTAGCCGCGACCGACGCCCGCGTATTGCAGGAGCGCGGTCAGCACGAGGAAGCCGCACGCGGCACCGAGCGCTGTCGTCATGAGTCGCGCGGTCTGCACGTTCATTTCGATGCCTTCGGCGGCTGCGGCGCCTTGCCGGGCTGGCGCAGGTAACCCGTCAGGTTGAAGCGCACGTCGAGCGGGCTCGCGACGGCCTTGCTCCCCGGCGGCTGATAGGTCTGCTGCTTGTAGATCATGATCTGGTCGACGAAGAGATACGGCTTGCCGTTCTCGAGGTCGTACAGGATCGCCGCGAGCGGCTCGAGATCGCAGCGCAGCCGCGCCTGCACGGTGACCTTCTTGTAGAGCTCGTCCTCGCCGCCCTGGTAGTTCTGCTGGCCGGTCGACTGGCAGCGCTTCTCGTCCTTCGCGTGATCGGTGATCGCCTGGTTGAGGCGCTGGATCAGCCATGCCGACGCCGCGTTCGAATCGGTGTCGGTGAGGAACGCCTGGTTGCTCTGCTCCTTCTCGTGGATCGCCGCGAGGCGCTTCTCGATCTCGGGCTTCTGCGCGGTCGCCTGCCGGAAGCGCAGCTGCTGATCACGCAGGTCCTGCATGTCGGAACGGAACTGCAGCTGCGGCGCGACGAACCACCAGTGGATGCCGATCAGATAGACGAGCAGCAGCACGATGAGCAGCAGCACCACCGCGAGGAAACGGCCGTCCTTGGGCTGGAATCTAGTTGTTGCCACGGGCCGCGTCCTTCTTCGCGCGTTCCTGCTGCGCGCGCTTCTCCTTCTCGCGATTCGCCGCCGCCTGCACGGCGGTCATGTCCTTCGCGGCGGGCGTCGTCTTCTTCGGCGCGTCCTTCGAGGTCTCCTTCGCGGGTGTCGTCGCCTCCGGCTTCAGCGGCGCGGTTTCGTGCTTTCCCGACGCGGTGTCGCTCGCCGGCGGCATGCGGATGTCGGCCGGCTTGCCGTTGCACGGCTTCACGTCGGCGGTGATCTGGAAGCGCTCCTTGCCGGTGCGTGCGTCGGGCTGGATCTGTCCCTGCAGGCGCGGATCGCCGATGCAGCTCGACGAGCCGAGCATCGAGATCAGCTTCGCCGCTTCCTTCGACTGGCCCTGCAGCTGCGCCTCGCCGTTCTCGATCTGCAGGCGCTCGAGGAACGTGTCCTCGGGCAGGCGCCGGCTGAGATCGTCGAGCAGCGCGACGGTCAGCGGGCTGTTGCGCTTCTTGTCCGAAAGAAAGTTCGCGCCCGCGATCGAATCCGTCAGCGTCTTGCGCAGCGCGGCGACCTGCTTCGCCTCGTTGTTCGATTTCTCGACTTCGGCGCGCATCGCCTCGACGGCCGCCGCGCGATTGGTCAGCGCCTCGTCCATGTTGACGAAGAAGAGGATCACCGCGAACGCGGCGAGTCCGAGATTGAGCGGCAGGCGCATGTCGCGGCGGCGCGCGCGGCGCTCCTGCGGCAAGAGATTCACGTGACGGCGCGCGCCGCCCGGCTCCGCGCGCCACGCATCGATGCCGTCGAGCTGCGCCGCGCCTTGCGGCAATGCGCCGATTTCCTGATCGAGCTGCGCGCGCGGCAGCAGCACGAGCTCCACGCGCAGGTTGCGGCCGCTCGCGTCGCGTCCGGTGATGCGGCTGTCGAAATAGACCTGGTCGGACTTGAACGGCGTCTGCCGATCCATCTCGAAGGCGAGCACCTGGCGCAGATTCTCTTCCGCCGCGGCCGGCAGCGTGAGGTCTCGCTGCAACACGCGCTCGGCCGGAATGCACAACACCGTGCGCACGCCGGGATCATCGATCGCGTTGCGCAGGCGCTGGAACTCCGCGCCCTGTGCATCGGCGGGCAGCGTGCGCGCGATGCGCGCGTACTCGCTCGCGCGATCGGCGCGCTCGCGCCAGACGATCATCTCGTCGGCGCGCAGATCGATCAGCAGCGACTCCGACCGCTCGTTGATCCGCGCGCGCCAGGTCTGCGGCAGGCATGCGACGAGCTCGCGCCCCCACCAGCTGAAAAAGCCCGGCAGCGGCGTCTTGGCCAGACGCGTCCTGAGACGAGTCAGTTGTCTTTCGAGAACGGGATTCACGAGAGCTAAGAGGTTTCCCCATCCCGCCAGCGCAGGATCACGAACGGCCGTCCGGCCGCGCTGACCCCGCCCATGCGGATGGTTGCGTCCAGGACCGTGCTGGCGCCGTTCGGCAGCTTGGCACGGGATTTGACACTATACGTGAGGCCGCCGCCGCCTGCCACGACAGGCGTTCCATCCGGCGCGAGAACGCCGCCGCCGCCGGGCACGCCCGGCATCTGCGCGTGCAGCTGCTGGATGAATTGCTGAATCTGCTCCGGCGTCGCGTCGGGAAACAGCGCGGCGAGCGCGACCTCGTCGCCGAACCCCGCGTTCGGCGCGTTGCGTCCCGAGTAGATCGTGATGCCGGGCTCGATCTTCGAATAGAGATCGTAGGTCATGCCGAGCACCTGCTGCAGCTCGGACACGGTGTCGAACGGCGCGTTCTTCGGCGAATACGAAAGTCCCGCGGCCTTGTAGTCGGGCGCCTCGGCGCCGTTCGGGTGCTTCAGGTCGTCGGGATCGCGCCAGTCGAGGATCGCATCGGACAGCGCCTGCGCCTGGTCCATCGGCACGCCGCGGCCCATGAAGAGATTGGTCAGGAGATCGCCGTCGGCGGCGTTGATGTCGATCTTGCCGGAGTCGTCGGTCATCGACACTTCGATCTCGGCGTCGCCGAACGCGAAGCGATACGGCCGGCCGTCGGCGATCCAGCGCTCGAGCGGATCGCCCTTGCGCAACTCGAAGATCGCGAGATTGAGCCCCGCCTCGGCGGCGTAGCGCGCCTGCGTCGTGTCGAAGAGATGGCGCGACTGCATGTTCTCGGTGCGCGCGACGAGCGCGAAGCTGCCGAGCATGATCGACAGCATCGCGATCACCCAGAGCACGAGCACGAACGCGACGCCGCGCTCGCGCGAGTTGAAGTGCGGCGAGCGCGCGCTCATTGCGAGCCTCCGCCGAGCGGCCGCCGGCGCATGCCGCCGAGCGACTGCGGATTCAGCACCGAGCCCGGCCGGCCGAGCGCGTGCGCCGCGCCGACGTCGAGCATCAGCGGAATCTCCATGTCCGGGAACACGACGCGCGCCTCGGGCCGCATCGCGATGCGGATGCGCACCATCACGGGCGTCACGCTCGGATCGTCCCACTGGTCCGACCAGTCGGTGAGCTCGCCCTGATCGTCGAGCGTGCGGTATTCGAACCTGCCGTCCTGGATCTGGTCGAGCAGCACGGCGGGCTCCATCGCGCTCGCCTTCTGATCCTCGAGATCGAAGCCGTTGAGCATCGCGTCGGTGAACACGAGCGCCATGCCGCCGCCGCGCGAATGCTCGAGCCGGAGCGTCTGCACGTACGGGCCGCCCTTGGAAAGATAGCCCGGCATCGGCGCGACGAAGCGCATGAAGTCGCCCTTCCCTTCGAACACGAAGTTCGAGCCGGTCGAATCGTCGGTGCCGTACGCGAGCGGCAGGATGCGGCTGATCTGGCGCCGCATGAATTCCTCGGCGACGCGCAGGCGGTTCGTGCGATCGATCGCCGCCTCGCCCGAATGCATCGCGTGCACCGCGGTGCGGATCGCGCCCCACGTGCCCGCGAGGAGCAGCGCGAGCAGCACGATCGCGAGCATGACTTCGAGCAGCGTGAAGCCGGCGGAAGAGCGGGGCTTCGTCATCGCTTCACGCCCCCGGCACCGGTGCGAAGGCCGGTCTGCGCGCCGACGCCCTGTTGGGTGTTCGGATCGGGATTCATCGTGCGCAGCGTCGAGAAGCGCGCGCTGTGCTGCGAGGAGCCGTAGCGGCCGCCCCAGTACACGACGAGATCGATCTGGTAGAGATCGAACGGCGCGACCTGCAGCGCGCCGGCGTTGCCAGCGCCCGCCGTGATGCGCGGCTGCTGCTGTTGCATCGAATTTTGCATCATGCCCGGCGCGACCGGATTCTGCGGCGGCGGCTCGATGCCGGCCGGATCGACCTGCGTGATGTTGAGCTCCCAGCGGTAGTCGTCGTCGAACTTGCCGTTCGCGCTGCCGGCTTCGATCGGTTCGCCGACGCCGATGACGTCGAGCTTGGACTCGGCCCAGAGCGCGGCCATCGTGTAGTCGGACGAGGTGCGCGTCGAATGCATCGACGTCGCGAGGATCTGCATCAGGATGCCGATGCCGAGCGCGAAGATCAGGAACGCGGCGACCATCTCGATCAGGCTGAAGCCGGCCTGCCGATGTCTCGCGATGGGTTTGTGCGCTCTCGTTCTCACGACGATCTGGACCGCTCCCGTCCGCTTAAGTTCGTCACTCGGGATGCTCGTCGAGCGCGATCTCGCCGGTCAGCCAGGCGACGTTGATGCGCCACTCGCGCCGGTCCATCAGCACCGAGATGTGTCCGCCGGTGGAGCTCCCGTCGGCGAAGAAGCGGATGCCGCCGGCGTTGCCGCCGCGTACTTCCTGCTCGGCGGTGGTCAGCTGCAGCGTCATGTCCTTCGGCAGCTTCACCGCCGACTTGCCGGGCGCGGTGTACGAGTTGTCGTCGAGATTGAGCATCAGCACCTGCTGCTGCCCTTTGACGATCGCCTGCCCGCGCGTATAGCGCAGCGCCGCCACGAGATCGCGGCTCGCCGCGCTGATCTTCGCGGTGTGCAGGCTCTTGGAAAACGAGAACGTGACGGCCGTCATCGCGATCGCGAGCAGCAGGATCACAGCCATCAACTCGATGAGCGTGAAGCCGCGGGCGGGACGTGAGCGGGCAGCAGTGAGCGGTGAGCGGAAAATGCTCACGGCTTGGTCGGATCGCCTTTCCCGCTCACCGCTCACTGCTCACCGCTCACTGGATGTCACTGCCAATTCCCCCAATCCGCATTCACCCCATCCCCGCCGGCCTGATGATCCTTGCCGAGGAACGTGATGTCGAAGTCGCCGTGCTCGCCCGGCGCCTTGTACTGGAAGTCGCCGCCGAACGGATCCTTGAGATCGGATTCCTTCGCGTACGGGCCCTGCCAGTTCGCCGCGTTGCCGGGCTTCGAGACGAGGTCCTCGAGGCGCGACGGCGGGCTGCCGTTGTCGAGCGAGTACGACTCGACGGAGCCTGCGAGCTTGGCGACCGCGGCCTTGCCCGAGCCCCACTTGCCCTTGTCGACGTTCTTGCCCACCTGCTGCACGACGATGCCGGCGACGATGCCGATCAGCACGATCACCGCGAGCATCTCGATCAGGCTGAAGCCCGCCGCGCGGCGAATCCGGGGTTGCGTTGTCATTTTCATGTTCGTCCTCGTTCCGAATTCCAGAATCCGAAAATCCGTCCTCAGTGCACCGCACCGGCGATGTTCATGATCGGCAGCACGATCGCCAGCATGATCATCGCGACGACGACGGTCATGACGATCGTCGTCGCCGGCACCAGCGCGGCGAGCAGCCGGTCCAGCGTGTTCTTGACCTCGACGTCGAACGTGTCGGCGACCTTCATCAGCATCGTGTCGAGCTCGCCCGATTCCTCGCCGACGCTGATCATCTGCAGCGCGAGCTTCGGAAAGCGCTTGGACTGCGAGAGCGCGTAGCCGAGGCCGCCGCCGGTCTTGACCTCTTCGGCCGCCTGCTCGACCGACTGCGCGAGCACGGTGTTGGTCATCACGTTGCGCACGACGGTGAGCCCGTTGAGGAGCGGCACGCCGTTCTTGAGGAGCGTGCCGAGCGTGCGCGCGAGGCGCGCCGTCTCGAGCTTGCGCGTGACGTCGCCGACGAGGCGCATGTTGAGCAAGCGCTCGTCGATCCTGAGCCGCGCCTCGGGATCGGCCATCTGCCGGCGGAACCAACCGGCGCCGAGCACGATGGCGATGATGATGAGCCACCAGAAATTCTGCAGCGTCGAGCCGACCGCGAGCACGATCTTGGTGATCAGCGGCATCTCGACGTTCATGTCGGCGAACATCGGCGCGAACTGCGGCACGACGTACACGAGGAGGATCATCAGCGAAAAGACGACCATGCCGACGAGGAACGCGGGATAGATCATCGCGTTGATGACGCTCGACTTCAGCTGGCGGCTCCGCTCGAGGTATTCGCCGAGGCGCTTGAGCGTCTCGTCGAGCGAGCCGCCGGTCTCGCCGGCGCGCACCATGTTGATGTAGAGGCGCGAGAAGCTGCCGTGCTCGGCTTCGAGCGCGTCGGAGAGCGGCGTGCCGCCGCGCACCTGGTCGCGCACGCGCTCGAGCATGCGCTTGGCCTTCACGCCTTCGGGAAGGTCGAGCAGGATCTGCAGCGCGCGATCGAGCGGCTGGCCCGCGCCGAGCAGCGTCGCCAGCATCTGCGTGAACTGGAGGATCTGCGTGTCGCGCAGCGTCGAGCGCTTGAAGAGCGCGGCGATGAGGCCGCGCGACTCGCCGCCGTCGGCCTCGCGCACTTCGAGCGGGATGTTGCCGGCGTCCTGCAGCTTGCCGATCGCCTCGTCGTGCGTGCCGACGTCCATCTGGCCTTCGAGCGTTTCGCCCGCCGGCGTGACGGCCTTGTAGTAGAAGAGCGTCATGCCGTCAGCTCTCCTGCGTCACGCGCAGGACTTCCTCGATCGTGGTCTGGCCCTGCAGCGACTTGACGAGGCCATCCTCGTACATCGTGCGCATGCCTTCCTTGCGCGCAGCCTCCTCGAGCTCGCCCATGCCGGCGTGCTGCATGATCATGCGGCGGATGTTGTCGCTCATGACGAGGAATTCCATGATCGTCGTGCGGCCGTAGTAGCCGGTCGGATTGGCCACCGAGGAGCCCGGCTTGAACAGCTTGATCGGCCGCTCGTGCGTGAACTTGTCGAGGTTGAACTCGCTGACGACTTCCGGCAGCGCCTCGTACTGCTCGGCGGTCGAGCGATCTAGCCTGCGCACGAGACGCTGCGCGAGGATGCCGTTGACGGTCGACGTTAGGAGGTAATCCTCGACGCCCATGTCGAGCATGCGCGTGACGCCGCCGGCCGCGTTGTTCGTGTGCAGCGTCGACAGCACGAGGTGTCCCGTCAGCGCCGACTGGATCGCGATGCGCGCGGTCTCGAGGTCGCGCATTTCGCCGATCATGATGATGTCCGGGTCCTGTCGCACGATCGAGCGCAGCGCGTGCGAGAAGTCGAGGCCGATCTGCGGCTTGGCCTGGATCTGGTTGATGCCTTCGATCTGGTATTCGACCGGATCCTCGACCGTGATGATCTTGACGTCCGGCGTGTTGAGTTTGGCGAGCGCGGTGTAAAGCGTCGTGGTCTTGCCGGAGCCGGTCGGACCCGTGACGAGCATGATGCCGTGCGGAAGCTCCAGCACGTTGAGGAACTTCGGCAGGAACTCGTCCGTGAAGCCGAGCGTCTCGAAATCGAACACGATCGCTTCGCGGTCGAGGATACGCATGACGACCGATTCGCCGTGCGCGGTCGGCACCGTCGACACGCGAAGGTCGAGCTCCTTGCCCTGCACGCGGATCATGATGCGGCCGTCCTGCGGCAGGCGGCGCTCGGCGATGTTGAGCTTGGCCATGATCTTGACGCGCGAGATCACCGCCGCCGTCGACGCCGCCGGCGGCGACTCGACTTCGTGCAGCACGCCGTCGATGCGGTAGCGCACCTTCAGGCGATTCTCGAACGGCTCGATGTGGATATCGGACGCGCGCTGCTCGACCGCGCGCTGGATGATGAGGTTGACGAGGCGGATGACCGGCGCCTCGGACGCGAGGTCGCGCAGGTGCTCGATGTCGTCCTCGCTGCGCGTCGCCTCGTCGGACAGGTTCTCGACGATCGTGCCCATCGCCGAGCGGCCCTGGCCGTAGTAGCGCTCGATCAAATCGTCGATCTCGCTGCGAAGGCCGATGTTGAGCGTGACCCGGCGGCCGGTCGCGAGCTCGAGCGCCTGCACCGGAAACCGGTCGGCCGGATCGGCGACGAGCAGCGTCACCTCGTTCTCGCTCTCGCCGATCGGGCAGATGTGGTGGTGCTTGAGGAACCGGATCGACGTCTGCACGTTGGCGGGCGGCGTCTCCGGGAATTCCTTCGCCGAGAGCAGCGGCAACTTGAGCAGCTCGGACACCGCTTCAGCCATCTCGCGCTCGGACACGAGGCCGAGGCGCGTCAGCAGCGAGACGAGGCTCCCCGACGCCGGATCCTCCTGATGCAGGCGGCGGCCGCGCACGAGATCCGTTTCCTTGAGGTGGCCCTGCGCCACCAGGAACTGGCAGATGCGGTCGTCGAGGCTGCCTTCGGCGGCCAGCGGCGCGGCGGCAATGGGGGCAACGGCTGCCATGCGTATCCTTGAGAGCTCTTTATGTCCGGGCCTCTGGGCCCGACTGCGAATTGTTCCATACCCGGCGCCGCACGCGCTTGCGCGGCCCGCACCCGAGCGGGCCGTGCCGCAGCCCGCGGCACCGCCGTCGTAGGTCCCTGATCCGGATCGCCCCACGGCGGCTCCGCGTGCCTCGCCGGGCGGGTGTTCAGACCGCCGTTTCGACCCCGGGTTCCCGGTCCGGACGGACCAGCCGCTCGATGAACGGCCGGTTGAGACCGATCCAGAGCGTCGCCGGCACGACCGCCGGCAGGATCAGGAACCCGAACTGGTAGGCCAGTGCGACGACGTCCGGCGCGAGCCCGGCCTTGGCGAACGCGGCCGCGCCTTCGGGGCCGGCATCGTAGGCGACGAACTTGAGACTCTCGGCGACGACGCCGAACGACTGCGCGACGACGATCACGGCAAACGCGATCAGCATTTCGGCGGCGCGCCGGCCGGTCGACAGCGGCGTCGCCATCGCGAGCCCGCAAAAGAGCGGCAACGAGTACGCGTAGACCATCGGATTCAGCGTCGGCTCGAGCACGCCGACGCCGCCCGCGCCGCCCGCGCTCGGGGGCACCGCCACGACGACCGACGTCGTCAGCGTCAGGAGATAACCCGCGTGACCGATCACGCGTCCGCCGGCGTCGAGCACGTCGCCGCCCTGCACGAGATTGGCGAACAGCGCCGGCCAGAGCGCGAGCAGCGCCGCCTTCGCGAGCCGCGCCGCCGGAAAGACCCAGAGCGGCGCCATCGAAAACCAGATCACGAACGAGAGCGGCAACCAGAGCGCGGCCTTGAGCCCGAACTCCTGGACCGGCGAAAGCTTCACGGGGCTAACCGACCCAGACGCGCGCGTTGCGGAACATGCGCATCCACGGCGAGTCCTCGCCCCACTCGCGCGGGCGCCAGCTCATCTGCACGCTGCGCATGACGCGCTCGGGATGCGGCATCAGGATCGTGCTGCGGCCGTCGGGCGTCGTGAAGCCGGTGAGGCCGTCGGCCGAGCCGTTCGAGTTCAGCGGAAAGCGCTCGGTCGGCTCGCCGCGGTTGTCGACGAAGCGGACGCTCGCGATCGCACGCGTCGCGTCGCCCGGCGCCGCGAACAGCGTGCGGCCTTCGCCGTGCGCGACCGCAACCGGAATGCGCGAGCCCGCCATGCCCTTGAAGAACACCGACGGCGAATCGAGCACCTCGAGCGTGACGAGGCGCGCCTCGTACTGCTCGCTCGCGTTGCGCACGAAGCGCGGCCAGTGCTCGGCGCCGGGAATGATGTCCTTCAGCGCCGCGAGCGCCTGACAGCCGTTGCAGACGCCGAGCGAGAACTTCGACGTGTCGGCGAAGAACGCCGCGAACGCATCGCGCAGCGCATCGTTGTAGAGGATCGACGCGGCCCAGCCGCGGCCCGCGCCGAGCACGTCGCCGTAGCTGAAGCCGCCGCAGGCGGCGAAGCCCGCGAAGTCGGCGAGGCGGCGGCGACCGCTCTGCAGGTCCGTCATGTGCACGTCGATCGCCTCGAAGCCGGCAC
>Ga0126377_10003295_pt1 | contig 11405 bp, 9 predicted proteins | sample PanSoiMetPlot_22_FD_92647 | JGI IMG/M metagenome (GOLD analysis project Ga0126377, IMG submission 92647) | Tropical forest soil microbial communities from Panama - MetaG Plot_22 | ecosystem: Environmental > Terrestrial > Soil > Tropical forest > Bulk soil | place: Panama | collected 2016-02-17
TCCCGCTGACGTGCAGGTGACGCCGCAGATGACCGTCTTCGGCGGCGCCGGCGGACGCAACAACGAAGGGCGCATGCAGGTCGACGGCCTGAACACCGGCGCGGGACTCGGCGGCAGCGGTGTCTCGACCTACGTCGCCGACATCTCAAACGCACAGGAAGTCGTGACGACGACGTCCGGTGGTCTTGGTGAAGTGGAAGTCGGCGGCCCCTCGCTCAGCATCATCCCGAAGAGCGGCGGCAACACGATTTCCGGCAATGCGTATCTCTCCGGTGTCGGCGGCGGGATGATTGGCAGCAACTACACGCCGGCACTGCAGGCCGCGGGTCTCACCACGCCAGGCAAGCTCGTCAAACAGTGGGACTTCACGTACGGGATGGGCGGGCCGATCATCAAGGACCGTCTGTGGTATCGCGTTGCGGCTCGCGACGAGGGGCAGCACCGTACGATTCCCAACATCTTTCCGAATCTGAACGCAGGCGATCCCACCCAGTTCCTCTACGCACCCGATCGCGGGCACGAAGTCCGCGGAGCGGAAAGCTGGCGTCTCTACACGATGCGCTTGACGGTTCAGGCCACGCACAAGGACAAGATCAATGTGCACTGGGACGAGCAGCATGCCTGCAACGGCGCGACGTTCACGACCACCGAGGATGGATGCCGCCAGCAGCCGGAATCGGGAAACCGAATTGGTCCGCTTGGACTCGGTGGCCTCAGCTCAACGACCTCGCCCGAGATCGGCGCGTACCTGGATGCCCATCCGCGAGTGCGGCAGGTCACGTGGTCGGAAACCGCGACGAACCGCATGCTCTTCGAGGCCGGCTTCGGTGCGTATCAAGCGCCCTTCGGTCCGTATGAGAGCCCGGGCAACACCACGCGGCCGCTCGTCCGCATCACCGAGCAGTGCTCTGCCGGCTGTTCGGCCAACGGCGGCCTTCCTGGCGTCACCTATCGATCTGCGAACTGGTCCGACAGCTGGGACGCCCAGTACACGTGGCGCGCCTCAGTCTCGTACGTGACCGGCGCGCACAACCTGAAGATCGGCTACGGCGGTGTCGCGCTCGTCTCCGATCTCCAGGGCTTCACCAACGACAACAACCTGTCGTACACGGTGAACAATGGCGTTCCCATCTCCCTGACGCAGACGCTGCTGCCCTTCACCACGAGCTATCGCACGCGCAACGCCTCGTTGTACGTGCAGGATCAGTGGACGCATGGCCGCATGACACTGCAGGGCGCACTCCGATACGATCGCAACTGGAGCTTCTCGCCAGAAGAGCGGATCAATGCCTCCAACTGGCTCGCCAACCCGCTGGTCTTCCCGAAGACCGACGGCGTGAACGCGTACAAGGATCTCTCGCCACGTGGCGGCGTCGCGTACGACCTGTTCGGCAACGGGAAGACCGCGGTGAAGTTCAACTTCGGCAAGTACCTCGAGCCGACCAGCAACAACAACAACTACATCCTGTCGAATCCGCTCGGCCGCATTGCCACCACCGCAACCCGCAGCTGGACCGACACGAACGGCAACTGGGTGCCCGACTGCGACCTGCGCAACAACGCCGCGCAGAACCTGACCGCCGTCGGCGGCGACAACTGTGGTGCCAGCAACGCGCAGACCTTCGGCACCGCGGCGCTGACGACGGCCGCGATCGATCCGAAGATCCTCACGGGCTGGGGCGTGCGCTCCAACGATTGGCAGATCGGCGCGTCGGTGCAGCAGCAGGTGCTGCCACGTGTGTCGATCGAGGTCGGGTACTTCCGCCGGTGGCTGAACAACTTCACGATCACCGACAACCTCGCGGTCGGGCCCAACGACTTCACGCAATACAGCATCACGGCTCCGTCGGATCCCGCATTGCCGGGCGGCGGCGGTTACGTAATCAACGGCCTCTATAGCGTCGTCGCCACCGGCTTCGGCCAGACGAGCAACCGCATCACGCTCGCGGACGACATCGGCGAGCAGTATCAGAAGTACAACGGGATGCTGTTCAACCTGAGCGCGAGGCTCGGTCGCGGCGTCCAGTTCCAAGGCGGGATCAACACCGGCAAGACGGTGCAGGACAACTGCGCGGTGCGCGCCCAGGTGCCGGAGTTGACGACGGTCGCCGGGGTCAGCCCCGCGGTCAATCCCGGAAACCCCTACTGCCACGCGGATCCCGGTTTCATCACCAAGGCCACGGCACTTGGCAGCTACACGCTGCCGAAGGTCGATGTGCTTATCAGCGGAACGCTGAGGAGCGATCAAGGCGGCGTGCTTGGCGCCAACTGGAACGCACCGGCGGCGCTCGTGGCCGCTGCGCTGGGCCGGCCGGTGGCCGGCAATCCGGCGACCGTGGCCGTCGCGCTCGTGAAGCCAGGCGATGTGTGGGGCGATCGCGTCAACGCACTCGACCTGCGATTCGCGAAGATCCTGCGGTTCGGTCGCGTGCGGTACAACGTCGGCGTCGACATCATCAACGCCACCAACTCCGACGCGGTCCTCACCTACAACCAGAACTACAACCCGACGCCATCAACCCCCGCGCAGAGGTGGCTCGCCCCCTCGTCGGTACTGACACCGCGCTTCGTGAAGATCGGCGCGCAGATCGATTTCTAATCGCACGTAGGGGCCGGCTTTAGCCGGCCCTCTGGGGCCGCCTGAAGGCGGCCCCTACGTTGCCTACGCGGCCTTCCTTTTCGCCAGATCTCTATTCTGCAAGTGGCGGAGGATCGCGACGACGGCAACTTCCTCAGCGCTCAAGCCGTCGATGGCTCTGAAGCGACGCGCAAGCAACTTCGCCATCGTCCCGTCGCAGTAGCAGTCGACGATCCCGGGATGCACGTACGATTTTCGGCACACGGCGCGCGTGTTCCCCAGCAGTCCGGCAACGGCGTCGATCGCGAGCAGCACGTTCTTCTCGGTTTGCTTCATCGTAGGCGCAGTCCGCAGCTCGTGAAGCGCTGTCACGGCCAGCACCGTCCCGAGCCAGGTGCGGAAGTCTTTGGCGGTAAAGTCGTCGCCACTGATCTTGCGCAGATAGCGATTGATGTCGCCTGAGTCGACACCCCGTACCGTCCCACGGCGATCGATGTATTGAAAGAGTTCCTGGCCGGGCAGGTCGCGGCATTGCTTCACGACCCGCGCGAGCCGGCGATCGTTGACGTCAACGGTATGCCGGATACCGCTCTTTCCGCGAAACCGAAAGCGCAACGTGCTTCCGTTGACCTGCACGTGCCGGTTTCGCAGCGTCGTCAATCCGAACGAGTCGTTCTGTTGTGCGTACTCCTCGTTGCCGACGCGAATCATGCTCTTCTCGAGGAGCTGCACGACCGTAGCGAGGACTTTCTTGCGGCGCAGGCGCGGCCTCGTCAGGTCCGCTGTGGTGCGACGGCGGATCTCGGGAAGTGCCGCCGCGAAGGCCTGCATGCGATCGAACTTCGTCTCGTCGCGGGAGGCGCGCCACCGTGCATGGTAGCGGTATTGTTTTCGTCCTTTCGCGTCACGGCCGGTCGCTTGAAGATGGCCGCGCGGATTCGGGCAGATCCAGACGTCGGTCCATGCCGGAGGCACGACCAGCGACCGGATTCGCTCGAGCTCGGCCGCGTTGCTGATGACCCGACCGCCGACACCAACATATCGAAAGCCTTTGCCGCGCTTGACCCGTCGCAGCCCGGGATCATGATCGCTGACGTAACGCAGCCCGTCATTGGCAGCCGACGCGACGGAATCTGAAGACGTCGAGCGCTTCATATCGCAAGCCGATGCAAGACGATTGCCCCCAGAGAGGACTGCCTGAGATCACGACACTCCCTGGAGCACGCGACTTGCCTAACGACAACGACACGACGCTGACGCACCCGACACAACGAGGGAATGCGACGCCGGCGCTGGCAGCCTCGTTGCAGATCCAATATGGGCGTCGACGTTCGTACGTGAAAGCTGAACCATCGACCTTCGCGCGAGGAGCGAACCCCCATGAAAACCAGACAAGCTCTTGGAGTGGCAGCAGCCGCAGGCGCCTGTGCGTTCGCCCTCAGCCGCTTCGCACGCTCGTCACGCGATGTCGACTTCGATGGAGCGTCGGTCCTGATCATCGGCGGCTCGCGCGGGCTCGGGCTGGAGCTCGCGCGTCAGTTCGGGGCCGAAGGCGCACACGTGACGATCGCCGCTCGCGACCCCCGGGAACTCGAACGCGCACGAATCGATCTGCAGGAGCGCGGCTGTTCGGCAGCCACGATCATCTGCGATGTGCGCGACCGCACGCAGGTCGTCAGGGTCGTCGACCAGGTCGCACGCGAGCGCGGTGGCCTCGACGTGCTGGTCAACGACGCCGGCATCATCCAGATCGGTCCGATCGATCACATGACAGTCGACGATTTCGAGGATGCGATGGCGACGCACTTCTGGGGTCCGCTGTTTGCGATGCTCGCCGCCCTTCCTCACATGCGTCGCGCCGGCGCGCGGCGCATCGTCAACATCTCCTCGATCGGGGGCAAGCTCGCAGTGCCGCATCTGCTGCCGTACAGCGCAAGCAAGTTCGCGCTCACCGGCCTCTCGGAGGGAGTACGCGCCGAGCTGGCGCGCGAGGGGATTTCGGTCACCACTGTCATCCCCGGGCTGATGCGGACCGGCTCGACTTACAATGCGCGGTTCAAAGGCAAGCACCGGTGGGAATTTGCCTGGTCCCATCTTGCCAGTTCGGTGCCGGGGCTTTCGATCGAAGCGTCGAAGGCGGCGCGTCAGATCATCGAGGCGTGTCGCTCTGGCGCCCCCGAGCTGATCATCACACCAGTGGCGCGCATCGCCGTCGCCATGAAAGCGCTGGCTCCTTCGTTCGTCGCCGGGCTGATGGCGACAGCGAATCGGCTGCTGCCGTCTGGCAACCAGGTCGACGGCGACGAAGCGAAGTCAGGCTGGCAGAGTGTGTCGCGTCTCGTGCCCTCCGTGCTGTCGACGCTCATGGATCGCGCGGCGCGGCGAAACAACGAGGTGCCAACGTAGAGGAAGCAGGAAGAGTTCAGTACTCGACAAAGTCGTCGTCGGGAAAGCAGTAGAGCCAGCGCTCACCCATCTCTGCTGACGCAATGACTGGATGCCCGCTCGCACGCGCGTGCTTGCTCGCGTGGCGATTCGGTGAGCTGTCGCAGCACAGCGTCGTGCCACATTCCTGACAGGTGCGCAGGTGCACCCACTGCGCCTTGATCTTCACGCACTCTTCGCACACCCGCTTGTGCGGCTGTTTCACCGAAGTGATCGCTTGGATATGCGCACAGGTCCCGGAGGCCATGTCCGCCCCCTTTCAGTCCGCGAGCGTGCGATGCACGAAGGAAATCGCGATCGATCCTTCCCCGACCGCCGACGCGACGCGCTTGACGTTGCCTCCTCTGACGTCGCCGACGGCGAAGACGCCGGGCAGGCTGGTTTCGAGCAGATATGGAGGACGTGCGAGCGGCCATCGAGCCGCCGCGAGATCGTCCTTCGACAGATCGGGTCCGGTCTTGATGAACCCTTTGGCATCGAGTACGACGCAGCCGCCCAGCCACTCGGTGTTCGGCACGGCGCCGGTCATCAGGAACACGTGGCGGATCCGATGACGACTGACCTGGCCTGTCCGGTTGTCACGCCAGTCCACGCACTCCAAACGGCCAGTCCCCTCGAGCGCGACGATTTCGGTGCTCGGCCGCAACTCGATGTTCTTGGTCTCCTCGATCCGACGGATTAGATAGCGCGACATGGTGTCCGACAGACCGTCACCGCGCACGAGCATGTGGACCCGGGACGCCGTCTCCGCCAGGAATACCGCCGCCTGCCCAGCTGAATTGGCGCCGCCCACGACGATGACCTCTTCGTTGCCGCACAACTGCGCTTCCATGGGCGTGGCGCTGTAGTAGACGCCGGCACCTTCGAACGAGGCCAGATTGTCGATGGCAGGCTTGCGATACTGCGCCCCGGTGGCCAGGATCACTGTCCGCGCCGGCACGGTTTCTCCGTTGCCGATCTCGATGCGATACGGCTTTCGATCGCACGTGAGCGCGGTGGCGCCGCGTGCGATCAGGATCTGGGCACCGAACTTCTCTGCCTGCATGAACGCGCGTCCGGTCAGCTCCTGGCCCGAGACGCCCATGGGGAATCCAAGGTAGTTCTCGATCTTCGAGCTCGAGCCAGCCTGTCCGCCTGGCGCGCCCGACTCGATCACGAGCGCGTCAAGTCCTTCCGACGCGGCGTACACGGCTGCGGCAAGGCCGGCAGGACCGGCGCCGACGATGGCGACGTCGCGCACCGACGTGTACACGATGTTCTCGTTGAACCCGAGACAGTCGGCGATTTTCTCGTTGCTCGGATTCCTGAGGACGAACCCACCGCGGCAGATCAATACCGGGATGTCGGCGACGGAAATGTGAAAGGTGTCGAGCATCGCCTCGGTGTCGGCGTCGCGATCGAGGTCGACGTAGCGGAACGGATGGTCGTTGCGCCCGAGAAACGCCTTGATGCGCAGCGTGGCTGACGAATGGGCGGAGCCGATCAGCACGAGATCGCTGATCCCGTGGGCCGCGAGCTCGAGACGGCGATAGATAAACGCGCGCATCACGATCTCGCTGATGGACGCGTCTGATTGCACGACGTTGAGCAGCTGTTCGCGTGTCAGCTGGATGACGTCGCCCTCTTCCGACACGCGGTACCGCGTCAACGAACGCCGGCCGGCGATCAAGTTCACTTCACCCGTGAACTTGCCCGGGCCGTGTGTGACGACGAGCGTCTCGTTGGCGCTAGAGGGCTGAACGATCTCGATCAGTCCGCTCCTCACGACGAAGAACGGAACGACGCGATCGCCGACCTCGACGAGAATCTCCCCGGGGGTGATATGACGGACCTGGCCACCGGCAGCGATCCGCCCGATCTGGGCTGATGTGAGCGACGGGAAGAGGAGCGCTTCCTGCGATTCGGTCAGGAGTGGTGCGATCGGAGTCCTGGCGGCCATAGTGCGAGTGTTGCCTCTCGCTTCCTATCATCCTCGAAGCCCGCGACCGCTGCATCACAACTTCACGGTCGAGATCTGCTCCTCTAAATATGTTCGCGGATGAGGATCACGGTCGATCACGCGTTGGCTGCGTGAACATGCCAGACGAGGATTTCTCCCTTGCCCTTCACGGAGGTATCGCCGAGGAATCGCTGATAGGCGCCGGCCGCTGGTTCGAACGGCAAACAGATCTCCACAGTGGCGAGATGCTTGACGAGCACACCCATGAACGAGGGTACGTAGCTCGACGAGTAGAGAAAACTCGGCAGCAGAGGAATCGGTTTCAGCGAGATGATCGTTCCGCGTTGCATCCACGCACCGGTGCGCAGCTCGGCCCCGTGACGCAGCACGATCGTGCCGCCCTTCATTTCGAGACCAGCGAAATCTCTGACCGGCCCGCCGATGACGATCAGCCCTCGCTTCATGCGCATGCCGACCTCGAGGCCTGCCGATCCCCCGATGACGATCGTTCCGTCGGTCATGCCTCGCGGGCTGCCGCGATAGGCGGCGCCAATCTGACCCCCGGCATTGCCGGCGATACGAATCAGCCCGCCCGACATCTCGGCACCCACCCAGTCAGACGCGGCACCGGACACGTCGATCGTGCCACCCTTCATGTAGGCGCCGAGATGCATGCCGGCATTCCCGTCGATGGAGATCCGCCCTCTGGTCATGCCGCGGCCAATCCATCTGACCTTTCTCAGATCGCCGTGCAGATCGATCTCATCGCTCTTCTCACCATCGACCGTGAAGAAGTCGTCGATGCGGCACTGGCGCTTGCCGAGAAACACCGGCAAGGCGCAGACAGCGGCATGGTCGAGCGTGACCATCACATCAGGGCAGATGCTTTCAGCCTCCAGCGGTACGCGGTCGACCGGCTGTTTCAACGTCAGCGTGATCATTGCGGCACACAGGGCACGGTCTCGGGGTGCTTCAGCCGTGTGATCTCAGTCGGGTAATTCTCGAATGACAGCGTGTAGAGCTTCTGGAACGTCGGGCGGATGAAGTCCTCGATCGCCGGCTCGAAATCGGGATGGACCAGGAACACGCGCCCTTCGGAGAGCGCCCGAATCTGCCCTTCTTCGACGACGACCTTGCCACCCTTGAGCACATACCGCGGATGCGTGAACATCACGCCGTCGCTGTCAGGCTTGGCCGAGTAGATGGTGACGTCGCCATCCGCGCCGACGCCCAGATGCCCCTTCTGCTTCAGGCCAAGGGCCCGGGCCGGGCCCGCCGACGTGACGATGACCATTTCGGAAATCGAGTACTCGCGATCAATCTCCGGCAGCGCGATCCGGTTCAACGCTTCGGCCGGGAGCTTCTTCACTTCCGACTTGCGGAACTCGACGTCCATCAGGAGACGCATGATCTCCGGATACCGCCAGAAACCTCCGCCGTTGGGATGGTCGGTCGTCAAATACACGCGCCACGGGTCGTCGATGAGCAGCAAGAGCTCGAGTCCAACGGCCCATTGAATCGCGTTGACGAGCTTATGGTCGCTATAGACGTAAGGCACGATCCCGCACCCGGTCTCGTTCTCGACGTCGAGGTTGCCCCACTTGCGTCCGGTGAGCTCGTGCAGGAAGTGCTGCCACGGACCGTCGGCGGTGATCGTGACAGCATCGCCGAACAGAATCGCGCCCACGTCGCACGTCAGGTTCTTGTGCTTCATGAACGCTTCGGCCACCTCCTTCGCACCCGACCGCATGGTGCTCCAGTCCTGTCCACCGTAGGCGTGGAACTGCAGGTGCGCGAGGTGTGCACGTCGGCCCTGCAGCATGTTCATCGTCTCGATCGTCGAACCGACATTGCCGGGAACACCGAGGTTGTTCTGGTGCAGGTGCATCGGATGCGGCAGCCCGAGCTCGTCGACGATGCGAGCCAGGTCGATCACGATCTGCGCCGCGGTCACCTTCGAATAGCCCTCGATCGGCTGATGCAACTGGTTCGCGTTCTTGCCCCACTTCCACGCCGCGACGCCACCAGGGTTCACCGCCTTGATGCCGAACGTCTTCGACGCCCACAGCATCCAGCCCACGAGCGACTTCGCCCGCTCGAACTCGCCGGCCTCGAGCAGATCGAGCATCAGCTCGTTGTTCGCCATCAGCAGCAGCGTGGACTTGTCCACGATCGGGATGTCGTGCATCTCCTCGTGGGTGTGCTTGGCGGACAGGATCGGCACCGCCGCCTCGTTCACCGTCGTCCAGCCCATGCCGGCATAGAGGTAGCCGGTGGCGAACGTGGTCGGCGTCAGGCCGCCGATGCCGGCGCGGAGCTCCGGCGTGTGGAGGAACTTCTGCGCGACACGTTGATTCTCGGGAACGAGGCCGCGTGCGAAGTTGAGCGCGCCGCCCGCGACGTGCGTATGCACGTCGACGCCGCCGGGAAACACCAGCATGCCGGTCGCGTCGATGGTGCGGCTCGAGGCGCCGCTGGCATCAGCCGTGATGCGGCCGTCGTCGTCGATGTAGATGTCCTTGACGACGCCGTCGACGCCGTTAGCGGGATCGTAGACTCGCCCGCCGGTTATTCGGACCATGGGGTCTGGGTATCCTGAGATGCGTAATTCAAAATGCAAAATTCAAAATGCAAAATGAAAATGCGAAGGAACGGCGACATCCCCTCTCGCTTTGGCCTATTGCCTTTTGCATTTTGAATTTTGAATTTTGCATTACGCGCGGAGGGATACGGGCGCAGGCCGCCAGCCAGGCTTTTTCGCGACGGCGGCGATGATCAGGTTGATGATCTCCTCGTCAGTCCGATAGGGCGACTTCAGCCCGGGCCGCAGGGTGATCGGGATCTCGTCCATGCGATACGCCGTGCCGGCCGCGCTTACGCCGGTCACGGCCGTCGTGAAGTGCACGCGCGCGAGCTTGCTCGTGTGGGTCACCTTGGGGTCGAGCACGATCGTCGGCGTCCTTTTCAGATGCTCGATCGCCGGCTGCGGCATCGTCGCTCCAGGATCCGCGCCGAGCACCAGCGTGGCGTCGTTGTCACCGCGCACCAGCACGTCGACGGTCGAGAACTCTCCCGGGTTGAAGCGCGGATACCCCCGGCTCAAGTTGACGCCGAAGGGGTAGCCGGTCGTCCAGCGGAGCACGACGTCGGCGCCGGTGACATTGCCGTGTCCGCGCATCGGCATGCAGACGAACTTCGTGAACGCGTTCATCTCCGCGGCGATGTTCAGGATGCCGGCGGAGTTCATGTGCTTGCCGCGGGTCATCGAGAGGCCCATGCCGAAGAAGATGACGCCGAACTTGGCGCGCTTCATCCGCTCGACGAGATCCTTGATCGTGTCGAGCGACAGTCCGATTTCCGCGACGCGCGCCTCGTCCACCTTCTGACCCTTCATGAGCGCGCGCATTGTCGTTCCCAGTTCGAAGTCCTTGCCCGGCTTGATGATCAGCGCGATGTCCGCGGCTCTGGCCGACGGTGTTTCACGAATGTCGATCGTGATCATCGTCCGGCCTTTTCGTCCCTGTGGGACAAACTTGCCCTTCTGCATGATCGTGTACTTCGTGAAGTGACGCGGGTGACACTCCGCCGGGTTTCCACCCCAGTAGATGATGAAATCCGCCCGGTTCTTCACTTCACCGAGTGTGCACGTAACCTTGCCACCCAACTGGGCGGCTATCTCAGTGGGGCCGTGTCAAAGCGAGGTGTGGCTGTCGACCACACCTCCGATCATTTCGGCGAGCGCGACGGCGCCGCGGCTGGCCTCACAGGTGACGTTGCTGAGCCCGTACACCAGAGGCATGTTGGCGTTGTAAAGAATGTCGGCCGCGACCTCGACGGCTTCCTCGACCGTCGCTTCCTTGCCGTCGATCAACGCGTCGGGATAGTGATGTTCGGCGGTGTGATAGCGGAAGTGGGCCTCGCCGAGACTGCAGGCGTTCTTCGCCTTGACGATCTTCTCCTGCTCGGCGTGCAGCTCGATGTCGTCACACACGCACCCGCAGAAGGTGCACGTCGCGTTGCGGACTATCTCCATGAAAGCCCCTACGAAGGAATCGGGATTCAGGAATCAGGATTCAGGCCTGGGCTAGGTCCTGATTCCTATCCGGGTTGCTTATCGCCCGTACCGGGCGACACGAGGAACGTTCAAGCCAGTTCCCGGCCACGGTAACTCCCTCGAGTCCGTCGCGGCTGGAATCGTCCTTTCTCGATTTCAGTCCAGTGCGGCACCTGCTCTTCGGGCAGGATGCCGTAGCGGATCGCCTGCTCGCGGTCCACTACCGTGTTCGATCCACGTTTCATGGTCATTCCTCTGGGGCCTCTGGGGCGGCCACGTCCGAGCCCGAGGGCGGCGCTTCGAGCAGCTCGACCTCGACTTCCCACCCCTTCGACAGGGGCATGCCCGTTCCGTCCGTATATTGTCCCATCAATCGACAGGTCGGCGGA
>Ga0126377_10003296_pt1 | contig 11405 bp, 8 predicted proteins | sample PanSoiMetPlot_22_FD_92647 | JGI IMG/M metagenome (GOLD analysis project Ga0126377, IMG submission 92647) | Tropical forest soil microbial communities from Panama - MetaG Plot_22 | ecosystem: Environmental > Terrestrial > Soil > Tropical forest > Bulk soil | place: Panama | collected 2016-02-17
ACGCGCTTGCCGCGCGAGGGCGCATGGATGAAGAGCCCGTTGTCGAGATAGATGCCGACGTGCGACACGCGCTTGCCGTGCGTCTTGAAGAACACGAGGTCGCCCATGCGCAGCGCGTCCTTGTCGACGCGGCTGCCTTCGGCGAACTGGCTCGTCGAATTCTCGCCGAGCTCGAGGCCGAGGCTCTGCTGGAACACGTAGCGCACGAAGCCGGAGCAGTCGAAGCCGGTCGTGAGCTCGCGCCCGCCGCGCACGTACGCGATGTTGCGCAGCTTCAGCGCGAAGTCGGCAAGCATGCGGCGCGGCGAGACCTGCGCCGCGATCGATGCGCTGCCGGCGGCGTCGGCCGTCGCCGTGGCGACGTCGAGACGCGTCGTCGCGATCTCGGGCGCCGGCAGTGCCACGTCGGGCGACGTGAAGGCCGGCGGATCCGGCGGCAGCAGCGGGCTGGAAAACGCAGGTCGGGCGGTGCATGCGATGGCCGCGAGGGCAAAAGCGGAAAAATAGAACGCGGCAGCCGGTCGCATGGAGGCCATACGCTGCAATCCTTTGAAGCTTTGTGGAAGTCCGCCAGCCCCGCGCCGACGGCAATGACGGGACGCACCGTAACAAACGAATTCGCGCGTGTTGTTCGGTTCGCGTTAAGGACGTGCGCCAAATCACGTGGGATTTCGCAAAACCGCAATCATCGACACGCGGCCGAAATGTTTTGACACAAGCGTAAATGTAAAGGCCGCGATCGGCCGCTCAGCGGCTCGCGCGCGCAAGCGCTTGACGCGCTGCAACAACGATCGCGTCGGTCCACACCGCGTATTGCGCCGCGGAAGGATGCAGGCGATCGGCGACGAGCATCGTGTCGGCGTCGCCGGCCGTGCGCGACGCCGGCGTGACGTCGACGAACGCGACGCCGCGCGCGCGCGCGATCTCGCGTGCCGTCGCATTGAACGCATCGATCTCGATGCCGACGCGATGCGGATCGCGGCCGTGCCCGCGCGCGAAGCCGGTGACGCCCCAGTCCGGAATCGAGACGACGACGACGCGGTCCGTGCGCTCGCCCGCGAGCGCGATCGCGCGTGCGAGCAGCGCGGAAAATTCCTCGCGATAGTTGGCGACGCTGCGACCGCGGTACTGGTTGTTGACGCCGATCAGCAGCGTGACCAGCGCATACGGCGGCGTGAACGTCGCCTGGTCCATCGCCGCGGAGAGCTCGTCGGTCGTCCATCCCGTCGTCGCGACGATCGTCGGATCCGCGATCGCGACGCCCTCCTCGCGCAAGCGCCGCGCGAGCTGCATCGGCCAGCGGCCCTCGGCTGCAACGCCTTCGCCGATCGTGTACGAATCGCCGAGCGCGAGATAGCGGTCGGCGGCGCCGGCAGCCGTCGCGATCATCGCGGCGAGTGCGAAGAGAGCGGCGCGCAGCATGCGAAGCCCGCCATCACGCGACCCGGCGCTTCTTCGCGGCCGTGCGCTTGAGCTCGCGCTCGATGCGCGCGAAGACGTCGTCGAGCACGGCGGGCTCCGGCAGCAGCGTCACGCGGAAGTGGTTGCGCGCGGCGATGTTGAAGCTCGAGCCCGGCACGAGCAGGACGTTCTCGCGCTCGAGCAGCGCCAGCGCGAACGCCTCGTCGTCGAATTCGGCGAGCCGCTCCGGCACGACCTGCGGGAACGCATACAGCGCGCCGTGCGGCGTGACGACGTCGAGGAATTCGCTCCGCGCGATCGCATCGCACACCGTCGCGCGCGCCGTGTGCAGGCGGCCGCCGGATTCGGTGAGCCCCGCGATCGCGCTCGGCCCTTCGAGCGCGGGCTTGATCGCCCACTGCGCGGGCACGTTGCTGCAGAGGCGCATCGCGGCAAGGAGGTCCAGCGCGTGCGCGAGCTCGCGCGTGCGCCGTTCGTCGCCGGTCAGCGACAGCCAGCCGACGCGGTAGCCGCAGGCGAGATGCACTTTCGAAAGGCCGCCGTACGACACGCACGGCACGTCGCCGGCGATCGATGCGAGCGATTCGAAGCGCGCGCCGTCATAGAGCACGCTGTCGTAGATCTCGTCGCAGAGCAGCACGAGCCCGTGCCGCGCCGCGATGTCGACGAACGCCTGCAGCACGTCGTGCGGATATACGGCGCCGGTTGGATTGTTCGGGTTGATGACGACGAGCGCGCGCGTCTTGGGCGTGATCAGCGCTTCGATCTCGTCGGGATCGGGGAGGTGCGCGCGCTCGGCGGGACACGCGTAGTAGACCGGCGTGCCGCCGTTGAGACGCGTCGCGGCAGTCCAGAGCGGATAGTCCGGCGCCGGGATCAGCACTTCGTCGTCGAGATCGAGCAGCGCGCGCAGGCTGATGTCGATCAACTCGCTGACGCCGTTGCCGATGAAGATGCGGTCGCGATGCGCCTCGGCGGAGCCGGCCTTGCGGCGATAGGCCGCAATCGCGTCGCGCGCCTCGGGCAGGCCCTGCTGGTGGCAATACGCTTCGCTCGCGGGCAGCGCCTCGGCGATCGCGGCGCGCAGATGCGCCGGCACCGTGAAGCCGAACAGGCCGGGATTGCCGATGTTGAGGCGCACGATCTCGCGGCCGTCGGCCTCGAGCTCCCGCGCGCGGCGGCTCAGCGGTCCGCGGATGTCGTAACGCACCGTGCCGAGCCGGGGACTGACCGGAATCGCCTGCCGCTCCATCATGCTGCCTTGCGCGTAAAACCGGCTTCGATGCTAACAGCGCAGGCGCGCGCGTGCAGCGGAATGCGACGCGATTCCCCGAAATCGGCCGGAGAAAGCCGGATCGCGGCTAGAATCGGCGCAATGCAGCTCGATGCGGACGCCGAAGAACGACTGGCGCGGATCGGCTGGCGCAGGGCTCCGCTGCCCGACGATGCGCCGGCCGACGCGACGATCGCACGCGTCGTCGCGCAGCATCGAGCGGGTTACGAGCTGCACGACGGCACGGCCGCTTTCAACGCGCAGCCCGCGCCGCGATTCCTGAAACGCGGCATCGATCCCGCCGAGCGTCCCGCGGTCGGCGACTTCGTGCTGGTCGTGCCGGGCTCGCCGCCGTCGATCGAAACCGTGCTGGCGCGACGCACGGTGCTCTCGCGCGCGGCCGCGGGCGAGCGGCATCAGCGCCAGCTCATCGCGACGAACGTCGACACCGTGTTCGTGCTGAACGGCCTCGACGGCGATCTCAACGCGGCGCGCATCGAGCGCTATCTCGTCGTCGTGCAGGGCAGCGGCGCGACGCCGGTCGTCGTGCTGACCAAGGCCGATCGCAACGACGATGCCGACGCCGCGGTCGCGGCGCTGCGTCCGCGCGTGCCGCCGCACGTCGAGATCGCCGCGATCAACGCGAAATCGCGCGAGAGCATCGCGCCGCTGATGCGCTATCTCGGTCCCGGCGACACGGCGGTGCTGGTCGGCTCGTCGGGCGTCGGCAAGTCGACGCTGACGAACACGCTCATCGGCGAGGATCGCCAGGCGACGAGCGCCGTGCGCGAGCACGACAGCCGCGGCCGCCACACGACGACGCATCGCGCGCTGATCGCGCTGCCGTCGGGCGCGTGCCTGATCGACACGCCCGGCATGCGCGAGCTGAAGCTCACCGGCGAGGAAGCGCTCGACGCGGGCCAGTTCGCCGACATCGACGCGCTCGCGCACGAGTGCCGCTTCGGCGACTGCAGCCACCAGAGCGAGCCCGGCTGCGCGGTGCGCGCCGCGCTCGAGGACGGCCGCCTCGATCCCGAGCGCTGGGCGAACTACCAGAAGCTGCGCGACGAGCTCGCGGCCGCGGCCGATTCGCTCGAGGCGCAGATGCGCCGCAAGAGCGAGGCGCGCGTGCTGACCAAGGCGCTGACGCGCCGGCTCAGCGAGAAGTACGGGCGGCGCTGAGCGCCGCCGCGCATCACGAGTCCTCGGCGTCCGTGAAGGGACAGAAGTCGACGGCGCCGCGCACCGGCTCGAAGGCGTCGCGGAACAGGAATTCCGACCCGCCGGCCTGGAGCTCGGTCGCGCCGATGTCCGCCGCAGCGCCGACTTCGCGGTCGAAGCCGTCGCCGCGCTGGTCGAACGCGAACGCCGCCGGATTCGCGCCGGCATCGAGCGCGGGGCTGCCCTGATAGATCAGCACCGTCCGCGTCGGTCCGCCGTTGTCGGCGAGGAGGCCCAGCATCGGGTCCTGCGCGAGCGTGTCCGGCGGCAGCGTCGTCGCGTCGCTCGCGACGAGCACGATGTTGTTCGCGCCAGTTACGCCGCCTCGCGCGATGAGATCGCAGTAGAGCCCGAAATAGTCGCCCGAGCGGTTGCGCGCGACGATCGAGCTTTGCAGCACGAGGTCCGCGTCTGCCTTGATCCAGGCGCCGCCGGCACCGAAAGTGCCCCAGCCGCCCGTGAGCGTCGAGTTCGAGATCGTCGCCGGCCGCGCCGACGCGAGCCCCGCGCCCATCGACGCATAGTTGTTCGAGAACGTGCTGTTGCCGACGGTGAGCGTGGTGCCGGGATCGCCGTAGTGGCTGAACACGGCCTTGTAGAGGCCGCCGCCGAGCGTCGCGAAGTTGCCGTCGAACGTGCTCGCTTCGACCGCGGTGTCGGCGCGCACGAACACGCCGCCGCCCCAGCCGTAGTTGAAGCTCGGCACGTAGACCGCGTTGCGGCTCACGGCGCTGCGCTGCATCGTCAGGGCGCCGCGCACGTAGAGGCCGCCGCCCGCGGAGAGGTAGTACGTGCCGTCGCCCGGCGTGTCGGCGACGACGGTGCTGCCCGAGATCGTGCTCTCGACGAGCGTCGCGTCGCCGCTCACGTATGCGCCGGCGCCGATCGCGACGTTGTCGCCGGTCGCGCTGCTGTGCGAGTCGGTGATCGCGCTCGACGTCATCTCGAGATACGCCGCGCTGACCGCGCCGCCGAACGTCAGCGGCGCGCCGCCGCTCGCCTCGCAGCCGGTGACGACCGCGCGCGTCAGCGCGACGACGCCGGACGAATCGATGCAGCTAGCGAGGCCGCCGGTGTAGTTGCCGTTGGCGATCGTGAGGTCCGTGACCGACAGCGTGCCGAGCCCGATCTGGAAATCGCCGTGCGCGAGCACGCGATCGTCGTTGCCGTCGATCGTCAGCGCGGCCGCGCCGGGACCGATCAGCGAGAGGTCGTTGACGTGGTGCGTGCCGAGCACGCTGAGATCGATGACGCCCTGCGTCAGCGTGATCGTGCCGCAGGTCAGCGCCGAGAGATCGACGACGTCGCCTTCGCCCGCGCCCGCGATGACGTCACGCAGCGTGCCGGTGCTGCCGTCGTCCGCGCAGCTCGTGACCGGCAGCACGTTGCCGAGCGGTGCCGCGGCGGAACGAAGGCGGCCGTCGGCCGGGAGGCGCTCCGTCCTGCGCGCCGCGCGCTGCGCCAGGCGCAGCGTGTAGTGCGGCGTCGCCGTCGCGGCGGCGTTCGGCGCCGGGAAACCCGATGTCTGCGCCTGCAGCGCCCCGGTTCCCGCGAATACGAGCGCCACCGCAACCGCGAGACGCGTCCTGCTGCTGTCGAATCGAATCGGCATTACTTCACTCCGTCACGAATCCAATCTTCTTGTGGGTGCCGTCGCAGAACGGCTTGTTCGACGAATGACCGCAGCGGCAGAGCCAGGTCTTCGTCGTCTTCGCCAGCGTCGTGCCGGTGCCCGACACGATCTCGAGCGGCCCCTCGATCTTGAGGCAGCCGTCCTTGTTCGGCGTGATCCTGAGCGGACCGTTGCGCACCGCGAGCGTCGCCATCTCGCCGTGGTTCGCCTCGCCGGTCGCCCTGAAGACGGACTCGTGATGGCTACCGTCGCAGAAGGGCTTCGTCTTCGATGCGCCGCAGCGGCACAGCACGCGTCGATACCCGACGTCGGTCTCGCCTTCGATCACGAGCTCGGCATGGAAGAAATACGGCCCGTTCTCGAGCACGCGCGCGGTGTTCACTTTCGGCGGCTCTTCCTGCTTGCCGCCGTCGAGCCGGCGGTACTGGATCGCGCCGGACGGGCAGTTGTGCGCGAGCTCGGCGACTTCCTCGGCCGTCGCGGCCCCGGGATGGATCCATTCGCCTTCGACGTTCGGCACGAACACGTCGGGCCGGCCGAGCACGCAGTTGCGCGAATGGATGCAGCGCGAGCCGTGGAACTCGACCTCGACGTCCTTGCTGCGCACTTTCTCGATGTCGCTCATCACAGTGTCCTCGCGGCAGGAGACCGGAAAAACGATCATACGCTGGCACGCGTTGCACTTGCGGACGGAAACGACCGCGCACGCCGCCCCAGTCTGTTATCTTCCGGTGATCGCGAGAGGCCGCACCGATCCGCATGGCGGGTGCCGAACAACTCGATATCTACTCCGAGCTCGACCAGCGCCTGGTCGCGGCGACGCGCGGTATCCGCCTCCTGCAGCTGGTGAGCTGGCCGGCCTCGGTCGAGATGGATTTCGTCGCGGCGTGGAAAGCCGGCACCGCGCGGCTTCCGGTCATCGAGTATCCGCGCACCGATTTCCACGAGACGCGCGAAGCCCTGATGGGCATTGTGCTCGCCGCCGAGCCCGGCCATCCGCTCGGCGACTACATCCGCCGCACGGCGCAGTCGTGGCGCGTCGCGACCGAGCTCCTCGACGCGATCGGCACGCCGGCGATCAGCGAGCATTCGGCGCGCCTGTTCGGAAGGCCCAGCGATCGCGTGCCGGGCGCGACGCTGACCAACGTCGATGCCGCGCGGCATTTCATCGTGCTCGCCGACGAGTTCATGAGCAAGGGCGCGATCAACGAAGTGCCCGAGCAGATCGAGGCGGAGCGTCTGCGCGGCGAATTGCAGCAGCAGCTCGATGCGTTCTTCGGCGCCGGCGTCGTGCGCGTCGAGACCGACGCCGAGCTGATCGCCAAGGCGGCGGCCGGCGCGACGCGCATTCGCCTGCGCTCGGCGACGAACTTCACGAGCTACGATCGCCAGCAGCTCGTCGAGCACGAGGCGTTCGTGCATTCGCTGACGGCGCTCAACGGGCGCGAGCAGCCGCATCTGAAGTCGCTCGCGCGCAATTCGCCGCGCATCACCGCGACGCAGGAAGGCCTCGCCGTGTTCGCCGAGCTGATGTCGGGCTCGATCGACATCGAGCGCATGAAACGCATCAGCCTGCGCATCATCGGCATCGACATGGCGCTCGGCGGCGCCGACTTCATCGAGGTCTTCCGCTTCTTTCTCGACGCGGGCCAGAGCGAAACCGACAGCTTCGCCTCGGCGCAGCGCGTGTTCCGCGGCGCGCCGCTCGGCGGCGGCGCGGCGTTCACGAAGGACACCGTGTACCTGCACGGGCTCCTGTCGGTGCACACGTTCTTCCGCTGGGCGTTCAAGCACCGGCAGGTCGTGATGTGCCGGAATCTCTTCTCCGGCAAGCTCGCGCTGCACGACGTGATCGCGCTCAAGCCCTACTTCGACAACGGCTACATCGCGCAGCCGCGCTATCTGCCGCCGTGGATGCAGCACGCGAACGGGCTCGCGGGGATGCTGGCGTTTTCGCTGTTCGCGAACCAGATCCGGCTGGATCGGGTCGAGGCCGAGGACCTCGTGCTGGGTTTGTAGGGACGTAAATTTCCCTGCCGTCCCTTGCGCGCCGCGATCCCGTGCGCTTGTAATGCGCCGTCCCGACCGGAATCCCTCATGCGCCCATCGACGCTTCTCGCCTCGCTTTTCCTCGCGCTCCCCGCCGCCGCCTCGGCCGCCGAAACGCAGCAGATGACGCAGAGCCTCCTGCCCGACATCACCGCCTGGCGACGCGACCTGCACGAGCATCCCGAGCTCAGCAACCGCGAAGTGCGCACGTCGAAGTTCGTCGCGGGCGAGCTCAGGAAGTTCGGCTACGACGTGCGCACCGGCATCGCGCACACCGGCGTCGTCGGCGTGCTGAAGGGCGGCAAGCCGGGGCCGAAGCTCGCGATCCGCGCCGACATGGACGCGCTGCCGGTCACCGAAGAGGCCGGCCTGCCGTTCGCGTCGAAGGCGAAGGGCGAGTATCTGGGCAAGACCGTCGGCGTCATGCACGCCTGCGGGCACGACGGCCATACGGCGATGACGCTCGGCGTCGCCGAGGCGCTGTCGAAGATCAGGAAGGATCTGCCGGGCGAGGTCATGTTCATCTTCCAGCCGTCCGAGGAAGGCCCGCCGCCGGGCGAGGAGGGCGGTGCGCCGCTGATGGTCAAGGAGGGCGTCTTCAAGGACTTCAAGCCCGACGCGATCTTCGGCATGCACGTCGTGAGCTTCCTCAACGTCGGCAACGTCGCCGTGCGCGAGGGCGGCGTGATGGCGAGCTCGGACACGTTCCACATCGTCGTGCACGGCAAGCAGAGCCACGGCGCGACGCCGTGGAAAGGCGTCGATCCGATCGTGACCGCCGCCGAGATCGTGATGAGCGCGCAGACGATCGTGAGCCGCGAGCTCGATCTCAACGCAAATCCCGCGGTCGTCACGTTCGGCGTCTTCGACGGCGGCGAGCGCTTCAACATCGTGCCGGACAAGGTCGAGCTCCACGGCACCGTGCGCGCGTTCGACGAGACGATGCGCCAGCACGCGCTGACCAGCCTTCGCAACATCGCCGAGCACGTCGCCGCCGCGCACGGCGCGACGGTCGACGCCGACATCCCGAAGCCGGGCGTCGATCCGTATCACAGCAATCCGGTCAACTACAACGATCCGGTGCTCACGGCGCGCGTGCGCGCGAGCCTCGTCAAGGCGCTCGGCGAGGCACACGTCAGCGAGGCCAAGCGCTGGATGGCCTCGGAGGATTTTCCGCAACTCGGCGAATCGCTGCACGCGCCGAGCGTCTACTTCTTCGTCGGCGCGACGCCGGCGGGACAGGACGCCGAGAAGGCGCCGAGCAACCACTCGCCGAAATTCTTCCTCGACGAAGGCGCGCTGCCGGTCGGCACGAACGCGATGCTGCAGTCGGCGCTCGATTTCCTCGGCTACGGCGGCTGAGCCGGCTCAGCCGTCGAACGCGTCCTCGAAGATCGCATCGGCGATCGCGCCGACTTCGAGCGCGCCGATGTCGCACGCGACGCCGTCGACCGGCCGCGCGAAGCGCCGCTGGTCGAGGTCGCCGATCAGCGCGCAGAACGCGGCGTCCGCGGCATCGATGAGCAGGCTGTTGCGCGTCGGCGCGAACGTCTCGGTGAAGCCGCCGTGGTCGTCGAGACTGCCGAGCGACATGTCGAACGACGGCATCTCGACCTCATTCGTCGCCGGATCGAGCCCGCAGGTGTCGCCGATCGATTCGGCGTTGCCGACGCCCTGCGTGATCGCGCCGCCGCCGCCGAAGCCGCAGGTGCCGCGGAGCGCGCTGTTGGCGACGCGCGCGTCGACCGCCGGGCCGCGCACGGTCAGGAGCGAGCCGACCGTCGCGTCGTCGAGCGACGCCGCGCGGCGCATCGTCACGTGCAGGAGCCACAGCACCGTCGGGTCGCCCGTCGCGTTGTAGACGCCGATCGTATGGCCGTAGCTCGCGCCGGCGCGGAACGTGTTGTCGTCGAACGTCGAGTTGTCGAACACGACGCGCCCGCCGCCGAGCACGCGCACGACCGCGCCGTCGAGATCGGCGCCGCCGCGATTGCCGACGACGAGCGCGCGGCTGACGAACCACGTCGGGCCCGGCAGCGCGAGCAGCACGGCGGGATCGCCGGCGTTGGCATCCGCGACGACGTGGCCGCGGAACTCGACTTCGTCCATGTCGACGATCGACGCGCGATCGCCGACCAGTGGGCCCGTGTTGTCGATGAAGCGCGTGCGGCGGATGTTCACGCGCTCGGCGGACGCGCCGTCGCCGAGCAGGTAGAGCGGGCGGCGCGTGCGGCGGATCGTCGAGTCCTCGATCGTGACCGCCGACGCGCTCGCGATGGAGACGCCGTAGAAATCGGTGTTCTCGCCGTCGACTTCGACGCGCACGAGCTCGAGCTCCGAGCCTGACACCAGCACCTGGTGCACGCGGCTGTCGAACGCCCGGCAGGTTCCCTGCGGCTGCAGGCAGGCGAAGTAGCTCTCGATCGTCGAATGCTCGAGGCGGATCGAACCGGTGCCGGTGTCGCCGGGTGGCGAGTCGGTGCCGACGCCGCCGGTGTTCGCCGGTACGCGAATGTCGCGGAGCGTCGCGGTGCCGCCGTCGGCGACGGTGAGCGCTTCGCCGTCGACGCTGCCGATTTCCATCCCTTCGACCGTGACCGCGCCGAACGAGACGACGTGCAGGATCGTGTAGTTGCCGGCGCTCGTCAGCTGCGTCGCCGCACTGCCGGCGCCCGCGATCGTGATCGCGCGGTCGATCGCGAGCTCGCCGCGCGTCACCTGGTACTGGCCGGCGCCGAGCAGGATCGTGTCGGCCTCGGGCGTCGCCGCGGTCGCCTCGATCGCCTCGCGCAGCGAGCAGTCGGCGGCGAGGCAGCCGTCGGGCGCCGGGTCGTCGCCGCGCGTGACGGTGTAGGTCGCGGCGCCTGCGGCAGTGCTGCCAAGGCAGAGCGCGAGCGCGACGAGTAAACGGATCGAGCAGAGCGGCATGGTGGACCTCCTTGCCCGGTTCCACGGAGGAACGTGCCGCGAGGGGCCATCGAATCCCCGTGGCCCCTCTGCGCACCCGCTTGCGTGGACCCCGGCAAGGGCACGCCGCGTGCCCATCACCGACCGGAGTGCCACGCCATGCCGCTCATCCAGAAAGCCCTCCCGTTGCTCGCCCTCGTTTCGATGTCCGCGTTCGGCGCCGCGTCGAATCCAGACGCGCTCGCGACCGCGCTGCAGAAGGCGCTCGACGCCGGCGACTTCGCCGCCGCCGCCGCGCTCGCCGATGTCGACGGCGCACCCGCCGACGCGCGCTTCGCCTACTTCGACGCCGTCTCCGGCTGCTCGGCCGACATGCAGTGCAAGGTCAAGGTCGCACCGCTCGACGACGATTTCCGCAAGGGCCTCGCCGAGGACGCGAACGCGATCGACGCGACGCCGATCGCGGCCGAAGGCGTCGTCGTCGTCACCGAGACGAGCCGCGACGGCTCGGGCTCGGGCGATCTCAGGATGCCGTACGTGAAATCGGGCGGCGCGTACCGCATCGCTCTGATGCGTCCCGGCGCGCCGGCGATCGCGAAAGCGCGCACGCGCAGCAACGACGACATCCTGAAGTCGTTCCTCGCCGCCGGCATCTACGATCCGGCGACGCGCACGCGCCGCACGGACTGGGCATCGGCGGCGAAGGCATTGCCGGCCGACGGCGGCGACGCGGGCCGCGCGTTCGTCGCGTCGACGAAAGCGATGTCGGCCGCGGTCGACGCGAAGGATCCCGACGCCGCGATGCGCGCGGGCGGACGCTGGTCGGCGATCGTGTTCGCCGACAAGGGCTTCGACGGCAAGCCGATCGCGAAGGCAGAGCGTCAGAAAAAACTCTTCGCG
>Ga0126377_10003297_pt1 | contig 11403 bp, 12 predicted proteins | sample PanSoiMetPlot_22_FD_92647 | JGI IMG/M metagenome (GOLD analysis project Ga0126377, IMG submission 92647) | Tropical forest soil microbial communities from Panama - MetaG Plot_22 | ecosystem: Environmental > Terrestrial > Soil > Tropical forest > Bulk soil | place: Panama | collected 2016-02-17
GGCACCGCGCTCGGCGTGTCCGTCGAGACCGTGCGGACGCACGTGCGCAACGTCATTCGCAAGCTGCAGGCGCGCAACCGCGTCCACGCCATCGCGCTGGCGCTCGAGCGCGGGGAGATCGCGCTCGACGAGCCGCCGCGGAGCCGCTGACGATGCCCGACGAGGCGCTGGCCGCGCTCGTCCACGACCTCCGCGCGCCGCTCACGGTCGTCGAGGGCTTCAGCGACCTGCTCGCGCGCCGCGGCGCAGAGCTGGGGCCGCGCGAGCGCGACGAGTACCTCGGCCGCATCGCCGCGGCCGCGCGCGAGATGCGCGAACTGCTCGACCGCGCCGCCGCGCGCTAGCTCGTCGCGGCCTCGCCCTGCGCGCGCACGCGCAGGCGGCCGTCCACCGCCGCGGCGGTGATGCGCAGCGCGCCCTTGGACCCGCGCACGACCACGCGCGCGGGCGGCAGGCGCACGCCGCGCCTGCGCGACTTCACGCGCGCGCCGACCGCGCAGCGCAGCCTGCCGCTCCGCGGGCCGGCGCACAGGCGCAGCCGCCAGGTGCCGGCGGGCAGCGCGACGCGGGTCGCCGCCACGCGCACCTCGCGACCCGCGGGAACGCTCGTGATCGTCGCGCCAAGGGTCCCGGTCATATGGCGCTTGCGGTCGCGCAGCGGGATTCGGACCTTCGTGTGGGTGGTCAGCGCCGCCGGCTGCTTCGGCGGTGCCGGTGCGGGCGGGGCGGCGAGCCCGGTGACCGGCGCGGTCGGCGCGGAGGCGACGATCGCCGAGCCGTCGTCGTTGGCGGCGGTCACGACCACGCGCAACGCCGCGCCGGCGTCGTCGTCGGTCGGCATGTAGGTGGCCGTCACGGCGCCCGGGATCTCGGCCCAGCCGGTCCCCGCGGCGCGCTGCCAGCGGAGGGCGAACGTCGTCGGCGAGTTCAGCCAGGTGCCCGCCGTCGCGGTGAGGGCGGCGCCGCGCTCGGGGGTGCCGGCGATCGACGGCAGTGCGGTGTTGACCGGATAGGACGGGACGACGTTGTCGCCGCACGCCGCCCCGAGCGACGCGCACGGGGCGAGGAACGCGCTGCGGTAGACGTTCCAGTGCGTCGCGAGATAGGTGCCGGGCGCCGGATCGGGATTGAAGTAGTCGTTGTGGCCGCAGTCGTAGGTCTGCGGGATCGCCCCCGACCCGCGGGCGCAGACGTTCGGGTCGTACGGCTGGCTGCTGCCGTCGTCGTAACACATCACGTCCTCGCCGTCGGTGCAGTGCCAGTTGTCGGTGTGGTTGGGCGCCGACTGCTGCACGCCGCCGAGGTTGTGGGTGATCTCGTGGAGCATCACCGTCGGCTGCCACCAGTCGGACGGATCGGGCGCGGTCGACGAATTGGTCCACATGATCGCCGCCATCCCGCCGGAGTTGCTTCGGTTGCCCGACCCGGCGCTGTCGTCGTTGACGACCTCGGCGATGCCCCACACCGGGTCGTCGGTGAGCTGGTCGGCGAGGATGAATGCGTCGCGCGGGGACGGTGTTGCGCTCAGGCGCGGGAGGATGTCGCTGACGAGGCGATCGAAGCCGGTCGGATCGTCGCGGTAGTACGTGCGCGTGTTGGGGAGCGGGACGACCTGGATGTCGACGTATTGGGGTCCGCAATGCGTGCCCATGTCGAAGCGCAGCGCGCGGCGGCCGCCGGTTTGCAGCGCGAGGTACTGCTGGATGTTGGAGACGTCGGCCTGCAGGGCATCGCTCCACTCGGCGGAGCGATCCGGCTCGTCGGTCGCGTACGCGTAGACGAGCTTGATCTGGCGCAGCGTCGTCGGGAACGCCGCGTACGCGGTGACGTCGCTCGTCGTCCGCGTGCCGCACCACGCGCCGGTCGGCAGCCAGCGCGTGAGGTTGGGCGGGGAGGTTCGGGCCAGGCGGGCGAGCGCAAGCGTCCGGGTGATGTCCGCGCCCTTCAGGTCGGCCGGCGTGTCGCGGTGGGTGGGCTCCTCGCCGCCGTGCGCGAAAGCTGATGGCGCCAGCGCGAGGCCGAGGACCACGGTGAGTGCGAGGTGTCGCGCGAGTCGCATGGGCCGAGTCGGCCCGCCTCCGCCCCGGCCCAAGGGTGTCCGGCCCCGGCAGGACGCGGGGGGAGGCAGGCCCTCGGGTCATCGGCGGGCCTCCGCGCCCCTTGATCCGGTCTGGACACTGAGACCGTTCGGCCTCCGGCCGAGGGGACCCGCCTCAGGCGGCCACGTGGCCGCCTTCGGCACCCCTAGGCGGCGCGGCGCTCGGGCTCGGCGACGACCGGCCCGAAGTAGGCGCTCGCGCCGATGCCGCGATCGAACGGCGCCCACGCCACGCCCGGCGGGAGCTCCCTCTCGACGCGGTCGAACGAGCCGAGCTTGCCGCCGAGGTTGTCGATCATGTGCACGAGCCAGGCCTCGCGCGTGCTCGGGACCACCGGGCTGCCGTGCGCGAGCGAGCCGTGGTGGCTGAGGATGATGTGCAGGACCGCCTGCGCCCTGTCCGGCGGGAAGCCGGGAAGGTCCTCGATCGCCCGGCGGATGCGGTAGTAGCCGAGCGGGATCTCGCCCTGCAGGCGCCCCGCGTCGGTGAGGTCGATCCCCGCCGCCGCGTTCGCGTACGCCTCGAGCTTGCCGATGTCGTGCAGCAGCGCGCCGGTGACCGCGACGTCGCGATCGATCCCCGGGAAGGTGCCGGCCAGCAGCGCGACGCCCTGCGCGACCGTGAGCGAGTGCTCGAGGAGCCCGTGCGCGTAGGCCTGGTGGTAGAGCTTGGCGGCGGGCGCGCGGCGGAAGAGCTCCCACGTCAGCGTGTCGGGGCCGAGCACCGCATCGAGCAGCGCACGGAGGTGCTCGTCCTGCACGGTCGCGACGAGCTCGCGCAGCTCGGCCTCCATGTCGGCGGCCGGTCGCGGCGGGCCATCAGGCGAGACCGGGTCGGGAACGAGCACGTCCGACACGGTAGGGAGCGGCGCGGACGGTCAGAAATCGTCCGGATTCAACTGCACTGCATCCGTGCAAAATTGCCGCATGACCGATGCAACCGCGCTCGTCACCGGCGGGACGGGCGGCCTCGGCGCCGCCGTCACCCGCGCACTGCTGGACGACGGCTGGCGCGTCGTCGTGCCCTGGATCGCCGAGCGCGAGCTCGAGCGCGTCGAGGACCACGAGCGACTGACCCTCGTCCGCGCCGACCTCTTCGACCCCGACGACGTCGCAGGCGCCGTCTCGGAGGCCGGACCGTCGCTGCGGGCGGTGGTCAACCTCGTCGGCGGCTTCGCGGAGCACGGGCGCATCCACGAGACCCCGATCGAGACCTTCGAGGAGCAGCTGCGGCTGAACCTGCGGGCCGCGTATCTCACCTGCGCCGCCGCGCTGCCGGTCCTGCTCGAGGCGAAGGGGGGAGCGATCGTCTGCGTCTCCTCGCGCGCCGCGCTCCAGCCCTTCCGCGGCGCCGCGGGCTACGCGATCTCGAAGGCCGCGGTGCTCGCGTTCGTCGACGTGCTCGACACCGAGTACCGCGCCGACGGCATCCGCGCCAACGCGATCCTCCCGAGCGTCATCGACACGCCGGCCAACCGCGCGGCCATGCCGGACGCCGACTTCTCCAGATGGGTGCGCGCGGAGGAGATCGGCAACGTGATCGCCTTCCTGTGTTCCGACAAAGCGTCGGCTCTTACGGGCGCGCACGTGCCTGTCTATGGTCAAGCGTGATGACCGCTGATCACGCTCATGACCGCAAGTGGTGGACGCTCGCCGCCGTATGCGTGGCGACGTTCATGCTGCTCATCGACATCACCATCGTCAACGTCGCGCTGCCCGACATCCGGGCGGCGCTGAACTCGTCGTTCAGCGACCTGCAGTGGGTGATCGACGCCTACGCCCTGACGCTCGCGGCGTTCCTGCTCACATGGGGCGCGACGTCCGACCGCATCGGCCGCCGGCTCATCTTCGTCGTCGGCCTGGCGATCTTCGTCCTCGCCTCCGCCGCTTGCGCCCTCTCGACCAGCCCGCTGTTCCTCAACCTCGCACGCGGCGTGCAGGGGATCGGCGGCGCGGCGATGTTCGCGACCTCGCTCGCGCTGATCGCCGCGGCCTTCCACGGCCGCGAGCGCGGCACCGCGTTCGGGATCTGGGGCGCGACGATCGGCGCCGCCGTCGCGATCGGCCCGCTCGTCGGCGGCGTGCTCACAGAGAGCGTCGGCTGGGAGTCGATCTTCTACATCAACGTCCCGATCGGGATCGCCGCGATCTACATCACGCTCACGCGCGTCGCCGAGTCCAAGGACCCGAACGCCGGCCCGACCGACTGGCTGGGCCTCGTCACCTTCTCGGGCGGCCTCTTCCTGCTCATCTTCGCGCTGGTGCGCGGCAACCCCGAGGGCTGGGGCAGCCCGCTCATCGTCGGGTTCCTCGTCGGCGCGGTCGTGCTGCTCGTCGCGTTCGTGGTCGTCGAGGCGCGCATCGCCTCCCCGATGTTCGACCTGGCGCTGTTCCGGGTGCCGACGTTCTGCGGGGCGTCGATCGCCGCGTTCGTGCTGTCGGCGGGGATGTTCTCGATGTTCCTGTACATCACGCTGTACTTCCAGAACGGGCTGGGCTATTCGCCGCTGCAGGCCGGCCTGCGCTTCCTGCCGCTGTCGCTGCTGTCGTTCTTCGTCGCGCCCCTCGCGGGCCGCCTCTCGGCGCGGGTGCCGATCCGCTTGCTCATCGGCGGCGGCCTGACGCTCGTCGGGATCGCGCTGTTGCTCATGCGCGGCCTGAACGCGCAGTCGGGCTGGACCGCGCTGCTGGCCGGCTTCTGCATCGCGGGCGTCGGCATCGCGTTCGTCAACGCCCCGCTGGCCACGACCGCGGTGGGCGTGGTGCCGCAGGAGCGGGCGGGCATGGGCTCCGGGATCAACTCGACCTTCCGGCAGGTCGGCATCGCGACCGGCACCGCCGGGCTCGGCGCGCTCTTCCAGCAGTTGCTCGGGGATCGCGCGACCGGCCGCCTCGCCCACGTGCCCGCCGAGGTGCTCGCCCAGGGGCGCCCCGAGGTCGCCGGACCGGGCGGCCGCGAGGCCTACATGACGCTCTTCACGGGCGCGCTGAACGACGTCTTCCTGGTCGGCGCGATCATCGTGTTCGCCGGCGCCGTGCTCACGTTCGCCCTCATCCGCCAGCGCGATTTCATCGCCTCAGGACCCGCCGTGCCGGAGCAGCCGGAGGCCGAGACCGAGGCCGCCGCCGCGTGACACCGCTACCCTGACTGCCGCGATGAGGCGCCTACTAGCGGTCTCCCTGCTCCTGACGCTGCTCTACGCGGTGCCGTCAGGTGCCCAGGTCACACACATCCGGCCGGGCATGACCGCCGGAGGGGTGGACCTCTCCGGGCTCACGGTCCCCGAGGCGACGGCCAAGCTCAACGCCGAGCTTTCCCCGCGCCTGGCGCCCGATCTGCTGATCGGCGTGGCCGGCAAGCCGTGGACGCTGAAGATGGCCGACGCGAAGCTCAAGTTCGACGCGGAGCGCACCGCCAAGCGCGCGCTCTACGCGAAGAAGGGCGTGACCCAGGTGGCGCCGGCGGTCAGCCACTCGCGCTTGGCGGTCAAGGCCTTCGCCGAGTCGATCGCCAAGCAGGTCGGCAAGCCCGCCCGCGACGCGCGCATCAAGATCACGCTGCGCCACATCTACCGCGAGCGCTCCCGCCCCGGCCGCGGCCTCGACGTCGACACGGCGCGCAAGCTCATCGACGCTGCCATCGACAACCCGGCCGCGCCGCGCGTCCTGCACCAGCCGCTCACGCGTATGCGCGCGAAGATCAACGTCAACGACCTTCAGCGCGTCTACAACACGGTCATCACGATCGACCGCGCCAACTTCAAGCTGCGCCTCTTCAAGGGCCTGAAGTTCCGCAAGAGCTACGGGGTCGCGGTCGGCCAGCCCGCCTACCCGACGCCGACCGGGCGCTTCTCGATCACGAGCAAGCAGGTCAACCCGGTGTGGTCGGTGCCGAACTCGCCGTGGGCCGGCGAGCTGCAGGGCACGACGGTGGAGGGCGGCAGCGCCGCCAACCCGCTCAAGGCGCGGTGGATGGGCATCGCCAACGGCGTCGGCATCCACGGCACCGGCGAGGACTGGTCGATCGGCACGCGCGCGTCGCACGGCTGCATCCGCATGCACGTGCCCGACGTGATCGACTTGTTCAACCGGGTCCCGGTCGGGACGCCGGTCCTCATCCAGTAACGAAGGATTCGAGCTCGGCGCGGGCGCCGGTCGGCGTCGGGTCGCCGTGAGCGAGCAGGAGACCGTCGAACTCCACGGTCTCGAGCAGGCGCGCGAACGCGTCGCGCAGGCCCGCCTTGATCGCCTCGGGGTCGTCGCCGAGCAGCCAGTCCGGGACGAAGCCGAGCCGACCGTCGTCGCGGCGGATGATCGCGTCGGCGACCGCGAGGAAGCCGTCGCCGGCGGCGATGTGCAGCGCGGTCTCCTCCGGGCAGAGGACGCCGACCTCGAGCGCTCGCACGCCGGGCGCGAGCTCGTCCCCCCACGCGAAGCCCTCGACCTCGACATCGCCGCGCGCGAATGCGTGCAGGCCGGCCTCGTGGCAGAGGATCGGGCAGCCGAAGTCGGCGGCGTAGCGGAGGTGGTGGCGGTTGGTCAGCGCCGCGAGGCGCGGCGCGCCCGGGAGGTCGCCGTCGGGCGGCATCGGGTCGATGATCACGCCCGGCTCGGCCGCGTAGTGCGAGTACACGTTCTCGCGGATGGTGTCGCGGAACGCGGTCCAGTCGAACAGGCCCGGGGCAAGCTCGTCCATGTCTCGCGAGGCTACGCGGATGCCTTCGTGGGCGCGGGCACCCATGCGCGGGCGGTGCTCAGCGCGCGGCGCGGCGAGAAGGTGCCGCACTCGTGGGCAAGGATCCCGAGGGCCACGAGGACGCCCGCCACGCAGAGCATCGCGCCCACGCCGAAGGTGAACGCCGTGATCGCCGCGATGTCGACCGGGTGCCCGGTGACCTCGACGAACCCGTAGGAGAGCATCGCCAGGCGCAGGCCCGCGCTCGCGGGCGCCAGCGGGAGGATGCGCCCGCCGCCCTGTGCGGCCATGACGAGCACCACGGTCGCTGGCGTGACCGGCAGGCCGAAGGCGGCCATGAACGTCGCCATCGACGCGAGGCGGATGAGCCGCGCGAGCGCCTGCCAGCTCGCCACGCCGGTGATGAAGAGCATCGGCGAGCCGAGGACCGCGATGCCCTGGCGCAGTGGCTCGCGGACCTTGCGCACGAGCCACCAGCCGGCGAGCCCCACGACCACCGCGGTCGCGAGCGCGGGGAGCGGGTGCTCGACGATGAGCGAGACGTCGAGCGCCGGGATCTCGCCGCTCGCGGTCGGCACCGGCATGAAGCCCTTCGCGAGCGCCCAGGCCACCAGGCCCGCGCCGAACAGCGTCTCGAAGAGCGTCTCGGGCACGAACGTCGCGGCGAGCGTCGACCAGCGCGCGCCCTCGATGCGGCGCCGGACCATCGCGAGCTTGACCACGTCGCCGCCGCGGGCCGGGATGACGCCGTTGATGCCGGATCCCGCGAGGTACGCGCGCATCGCGTGGTGGGGGCGAAGGCCGGTCGCGTCCGGGTACGCGGCGCGCAGGATCGTGAACCAGGCGCGCGTCCGCACGGCCTGTGCGAGGAGGTAGAGCATGGTGCCCGCGAGCAGCCAGCGGACGTCGACTTCCGCGGTCCGATCGGCGATCAGCCCGATCGCATGGACCGCGCTGCGGACCACCGCATCCAGCTTCTCCTGCATCCCAGGTGCGAAGGTACTCCCACGGCGTCAGGGAGGCGTCAGTTTCTGGACAATCGGACGGGAGTACGATCCGATCAATGGAGGCCGCCGTCGCCCTGACCTCGCTCTCGCACGGGGCCGGGTGCGGCTGCAAGCTCCCGGCCGCGGCGCTGCTGCCCATCGTGCGCGACCTGCCGGCGGCGACCGCGCCCGATCTTCTCGTCGGCTCCGCGACCGCCGACGACGCCGCGGTCTGGCGCGTCTCCGACGAGTTGGCGCTCGTGCAGACCGTCGACTTCTTCACGCCGGTGGTCGACGATCCCTACGACTTCGGCCGCGTCGCAGCGGCCAACGCCCTGTCCGACGTGTACGCGATGGGCGGCCGGCCGCTCACCGCGATGAACCTCGTGGCCTGGCCGCTCGACACCCTCGGGCCGGACGCGCTGCGCGAGGTCCTGCGCGGCGGCCTCGACGTCGTGCGCGAGGCCGGCGCCGAGGTGGTCGGCGGCCACTCGATCGACGACCCCGAGCCCAAGTTCGGCCTTGCCGTCACCGGCGTCGTGCACCCCGATCGCGTGATGACGAACGCGGGCGGCCGCGCGGGCGACGCGCTCGTGCTCACCAAGCCGCTCGGCGTCGGCGCGGTGGTGACCGCCCGCAAGCGCGGGGGCGCGGACGACGAGCTGCTGGCACGGTCGGTCGCGGTGATGACGACGCTCAACGCGGCCGCGAGCGCGTCTGCAGTGGAGGCCGGCGCCTCTGCGATCACCGATGTGACCGGCTTCGGCCTGCTTGGCCACCTCCACGCGCTGGCGCGCGAGAGCGGCGTGGCGGCCGAGGTCGACGCGGCCGCGGTTCCGGCGATCGAGGGCGTCGAGGCGCTGCTGGCCGACGACGGTGCCGTCTCGGGCGGCAGCCGCGCGAACCGCGGCTACGCCGAGGACTTCGCGTCGTTCGCCGAGGGCGTCGCGCCGTGGCGCGAGCGCCTGGTCTGCGATGCGACGACGTCGGGTGGCCTGCTCGTGGCGATCGATCCCGCGCGCGCGGCCGCCGTGCCGGGCGCGGTGGTGGGGCGGCTGGTGGCCGGGCCGCCGGGCGCGATCGCGGTCGCCTAGCGTTCACGCATGGAGCGGCCCGGGGCCGGTGCCCCGACCGGCCTTCAAAGCCGGGGGAGCCGTGCGACACGGCTGGAAGGTTCGACTCCTTCGCCGCTCCGTCGTCGTGGATGTCGAGAAACCCGGTGCGGCTTCGATCCTCGGGTGAACGCAAACGACACTCGGAGGCAACGACATGACCAAGGTCATCTGTGACATGGCGATCTCCGTGGACGGCTTCACGGCCGGCCCGAACCAGCGCCTGGACGAGCCGTTCGGCGACGGCGCCCACGAGCCGCTGACCCGCTGGATGATCGAGGAGCGCGAGGCGCACAAGGAGATCATCGACGGCATCGTGGCGGCAGGCGCGCACGTGATGGGCCGCAACATGTTCAGCCCGGGCCGCGGCGAATGGGACCTCGAGTGGAAGGGCTGGTGGGGCGACGACCCGCCGTACCACGCGCCGGTGTTCGTGCTCACGCACCACCCGCGCGAGCCGGTGCCGATGGAGGGCGGGACCACGTTCCACTTCGTCACCGATGGGATCGAGGCCGCGCTCGCGCGTGCCCGCGACGCCGCCGGCGACCGCGACGTCGCCATCGCCGGCGGCGCCAACACCGTCAACCAGTACCTCGCGGCCGGGCTGATCGACGAGCTGCGGTTGCACATCGCGCCGGTCGTGCTTGGCCAGGGCGAACGCCTCTTCGAGGGCGTCGGCAACTTCGACCTCGAGCGCTTCTACATGGGCGGGACGGACCTCGTCACGCACGTGCACTACCGCGTGCCGCGACGCGCTAGCTGACGCGGACGACGACGCGCTGAACGGCGTTGACGCCGTAGCCGCCGAGGTTCCACGCGTCCTCGCTGTCCAGCGGCTGGACGTCGCCGGCGGCGTCGGTGGCGCGAGCCGAGAGCTCGTGGTCGCCCGGCGTCGCGTCCCATTCGAAGGACCACGCCCGCCAGCCGTGCCGGCCGTTGGGCTCGCCGAGGCGGGCGTCGCCCCAGGTGGCGCCGCCGTCGGCGCTGAACTCGACGCGCTCGATCGCCCCGGCGCCCGACCACGCGCGGCCCTCGACGAGCGTGCGGCCGGCGGGCACGTGGCGCGTGCGGGAGAGGAACTCGGGGATGCCGGGCGGCGCCATGAGCGCGCGGGGCTTCTTGCGCGTGACCGGCGTGCCCGGCTCGTCCTCCGAGCGCCGGTATCGGTACAGCTGCGTCTGCTGCACGCCCTCGAACGGCTCGGCGATCGCGGTGATCGACCGCAGCCACTTCACCGACGCCATCCCGTACCAGTCGGGCACGAGCAGCCGCAGCGGGAAGCCGTGCGGCGGCGGGAGCGGCTCGCCGTTCATGGCGTAGGCGAGCAGCACGCCGTCGGTCATCGCCTCGTCGACCGTGAGGCTGCGCTGGTAGTCCTGCTCGACGCCCTGGTCGAGCCCGCGGTCGGCGCCGGTGAACAGCAGCTCGACCGCGTCGTCGAGCAGTCCGGCCTCCTCGAGCACGCCGCGCAGCGGCGTCCCGGTCCACTCGGCGCAGCCGATCGCCTCGTCGTGCCAGGGCGCCGACACGGGGCGCGGCGTCAGGTGCGCCCGGCCGCCGCCGGCGCACTCCATCATCACGGGCGTCGTCACCGCCGGCCGCGCCCGCAGCTGGTCGAGCGACAGCGACAGCCGCGTCCGCACACACCCGTCGACGACGAGCTCGAACGTCGTCGCGTCGACGTCGGGGATGTCGAAATGGACGAGGACGTAGTGCATGCCGATCGGTGTGACGTCGCGGCGCAGCGCCTCGAGCGGCATGCCCGGGTTGCGCAGGGCGAGCCGGACCTCCTCGCGCGTGAAGTCCGTGTTCGTCGCGATCGGCATGGCCGAGCGCAGCCTAACGCCAGCTCGGCGTGGCGCTCACGACGGGCCAGTCGTCGAAGCGCCGGTAGATGCTCGAGCCGAGCCGCTCGATGTCCGCGCCGTAGACGTGGATCGAGATCGTGGCCTCGTAGCCGACCGCCGTGACGGCGTGGATGTCCTCCTCGTCGGACGGCACGATCACCTCGACGTGGCCGGGATCGGCCAGGACGCTGTCGCTCTCCTCGAGCCAGCGCCGGCCATTCGCCTCGACGGCTCGATAGCGCGTCTCGAGCTCGCGCCCCTCGTAGACGCCGACCACGCACCACGACACGTGGTCGTGGATCGGCGTGCGCTGGCCGGGCAGCCACACGAGGGCGACGATCGAGAGCTGCCTGTCGGGGGAGACGTGGAGGAGGTGCTGGCGGTAGCGCTCGTGGTCGGGCACACGGTGCTCGGGCGCCAGCCAGCCGTCCTGCGCGAGGAGCTCGCGCAGGCGCTCGCCGATGGCGTGGGGGTCGTCGATGAGTCGGTGCGCGTCGGAGGCGAAGGAGGTCAGGGAGGAGGAGGGCATGTCCTTGGTGGACGCGGCCGCCCGGACCGCTTTCCCGTGCGGGTCGTCACACAGGCGCGTACGTGGCCTCGATGCCCCGGACGTCGCCCTCCTCGTCGCGGAGCACAGCGATCTCGGTGAAGCCGCTGTGGGAGA
>Ga0126377_10003298_pt1 | contig 11403 bp, 14 predicted proteins | sample PanSoiMetPlot_22_FD_92647 | JGI IMG/M metagenome (GOLD analysis project Ga0126377, IMG submission 92647) | Tropical forest soil microbial communities from Panama - MetaG Plot_22 | ecosystem: Environmental > Terrestrial > Soil > Tropical forest > Bulk soil | place: Panama | collected 2016-02-17
GCCGACCCCTGCCGGTTGGCGTCCTTAGCAGTTCCATTCTTGTGAGCAACTGCCCGAGCCGCTCACTTCGCCGTCGCCAACCTTCAGGGCGCAAATGGGCAGCCAACCCGGTCCCGCCCTGTGGGGCGATGGGAGAGAGATAGCGGTGGAAATCCGGCCGAGTTGTGGCAGGGTCGGCGGCGTCACCCTCAAGTGGTAGCGTAGGCTCGCCTGCGTGGGCACGCATACGGGTTTCGCGCCCATGCACGTCGCGCTGGAAGAACCTCACGGCGATTTCGCCGCAAGTTGTTGTCCCCGCGATTGATTAGGTCGGCAGCTGTGTGTTCGGTTACTAGCCGATTAGAGCGATGCCGTGCACCTTAACCGCGCACACCGAGGGTCCCGCTCGGAGTCTTCACCTTGAAGTCGCCCTTGCTTTGCGGGCCGGTTATTAACCGGAGCGTGCCGCGCGAGGCGTCGATAACCGCGCTTCCAGTACCCTTATTTGGGTCGTAGACGAACTTATCGAGGCGAACAGTCGACGAATTTCCCACGCTGAGATTCGTGCTGTCAATAAAGCGCATGCCCGCCTTCCCGGCGCTTCCGGTGCGAATCGTCTCGTTGGCATGAACGCCGCTCCCAGCTGAGAGCGCCCCTCCAACGCTGCCATTCGCCTCAGGTGTCACGGAGTGGGCTGATCCGATCCGGCTTTGGGCATTGGAGGTCGTCGGTTGCAGGGCGAACACCACCGCCACTCCCAATGCCGCAATCCATGTGTGGCTATACATAACAGTTGCTCCCTTTGCTCTTTGATAACACGACCCGCTGAGATTGTAAATCAAGCCCTTTTGGCTGCACGGACCTTCAATCTCCAGCGAGCCACACTAGCATCGCCTCTGCATCGGCGATGTGATGAATATCACAAATACGCGCTTTTTTCCGCTGCTCTGGAATTGGCGCTTGAGGCAAAATATATGAAATATGGCCTTCGAATGCTAAATATATGAAATACGGACCTCGGATGGGATGCGCACCATGACGGTTCGAATTGTGGCCAGTTTCCTCGCCCTTCTGGCGACCGGGTTGATTGCGGCACCAGACGCGAGGCGCCCGCTTCGACTTTCCCGCGCTCGCTAAATTCAGCCGGGAAATTCAAGACATTATCTTATGATCTCGGCTTCTGTTGGGATCTTGCGCTTACCCCGGCCTCGGGGATTGGCGCAGTTGCCGGCCTTGAACTGCGACCCAACACCCCCGATGGCTCTGTATCCGTTCGTGTCAAATAAGGAATTGTTAAACCGTTGGAAAATTCCCGACCCTTCGACAAACACGTAGAACTGTGGCGTAACGTTGTAGCCGACCCGTCCCGTCGCCCAGTAATTCGTACCATCGAGCGAGGTCGAAAACGGAATCCCGATCGGCAAAGCGGTCGTATGATCATACTGAATATGGAATACAGTCCCGGACACAGTGGCGAAGGTGTTATTCTCGAAAGTCTTCAAGACTGATGCCCCGCCCGTGTATTGATTGTAGGAAGCGGGATTGACGCTCGGCGTAGTTCCAAATGGATTGAGAATGACCGGAATATTGGTCTCAGGCGTTCCACTGATATTAGGACCGATCGCACCATTGTTGAAATTCAGCGCGTTGGTGAAAAGGTCCGTTTGTCGGGTGTAATTGCCGTAAAAATTAAAGATGAGATCGCGCATCGCTTCGTATCGGTGCGTCGCCCCTGCGGTGGCCGAAACCGTGTTGGCGTCAAAAAACCGCGCGTCGGCGACCCCGTAGACCGAGGTCTTGTGAATTCCACCATCGTAGAAACCGTTGAGATACGGAACTGCCCGCGCACCAGTGCGAGAGGTTGGCTCGGCTCCCGGCGGGGGCTCCCGATGGTTGCTGATCAATGTTGGTATCCCTAACGGCACCAACATAGATTTTTGGATAGAGCTTCTAGTCGCCCACGACCACGCCTTCTCTACATTCACCGGTGGGAACGATTCCTTGGTCTTGCGCAAAAGAGCGCGGGGCAATGCCCAGCGATGCCATGGATAGGACGGCCGCCCATCCAAACAACCTCGTTCGCTTCCCCCACATTGCCCCTGCTCCCCCGAGTCCGAGCGAGGCGTCATTTTCCCTGCTACGGTTAAACAGTCCGGTTTCAAAACGCTTGGGATGAATGAATCCAGAACTGTGTTGCAATTCCGTCACGCGGGCTCGCAGGGAATTTGATTATCTTGGCAGCGCCGCTGTTACTCGCGAAAGCCGAGCAGCACTGGGTAAGGGCGGGCCCGAGAAAGCCGACGCCACTTGCCCGCTAGCAGCGCAGCGACCCCGTACCGCTCCACCTGGTCCGGGTGGAATGGACAACTGCCGGTAGGGTTGCCAACACTCAAGAAAGAGCAGGCGCAGGGTAGCCCATGATTTCGTGAGTTCCGTCGCGCTCTTCCTTACCGTGGGAAAGTTGGGTGCGATAGAACTCCAGCACGAAAAGCCGAAGGGCCGATGACAGATTGTCGAGTTGCCTCTGAGCATCGATTTCGGTGACCAACTCCGACACGGTCATGTGCCGCTCGCGTACGATCTCCTTCAATCCGTTCCAGAATGCATCCTCGAGGCTCACGCTCGTTTTGTGGCCAGCCACCACGATCGAGCGCTTGACAACCGTAGATTTCATGAGACACCCCCCAATGGTCCTAGTTTCGACGCATAGCCGTTTCCGCTATGGCGCAACTTCAGAGCGGCCCGCATTCGCCGCCCATCGATCCATATTCGGGAGTGGTATTGCGATCATGTCCCCCGCCCGAATACCCGACCAGCTAACATCCAGTTTTTTGAATGGTTCCGCCGGGACTGCAAATTCCTTTTGGCCCACTCGCAAATTGTCTGGCAGCGTGACCGGCTTGCCACACATACCTTAACATCGCTCGAACATGCTGAGGCCAATCCCGCGCCACAGCAAAAGCAAGAGGCCATACACCGAGGGCAGGGCCGAAAGAAACACCCTCGGGAAGCAATGAAGGCGCGCGCTGCCCCAAAGGCAGTCACGCAACGCGCCGAGGCCGGTCGCGACCGCGGGCACCAAAAGCAGTTTTCACGGAGGCCAACCGGCAGATTTTTTCAAGCAAGTGTGGTGCTATTACAACACTCTTTAGATTTTTATACAGCGCCACATTGGGGAGCGGATTGCTTGGTCGCATGCCTGACGTGTTCAACTACTGGGGGCTTATCATGATCATCGGTGACCTGACATTGAGTAAACAAACAAAGGCTATCAAAGCAGCCTTTACCACCAACGATGTCCGCACGCTCATTGCCAACCAACTTGGCGTCAGCGTCGCTCGTGTTACCGATGACGCGCACTTCACTGATGACTTAGGCGCCGACTGGCTCGACCGTCTGGATTTAATGATAGCGGTCGAAGATCAATTCGCCGGCGTCGAAATCACAGATGACGATATCGATCGAATACAAGCCGTCGGCGATCTAGTCCGCCACATTGAAACTTTGGACAGCGAGAGGCGACGACGAGGTGCCGCTTCAGAGTTACACAATTTATTCGGCCCCCATGTAGCGTGCGCGGTGAAACCAACCCGGCAGCAAGAAGGCTGCGACGAAGCAGCTCGGTTTTTTTTGCGGTTGTCAGGCGACGCGATGCGTAGTCTGACGGGTTGGTGCCGTGAGAGCCGACAACCAGTTGATCTTCAACTTTATGTCGACGACGCAACCCTAGTGCGTATTTGGTCCAATGTACTCCATTTTCAATGCCCGCACTGCGGAACCAGACATGAGATTGAGGTGCAGCGGCTTGCCTCGAAGCCATTCTCGCTCGAATCGCCTCAACGAAACGCAAGGCGCATCAGCACACCGCGGTAGCCTGACCAAGCAGCTTTAGGGAGACCAATTGTCAGCAACTGGCTCTCTCCCACTGATCAGTTTCCGTCTCCACCGCCGCTGATAGTTACCTGTCCGGCGTAAGCGTCGCGTCGGGCATTGCTGATGATGCTGCAGCTCCCTCAAACGGAGCGCGCGACAGACGGACAATGGAAACTCACCGGCAACCCCATCCGCATGACACTATGCGCTTGCCAGCTGGTGATCCGCGCACTGAAATATTGCGCCTCGAAACCGAGATCGAGGAGCTAACAGAAGTCATCGAGAGGTGCCGCAAGATAATTCTAATGTCAAAGATAGCCGTCGCTGCCGAGAGTATATGGCTGTTGGCCCTCACATTGGGAGTGATTAGGTTTGATCCAGTGGCTATGATTGGCGCCATGGCCGTTGTAATCGGGGGCACCGTCATTTTTGGATCGAATATGAGCACAGCCAAGCAAACTGCGGCCGCCGTACAAAGTGCCGAAGCACTCAGAGCCGAACTGATCGATAAGATTGATCTGAGAGCGGTAACAGAACAAACTCAATTATGAAATCGAGTGCCGCACTGCTATGCCGCCGCTGTAGTCAGGGGCGAAGCCCTCGCACAATGGGATTGCCGCGGGCTTTCATCGCCATGGCACTGGCAGTCGCCGTTGGCACAGCCGAACACGCCAGCGCACAGGGCCTGGTCAAATCGGTCCACAATGACTGGCAAGTGCGCTGTGATACGCCGCCTGGCGCTTTGGAAGAGCAATGCACGCTCATGCAGACGGTCATGGCGGAAGATCGCCCCAGTGTCGGCCTCACCGTGATGGTGCTCAAGACCGCCGACCAGAAGAGCCGGCTCATGCGTGTCATCGCCCCCATGGGCGTGCTGCTTCCCTCCGGGCTCGGGCTGAAGATCGACCAAGCCGATGTTGGGCGCGCCGGCTTCGTCCGCTGCCTGCCGAGTGGCTGCGTTGCCGAGGTGGTCATGGATGACAATCTGCTCAAGCAGCTGCGCGCCGGCCAGACCGCGATCTTCATCATCTTCCGGGCGCCCGAAGAAGGCATCGGCTTCCCGATTAGCTTGAAGGGCTTCGGCGAGGGCTACGACAAACTGCCATAGACGGGCGTGATGAACTAGCGCCGGCTTGCTCGATAACATCTCGCCGGCGCGCGAGCGGCGGCGCCCGTACTTGAGATTTCAAGATTGCCGGTTTGGCCTAGCGCGGAGAACCGACGCGATTCTCGAAGCTTCCGGTAGGAAGCGTCGGCGCCGCGCCACTAAGCAAGTGAGGCATCGAGCTCTCGGATGGGTTCTGCGGCTCGGCGCCCGCCTCTCGCTTAGGTGAGGCCTTGGGCACCTCAGTTGCAGTTTTGCTCTTCGCCAGCTTGGCGGGATGGGCGCCGGCCGCTGCCACGGCAGGACGTTTCGGCTTGGATGTCGCGGACTTGGCCTTCGGCGCGGATGGCTTGACCGGCGCCTCGTTGTGCGCCACCGGGGGCTGATCCTCGCTCTTCGATCCGAACAGATTGCGTACGAAGCTAGTGATGCTGGCTGCGTTTTCCGATAGGGCGGGCGTGCCATCGGACGTGCATCCAGCAAGGGCTACCGCCGCTGCGACCACAGTCGACGTTAGAAGCGCATGCACTGGACATCGTGAACGCAATAAAAGTTTGTAGCGCATGCCAGCCCCGAATCCGCAACGGTCCCCTGCTTGATGGAAGCCAAAGCTAGACCAAAACTTGGTTGGGACCGGGGCGAGCGGCGACCAACCCACAATTTCAAATTCGTGGAAAATGAAGCGTTAAGACTGTCGCGGCAATTACTAGACCCTCGCGTGAGCAAACGAGTTCACCGCCGACCCTATTGCCGCGTTATTGAAGGACTTTGGCGAAAAGCTAGCCCGTAAGCAATTACAAGCCGCTTCCGCTCTGACCGTGGCCTCACCACTCCCCCCAACGCGCGTCGAACGTCCCAGGAAGCGCTATATGAGGCGGTATCTTCCAAACGCCACCGATGCCGTCGGAACCGCCGAGGCTAAACGCCTTCATCACATCAACCGAACCCTCGCCTAATTGAAACCGAAGAAGCTGTGGGACTGCCGGATCGATACGCTTCACGCGAACCACCTCGATCCGCGGTGAGCTCGCTCTCATCGCTTCGGTCGGCTGCATCACCGGAGGCTGCTGCGCGCGTGCGGCAGGCGGCCAGGCGGCTGCCAGGCTGGCGAAAAGCAATATGAACGTGCGACGCATTCGATCAGCCCTCGTCGACATTATTTCGTCTTTGCGGGAGAGACTGGGTTTGCTCATTCTGGGGACAGAGCCTAGCAGGAGGGCTTCGGGGTCGCTACGGCCAACGGTACACCGCCGCTACGCGCTCATAACCGACGTCCGAATGAAAAAATACCCCGGGTCCAGTGAAAGATGAGCAATTTCCAGATTGAGCATTTCCTCCCTGGGAGCCGGTGCTCCCTTCGAGATGCGCTGCATGGGGCCGGTCCCGAGCGCGAGCGACTGGCGGCCCGCACCCTGGGCTGCCGACTCTATTCATCGGTCGATGGAGAAGGGGCTCAGGCCAAAGGCTGGGGCCGAGGCCGGCACGAGCCTAACAGCCCCGTGCGGCGATCAACCATCCGCGGCCGACCTAGACTTTTTCGGCGAGCGGGCTGTTCACTCGGATAATGGGACGAAATCTCACCGGCATATTGGTCTGCCGGGGATGCCACTAAAATCGTGGTCCCCATCTTTGCCCGGGCCTGCCGTGAGTTTCACGCCGGAACGCGTACCCACACAAGCATTAGTAGGAAAATGAGCATCGAATAAAGTACGACGCAGGTGGCCTCCGCGATCCAGCCCGGCCTCCCTTCTTCTGCTCCTTCGCTCATGATGTGACCCGCCTTTCCCTTATTCGCTCCGGAAGCCGGCCCAATGGGGTGAACTCTCCGGCTGCCTTACATCCGAGCGTATCGGGACCATCCCGAAGTCACCGACCGTGCCAGAAGACAGTTAGCGATAGGTGGACGTCTCACGACCGGTGCAAGGCGGCCTGTTAGGTCGGAGCGCAGGAGAGCCGGCCGATTAGGCCGCCGAAGACGATCGCACGGTTGCGAAGCGGGCAGCCGATGCTCCTTGATCAAGCCGGTCAACTTCGTTCCAGATTTCCTTGAAAACCTCGGTTCGAATAATCCTCTCGATGCCCTCCCCGGGAGAGTAATCAGGGTGGAACCGCTTTGCGAGATAGCGCCTGAGCGAAGCGTACCTGAGGTCACTGACTTTCTGACAGTCACCGTGATCACTGGTTTTGGCAGAAGCTTCGAGCAATTGCGCCTCTGCCATCAAGGCGCGGACCTTCCAGCTCTCGCGCTGCTGGTCGATCGTGCTCGATCGCGCGCGCAAGCGCTCGATCTCCCTCATCATCTGCTGATTCTGGACGAAATCTAGTTGATGAAGGTCGTCGATCTCACACAAGAAGAGCTTCATGTCGCCAGCCATTTTGGTTAGGACTAAGCGGCTCTCCTCTTCTACTACAGTATAGTGACGCATAAGCTCCTTGAGAGCGCGGTTCGCGATTGCGTCGCGCTGAACGTCGCGTAAGCTAAGTGCCATGCGTGCCCCCGGATACGAGTCTAATCCCAAGTAAGGCGATCGCCGCCAGAAGCTGATTGCATTCCGCTTCGCTGGCGCGCACCACAGGTCATCAATCGCGCATGGTTGGCGCAGTGGGGGCTTGCTGCCACTGCATCAGGCTTTCAGCGATGATCTTGGTCGATTGCAGGGTCGCTTGGGTAAACGTCGCGAATTGGGTGATCTCACGCTGAACCCGCGCGCCCTCGCTGTGTAGCTTGTCGCGCAACGCCTCTAACTCGGCGATGAGCTTGTCGATCTCGTGTACCGTGGTTGCACTCGCGCGCTGCAGCACGGAGTTGATGTTGTTGGCCGCGAACTCGCTCTCGTTGTCGGGCTGGCGCCCAAGCTTGGTCACGACGTCGCGGCTGACGAATTCGCGGAGTTCGCCCTCGACTTGCGTCTCAGCCGCCTGGCCGTATTCAGCGGTGTTATGAAATGTCATGTTTGATCCCCATTTCGGCGCCCCGCGCGGGCGCCATTCCCTGAATCGTCGGATGAACATGAAAATATGACCGCTTGGCGGCTAAATGGAACTCGTGCGCAGCTTCCTCATATTGTTGATGCGCATACCTTGAGTGTGACACAGCGGCAACAGCAGCTTGTTTTCTCAAAAATCGCGACGGGTAATGCCCAGAGTAGCGCTCAACTGCTGTCGAGCCCGTCGCCTTAGGACGATTCTTGCCGCAATTGTTCGGTCCCCTGCGGCCAGAAATCGGGGACCGCGGCGCGGCGGTGCCGACTTGCGCCAGGCAGCCACGCCAGGTTGGGAACGGGGGGAGCCTTGGTTCACATCGGGGTGCGCTCGATCTGTGCTGGGATCGCAGCGCTGGCAATTGGGGCTGCCCTGTCGTTGGGGGTTGCCCTGTCGGCGGGCCGATACGTAGTCGGCGCGGCCAGTGCTGGACTGCGGGCCGAGTCTGCCCTCTTTTCAGTTTTCGAAACGGTCCGCCCGAAGAGTCTCGATCACCGTGCGTCGCTTGTGCGCGTGGCGAGCTTGGGGACGGGGTTTACTTTCGAATCTGCAGTCGAGGAGTCTGAGCCACCGGCGTCAACGAACCGCCACGATTCGTTCGGCGAGCGTTTTCTCTTCGACCAAACACTTGCTTCATTCGACGAGCGCTTTGCGGGCGCGGACATCGCTGTCGCGGAGGCGGAGGAAGGCGCAAGTAACGTACTGAACTATGCGCGCCTGCCATCGCCGGGTCCGGGGGAGCATGTAGCCCAACCTGCGACCGACCAATCCGCGCCGAAGCTTGCACCGGCCGCTTCATCACCGCCCGCGAGCGCCGCAAGAAAACGGGTCGCGACCGCGGAGGCATCGAAGGATTCGATCTCACCGGTCGACAACGATAGCCGCACCGCGATCTATGATATTACTGCGCGTACGGTCTACCTGCCGAACGGACGCCGGTTGGAAGCGCATTCGGGCTTTGGCAGCTACATGGACGATGCCCGCTATGTGAACTTGAAGCGGCAAGGGCCCACGCCGCCCAATACCTACAAACTCGTGATGCGTGAGGAGCCGTTCCATGGCGTTCGTGCCATTCGCCTTATTCCAGTCGGCGACAGCAAAATGTTCGGCCGTGATGGGCTGCTTGCACATTCCTATATGCTCGGGCCCACCGGCCAATCGAACGGTTGCGTATCCTTCAGCGACTACGCTGGCTTCCTAGACGCCTATCTGAAGGGAGAAGTCGACCGCCTTGTGGTCGTCGAGCACCTTGCGACCGAGCCGGGCCCTAAGACGGCCTCGGGATGGCTTCCAGAATTCATCAAAGACCTTTTCAGGCGGTCCTGACCCTCCAGAAACCGCCGTCCAACGTATCGCGGGCGATCCAGTCGACGACATAGCGTGATTACGCCCGCAGGTTGGCAAGAGCCGACCCGGCGACCTGATCAACCGTTCGCCCGTCGTAGCCGGGTGAAGTAGTCGCACGATCGAGAAAATCGGCAATCCGCCGTATCAGCTTAGGCTCGGCCAGCAGTGGTGCGTGACCCTGATCCGGCACTACGGCGACTTCGAGTTCGTTGCGCCGCGACAGCATCGTCTCAAGCGTGGCTGGGGCCAACAGATCTGAGTTGGCGCCGCGAATAATCATTAACGGGACACGCCCCAGCGCATCAAAGTGATTCCACAGCATCGGGGGATGCTGCAGATCAGCTCCTTGCAGCTTTCGGGCGAGCTTTGGATCATAGTCGGGCACTAGTCTGCCCCCGTGCTCGCGCCACGTGCGCTGGGCAAAGGCGATCCAATCCTGCGGTGTGAGCTTCGTAAACTGGGCGTCGAACCACCAGCGCAAAATTTCCGCGCCCTCTTCGAGGTTACGTGGGATGGGGAGCCCTTTGACATAACTTTTGATCCGCACCCAGCCCTGCAGCTCCATGACCGGACCAATGTCATTGAGGATGACACCGGCGACCGTCGTCGGCCGCGATACCGCCAGCATCATGGCGAGGAGGCCGCCGTAGGAGGTGCCGAGGAATATCGCCGGCGCGATCTCGAGCGCGATTAGCACAGCCGAGAGGTCGGCGAGTGCAACGGGAAGCGTGTAGTTGTCGGGATTGCGATCGTATTCGGACCGGCCGTGGCCGCGATAATCGAGCGTCAAAACTAGCCGCGGCTTGGTGGGGTGGGCCGCCAGCCCCTCGGCCAGAGGATGAAAGTCTGCTGCAGTCCGCGCGAGACCTGGTAGACACACAACTGGAAGCGCGGAGGCGACGCGAGACCCATACCTGCGGACATGCAGGGTGAGGCCGTCCGGGGCCGTCACAAAAACGCTCGCAAAGCCCCGGTCCAAATGGGTTCTTTCGGCGACCGGTAAAGTTCGGCTCACGTTCTCTGGCCCGATCTTCCGCAAGTGACGGCTAATCTGCCGTGAGTAGATCCACGTTCTGCAAGGGCGCCGCCGGCGGTCACCCAGTCATGAACTCGACCCGCCGTGCACCGCGCGCATCTCTGCACAGGGCGATGCGATCGAGCCGACGTTCACAATGAATTTCGCAGAACAGCTCCACGCCATTGCAACGTGCATCCGCGCGGAGGGCGCAATCTAGGATGCGCGCGCCCTAATGCTTCGGCTCAGCCGTCGCGTCAGGCCAGTCAGTGGATGCTGGTGCCTCAATTCGGTGCAGGTACGGGGCCAAGGCCGATGTCTGCAGGTTTTCCTGTGGGCCTTTCGCGTCCACCGACGGTGTCTCCGTTGGATTTTCAACTCGCCGCGACGCTCCTTCGAACAGGGAGTTTTCGTCAATCGATAACGACCGATGAAAAATGTCACCCTCGACCGAACCGCCGTCCTGTAGCTTCACGCGAACGGCGCGGATAGTGCCCTTGACGCGGCCGCAGATGGTGAGGTCCTGCGCAATGACCGTGCCCTCGATTTGTGCGCCATCGCCGATTAGAAGATCAGAGGCGCGCAACTCCCCTTTAACTCGGCCGAAGACCTGCGCGGGACCATTGCATTCGATGTTGCCGACGATCGACATTCCGGAGCCGATGCAAGAGCGTGTCGCAGCATTCGTCGTCGGCTCCCGCTTCGGTGAGGGCTGTTCAACGACGGCATTCTGCTCTTGTACCGCACTTGCCACGACTTCGGCGACCTTTGCCGCGACGTCCTTTTCCTTCTCGGGTGCTTTACTCTTGAACATCTCCCACCTCCGTTTGCACTATGTACAGACCCGTGTCCGTGCCTTCACTTGCTGCCGATTTGTGCACGGAAAGCCCGACTGACGCCCTATTCGGCCCAGCGGCAAAGCTATTTCCGTTGCTTTATCAATCCTTCACAGAGCACGACGCGGCACGCTACAAGATTCTTAACAAAAGGTTAACGAGCGCACGAGCAGTTTCTCGCGTCCTCTGCGACAGCCATCTGGCTTTGGTACGCCGCGAGGCCCCGTTGCTAGCCCCACCTGTGGCATTGGTCATGTCCAGCCCGC
>Ga0126377_10003299_pt1 | contig 11402 bp, 7 predicted proteins | sample PanSoiMetPlot_22_FD_92647 | JGI IMG/M metagenome (GOLD analysis project Ga0126377, IMG submission 92647) | Tropical forest soil microbial communities from Panama - MetaG Plot_22 | ecosystem: Environmental > Terrestrial > Soil > Tropical forest > Bulk soil | place: Panama | collected 2016-02-17
CGCGCGGGCTGCGTGTCCTTCGAACAGGATGCGGTTGGCCATTTCGACGATGGGCATATCGACGTCATGACGCCGCGCGAGCTCGAGCGCGTTCGCCGCCGTGTGAACACCTTCGGCGACGGTCTGCTTGCCACGCAACGCTTCTTCCAGCGTTGCGCCCTTCCCAATCTCGATTCCAATTGCACGGTTTCGACTGAGACCGCCGGTGCACGTCAACACGAGATCACCGAGTCCGGCAAGTCCGGCAAACGTCGACGCCCGCGCCTTCAACGCAACGCCCAGGCGTGTCATCTCGTGGAGGCCGCGGGTGATCAATGCCGCACGCGAGTTGTGGCCCAGGCCGACGCCCTCGGCGATTCCGGTCGCGACGGCCATCACGTTCTTCAATGACCCGCCGAGCTCCACGCCAGTGACGTCGTCGTTGGTATAGACGCGGAACGTTCCGCTGCTCAGCGCCGTCTGCGCCGCACGAGCCGCCGTGGCGTCGCGCGACGCTGCCACGATCGCAGTGGGCTGCTTCGCGACGACTTCTGCCGCGAAGCTGGGGCCGGAAAGTCCGACCACCGAGTGACCCGGCACCTCTCGATCGACGACGCCGGTCATGAGCGCCAATGTTCCGCGCTCGATGCCCTTGCTGGCCACGACGAGAATCGCGTCGCGCTCCACATAGCGGGTGCACTCGCCCGCGATGCGGCCGAGATGTTCCGACGGCGTCGCGTACACCACGAACGTCGCGCCCCGCACGGCTTCTGCCTGGTCATTCGTGGCGCGAAGCGACGAGACGAGCGGCAACCCCGCAAGGAAGCGCCGGTTCTCATGACACTCGTTGATGGACGTCGCCACATCGGGCTCGAGCGCCCACAAAACGGTCTCGTGGCCGTTCCCCGAGAGGAGATCGGCCAGGGCGGTTCCCCACGCGCCAGCACCGACGACGGCGCACCGCATCAGGAGGCAAACCTCTTGGCGATCAACACAGCGAACAATACGACGACGCTGATCGCGAGCGTCGCGATCGGCTGATTCGGCGGCACGGTGCGTTTGCCGAAGCGATGCTCCTCGCCTCGGCGGAGACGGCCGATGTTGGCGCGGTGCGTCCAGAAGACGAAGAGCGCCACGGCCAGGCTGATGAGAAACAGCGGCGACTTCGGACCAACGGTGATCCCGAGCAACACAGGCAGCATCACCGCGCTGATCAACGATCCGAGCGAAACGAAGCCGCTCGTCATCAGCACGACGGCAAAGATGACCAACGTGAGCAAAGTCTGAATCGGCGCCAGCGCGAGAAAGACACCAGCCGACGTCGCCACACCTTTCCCGCCGCGACCGAACTTGAGGTAGATGGGCCGGACGTGTCCGACGATCGCCGCAACGCCGCAGAGAATGCCGGCGATCGTCGCGTTGCCGAATGGAAGCGCCGCCGCCGGAAGGAGCCGCGGAAACCATGCGACCGGCAGCGCCCCTTTCGCCATGTCGAACGCGAAGACGAGCAATCCGATCTTCGCGCCCATCACGCGAATGACGTTGGTCGCGCCGAGGTTGCCGGAGCCATGTTTCCGGAGGTCGACGCCTTTCGATTTGCCGGCGATGTACGCCGCCGGGATCGACCCCAGCAGATACGAGGCGATGATCGCGGCGACGAATTCCATCGTCATCCGGCTTTGCGCCGCAGAACGATGCGGAGCGGGTTGCCGGTGAAGCCCCAAAACGAGCGAAAACCGTTGTGCAGGTAGCGCACGTAGTGCTCCTCCACGAGATCCGGTGCATTTCCGAAGACCGCAATGGTCGGCGGATTCGTTTCGACCTGCGTCGCGTAATTCAGCTTCACCTCGCGGCCTGCGGCCTGGGGCGGCTGACGGCGCGCGATGAGCTCACCCAACTTCTCGTTCACCTCGGACGTCGTGATCCGCTTCGCGCGCTCCTCCTCGACCTGCAGCAAGAGCTCGAGCACGCGGTTGACACGTTGGCCCGTGAGCGCCGACGTGAACAGGAACGGCACGAACTTGAGGAACGGCGCCTTCTCTGCCGCCGCCTTCTCGTATTTCGCGCTCGCCTTGTCGTCCTTCTCGGCGAGATCCCACTTGTTGACGACCACGATGAGCCCTCGTCCTGCCTCCCACGCGAGCGCCGCTATTTTGAGATCCTGATTCTGGATCTCTCCTTCGGTGGCATCGACCATCAGAATGCAGATGTCGGCGCGCTCGATCGCCCGCCGCGTCCGAAGCGCCGAGTAGAACTCGATGCCGTCTTCGATTTTGCTCTGTCGGCGAAGACCCGCGGTATCGACGAAGATGAACTGTCGTTCGTGATACCGCATCGGCGTGTCGATCGCGTCGCGCGTCGTCCCCGCGACCTCGGACACGACGAGTCGATTCGCACCCAAGAGGCGGTTCACGAACGATGACTTGCCGACGTTCGGTTTGCCGACGACCGCCACGCGCAGCGCGTCCGTCTTTTCCGGCAACGACTCTGGCAGCCGCGCAACCACGGCGTCGAGCACATCGCCGGATCCCTTGCCATTGATCGCCGACACCGGAAAGACTTCCTCGACGCCGAGCGTGTAGAACTCGTAGAAGTCGGTCGCGCGCGGATCGTCGACTTTGTTGGCGACGAGCATCCATGGTTTACCGGAGTTGCGCAGCAGCTCGGCGACGTGGTAGTCGCTCGGATGGAGGCCGACTCTCGCGTCCACGACGAGGAGCAGGAGATCCGCTTCGCCAATTGCTTCGTCGACCTGACGACGGATCTCGACGTCCATCGGCGCGCGCGGATCGTCGGCGACTCCACCCGTGTCGACGAGCCAGAAGGCGCGTCCCGCCCAGTCGGTCTCGGTGAAATGACGATCGCGCGTCGTGCCGGCTTCGTCGGAGACGATGGCGCTGTCATCGCCGACGATTCGGTTGAACAGCGCCGACTTGCCGACGTTCGGACGGCCGATCAGGGCAACGACAGGAACGCTCACGCGGCGGCCTCCGCCGGTTCTCCCTCTTGCACCAGGACGTCGATGAAGTCGTACGAAGGATACACCGGCATGCTCATCTCTTCGCGGAGCGCGATGAACGGCTCGTCGTCGAGGAACACGCCATTGTCGTTGATGCACTCGGCGGGAATCAGCGCGAGGTCGAGATCGTGGCGATCGGCGAGCGCGCGGCGAATGTCGGCGCCAACGAGGAGACCTGCCGTGGTCGTCGTCGGACCGAACAGCGAGTTCTCCATCACGATGAGCTCGAAGTGGGCGCCCGTTTTCCCGGAGATCTGGTCGAGCAGCTCAGGCATGAGTGGCGCCATCGAAACGCCGGTGACGACGCCGATGCGACGCCCATCGAGTCGAGGCAGCGAGTCGAGGCCTTCGCGCACGCGCGAGCGCAGGGAAGTCACGGCACCGACGCCGTTCTCGATCTGGGGAAAGTCACCGTAAAACTCCGCATCAGGCAGTGGACGCTCGGCGAGCAGATACAGCTCGTCGGAGCCGTAGACCCAATTGTGATCGCGCTCCTCGCGACCACGCGCGGCCCAGCGGGCCACCGTCGTGAGAAGCTCGTTCGACTTCTCTCGATCCATCGGCTTGCCCGTGTAGAGATGCGAGAACTGCGTGAGGCCCACCGGCACGATGGCGACGGACAGCACCGCGTCGCCCAATGCCCACAGATCGGCGAAGGACTGCTCGAGCACCGCGCCGTCGTTGAACCCCGGTACGATAACCATCTGCGCGTGGAACTGGATTCCCCCTGCGGCGAGTGTCGTGAGCTGCTCCACGATGTTCGGAACGCGCGGGTTGTTGAGCAGCACTTTGCGCGCGTCCCACGGCGTCGCGTGCACGGAGATGTAGAGCGGCGACAGGCGATACTCGAGGATGCGCGCGATGTCGCGCTCTTTCACGTTCGAGAGCGTCGCGAAGTTGCCGTAGGCGAACGACAGCCGGTAATCGTCGTCGCGGACGTAGAGGGATTTTCTCAGCCCCTTGGGCAGACCTTCGATGAAGCAGAACTCGCAGCGATTCGCGCAGCGACGAATGATGGGCGGCTCGAGCTCCACACCCATCGACTCGCCCTCGGGCCGCTCGACCTCGTAGACGATGATCTCACCGTCGGGGAGCTTGGCCTCGATCACGAGTTCGTCATCGGCGGTCAGGAACTCCCAGTCGAGGAAGTCGGCGATCTCGCGCCCGTTGACCGATCGAAGCTCGGTCCCCGGAACGATTCCCAACTCTTCGGCGATGCTGCCGTCCTGGACCCCTTTGACGCGAACCATTCACCCACCATTGCAATGGGGGAGATCACGCGAGCGATCTCCCCCTGGAAGAGCAATTTGCTACTTCATGCAATGTACGAGATCAGTGGGCCGAAATCAAGCTAAATAGGTAACTTGGCGTGGTCGACCAGAACGCAATTCACGTGATGGGATTGTAGCGGAACGCCACGATGCCCGCCCCTGTCGCGGTCGCCGAGAACGTCGCGCTCTTCTGCGGCGCAACCGGGCCAACGCTCACGTCCTGCGAGCCGATGACTTTGCCCGACTTGTCGATGAACTCGACCTTGAACGAGAAGCTGCGCTGCGCGGCGGTGTTGTTCGTGACCGTGCCGCCGAGCGTCGTCTTCGCGTCGGTTGGCGTGAACTCGGTGAACGCGACACGTGCCGGAAGCTTCTGCATCACGTCACTGTATTTGACCGCCGAGTCCACGAGCTTCGCGCTCGAGTCCTGGTAGGCCTTGATCACCGGGGTGATCTTCGCCGCCGAGTCGATGTTTGCCTTCTGGGCGGCCGCGGATGCACGCGGCGCGTTCGCGCGCTGGCCGTACACCTTCGCCTTGTTCTCGGCGTCCTTTACCTTCGACGCGTAATGCCGCTGCATTTGGTTGTAGCCGACGGCGAGCAGCTGATAGTTGTCCGGGTTCGACGGATCGACGGCGATCAACTGACGCGCGTGCGGCAGCGCCTGCGTGTAGGCGCTATCGAGCAGGTACAGACGCGCGAGGTTGTACAACACGTCGCGGTGCAGGGGATTCACCGAGCGGGCCGCCTCGAACAGCTTGATGGCGTCCTTCGTCTGTGATGCGCGCGCGGCGGTGACAGCGGCGTTCATGAGCGACGCATACGAGAAGGCGCCTGGATTCGCGAGCTGGTCGGCATATGTCGCACGAATCGCGGTCGTGTCGCCGCTCATCTGCGCAAGCCGCGCCTGACCGGCGCGCGCCGCGTCGGCGAACTTCGTTCCAGGATCTTTCGCGAGCGATTGGTACGCAGACTTCGCTTCGGCCATCATCGCGGCTTTGTCGCCCTGCCCCGACTCATACGCGTCTGACGCAAGGTTGCCGATCGTCATCAGTACCTGGCGGCGAACGTCGGCGATCGAAGCGGTCGTGTCCTTCGATGCGGCGGCGACCGCCTGCTTGTAGTAGTCGATCGCGCCTTTCACGTCGTTCTTATCGCCGGCGACTTTCGCGAGCACCATGTAACCGTACGGCGCGCCGCGATACAGCATCAGCGAGCGCTTGGCGAGGGTCACTGCGGAATCGGGTTTGTCGCCCGCGTTTCCAGCATCCATGGCCGCGTTCACGAGATCGACCCATCCTTTTTGCTGGCGCCACGGACCCGTCTGCGCGACGCACTCGGGATTCGACGCCTCGACCGCACTGAACGCCGAGTCGATTCCAGCGATGAGGTCATACTTGGCGGTCGGATCGGTCGTAAAGCCCAGCGCGGAGCGCAGCGCGACGCCGGACACCATGTTCGGCTGCGCGAGCCAGGACACGTACACCTTGCCGGTCACGAACGCGCGGCCGATGGGGTTCTTGGCCTTATCGCCTTCCTGAAGGAGCTTGACCGCGTCGCGCAGCGCCTTGGCGGCAGCCTCGGGATTGGTTGACGACTGTGTCATCTGAAGGTCGAGCATCGCGCGCGCTACCTGGCCGGGCTGGCCCTCATCGATGTCGCACGCCTTCTGCTGCGCACCAGCCATCGCCGCGAACGTCGCAACCATCAACGGCGCAAGCGCGCCTCTACCCAAAACGAGCATCGGTCTCTCCTTGTCTCCTCAAACCACGGGCGTGGGGGTGGTCCCGCGAACTTGGCTACACTATTCGTTCGAATAGCGTTCCGCCTCCGCGGCAGCCATTCGGGAAATATCCTGCAGAGGTCGTCCAGTCGCCAGTGCGACGCGTTGCACGTCGGCGAACTCCGGTTTCGCCCGATGACGTCCATTCGGCAGTGTGACGAGCTTCGCAGCGATCTCGTGACCCAGAACAGTGAGGCGAACCATCTCGCGTGGCAGTGCCCGCCGTGACACCGAGCGCTGCCTTACGCCGATTGTCGTTGTTTCGGCAAACAACAATCCCTCGAGAACCGCCGCCTCGGCCGGTCGAGAGAGAATCTCGACGCGTGTGCCGGGCCGGCCTCGCTTCATCGTCACGGGAGTCAGCGTCACGTCGAGCGCGCCGTTCTCACGAATACGATCGGCGACAGCCGCCAAGTATTCGGGCGCCATATCGTCGATGTCGCATACGAGTTCCAGAAGTTCCTCGACCGTCGCGTCGGGCGACGCCTCGTTCGCGATGACGACGCGCAGTGCGTTTGCACGGCCTCGGAAATCTTTGGTTCCAGCACCGAAACCGCTTCGCACGGGAACGTATTCCGCCGGCGGCGGCCCTGATGACAAAACACGAACAAGGGCTGCACCCGTCGGCGTCACGAGCTCACCCGACCCTTCGGGACCCGGACGGACTGGCTGTCCCTCGAGCAGCTTGAGCGTCGCCGGCGCCGGAACCGGCAGCGTTCCGTGCGCCGCTTTCACAGATCCGTCACCGAGCGCGATGGGACCACAATACACACGCTCGACCGCAAGTTGATCGAGACCCCAAACAACGCCAATCACGTCGAGGATGGCGTCGACCGCACCGACTTCGTGGAGGTGCACCTCGTCTGGAGACATGCCGTGTATCTCGCCCTCGGCGCTCGCAATCGCGGTGAAGGTGCTGTCCGCCAGCTCGCGCACGCGCGGCGGTGCGGGCGTCGCCGCCAACAGCTCGCGAATCTCCTTGATGTGACGTCCGTGCGGCTGAGGTGGAATGTCGAAATCCACTTTTCGACAAACGATCTCTCCACGAATCACTTCGCGAATGTCGACGCCGATGTCGCGCAACCCGAGTACCGACGGCAGCGCACGCACCCAATCGGGATCCAGCCCGACGTCGATCAACGCGGCGAGTATCATGTCGCCGGCGATGCCGCTGAACGGATCGAGAATGGCGATGCGCATCAGAAGCGGTACGACGCTCCACTACCCGTGTTGAACACCAGCACCTCCGCCGAGCGCGGTATACGCCCCGCCGCGACGAGTTGCTCCACGACGGCAAGCGCGCACCCACCTTCGGGCGCGGCGTCGACACCGCTCGCGCGCGACAGACGCAACGTGCCCTCGCGAATCGCGTCTTCGCTCACGGCGTGTGCATCGCCATTGCTTTCGCGCAGCGCACGAAGGATGAGACGATCGCCAAGCGGTCCCGGAACGCGAAGCCCACTCGCGTGCGTCGTGGGGTTCTCCCACGGCGTGGCGTGATCCTCACCTGCTTGATGCGCGCGCACGATCGGCGCGCAACCATCGGCCTGCGCGACGACCATGTGCGGCATCGCGACGTCTGGCGCCAACCAACCACCTTCACACATTTCTCTAAAGACCTTCCACATCCCGATGAGACCCGTTCCGCCGCCCGTCGGATAGATGATATGCGTCGGCAACGTCCAGCCGAGCTGCTCGGCGAGCTCGATGCCCATCGTTTTCTTTCCTTCGATGCGGTACGGCTCACGCAGCGTCGAGACGTCGAAATATCCCGTCTCTGCCGCGAACGCGCGCGCCTGCTTCCCCGCATCGCCGATGTGTCCCTCCACCAATTGCAGATCGGCGCCGAGGGTGCGAATGGTGTCGAGAATCGGTTTCGGCGTGGTGTCAGGCGCGTAGACGCGCACGGGAATCCGCGCTGCTGCCGCGTACGCGGTGAGCGCTGCGCCCGCGTTGCCCGCCGTCGGAACGACGAAACCCGGCACGCCGAGTCCGCGCGCACGGGTGACTGCAGCGCTCATTCCGCGGGCTTTGAACGACGCCGTCGGATTCAGGCCTTCGTCTTTCACCCACAAGCGAGCGACGCCAATCGTACGAGCCAGCTCCGGCAACTCCTGGAGCGGCGTGAGACCCTCGCCCAGGGACACGGGTGTCTCGCCGTCTTTGAGCGGCATGATCGGGGCATAGCGCCACATGTCCCACCGCGGCGTCACGGTCGTCCGCGGCGGCATTGGAGAATCGTAACGAACGAGGAACGGCTGCCCGCATTTTGGACAGACGGTGGCGAGCGCGTCGCCCGACTCGCGGACGTCGCACGCGGAACACTCGAGATGCCAGAGGCTCACGATGGATCCGTTGAAGGGTTGTCGGAAACAACGGCGACCGGCGCCGGTGAGACGGCGGGCGCCGTTGGTGATGATTCTCGTAACGCGGTGACGATGCGGTCAGCGATCTTCTGGCCGAAGCCGGGCAGGGCCGCAATCGCTTCGGGCGCCGCGTCACGAACGCCCTGAAGACTTCCAAATGCCTCGAGCAACTGCCGCCGCTTCGCTTCGCCGACGCCGGGGATGCGGAGCAGCTCCGACGTCATCGTACGCATCGAGCGGCGTTTGCGCTGAAACGTGATCGCGAATCGATGGGCTTCGTCTCTCGCCTGCTGCAGCACGCGCAACGCCGGTGAACGCCGCGACAACCGTAGCGGCTCTGAGTCGCCGAGGACAAAGATCTCCTCCTCGCGTTTGGCGAGGCTGATGATCGGCATCGCGCCCAGTCCGAGCGAGTCGAGCGCAGCGTGCGCGGCGTTGAGTTGGCCTTTGCCGCCGTCGATCACGACGAGATCCGGCAGGGGCTTGTCTTCGTCGAGGCGACGTTTGAAGTATCGCGTGACGATCTCGTTCATCGACGCAAAATCGTCGATCCCTTCGACGGTTTTGATCTTGAACTTTCGATACTCCGCGCGATACGGCCGGCCGTTCTGGAACCAGACGCACGACGCGACGGTGTCGGTTCCCTGCGCATGCGAGATGTCGAAGCACACGAGCGACCGTGGCACCTTTTGCAGCCCGAGCCGCCGCTGCAATTCGTAAATCGGATCGCCGGCGCGTTCTTCCGTCTCGTCGCCAGTGAGGCGCAATTCCTCGAGGAGGTGTCGCGCATTCTGCGTCGCCAAGTCGACGAGCTCGCGCCGCGGTCCGCGCTGAGGCGCATGAATGCTCGTCCGCTCGAGCGACGCCTCGACGAGCTCGCGTTCCGTCGGCTCGAACGGCACCAACAGCTCTGCCGCGCGCTCGTCCATCGGCAAGTATTTCCCGACGAGATACGCCTCGAGGACGGCTGCATCCGTCTCCTCTTCGATGTTCTCGAGAAACTGGTGCTCGCGGGCGAGCAGCTTCCCGCCACGAATGCGCATGAGCGCGACGACGGCATCGTCTCCGTCGCGCGCGTAGCCCAACACGTCGCGGTCGCCGCCTTCGATCGACAACACGACGGTCGGCTCCTCCATCTGCTCAAGGTGCGCCAGCGCATCGCGCAACTCGGCCGCTCGCTCGAAGTCGAGCGACTCCGACGCGAGTTGCATGCGCTCGCGCACGCGCTTCTTCACCTCGTTCGTCCGGCCCTCGAGGAACACGAGCACCTCATCGATCATCGCGCGATACTCGGCTTGCGTCTGCGCGAGGATACACGGGGCCTTGCAGCGCTTGATGTAGTAGTCGAGGCACGGACGCTCGGGCATCTGCTTCGGCATGTCGTAGTTGCACGACCGCACCGTGAAGATGCGTTTCACGACGTTGAGCGCGCGCCGCATCGCGCCGACGTCGGTGTACGGACCGAAGTAGCGGCTGCCGTCGTCCACCAGATGGCGCGTCACCCACACGCGCGGAAACGGCTCGTTGACCGTCACCTTGATGTACGGATACGACTTGTCGTCGCGCAGCGCGATGTTGTACTTGGGGTGATACTCCTTGATGAGGTTCGCCTCGAGGATCAGCGCATGCGCTTCACTCGGCACGACGATCGTCTCGAGCCCGCCGACCGACAACATCAACGCGCGTGTCTTGACGCTTTCCTCATGGTCGGCGGTGACGTAACTGCGAACCCGCGACCGAAGCCGCTTGGCTTTGCCGACGTACAGAACCGTCCCGTCCGCATCGCGCCACAGGTAGACGCCGGGCGATTCGGGCAGGTGCGGAATCTTCTCGAGGACGGACTCCGGGACGGCCATAGACGAAAGATAGGCCCGTTCGTGAGGCCTCGTGGCCGCTTACTGCCGCCGGCGAATTCGCGCGATCGCCGCGGTTGCCTCGGGAACTCCCATGGCGACAGTCGTCACGAGAAACACGACGCCGTATACGGCCAACGTCACCACACCGCCGATGAACCGTCGTTCTCCGATGAAGCTCCACGTCCCCCAACCGGCGAGCGCCGCCACCGCCGAAGCCGCCCAGAGCCTGGCGACGTACCGAGCTGGGACCCCGGTTTCCCCGATCCGACGATTCAGCGTCGATCGCAACAGAGCAAACTCGATCCACGCCGCCACGCCGGCGGACGCGCTCAGGCCGGCGGTTCCCCATCTCGGATCGATCCCGAGGATTTTGGGTAGCGGAATCGCACAGATGTACCCGAGGACGAAGGTGAGGAAGATTCGCAGCGTGGCGAACCGAAGTGGAGTGCGCGTGTCATGCAGCGCGTAGTACGCCGACGAGTACAACCGGCCCATCGTCGCCGCCAACAGGCCCACCGCCGACCCCGCGAGAATGCCCCACGCGAACAGCGAGTCGGTTGCCGTGAACCTGCCATGCTCGAACAGAACCGCTGAGATCACTTCGCCCAACACGAGGAGCGCCATCGCCGACGGGACGACGAAGTACGCGATGTTTCGCAGACCGCGCTGGAGCCGGCTTCTGAGAACTCTCGCGATCTCTTCCTTGTCTCCGATCGCGCGTGCCATCTCCGGCAGCTCAGCCGCCGAGATCGACATGCCGAAGAGACTCACCGGCAGCACGGACACAGTCGTTGCATAGTTGAACGTCGCCACCATGCCCGTCGGCAGAAACGTCGCGATCCACTGATCGATGTAGCTGCTGATCTGCACCACACCGCGCGCGACGAACACGGGGCCGAAGTTTCTCACGACTGCACGTGTATTCGGCGACTGCAGCTCGGGCTTCAACCGCAGCCGCTTGATGAGCGACAGCGTCGTGGGCACCTGAATGAGGAATTGCAGCGCTGCCCCCGCGACCGACGCCCACGCGAGCGTCTCAGCCAGTCTGCGCTCGCCCTCCCGCGGTCCCGCCCACAACAGCGCGCCGATCATCGCGAGGTTCCACAAGACCGGCGCGAGATACGGCAA
>Ga0126377_10003301_pt1 | contig 11398 bp, 8 predicted proteins | sample PanSoiMetPlot_22_FD_92647 | JGI IMG/M metagenome (GOLD analysis project Ga0126377, IMG submission 92647) | Tropical forest soil microbial communities from Panama - MetaG Plot_22 | ecosystem: Environmental > Terrestrial > Soil > Tropical forest > Bulk soil | place: Panama | collected 2016-02-17
GGGGGTCCCGAGCCTGCAACGAAACTCCATGTTCTTAGTTGGCTGAGACCGTCCTGTCGGCGCAAGATCTTGTCTGTGCGGGCATTATCGGCCGATCTATGGGCAAATTATATATCACCCGTGCGGTCGCCTTCCCGGATCGCCCCCCGGATTAGACAGCGAAAACGGGCGGCCGGATGGGAGAAGTGAACCTATTTCGTGGCCAGGTTAGCTAAGAGCCGCTGGACGAAGTGAGCAATTCAGCGACCGGGGTCTGACCCCGTGTACAAGGGGTCAGACCCCTATTTAAGGCCGGCGAGAGACAGGATGCGAGAGACGTAGTTGCGGGTTTCACGGTACGGCGGGATGCCGTTGAATTTCTCGACCGCCCCCGGACCGGCGTTGTAGGCGGCGAGCGCCAGCTCCAACGACGAACCGAATCGATCAATCAATGATTTCAGATGCTTGATGCCCGCTTCGATGTTTGCCTTGGGCTCGAAGGGATTCCTGACGTTGTATTCCCGGGCGGTCGACGGCATCAGCTGCATCAGGCCCATTGCCCCCTTCCGGGAGCGAGCGGTCGGGCGAAATTTCGACTCGACCTGGATCAATGCCCGAACCAGCATCGGGTTGATTCCCTGGGCCTCCGACACCGAGTCGATGATTTCCCCATACGGCGTCTCATCCAGCAATGACTCGTCGGGCTGAGTGGGTGCCGTAGCCTCCGGTTCCGCCGCCTGCGGCGCGTCGGGATCGACGTACGCCACCTCATCCGGTTCGACTTTTTCGATCAGGCTCTTGTCGCACGTAACCTCGCCTCCGCTGCGAAGCGTCAAGACGATGTGGTCACCATCGACCTTGTGAGACTTGACCGAAAGCGTCCGGCCTGAACTCAGGTATACGAGCTCAGCTGAGGCAGGGACCGCCGTAGCCAGTAGCGCGAGCAGCGCCGTTGGCAAAAGATGCTGGGGCTTTAGTCTCATGCGAAGCGGTCATCATACCATTGGACGGTCGAATCTGTCCAGATTTCATACAGTTCGGAGCCCTGAAGCGCCGGACCAGTTCTTAAGGAATGTATCGGCCGCAGACTGCCGCTGACGTTAGCTCTTCTGGCTTCTGGTGATGGGGCAGCTGGAGCCAGTAGCCGACAGTCAGCGGCCGCAGAAAGGTGGCTACTTGGGTTCGACGAACGCATGGAACACGCGGACGCCCAGCTCTCTGACATCCCCGTTTCCAGGAGAAAACGTGCGATCAAGATCGAGCACGATCTCCGACATGTCCCCCGTCCCGAACTGCGCGGCCGTTATCGGAAACGTAAACAGCTTCCGGTCGCGATTGTCGGCCGCCAGCGTGGCGATGGTTTCGGAACCCACCTTGATGGTGAGCTGCTGCGGCGGAGTAAAGAGGTCAGTCCGCGCGTCGAACTCCAGGTAAAAAGTCGAATCCCTCTTGGGATTCTTGAACGAAATCGTCGCGGTCTTCTTCATCCACTGCCATTCGGAGGCGGCATTGTCGGTCGCGACCTCAGCCGGATGCCAGCCGTCCTTGTATATGAGGAAGATGTTTTCCGACTGCGGCTGGAGCTGGAACTTCGTAACCAGGTATTCCTTGCGGCCCACCTGTTGGGCGTTCAGCGTGAGACGGTTGGTCGTCGCGCGGTCGTACAGTCCAAGCCGCACGGACGCCTCGCCGATATACGGATAGTTGGGAACGAAGACCGTTCGCGTGTATTCCACCGTTTGGCCTGGCTTCCAGGTCGACGTCGGTGGCGTGGGCAGGTGATCTTCGGTCCACAGCAGTTCACCGGTCGGATCCAGCACGTGCACGAAGACCCAGTAGTCCGTGGTGAACTTCGCATCCGGCGCAACCACGAACTTGTACGTGAGTTTCACCGGGCTCCCAATCGGCACCTTGTCGTGATTGAGGGTGAGCGAGGGAGTCGCGACCGGCGGTTCGTTGTCTGACTTTCGGCTGCAGGAACTCGAGACGGCGAGGAGAGCAACGAACCCGACGCACGTGAGCACGGAAACACTTCTGGACATGGATCTCTTCGGCAAACGATCAATGAGGATGACAGCCCGGCCTCGGCCGGAAACCACAGAAGGCGAATGCTAACTTAGTTGTCCGAGCTACTGCAATATGTTACGTTCACCTCGTTCACGAGGAGAGTGATGCTCGAAGCGTTGGGAATGGTGGAAACACGCGGACTTATCGGCTCAATTGAAGCGGCCGATGCGATGGTGAAGGCGGCCAACGTCGTCCTGGTCGGCAAGGAATACATCGGCGCTGGATACGTGACCGTCCTCGTCCGGGGGGACGTCGGCGCAGTGAAAGCGGCGACCGACGCGGGCGCGGCGGCGGCAAGGCGCGTCGGCGAGCTGATCTCGGTGCACGTGATCCCCCGGCCGCACGCGGAAGTGGAAAAGATCCTCCCGAAACTCAAGGACGCGAAGGCGTCGTAGCTACCCCGTCGGTCCCGCATGGCGCAGCCCACGGCACAGACCGATCGCGATCTCACTTCGATCAGCGAAGCCCGCTCGCTGGCGCGGCGCGCGAAGGCGGCAGCCCCAGCCCTCGCGGAACTCTCCCAGCCGCAAATCGACGCCATCGTCGATGCGATGGCAGCCGCGGTCACACCACACGCCGAGGCACTCGCGCGGCTCGCTCACGAGGAGACCGGATACGGCGTCGTCGCGGACAAGGTTCAGAAGAACCTGTTTTCGTCGCAGAAGATCTACAACTTCATCCGGCCGATGAAGACGGTCGGCGTCATTCGCCGAATCGAGGACAGGAAGGTCATCGAGATCGCGGAACCGTTCGGCGTCGTGGCAGCGATTGTTCCATCAACCAATCCCACCTCGACCGCGATCTACAAGATCCTCATCTCGCTGAAGGCGCGCTGCCCAATCGTCATTAGTCCCCACCCGTCAGCGGCTCGCTGCATCACGCGGGTCGCCGAGATCATGAACGACGCGGCGAGATCCGCCGGAGCGCCGGACGGGTCGATCAACTGGATGACGACCGTCACGCTCGAGGGCACGCAGGAACTGATGAAGGCGCGCGAGACCGCTGTCATCCTTGCCACGGGTGGAATGGGACTGGTTCGCGCCGCTTACAGCGCCGGCAAGCCGGCCTACGGTGTCGGACCCGGCAACGCGCCGGCCTATATCGAAGCCTCGGCCGACATCGCCAAAGCGGTCCTCGACATCGTCACCGGAAAGACGTTCGATAACGGGCTGCTCTGCTCGTCGGAAAACTCGGTTGTATGCGACGCCCCGCTTGTGCAGGAAGTGAAGCGACAGTTCGTCGCCAACGGCGCCCACTTCATGTCTCCAGCGGAAATTGACGCCGTCGGCCGGGTGCTGGTAACCGCCCAGCGGCTTCCCAATCCGAAGCTGGTCGGCCGCCCCGCCACCTTCATCGCGCAGCAGGCTGGTATTTCCGTTCCGCCATCGACGCGCGTTCTGATCGCGGAACTTGCCGGGGTTGGTCGCGACTATCCGCTGTCGATTGAAAAGCTCTGCCCTGTGCTGTCGTTCTACGTCGTCAACGACTGGCGCGAGGGGTGCGAGCGCTGCAAGGAAATCCTGAGGTACGGGGGGATGGGACACACGATGTCCATCCATTCGAGAAACGACGACGTGATCCTGCAATTCGGCCTGAAGAAGCCTGCATTCCGCATCGTCGTGAACACCCCGACGACTCTCGGCTCGATCGGGATGACCACCGGCCTCGACCCATCCATGACACTCGGCTGCGGAGGCTACGGCGGGAACATCACGTCCGACAACATCTCCCCCCAGCACCTCCTCAACATCAAGCGTCTGGCGTACGAGACCAGCCCGGCGCCTGTCCGGCGAGACGTCGGACCGGCATCGCCCGCACTGCCCAGGCGGCCTGAGGCTGCCAGGGAGCCAGGGGGGATCGCCGCCGCGCCGCTCGCGCGAAGGATTGACGAGTTCCTCGCTTCCCGGGGGTACACCGCTCCGGATGCATCAGCCGCCAAGTTGCCGGCTGCGCAGCCGACAGAGTCGCCGAAGGAACCCACCGCGGCATCACCCGTCGTCTCTTCGCCACCGACCGTGCAAAAACCGACTGACTTCGTATGCGAGGACGACGTCCGTCAGGCGATGCGCCAGGGACGCAAAATTGTGATTGGCGATCACACGATTATCACTCCCGCCGCCAGGGACCTTGGCGAAGAGCATCGTGTTTTTGTGCAGGCGAGCTGGCCCCGCTGATCACAATTTTGCTGGTTATTGTTGAGTATGTTGGACTTAGGGTTGACCTTGGGCTGAGGTGGATGTTATTCTCTTTGCCCCAGCAATTGTCAGGCTCCGCGGCTTACTGTTTTTGCCCGGTTCTCGCAAAAACGTCGGGCCGCATCGGCGACCAGTCGACTGTCGAATCGCAGCGGCGAACCGTTAGAGCCTGCCGCCCAAGCCAACGAAGTGCCCGCCGCGTCTAAGCGGCGTGCCGCGTAGGCGGGCGGGAACCAGGCCCACCGGCAAGGTGGCGCTGGGGGCGACCTCTTGAGGGCCCCCGGCTTGCAGTTTCGGGTCAGCGCAAGTCCGGAAATCCTCGAAGGGGGAGCGCCTAGCATGACGACGCGTGCATGGTGGCCTGTAGCGGCCGTCGTAGTTTTTCTGGTAACCGCGTGTAGTTCAAATCCGAAGCCGAAGGCCCAGGCGGCACATCCGCAGCAACCTGCGAAGCCCGCCGGCCCGGCTGCTGTCGCCCCTACTCCTCCTCCACCTGATCCGATCGCCACGCTCATCGCTTCGTCCCAGAGCCACTTCGAAAGTGGCGAGCGGGAATTGCGTGTCGGTCATCTCGAGAGTGCCAAGGCGGAATTCGATCGCGCCGTGGATATCCTCCTCGAGTCACCGTACGGCGCACGCACCGACGCACGTTTGCGCGAACATTTCGATCGCCTGGTCGACCGCATCAACGCGTATGAGGTCACCGCGCTTCGTCAGGGTGACGGCTTCGCAGAGAAGAAAGAAGAGCCGGCCTCCATTGACGAGCTCTTGACCATCGCGACGTTCCCCAAACCTGACGCGGCGCCGAAGACGACGGAAGCGGTCAAGGAAGACCTGGCGGAAACTGAACACGACATCCCAATTTCCCAGAACTCCCGCGTGCTCGCGTACGTCGAGCTGTTCCAGGGACGGCTTCATGACTTCATCCAGGAAGGCTTGACCCGCGGGACGCAATACTTGCCCATGATTCAGGACGTGTTCCGCGCCGAGGGGCTTCCGTTGGACCTGGCCTACATCCCGATTATCGAGAGCGGCTTCAAGCCCAACGCCGTCTCGAAAGCGAAGGCAAAGGGACCATGGCAGTTCATGAAGGCCACTGCGCTCGAGAACGGGCTGCATCACGACTGGTATATCGACGAGAGATCCGATCCCGAAAAAGCCACGGCCGCCGCAGCGAAATACCTGAAGACACTCAACCGGCTCTTTGACGGCGACTGGAACCTCGTACTGGCGGCGTATAACGGCGGTCCCGGCCGCGTTCAGCGCGCGATGCAGCGCTCGGGCAAGGACGACTTCTGGGAACTCTCCGAGTCATCCAGATACCTACCCCGAGAGACCCGCGAATACGTGCCGCTCATCCTCGCGGCCATCATCGTGGCCAAGAACCCGGTTCAATATGGATTCGAGATCGTCACACAGGACCCAGTGGCGTACGACAAAGTGACGGTGCCTCGGGCCATCGATCTCCGGCGCGTTGCCGAGTGGACCGGATCTTCGATCGACGAGATTCAATTGCTCAACCCGCAGCTCCGACGGTGGACGACGCCGGTGAAGTACCCGACGTTCGAGCTGAAGGTTCCGGCCGGCACGGGAGACAAGTTCCAGTCACGCCTGGCCGACGCGACACCTGCCGATCTCAACGCGTTGAAGTGGTACACCGTCAAGAACGGTGAATCGTTGACGACGATCGCTCGGAAACTTGGCGTGAGCCGTACCGATCTCGCGGAAGCCAATGCCATCTCAATCAAGGCTCGGGTCCGCGGCGGACAGGAGCTGATCATCCCGCGAGCACCGGCAACGCTCCTCGCCTCACGTACCGAGCGGGCCGCGCCGGTGGAACTTGCCTCACGGCCCGTGACCGGCAAGGCGACGATGCCGGACGCACCGGCTCACACGCAGAGCACAATCGTCTATCGCGTCAAGCGAGGCGATACGCTCTTCTCCATCGCCGAGCTCTTCGACACGACGGTGGCCAAGATCAAGACCTGGAACAAGCTCAGTAGCAACGCGCTCGCCGTTGGTGCACGCCTCAAGATCGTGCGGTGACAGAGACACTCGTGGCGCGGGGCTTTAGCCCCGCGACCGAGACTGTGACGCGCTGCTAAAGCAGCGCGCTACGGGTGTCAGTGTTGTCAACCCCGCACTCGATCCAACGTCGCAGAACCTGCGATCTTCAGCACTCCCCTACGCGAATCCCCAACAAATCCGAAGGTCCTCACGCTTGCATCGTCCGGCTCGATGCTCGCGTGTGTCCGCACCGCTGCCGTCTACGGAATCGAAGCCTGCACGGTCAGCGTCGAAGTCGACGTCTCTTTCGGCCTGCCTGGCATCACGATGGTCGGACTTCCCGATACGTCTGTGCGCGAAAGCCGGGATCGCATTCGCAGCGCCATCCGAAATTCAGGATTCGTGTTTCCCGAACACCGCGTCACGGTCAACCTGGCGCCTGCCGACATCCGCAAAGCGGGATCGTCGTTCGATCTGCCAATCGCGATTGGCGTGCTTGCGGCCAGCGGCGTCGTCACGCGCCGGAACGTGGACGACGTGCTGCTGCTTGGAGAGCTGTCGCTGGACGGCGGCATCCATTCCGCGCGAGGTGTCCTGCCGATTGCGGCGGCCGCACGTCGCGAACGATTCAGCGGCCTGCTGCTTCCGAGGCCCAACCAGGCTGAGGCCTCGGTCGTCCGGGGGCTGGAACTGTTCGGAGTGCGATCGCTCGACGAAGCAGTCTCGGCGCTCAACGATCCGGCTGCGTTCCGCGGCGCCCACGCTGAGTCTGTCGTCGCTCCCGTGCCGGCGGGTCTGGCCCGGGCGGACGCAGATTTCGCAGACGTGCACGGCCAAGTGCTCACGCGGCGCGCGCTCGAGATCGCGGCGGCTGGCGGCCACAACACGCTGATGGTCGGACCGCCCGGCTCTGGCAAGACGATGATGGCGAGACGAGTGGCCGGCATCCTGCCGGCGCTGGTGTTCGAGGAAGCGCTGGAGGTCACTTCGATCCATTCGGTTGCGGGGCTGCTGGGCGCCGGCCACGGACTCATGTCTCAGCGGCCGTTTCGCGCGCCGCATCACACGATTTCGGATGTGGCGCTCGTCGGTGGCGGACAGAATCCGCGTCCGGGCGAAATCAGTCTCGCCCACCACGGCGTCCTGTTTCTCGACGAGATGGCGGAATTCAACCGGAGCGTGCTCGAGGTGTTGCGTCAGCCGCTGGAAGAAGGCTGCGTGCGCATCGCGCGGGCGTTGCGAACAGTCTCGTTCCCCGCCCGTTTCATGCTGATCGGGGCGATGAATCCGTGCCCGTGCGGATTTCATGGAGACGAATCCAGGCCGTGCCGCTGCACACCGCAGCAAATCGCGCGCTACGGTGCGCGGCTCTCTGGCCCGCTTCGCGATCGGATGGATTTGACGGTTGCGGTGGCCGCCTTACCGGCGCGCGAGCTCTCATCGGCGGAGAGCAGCGAATCGTCCGCGTCTATTCGTGAGCGTGTCGAGGCCGCCCGCGCGCGGCAGCTTGCGCGCGACGGCGCCTTGAATGCCCGCCTTCACGGACGCGCCTTGCGAAGCCGGACACGCCTGGACAGCGACGCCCGTCGACTGTTCGATCGCGCGTTGACCCAGCTGGCGTTGACGGCGCGCGGTCACGACCGCGTGCTTCGGGTCGCACGGACGATCGCTGACCTGGAAGCGTCCGACGGCATCGTCGCCGAGCATCTCGGCGAGGCCCTCCAGTTCAGAGGCGAGTGAGATCGGCTCTACTCCTGCTTCGTCTCTTGCAGGGCTCTCCGGGCTTCGTCTGCCCCATCGAAATCCGACTTCATGGCCAGCGCACGCTTGAGCGCCGCGCGTCCCTGCGCGTCGTTGCCTTCCTTCAGATGCGCGAGACCGAGGTGGTACTGATAGATCGGATTCGCTGGAGACTTCGATACCGCGCGCTCGAATGATGCGATCGCGTGCTGTTGGAGCCCTTTCCGGTAGTAGACCCATCCGAGCGTGTCTTCCGATTCCGGACGCTTCAGCTGCTCCTGCGCCACCGTCGCGAGCCTCAACGCATCGTCGAGACGGCCGGCTTCGGCATACATCCACGCAAGGTTGTTCGCGGCGACGCCGGCATGCGGGTCCGCGGCGAGCACGCGCTCGTATTGCTGCCTGGCCGCATCGCGATCGCCGCGTGCCTCCTGGATCATCGCCACGAGCGTCAATGGTCCGGCCGGCGTCTTCGTGTGACTGGCGAGTGACTGATATTCTGCCAGGGCCTTATCCATCTGGCCGTTGGCCATCGCGATCCGGCCGAGGAGATCATAGGCGTCAAGCTGCGACGGATCTGCCGTCACTAGTGCGCGAAGGGTCTGCTCGGCCTCGGCGGGCCTGCCGGCCGCCAGCGCGACGCGGGCGGAAAGAATCTTGAGCCTCGCATCGTTTGGCGCTCGCTGCTGGAAAGCAGCCACGCGATCCTGCGCGGCTTTGACGTTCTTCTGCGCGATATCCACCGTCACGAGTCCGACGAGGGCATCGTACGAGGATGGCGCCAGACGCAACGCTTCCTCGAATGCCTTGCGCGCGGCCGGGATCTCGTTCCGTTGCACCGCGACCCAGCCCATTTCGAGATGCAAGGGAGCGGCGTTTGGTGTGCGTGCGATACGGGTCGCGAGCTCACGTTCTGCACGCGGCAGGTCACCCTGGGCGCGGAGACTACGCGACATCAACACCGCCGCGTCCACGTCTTCCGGACGCTCACGCGACACCTCTTCGGCCGCCTCGAGGGCGCCGGCGGCCTCGCCGCGCGCGAGTTGCAGGCGGGCCAGCTGCAGCCGCGCTGCGGCCGCCCGCGGGTTCAGCTGAAGGACTTTTTCGAAGGCGCTCTCCGCCGCGGCGCCGTCTCGACGAGCGACAGCGGTCAGGCCGAGCGTGTAATGGGCCGCGGCAGACCCCGCGTTGATCTTGACGGCTTCCTGCGCCTGCGCCGTGGCTTCGTCCGTCTTCCCTTCGATCAGGAGCATCCGCGCTTTGGCGATACGGGCTTCCTCGTACTTGGGCTTTTCGTGGATCACCTCGTCCACGATCTTGTGCGCCTCGGGCTTGTGCCCAGCGGAGTACTCGAGCGCCGAGACGCGCAGCTTCGCCGCGCGCGCGTCAGACTTGTCAGGGCCGGCTTCTACGGTCTTCAGGACCGACATCGCGCGATCGCGATCGCCGGTGCCGATGTAGAAATCGGCGAGCGCGAGTTGCCCGCCGGGCTCCTTCGAGAGCGCCTGAAAATGCGGCTCGGCTTGCGCGGTGCGTTGGGTGGACAAGTACAACAGCGCGAGGGCCCGGTGGATCGGTGCGCTCTTCGCGTCGATCGCGAGCGCGCTCGTCAAGGTCTTTTCCGCCGCACCGGTATCGCCGTTGGCCCATTGGTAGTTGGCGAGGGCCAGTCGTGCGTCGACCGATTGCGGCGCAAGTTCCACGGCCTTACGGAATGCATCCCCGGCGCGTTCGCGGCTGCCGCCAAGAAATTGCACCGCTCCCAGCGCCGACCACGCCGGCGCGTACGTCGGATCGAGGCTGATGGCTTGTTCGATCTGCTTGATGGCCCGGCTGGTGTCGTTCAGCCCGGCGAGCGCATTCCCGAGCAGGATATTGGCCTGCGCATTGTCGGGCGCCGCCTTCAGCGCGAGCTCGGCGCGTGTTCTGGCGGACTCGAATTCGCCGGCCGCCAGCAGCAAGGTTCCGGCGTGCATCTGCGCTTCGATGTTCGAGGGCTCCAGATCAGCGGTGCGGGCGTATTCGCGGTACGCGTTCGGGAGATCACCTTGTGTGTCGTACGTCTTCGCGAGCTTGTAATGCGCCTCGGGCCAGTCAGGCTTGGCCTGCACGGCTCGCTTGTATTCGATGAGCGCCTGGTTCGTCTGCTGTTTTGCGGCGTACGCGTCGCCGCTCGCCACGTACTTGCGCGCCCGCGCCTGGGGATCGCGGGAGCACGCCCCGCCGAACACGAGCGCCACGGCAACGGCGCAGCTCAGTCGTCCTGCAGCTTTTCTCATGGGAGATGCCTGTCGAGATATGGAAACAGATGCGAAGCGAATTCCGCGAGATCGGACCGGGCCGCGTCCGCGGTCGATACGATGGGAGTGATCAACCGGACCAATCCTCCGTTGGTCCGATGAAGGCGGGCGGCGTCAACCATCAGGAAAGCCTTGTTCGCATACTCATTGGCGATGACGCGACCGCGCCCCTGGTACCAGTAGAAGACGACCTGACGATCCAGTCCTTTCTGAATGACGAACTGATTGACGTTCACTGACCGTCCAGCCACCTGCAGATCGCCAACGCCGGTTTCGACGGGACGCCAACCGGCACCGGGCAGGCAGTTCTGTGGCGAATGAATCGTGTCGCCCTGACGCTGCGACGCGTAGTAGCCGATGTACACGCCGACCGCCGAGGATCCGTTGCGCAGATACTCGCGGTTCACGTAGTCGTCGACGCCGAGCTGCGACAACACGTCGTCAGCCAGCGGCGCCGCCTCCTGCCCCTGCCAGCCGGCGATCGACAACGGCAGCGTCGAGAGTGGCTCGCGCGCCACCACGGCTTCCGCGACGCCCGCACCGGAGCCGTAGATTCCGGCCGCCACGAGGAGTACGACGACGATTGTCGCTCGGAGACCCATCAGGCTTCAGCCTCGCGTGTCTGAACGACCGGAGTGGACGCCCCGTCCGGGTTGCGCCCGGCAAGAACACGCTGGACAGCCAGGAGGCCAACGAAGGCGACGACGAACATCAACCATCCCGAGAACGTATGAAAGAAACCTTCGGCGGCGGCCGGGCTGACGAGCTCGGACGCGAAGCCCGTCCCGGCGACACGTGCCGCGTTCGCAAGAATGGCAATCGGAATGGCGGCCAGTGCGATGAGCACACGTGCCCCGATTCGCCGCTCGGTGAAATATCCCAGAACGATCGCGAGGGTCAGCAACGACACGAGGGAGCGAATGCCGCTGCATGCCTCGGCGACTTCGAGCGTACGGCTCGGCAGCTGCAAGACGTTGCCTTCGCGAAGCACCGGAATGCCGGCGACACTCAGCGCGAGCTCGCCCGCTCGCGATGCGAGCAGCTGAAGGGGAAACGCGATCTGGTTGAAGATGATGGCCGGCAGCGGAATCATCAGGATCAGGAAGGCGA